>Ga0335076_10007598_pt1 | contig 10922 bp, 11 predicted proteins | sample Lox_Sample_25_FD_206717 | JGI IMG/M metagenome (GOLD analysis project Ga0335076, IMG submission 206717) | Soil microbial communities from Loxahatchee National Wildlife Refuge, Florida, United States - Lox_Sample_2.5 | ecosystem: Environmental > Terrestrial > Soil > Wetlands | place: USA...
TCAACTGCAACGGCTTCGGCGTGAACATCTCGATCAACAACATCAAGATCACCGCGATCCGGGTCGCGAACCTCACGAACACCGGGCTCTAGCGGAACGACGTGCGGCGGGAGAGCTCCACGGCTCTCCCGCCGCCGGTCTACCATCGAGGCATGCGACTCGTCGCCGTCCTCGCAGCAGCGCTCGCCGTCGCCGCGCCCGCCGCGGGGGCGCCGGCGCGCGGGCTACCGGACTGCCTCGGCAAGCCGCAGGTCCGCCCGCACGCGATCGTCTTCGCGTGCGCCGACGACGGCTTCGGCGTCGACCGGCTGAGCTGGGTCACCTGGGGCGGCGCGCGCGCCGTCGGCCTCGGCTCGGCGTACGCGAACGACTGCAAGCCGACCTGCGTGGCCGGCCACGTCCACCGCTACCCCGCGGTGCTGATCGTGACGGGCACCGAGAAATGCCCGAACGGCTCCGTCGCCTACCGCTCGGTGACGTACGCGTTCATCGGGCGCTCGCCGTTCCCACCGGGCTCGTCGGGGACGACGAACCCGACGCAGACGTTCCGCTGCGGCCACATGCCGTAGAGGCCGCCTTAACGCGAGCATAACCCGCACCCCGGTACGGCGGACGGATACTGAGTCTCGGCGACCGGGGTTTGGACCGCCTGCCCCAGGCCCCGGTCTAGCCGCTCCTCTTCTCTTGACCGCCCTGATCGTCGAGTCGATGATTCTCGGCGTTGTCCTCATTCGCAGCAGCGACGAAGGCGCCTACCGGAGTCGAACCGTCATCGACAGCCCCGGGGCCAATCACAGGAAACGAGCGGACAGCCTACGAATGACGGCCGAGACTCACCGTCAGACTGACCGGCGCGCGCGGCGCGAGCACCGTGCCCCGCTGCGGACTCTGGCTGTAGACAACGTCCGGGTAATAGATCCTCGAATAGACCTTCCGCACCTTTCCCACGGTGCAGTGCGCCCGACGAACGGCCGCCTCAGCAGCAGCGAGTCCGAGCCCGAAGACGTTCGGCACCTTGCATGCTGTCCCGCCGCCACCACCGCCGCCACCGTTTCCCGATCCGGCACCACTCGTCGTAAACGTGACGGTCGCCGATCCCGTCCCGACCGTCACGTTCGCGGTCGCGGCCGACGGCGTGTTCGCGGAGATAACGGTCGTCGTCGGTGTGTTCGACGTGGGCTTGAGAGAGATCGCGGTGACGGCATAGCCGTTCGGAAGGGCCTCCATGATCGTCACGACGACACCAATCGGGTAGAAGACCCTCGGCGCACACTGACCGACAGCCAGATTGAACGACTGAGCCCCACCCGCGGACGCCGGCGCCGAAGCCGTGAACACGAACGTACCCGGAGCCGGACGAGCCCCAGCCGCGTTACAGATCGTGACGTCCCCCGTCGTGTCAGCGCGCTGCGCATACGCGACGGTCGGAAGTAAGGCCGCCGCCACCCCTGCGACAAGGATCATCCGCAGCCGAGACGGCCTGAACACGCTGCGCATTAACCCATCCTGACCGGACCGACACACACGCGCATCCCCCGTTCGCGCGGCCGCGGTTCTGTACACGGAGTGATGGGGTCGGCTATATGCGGGCGGATTCGGCTTGAAAGGCGCCTACCGGAGTCGAACCGGTGTACCAGGTTTTGCAGACCTGTGCCTAACCACTCGGCCAAGGCGCCCGGGCCGGTCAATCGTAGCCGGGTCACGCCGGCGCCAGCACCTCGTCGAGGAAGGCGACCGCCCGCGAGAACATCTCGATCCGGTTCGGGAGCTTCTCCACCAGGTGGCCCTCGTTCTCGAAGATCAGCAGGTCGCAGCGGATCCCCTTCTCCGTCAGCACGCGGTGGATGTGCTCCGACTCGCCGACCGGGACGCGCGGGTCGTTGCGGCCGTGCTGGACGAACAGCGGCGCGCGGATCGCGTCGATGTGCGTCGCCGGCGACGCCTCGACGAGGAAGTCGCGGTCGCGCGCGAGCGAGCCGTACTCGCGCTCGCGTGCGGCGCGCCGGTAGTCCGACGTGTTCTCGAGGAAGGTGACGAGGCTCGAGATGCCGACCGCTTCGATGCCCGCAGCCCACAGCTCGGGCTGGAAGGCGAGGCCGGCGAGCACCATGTAGCCGCCGTACGAGCGGCCGTACAGCACGGCGCGCGAGGCGTCGATCTCGGGCCGCGCGCCGAGCCACGCGTGCAGCGCCGCCAGGTCGCGGACCGAGTCGAGCCGCAGGCGGACGTCGTCGAGATGCTCGTAGCGCTTGCCGTACCCGCTCGAGCCGCGCACGTTCGGCGCCGCGACGGCGTAGCCGCGCGCGACGAGGTACTGCGTCAGCGGCGCGAAGCTCGGCGAGAACCACGGCCGCCACTGCGCCTCCGGGCCGCCGTGCACCGTGACGACGACCGGGAACGGCCCGTCGCCGGCCGGCTCGAACAGGAACACCGGGATCGACTCGCCGTCGAAGCTCTCGTAGCGATGGAGCTCCGGCTCGACGAGCGTCGCCGGGTCGACGTCGCCCGGGCTCGTCGTCAGCCGCGTCAGCTCGCGTGCGTCGAGGTCGTAGAGCCAGACGTCGTGCGGCTCCGTCGGCCGCGAGAACCCGAAGGCGAGCAGCGAGCCGTCCTTCGAGAAGATCGGATGCTCGACGACGCCGCGCCCCGGCAGCGGCACCTCCTCGCGCTGCGCGCCCGTGACCGGGTCGTGCAGCGCGAGCCGCGCATAGCCGTCCTCGTTCGCGACCACGAGCAGGCTGCGGCCGGCCTCGTCGGCGACGCAATCGAGATCCCACTCCGACTCGACGACCGTGCGCCACCGGGCCGAGGCGATGTCGAAGCGCGCGATCGCGAACGTGTCGCGGCCGTCGTTCGTCGCCGCGAAGAATCCCGACGAGTCGGGCAGCCACGCGGTCGAGTACCACTCGGCCTCGCGCTCGTGCGGCGTCGCGTGCACGACCTCGCCGGTCGCCGGCGCAAAGAGGAACAGGTCGCCGTCGCCGGAGCGGTCGCCGAGCTTCTCGACGGCGATCCACCCGCCGTCCGGCGAGACGCTGTCGACTGCGGCGTAGCCGCCGATCTCGAAGACGCGCTCCTCCCCGCCGGCCGGCGTGCGCGCGACGACGTCGAAGTCGACGCCGTTGCGGCGGTTCGTCGCGTAGGCGAGCAGCGTCCCGTCGGGCGAGACGCGCGGCGTGTCGTGCTTGAAGCGCGGATCGACGACGAGCGGCTCCGGCTCGCGCTCGAAGACGTAGAGCTGCGTGCGCTCGTTCCCCCGCTCGTCCATCTCCAGCAGGATCCGCCCGTCCGGGAGGAACTGGCCGTTCACGGGCTCGTCGAACTCCGTCAGCTGCGTGAGCGCGCCGCCGCGCGCCGGGAGGAGGAACAGCTGCTGCGTTCCGGGCGCGTTGGAGGCGACGAGCAGCGTCGAGCCGTCGCCGGAGAACGAGAGCGGCAGCGCCTGCCGCATCTCGAGGAGCGCCCGCAGTTCGAGCATCCGCGCTAGGCGACGACTCCCGAGAGCTCCGGGATGATGTCGTCGCCGTAGGCCTGCAGCGTCTCCTCCTGCCCGTGCGTCATCAGGTAGATGTTGAACTGGTCGACGCCGACCTCCTCGAGCTCCTTCAGCTTCGCCTTCGACTGCGCGACGTCGCCGATGACGCAGAAGCGGTCGCAGATCTCGTCGGTGACGAACTCGCCGTGCGCGGCGCCGACGCGCGAGTGCTCGTTGTAGTCGTAGAACTTCCGCGCCTGGACGTAGTCGGTCAACGCCTTCGGGACCGAGCTGCCGTCGGCGCCGTAGCGCTCGATCAGGTCCATGACGTGATTCGAGACCATCGCCGGGAACCAGCGCACCTGGTCACGCGCGTCGTCGAGGTCGTCCGTGACGTGCGCCGGCGCGCCGACGATGCACTTCAGCTGCGACGGATCGCGGCCGGCCTCCTCCGCCGCCTTCCGCGCCGTGTCCATGATCCACGAGATGATCTCCGGGTCGGCGAGCTGGATGATCACGCCGTCGCCGACGCGGCCCGCGACGCCGAGCGCGCGCGGCCCGTAGCCGGCGACCCACATCGGGATCTGCGGCAGCTCCGGCCGCACCCACTTCAGCTGCAGGTCCTTGTCGTTCCAGTGCACCTCGCGCCCGTTCATGAAGTCGCGGATCATCGCGAGCCGCTCCTCGAAATCGGCGACCTTCACCGGCTGCTGGCCGATGTAGCGCACGGCGGAGTCGCCGCGGCCGATGCCCATCACCATCCGCCCGTCGGAGAGGTCGTGCAGCGTCGCGTACGCGCTCGCGAGCACCGTCGGGTCGCGCGTGCCCGGGTTCGTGACGAAGTGGCCCATCTTGATCTTCGACGTCTCCCGCGCCGCGACCGCGAGCAGCGGGATCGACTCCTGCCAGAGCACGTGCGAGTCGTACGTCCACGCGTACTCGAAGCCGTGCCGCTCGGCGAGCCGGATCAGCTCGAGGAAGCGCGCGTACGGCGGATCGGGCAGGACGGTGACGCCGAAGCTGAGCATTGGGCCTCCTGAGTCGGAAGCCGCGAGCATAGCGCCGTCAGGTCTCGGGCGGCGGGCGCCAGACGGGCGTGAGCAGCGACGCGAGCGCGGCGAGGACGCCGACGGCGACGAAGCCGAGGCGGCCGTCGCCGGGCAGCGAGAACGTGAGGCCGACGAGCGGCGCGCCGACGACGATCACGAACGCGGCCCACGCGTTGACGAAGCCGACCGCGGCGCCCGGCGACTCGGGGCGGTCGAGCTGCGCGCCGGCGAACGCCATCGGGAACGGCACGCCGCTCGCGAGCCCGATCAGCGCGCACGCGACGACGAGCGCCGCTGCAGGAAGGGGCAGCGCGAGCGCGACCGCCGCCGCGCCGCCGAGCACGAGGCTCGCCGCGACCCAGCGCGACGCGTCGGCGCGCCGCAGCAGCGCCCCACCGCCGATGCGGCTGAAGAAGGCGAGCAGCAGCGTGAGCGAACCCGCCGCCGCCGCGAACTCCTTCGAGTGGCCGTGGTGCTCGAACAGGGTCACGACCCAGTCCCCGACGACGACGCTGAAGCCGAAAGAGGCCGCGTGGATCGCCGCCAGCCGGAGCAGGTAGCGGTCGCGGAAGAGGCCGCGGTCGATCCGCTCGCCGAGATGCCGCGCCGCGGCGACCGACCGCGGCGCGAGCAGGAGCGCGACGGCGCAGACGGCGGCGACGATCACACCGCTGAGATACGGCGCGCGGAAGCCGACCCAGGTCGCGAGCCCCGGCACGAGCGCGAGCGCGAGCCCCGGTGAGAGCACCGACGCGGAGCCGTACACGCCCTGGAGGAACGGCGAGCCGCCGCGCGCGCGGATGTAGTCGCTGCCGGCCACGAAGCCGAGCCCGGTGCCGAGGCCGACGACGATCCGTCCGAGGAACGCGAGCGCGAGGTACGGGCCGATCAGCGACACCGCGTTCCCGGCCGCCATCAGCGCGAGCCCGAGCAGGCCGGTCGTCCAGGCGCCGAACCGGTCGGCCGCGCGGCCGCCCGGGATCTGCATCGCCATGTGGACGAGGAACTGCGCGGTCGTCAGCAGCCCGATCGTCGCGAGGCCGACGCCGTACGCGTGCGCGAGCCTGGTGGCGACCGCGCCGAGCTCCGTCACCTGCCAGCCGACGGCGAAGCCGATGCCGAGGCCGCCGACGACGACTCTCGTGCCGATCCCTCCCGCCGGCGCCATCGCGCGAGCGTACGCTACGCCGCGTGCAGAAGCCGTCGAAGATCGTCTGCGTCGGGCAGAACTACCGCGCGCACACCGCCGAGATGGGCGGCGCCGAGAGTGCCGAGCCGATCATCTTCGGCAAGTTCCCGACGACGCTGATCGGCCCCGGCGACGCGATCGTGCTGCCGCGCGAGTCGGCGCACGTCGACGCGGAGGCGGAGCTCGCGGTCGTGATCGGGCGGACGGTGCGGCGCGTCTCGCGCGAGCGCGCGCTCGACGTCGTCGCGGGCTACGTGTGCGCGAACGACGTGAGCGCGCGCGACCTCCAGTACGGCGACGGCCAGTGGACGCGCGGGAAGGGGTTCGACACGTTCTGTCCCGTCGGCCCGGGCGAGCCGGTGCCGCTGTCGGAGCTCGGCGACGGCTCGGGCCTGCGCGTCGTGCAGCGCCTGAACGGCGAGGTGCTCCAGGACGGGAACACGCGCGACCTCATCTTCGACGTGCCGTATCTCGTCGCGTTCGCGTCCGCCGTCTTCACGCTGGAGCCGGGCGACCTGATCCTCACCGGCACGCCGCACGGCGTCGGCTGGGCGCGCGACCCGAAGGTGCGGCTGCAGGCCGGCGACGTCGTCGAGGTCGAGGTCGAGGGGATCGGCGTGCTGGCGAACCCGGTGGTCGCCGAGTCGTAGCCGCCTCTCAGCACGACGGCGGCCGTTGCCGATACCACGGGCCATGGTCGTGCCGGCATCTGCTCGGCCGAAGGCTGCCGGTGGCGATGCACCTCGACGAAGCCGTTGTCGCCCGTGGTGTCAGACACCACGGGCCTCTCCGGTGTCTGACACCGAGGAGGGAGTTTGGTGTCAGACACTTCTTCACGACTTCGTGTCAGGCACCCGGTGGCCGTCCGCGGCGTCGGTGATGATCCGGACATGCCCGCGGCACGCCGGAAGATTGCGCTCATCGCGCACGACAACCTGAAGCCGGACCTGCTCGACTGGGCGCGGTTCAACCGCGGCACGCTCGCGAAGCACGAGCTGCTGGCCACCGGGACGACCGGCGCGCTGATCGCCGACGAGCTCGACCTGCCGGTGCACATGTTCCTGAGCGGGCCGCTCGGCGGCGACCAGCAGATCGGCGCCGCGATCGCGGAGGGCCGCGTCGACCTCGTCATCTTCTTCTGGGACCCGCTCGAGCCGCATCCGCACGACGTCGACGTGAAGGCGCTGCTGCGGATCGCCGTCGTCTACAACGTCCCGATGGCGTGCAACCGCGCGACGGCCGATTACATCCTGTCCAGCCCGCTCATGGCCGCGACATGAGACATGGGCTCGCGGTCGCGCTGACGCTCGTGGTCGTTGCCGTCGGTTGCGCCGCCGGCGCGGCCACACCGACTGCCGCGAGCAGTACGGCCGTTCGGGAACGTGTTCAGCAGCAGGCGACCATTGGCGCTGCACGTCCACGAAGCCGTCCGGAGGCGGCTCGGCTCAACGTTGCGCGGCGGGACAGCGGTCCATGAGCATCGTCTGGACCGATTGACACTCGTGCGCACTTCCGGTGACCAACGGGGAATGTGTGCAGGACACGTCCAAGGGTCTGACCCCGAAAGGTGTCCCACAGGGGGTGACGGAGGAGTGAGCCGCGGACCGCACAGCAGCACACGATGCCGGTCGGCGCATGCGATTCTCGCGGCCGCAACGGCCGCGGCGGCGCTCGTCGGATGCGGAAACTCGCAGGCGCACGCGCTCTCGACCGCTTCCTTTCCGCTCAGCGTCCAACTGCGTGCGCTGAAGCTCGCACCGGACGGGAGCGGAACCTACGTCGTGGTCGTGCGCAACTGGAGCGACCGCCGGACCGCCCCGATCACGCTCGTCCTCGCGCAGCAGAGCCAGGGCCCGGTGGTCGGGATGGGAACGACACATCCGCATTTGACCCTGGCGACCGGAATCGTCCGAGCCGACGTTCCTCTTCGGGCCGTCACCACCGCGGGCAGGCGCGGTTACCACGCTCGTCTGCCGGGACTCGCCGCCGGCGCGAGCAGGACGATCGGCGTTTCGGCGACTGCGGCGAAGCCCGGCACGCTGATGCGATGCCTGGTCGCGGGCGTCCTGCCCGGGGGGAGCACGCCGCGTGACCCGGCGACGCTGCCGGCCCCGTCCATGCTGGCGAGCTCTTGCACGAGGCCCGCAGGAGGGGTTCTGCCGTTGCCGTTCGGCGTCGAGCTGCAGGGGCTGTCGAGCACGCACGTGGGCGCGAAGGCGACGTACACGGTCATCGTCAGGAATCACACGGCGACGACCGTCCGCGACGGCGTCATCAGCATCGAACAGGTCAGTCCGCTGACACACCGCTCGGTCCCCGTGACGACTGACTGGCCGGTCACACGAACGACCGCCGCCGGCGGGCAGGAGGCGCTTCTGAGGCATCTCGCCCCCCACGCGTCCGTGACGTTTCACGTGACCATGCGCGTACCGCCGCCGGGCAAGACCCTCACCGGAAAGCCCCTCTCCTTCGGGACGTTCTCCATCGGCGCATCGCGGCGCACACAGCGGGGCGAGCAGCTCCTGGTGGAGCTTTCGTCGACGTTGTCCCGGTAGCTCGACTGCCCGCGCGCTCGTCCCAGAGAGTCTGTGCAGGACACATCCCGGGGTCTGACCCCGAGCGGTGTCCCGCAGGAGCATCCCACTGGCGGGGGGACCAAGCGGTGGGCGGTGATCGACGCCGGGACGGATTTCCTCGGCTGCGACTACGTCACGGCCGCGGTGCGAAAGGACCTGTTCGGCAGCGCCCTTTGCCCGTGACCGCGCTCGAGCCGGTCCGCCCTCGTGTCTGACACGGGGACATGTCCGCGGAGCGGACATGTCCCCGGGCTCTGACGTGACTGCCCATGCGGAACTGTGGATCGTTCGCGACGCTTTCGCGCAGAAGGCGTGACACCTCTGCGAACCGTGTCTGACACCGGGCCGTGTCCCGCAGGGACACGGCCCGAGGGGCGCTAGAGGCGTTCGAGCACGACGACGGGGATCTCGCGGTCGGTTCGCGTCTGGTACTCGTCGTAGTGCTTCCAGATCCCGTTCATCATCCGCCACAGGCGGTCGCGCTCCTCGCCCTCGGCGACGCGGGGGCGCGCGCGGAAGCGGTCGGCCTTCACCTGGACGCCGACCTCCGGGTTCGCCTCGATGTTCTTGAACCAGCCGGGATCGTCCGGTGCACCGCCCTTCGAGGCGACGATCACGGGATTGTCGCCGTCCCAGCCGAAGATCAGCGGGTTCGTGCGCGGCTCGCCGCTCGTGCGGCCGGTGGTCGTGAGGATCAGGATCGTCGAGCCCTCGCGCCAGTTGTACCCGACCTCGCCGTCGGTCTCGACGTAGCGGCGGACGTGCTCGTCGCCGAAGAGATTGTCGTCGCTCATGCGTATGCCTCCAGCGCTTTCGTCGCGAGCCGGTCGAGCGCCTGCACCGACAGCTCGAGATGTTCTTCCTTCGTGTCCTCGAGCTTCGTGTGCGAGAGCCCTCGTAGCGACTGAACGAACACCATCACCGTCGGGATTCCCGCGCGCGCGATTTCGGCGGCGTCATGCAGCGGGCCGCTCGGCAGCCGGTGCGAGGTTGCGCACACCTCGCGGATCGACTCGTCGGCGAGCTCGATCAGCCGCTCGTCGAACAGGATCGGCTCGATCGACCAGATCCGCTCCCACGAGACGTCGACGTCCTCCTCGCGCGCGAACCGCTCGCTCGCCTCCTTCGCCAGCTCGAGCAGCCGCGCGAGCTTCGCCGCGTCGAGATGCCGCTGGTCGAGCAGCTGCTCCGCCGTCTCGACGACCGACGTGACAATCCCGGGCTTGCACACGACGCCGCCGGAGGTGCAGACCGCGCCATCCCCCACCTCGGCGGCGATCGGGCGGATCTCCAGCGCGAGCTTCGCCGCGCCGGCGAGTGCGTCGCGCCGCTTGTCCATCGGCGTCGAGCCGGCGTGGGCGGCTTGCCCCGTCCACGTGACACGCGAGCGGATGACGCCGAACGTTCCGAGAACGACGCCGAGTGGCAGATCGAGCGACTCGAGCACGGGCCCCTGCTCGATGTGCAGCTCGAGATAGGCAACCGCGTTCTCGAGCTGCTTCCGCGCCTCGACCGCCCGGTCGAGATCGACACCGTGGTCCCGCAGCGCGTCCGGTAGCGCAATGCCGTCGCGGTCGCGCAACTTCCGCAGCTCGTCCTGGTCGGCCATCGAGCCGGCCGCCGCCGACGAGCCGAACAGCGAGCGGCCGAACCGCGCGCCTTCCTCGTCCGCCCAGTTGACGAGCCGAACCGTGAGCGGCGGCCGCCCTTCGGACGCGATCCGGCGCAGCACCTCGACCCCGGCCATGACGTTGAGGCAGCCGTCGAGCCAGCCGCCGTTCGGCACCGAGTCGATGTGGCCGCCGATCAGCAGCGCCTGCTCCGACGCGCCGTCGAGCGTGAACCACTGGTTCCCGGCCTCGTCGATCTCCTCGCGCGCACCGGTCTCCGCGACCGTGCCGCGCAGCCACTCGCGCGCCGTCTCCCACGTGTCCGTCCAGGCCACACGCTGCGCGCCGTTCTCGTCTCCGGTGAGCCCGCGCAGCTCCTTCAGCTCGTCGACGGTGCGGCTCGGATCGAGGGCCATCGCCGTCGGAGCCTATGTGATAGACACCCGCCCACGGTGTCGGCTGTCGCGATCGGGGTCCGGGAGCGCAGGCGCCGCGACGGAGTCCGACGCGGCGCGCGGCGGGTCGTCGCGGTCGCTCTCTTCCTTCTCGCGCTCGTCGGGCTGTACGAGCTCTATCGCTGGGTCTGGTCGTCCGCCGGCTTCACCTGGCCGTTCGCCGTCGACTCGACCTCGATGCCGCACGTCTGGACGATCCTCAAGGCGTTCGGCCAGCCGGCGCAGGTGAACCAGCCGCCGCTCGGCACGATCCTCTTCCACAAGGCGCTCTTCACCGCGAAGGAGGCGATCGTCGGCTTCGGCCTCGGCGCGATCATCGGATTCTTCCTCGGAGTCGTGCTCGTCCACTCGCGGCTGCTGCAGCGCGGCGTCCTGCCGTACATCGTCGCGAGCCAGACGATCCCGATCCTCGCGATCGCGCCGATGGTCGTGATCTGGGTCAACCCGAAGCTCCCCGCGTCGTTCCAGGGCTGGGGCTCCGTCGCGGTGATCGCCGCGTTCCTCACCTTCTTCCCGGTGACGATCAACACGCTGCGCGGGCTGCAGTCCGCCGACCCGCGCGCGCTCG
>Ga0335076_10007599_pt1 | contig 10921 bp, 12 predicted proteins | sample Lox_Sample_25_FD_206717 | JGI IMG/M metagenome (GOLD analysis project Ga0335076, IMG submission 206717) | Soil microbial communities from Loxahatchee National Wildlife Refuge, Florida, United States - Lox_Sample_2.5 | ecosystem: Environmental > Terrestrial > Soil > Wetlands | place: USA...
AGTCGGTGCGCCCACTGCTCGAGTTGCAGGCGCGCTGGTCGGCACTGCCGACGCGTGACCGGCTGGTGGTCGAATCGCTGGCGGCACGCGACGGGCGGCACCTCTTCGTCTATCCGTTCGCCGGCCGCCTGGTGCATCTGGGCCTGGCGGCGCTGCTCGCGTATCGCGTCGGCCGCATCCAGCAGGCGACGTTCTCGCTGGGGTTCAACGATTACGGCTTCGAGTTGCTGACGCCCGCGGACATCGACTGGCGCACGCTCTGGCGCGATCCGCAGCGCCTGCTCGCCGAGGAGAACCTGCTCGAGGACGTGCTTGCCTCGCTCAACGCCGCCGAGCTGAAGCAGCGGCGCTTTCGCAGCATCGCGCGGGTCGCGGGCTTGATCTTTCAGGGGTACCCCGGGCAGCCGAGGTCGACGCGCCAGCTGCAGGCGTCGAGCAGCCTGTTCTACGAGGTGCTCTCCAAGTACGACGCCGGCAACCTGCTGCTTGCACAGGCGGAACGCGAGGTGCTGGAGCAGGAGCTGGAACTCGGGCGCCTGCGCGCCGCGCTCGCGCGCATGCGCACCCAGCAAATCGCCTACCGCCACGTGATGCAGCCGACGCCGTTCGGGTTCGCGCTGCTGGTCGAGGTGCTGCGCGAGCAGCTCAGCACCGAGAAGCTGTCGGCGCGCATCGAACGCATGGTGCGCGAACTCGAGCAGCGCGCCGGCGCGGCGTAGCGCCGAAGAAACGGTATCGACAAAACCTGTCGCGTGCGTGCGTCACGCCTTGCGCGCGCGATGCGCGCGCCGCTGACGTCCTGCGCAGGCCCACTAGCTACACAACATATCGGCCGAATAGCGACCCGTAGCTCAACATTTTGTATAGGCCGAATGTACGAGTCGCGCGCGGCGCGTCCCTCCAAAACGTGTTTTCCCTCTGGAAAATCGCTGCGCGCGTGCATGCGGACGCAATTTTCCCTCTCAAAACGCTTGCTTCCTCTGGTGTTTCGCTTAGTATCCGCGTCACGCAACGAGAGCGCTCTTTCGCAGATTCAGAGGAGAACGCTGTCGCTGTGAGTTCCTCAACTCTCATGGAGATTGGTTATGGCGATGAAGAAGGCGAAGAAGGCGAAGAAGGCTCCGGCGAAGAAGGCCAAGAAGGCGGCTCCGAAGAAGGCGGCCAAGAAGGTCGCAAAGAAGGCCGCACCGAAGAAGGCGGCAAAGAAAAAGGTTGCACGCAAGCCGAACGCGGCCTTCATGGCCCCCAAGATGCCGACCGGCCCGCTGGCGGCGATCATCGGCGACAAGCCGATGCCGCGCACCGAGATCACCAAGCAGATCTGGGCCTACATCAAGAAGAACAAGCTGCAGGACGCGGTACAAAAGCGCGTCATCAACGCCGACGAGAAGATGCGTGCCCTGTTCGGCAAGGCCAAGGCCGACATGTTCGAGATGACCAAGCTGGTCAACAAGTACATCAAGTAAGCCAGGCCGCGGCCCGCGCAGCGCGGGCTGGCAACGAGCCCGCTGGAGAACCCGGCGGGCTTTTTCTTTGGGCGTTCCTCCCGCCCGATGCTAGGCTCGCCGCGCCGTCGTGCGGGCCCGCAGCGACCGTTGCAGTGACGACGAGACACGAGGGGAGACAAACGTGAAAGCAAGTTGGATCGCGGCGTTCGCCGCGACGCTCAGCGTTTGCGCCGCGGCGCAGGAAATACGAGGTCCGCTGCACATCGTCGTCGGATATCCGCCCGGAGGGTCGGCCGACGTGGTCGGCCGCGTGGTGGCAGACCGGCTCGGTGCCGAGCTCAAGGTGCCGGTGATCGTCGACAACAAAGTCGGCGCGGGCGGACGCGTTGCGGCCGAGTACATGAAGGCCGTCGCGCCGGATGGCAACACCATCATGGTCGGCAACATCGCCGTGATGACGCTGGCGCAGTTCACGTTCCGCAAGCTTGCTTACGACGGCACCCGCGACTTCGTGCCGATCACGCACGCGGCGAACTTCCAGCTTGGCTTTGCCGCCGGGCCGATGACCGGCAACGGGACGCCGGTCGCGACGCTCGGCGACTTCGTCAAATGGGCGCGCGCCAACGAAAAGGACGCCGCGTTCGCATCGCCCGCGGCAGGAAGCCTGCCGCATTTCTTTGGCGTGATGCTTTCCAAGGGCACCGGCCTCGATCTGTTGCACGTTCCTTTCAATGGTTCGGCGCCGATCAAGACCGCGATCGTCGGCAGCCAGGTCGCCTCCGAGGTCGACACGCTGCCCGATCTCGTCGAGTTGCATCGGGCCGGCAAGATCCGCGTGCTCGGCGTCTCGGGCGCGCAGCGCGCGCCGCAACTGCCCGATGTACCGACGTTCGTCGAGCAAGGGTTCCGCGATATCACCGGGCTTGGCTGGTTCGGCTTCTATGCACCGGCGGGAACGCCGAAGCCGATCGTCGACCGGCTCAACACGGCGATCGTGAAGGCGCTTGGTGCGCCGGAGGTACGCGAGAGGCTGTCGGCGCTTGGACTCGAGCCGACTGGTACGACCTCCGACGAATTCGCCCGCATCATGGCTGCCGACGCGGCGCGCTGGGGCCCGGTGATCCAGGCCTCCGGTTTCAAGGCCGACTAGCGGTTCAAGATCAAGCAACGCTTCAAGCCCGACCAACGCGCGTGGCCATCCGCAACCTGCTCTTCATCATGTGCGATCAGCTCCGCGCTGATCACCTGGGTTGTTACGGCCATCCGCGTCTGGCAACGCCGAATCTCGACGCGCTCGCGGCGCGCGGCACGCTGTTCGAACGTGCGTTCGTCCAATCGGGTGTCTGCGGTCCTTCGCGCATGAGTTTCTACACGGGTCGCTACGTGTCCAGCCATGGCGCGACCTGGAACCGGGTGCCGCTGTCGGTCGCGGAACACACGCTCGGCGATTACCTGCGCGCGGCGGGTCGCGAGCTCACGCTGATCGGCAAGACCCATGTGATGCCGGATGTGCACGCGCTTGCGCGCCTGCAGCTCGACGGTGGTCACGAATTGGGTCGGCTGCTCGCGCGTGGCAGCTTCGTCGAGATCCAGCGCCACGACGGGCACCACGCGGAGCCGCGGGCGCGCTACGCGCAATGGTTGCGCGAGCGCGGATACGCAGGCGACGACCCGTGGACCGAGCACGTGATCGCCGTCACCGACGATGCCGGCCAGGTGCAGAGCGGCTGGCAGATGCGCAACGCGCGTTTCCCGGCGCGCGTGCGCGAGGAGCACTCCGAAACCGCCTATACGACCGACCTGGCGCTCGACTTCATCCGTGCGCAGGGTGATCGTCCTTGGGCGCTGCACCTCTCCTACGTGAAGCCACACTGGCCGTACATCGCGCCGGCGCCGTATCACGCGCTGTATTCGAGCGCGGATGCGCTGCCGGTCCGTCGCGACGCGCGTGAGCTCGACGATGCGCATCCGGTGCTCGCGGCCTACCGGCTGCAGGAGGAATGCGCCAACTTCATGCGCGACGAGGTGATCAACGGTGTTCGCCCGGCCTACATGGGTCTCGTCCGGCAGATCGACGACCACGTCGGCCGCGTCTGGCGCCTGCTCGACGAGCTGGGACGATGGGACGACACGCTGGTGATATTCACCTCCGACCATGGTGACTTCCTCGGCGATCACTGGCTTGGCGAAAAGGAACACTTCTTCGACACGGTCCAGCGGGTGCCGTTGATCGTGGCCGACCCGCAGGCGGATCCGCGCGGTGCACGCGAGCCGCGGTTCGTCGAAGCGATCGATGTCGTGCCCACCGTGCTCGCGGCGCTGAACCTCGCGCCGGCGCGGCATCGGGTCGAGGGCACATCGCTGTTGCCGCTGGCGCGCAACGAACCGACGGAAAGGTGGCGCGATGCGGTGTTCTCCGAGCTGGACTGGAGCTATCGCGCGGCGCGGCTCGTGCTCAACCGGGCGCCGGACGAATGCCGCGCCTGGATGGTCCGCACCGATGATTGGAAATACGTGCACTGGGCGGGCTTTCCGCCACAGCTCTTCGACCTCGTCGACGACCCCGGCGAACTGCATGATCTCGGCCGCGACGCGCGCTTCGATCACGTGCGCCAGGCGATGCGTGAACGCCTGTTCGACTGGCAATGCGGGCTGAAACGGCGCACCACCGTCGAGCTCGACGAGGTGGAACGCGCCACGGCGGCTCACAAGGCCGCAGGCGTGTTCTTCGGCGTCTGGTAGTCAGCGACCCGCGACGAGCGCGTGCGTGAGCAGCGGGAGCACCGAGATCGCATTGGTCTGGTGCGTGACCGTGTCGGTGCTCCAGATGTTCTTCACGCCGGCAGCGGCCAGTTCGCTCAGCGCGTTGCCGACAAAAAGGCCGTGCGTCACCACGATATCGATCTGTCGCGCGCCGGCGGACCGCAGCGCCAGCGCGGCGCGCAGCAGCGTCGTTCCGGTGCTTGCGACATCATCGAGCAGCACGACGGTTCGTCCCGCCACCACTTTGTCCGGCGGCAGCGCAACGCTTACGTCGCGATCGCCGCGCCGCACCTTGTGGGCGACCGCCCATTCGAGGCCGCCGACCTGTGCGGCCTCGCGCACCCATTGCCCGGACTCTTCGTCCGGCCCTACCAGCAGCGCCCCAGGACAACGGTCGCGCAGGAAGGCGCCGATGGCCGGCGCCGCCGACACCGCGATCGCTGCGTCGAGCGGGACCGCTTGCTGCAGTCGCTGGATGCGATGCAGGTGCGGATCGACGGTGATCACGCAGTCGAACAACCCGGCGAGGAACGTACCGACGATTCGCTGGCTCACCGCTTCGCCGGCGATGAACGCGGCGTCCTGGCGCATGTAGCCCAGGTACGGCGCCACGAGCGTGAGGTGACGTGCGCCGAGCGAACGGGCGGTCTGGGCCGCGAGCAGCAACTCGACCAGCTTCTCGTTCGGCCATGAGAGCGATCGCAACAGCACGACCCGCTCGGGAAGGGTGGCCGGCAACCGCAGCTTCAGTTCGCCGTCAGGGAATCGATGGCGCTCGATCAGCTCCGCGGGGTGTCCGCATGCCTGCGCAAGGCGCCCGGCCGTTTCCCATTCGTCGTCGAAGGCGAGCAGCATCGTGGGTCGATAGTAACCAAGCAGCCGCCCGCTTGCCGGTTCGTCCATGCGAGAAGGCGTTCGGTCGCGCCGCACTTGGACGTACGCGGGCACGTCCCTAGCCTGCGCCCGAAGTCCGCCCTGGGAGTCCTGATGAAGCCGCTGATGCTTGGCGTATTTGTCGTATTGATCTGGCTGGCCGGCGTCGTCGAGTCGCATGCCACGCCGCTCGACGACGTATTGAACACCGACCGCGCGTTCGCCGCAGCGGCGCTGCGCGACGGCACGCGCGCTGCGTTTCTTGCTTACGCCGCGCCCGACGCGACGATGTTTCGCGATGGTGTCGGACCCGTGAAGGGCCTCGCGGCGGTCGGCGCCTCGTTCCGCCCCTCGGGCGGCGCAGTGCTGAAGTGGGCGCCGGAAGGCGGCGAGGTGGCCGCGAGCGGCGATCTGTCGTACACGTGGGGGTACTTCCAGTGGACCGCGAGTGACGGCAAGCAGGGCAGCGGCAACTACGTCTCCATCTGGCGCAAGATCGACGGGCATTGGAAATGGATCGTCGACATCGGCGTCGACGCTCCGCCTAAGCCGAACTGATCGAACTGATTCGACCGATGTGCGGCGCGGCGCGGCGAATGGTGGCCGCGAGGCGCGCGCCTTGCTTATGCTTCCGGCATGAGCTGGCAATCGCTTGCCACCGTCGCGCTGGACGTCGATAGCGACATCGCGCCGGAGCGCGCCCATGCGATCACGCAGGCGCTATGTCGCCGCATCGTCGCGGTGCTGGTCATTCGCGACGGACGCGTCGAGCCACTCGCCTCGGGCTGCCTCTACTGGAGCGGCGGGCACCTGATCCTGCTCACCTGCCGGCATGTGTTCGATGATGGCGTTTGCCTGGGCGACCTTCTCTTGACGCTCGGCGAGAGCGGATGCCTGGTGGCGCTGCGTACGCTCAACGCGCGTTGCGTCGAACATCCGGCGCACGATGTCGTCGCGATCGATCTTTGCCCGCGGCGTGCGCGGGGCGCGCTGCAGCGCCATTGGTTTCCGGTGCTGCTCGAGGAGGACTGCGAAATGGCACGTCCGGCGGCAAGCGACCGCATCGTGGTCGCCGGCTATCCGTACGCGCAGATGCGGCGCATCGACGGAACGGTCTTCGCGCGTCCGCTGGTGCTGTTCGCTCGTACGGTGGCGATCGCGCCGGGGCTGCAGGCGAGTTACGCGCGAACCGTGCGGCGCGTCGACGGCGCGCTCATCCATGCACCCGCGCTCGACGGTGTGTCCGGCGCCACTGTCTGGTCGGTGCGCGACGAACGCGATCAGGTCGACTGCGTGCTGCTGCCCGCGGCGGTGCAGTTCGCGTTCAAGCACGATCAATATCTGCGTGGCGCGCCGATCGGCGCAGCGCACGAGATGTTCGCGCGCCTGGTCGCGCGCTGACTGAGCGGGTGAGAGAAGCGGCGCGGCCTCAGCCGTGCGCCCAACGCGAATACTTCGGCAGCGACGCCTGCAGGAACGCCATCTGGTCCGCCAGGATGCGGCGGTTGCTGAGGATGAAGCCTTCGTTGCGACATACCGCGTAGGGCACGTACAGAAGCGGCATGTGCGCTTCTTCGGGCCGCCGGTTGCCCTTGCGCGTATTGCACGAGCGGCAAGCGGTGACGACGTTGGTCCAGGTGTGCTGGCCCCCGCGCGATACCGGAACGATGTGCTCGACGGTCAGTTCGCTCTCGGCGAAATGGTCGCCGCAATAGGCGCAGATGTGACGGTCACGCGCGAACAGGCGGTGCTTCGTCAGCCCGACATGCGCGTGCCCCAGCGGGATGCGGTGCCGCCCGCGGATCATCACGATCGAGCTGGTGATGAATTCGGAGCGCAGCCCGGAGTCCTCTTGCAGCCCGCCCGTCATCGAGAACAGGTTCTCGCCCAGATCCGTCAGAACCTTGCCGGCTGCGTAGTAACGCGCCGCGCGCATCAGGTGCGCCCACCGGACCGGTTGTCCCTGGGCGTCGATGATCAGTATTCGTGGGTCGGATGGGTCTGCGGGCATGACCGGATATTGCCATGCGCAAGCCGGCTTTGCAGCGTTGCGGTGCCGGAAAGCCCGCGGTCGGGTGCTTGTGGGGCGCTAGTTGCGCCCGTTGTTGTCGTTGATGACGAAACGCGGGTCCGGGCCGTTTTCCGCGCGCCGGAACACGCCGGTCGGATCGAACATCACCGTCATCACCGAGTTGTAGACCCCCGATTCGCGGTACGGATACAGCCAGCCAGTCAGCTTGCTCGGCGGGTAGTACTCGACTTTGTAGGGCGTTCCAAGCTCGCGTCGGACGCTTGCCTTGTCGTCGGCACCGACCTTCAAGCGCGCGAAGTGCGCTTCGTCGCGTACCTGGTCGACCTGCACGACGCGACCGTCGTGATCGATGTCCACCATCCACGAGCGCTGCATGAACTCGCCACGGTTGTATTCGAACCGCTTGGCGCCGTCGGCCAGCGCGAACTCGCTGTCCGGCTTGCCGAACCGGCTCAATACGTCCGCCTCGGTGGCACCCGGCTTCAACGAATCCGGCATTGCGCAGGCTGCCAGCACGAGACCGGCAAGCAGACCCGCAAGCGCCGGCCGCGTCCGGCGGGTTGTCTCAACGGGAACCGAGAATCGCATCGCTGCCTCCGCGCAAGCTGCCATTTCCGGCGCGTGTCCACCTAGAGTGCAGTGCGCGTGCGAAGTTCACCTCACAGGGAGGATTTTCGCGATATTCCCAAAGGCTGCAAGAAAATCAGGAGCAAAGGCCCGCGCGCTCGGCGTGCAGGACCCGCAATAGCCAAATTCGCGTCGGCGATCGAGACCCGGATCCGATGCCGGGCCGCAACCCCAGACCTACTTTGTCGCGTCGATGCGCTTCAGCGGGTAGTTCACCCAAAGCACTTGCGAGCCCTGCACGCGATTCACGTGCTCGATCCGGGCGACCTGCGCGTAGTCGACCGCGTAGCTCGACGTTGCCGCCGGGGTACTCGCGCAACTCGCCAGTACTGCAGCGCCGGCAGCTGCGAGGAGTTTCACCGCCAAACGAATCTGCTGGAGCCTCATCACGCCTCTCCCATGAGCGGCGGACTGCCGCTCCAGGAGCAATCTAACTCCGATCCGTCCCTGCGCAAGGGTGAAGCGACGAAACCGGTGTGACGGCGGCCGAATTTGGGAGCCTTGGGGCCGGACGCCCGGGAAGAGGTCTTTTGCTGCACAGCCGTAATGCGAAGATTGTCGCTGCCATATCGACCGGACGAATCATGCGCTCGACGCTCGCCTGCCTGTTCCTTTTCGCGGTCCAAAGCGCCGACGCACAGATGCTCAGTCCGCCAGCGTCGATGGAGGTCACCGTGCGACCCGGGACCTTCGAGGAAATGTGCTTCGAGCTCGATGCGGGCGCCTCGATGCGCTACACGTTCGATGCCGATGCGCCGCTCGATTTCAATGTGCATTGGCACCGCGGCAGCCAGGTGTTCTATCCGGTGCGCAGTGGCGCGGTGGACCGCCGCGGGGGCGTGGTCTTCTCCCGCGACAAGGAGGCGTATTGCCTGATGTGGACCAACCACGGCCGGTCCGGAGTTGCGCTGCGGGCGCGGATCGATCGTGCCGACTGAGCGGCGTTTCGTCTCAGTCCAGCGAAAACGCCGTCTCGTTGGCTTCGCCCGCCGGAACCGAATTGCCAAGCGACGGCGGATCGTAGGGTGCGTGAACCGCATGCCCCTGGCCGAATGCGAAGCCGACGTTCTGCGCGTTGCGACGCTGCTCCACCTCTTCGATCCCCGCGATGATCGCGCTGTCGAGCTTAAGGCCGGCCGCCCGCGCCTCGAGCGCGACGTCCTGCCAATACTCGAAGCGGCGCGAATTCGGCGCCATCACCTTGGCGAAATCCGGCTCGATGAAATCGATCGCCTTCATCTCCATGCTGATGCGGGACGCGGTCAGCCGATAGCCCACCGGGATCTGCTGCGTCCGCAGCCAGTCGATGAAGCCACGCACGCGATAGCGCGACCGCAGCCGGTCGATCTGGCCGCGCAGCAGGATGCAGGTGCGGTGCGCGTAAAGGCGGTGCGCGTCGAAGATATCGGTCACCTGGTCGAGGCACCGTTCGACCGTGCCGAAGGAGAGCGTGATGCCGATGCGCCGCACGCGTTCGTGCTCGACCAGTGCAAGACCTTTCGCGAGCGCCGCCAGCTGGATCTGCGCGCGCTGCATCGTGCTGGCCTGGAACCCTTCGGTCCAGACGTACAACTCGTCGAACCAGCGTTCGCGGCCCGCGAGCGTGAGGGTTGGCCAAGTGACCGCGCAGATCGATCCCTCGATCGGCTTTGCCCAATCGCGCGAAAGTGGTGCCGCGGACCAGCGCGCGCCGGACATGCTCGCATTCCTCCCCTCGCCCCACGCCAGCATGGGGATCGCTCGGCGATTCTTGCTTGTGACTTTGCAACTGGCAATGTGAGCATTCGACAGGGCGAGATTGACGCCCGCTCGATTGCGTGCTCAGTTGCGCTTCGAGGGCTGTCCGTAGGTGGAGAACTTTTCCATCACGCGCTCCATCTCCGCCGCCGAAAGCAGCGGCGGGTCGCCGAGCTGACGCGCCCTCAGATACATCCCGGCGAGGTTCTCGACCTCGATGGCCAGCGCCAGCGCCCGCGCGAGCGAGCGTTCGCACGCGATGACGCCGTGGTGTGCGAGCAGGCAAGCCTTGCGGCCGCGCAACGCTTCGAGCGCGTTGTCTGACAACAACTGAGTGCCGAACGTCGCGTAAGGTGCGCAGCGGATATCGGCCCCGCCGGCGACCGCGACCATGTAGTGGAAAGCCGGGATACCAAGATGGTGGCATGCAAGCGCCGTCGCCGCTTGCGAATGCGTATGCACGATCGCATCGAACTCGCGACGCGAGCGCAGGATGTCGAAGTGGAAGCGCCACTCGCTGCTCGGCTTGTGCGTGCCGACCACGCCGTCAGGCAGTTCGTCGCCGCCGGGAGTGCCGAGCGGAATGAACACAAGATCGGGCGGCGTCAGGGCGTCGTAAGGCACGCCGGTCGGTGTGATCACGAAACCCATCCTGCGCTTTTGACTGCAGCGCACCGAGACGTTGCCGGCCTTGTTGACGTTGATGCCCGATGCATTCATGCCGCGCGCGGTGGCGATCACCTGCGCACGCAACTCGGGTGTGTCCTCAGGTACCGCGGCCGCAGTGGTCACGCTGCGCGCCATCAGGTCGCCGGCACCGCGACCGCGGCGCCCGCCGCGTCGGAAAACGCGCGCGTCAACGCTTCGGGCGCAACGATCCCGCGTTCCGTGATGATCCCGGTCACCAACCGCGCCGGTGTCACGTCGAAGGCCGGGTTGGCGACCGGCGTTTCAGCACCGGCGATTCGCACGCTTGTGACGCGGCCATCCGCGGCCAGCCCGCCGACCAGCCGCAGTTCGTCCGGACTGCGCGCCTCGATCTCGATCCCGGCGTCGGCATCGTCGACGGTCCAGTCGATGGTCGATGCAGGCACGGCAGCATAGAACGGCACGTCGTTGTCGCGCGCCGCAACCGCCTTGAGATAAGTCCCGATCTTGTTGCAGACGTCGCCACGCCGCGTGACGCGATCCGCGCCGACCAGGACGAGATCGACTTCGCCACGGCGCATCAGATGGCCGCCGGCGTTGTCGGCAATCAGCGTGTGCGGCACGCCGTGCGCCGCGAGTTCCCACGCGGTAAGAAGGCCCTGGTTGCGCGGGCGCGTTTCGTCGACCCAGACGTGCAATTCGACGCCAGCGTCGAAGGCCTGGTAGATCGCCGACAGTGCGGTTCCGAAGTCGACCGTGGCGATCCAGCCTGCATTGCAGTGGGTGAGGATGC
>Ga0335076_10007600_pt1 | contig 10920 bp, 9 predicted proteins | sample Lox_Sample_25_FD_206717 | JGI IMG/M metagenome (GOLD analysis project Ga0335076, IMG submission 206717) | Soil microbial communities from Loxahatchee National Wildlife Refuge, Florida, United States - Lox_Sample_2.5 | ecosystem: Environmental > Terrestrial > Soil > Wetlands | place: USA: Florida...
GGCGATTCATGCGGGGTGCCGCCATCTCCATGTCCCTCGCCATGCTTTTGATGATGGTCCGTGCCGACGTGCCCGTGACTGCTCGCGTGCGTGCGGAAACGCTCCTCGCCGTGGAACGTCATGAACATCATTCTGAACGTGTACAACGCGGTGACAAATACGCTCGTGAGGATCGCGGCATAGGCGATCCCCGCGCCAGGGGTGTTCGACAGTTGCGTCGCTTCGATCAAGCTGTCCTTGGAGAAAAAGCCTGCGAACGGGGGGATGCCGCATAGCGCCAGCGAGCCGATCAAGGCGGTGACGTAGGTGATCGGCATGTAAACCCGCAGTCCGCCCATTCGCCGCATGTCCTGCTCGTGATGCAAGGCGATGATGACTGAACCCGCGGCAAGGAACAGAAGTGCCTTGAAAAACGCGTGCGTGACCAGATGGAACATGCTGGCCGCGTAGGCCGACGCACCTAAGCCCACGGCCATATAGCCGAGCTGCGACAGAGTCGAATAGGCGACGACCCGTTTGATGTCATTCTGGACAATAGCAACCAGCCCCATGAAGAAAGCAGTAATCGCCCCGACGATGAGAATAAGAGACAGCGCGGGGGTAGACAATTCGTAGAGCAGCGACATGCGCGCCACCATGAAGATCCCGGCCGTGACCATGGTCGCGGCGTGGATCAGCGCGGATATTGGCGTGGGACCTTCCATCGAATCAGGCAACCAGACGTGCAGTGGGAACTGTGCCGACTTCCCCATCGCACCGACGAACAGCAGGACGCAGACCACGGTGATCAATGACCACTGAGCACCGGGAAAAATCTGGATGGTCTGCTGCGCCAGCCCGCCAGCCTTGCCGAACACCTGCGCATAGTCGAGACTACCCGTATACGCAAAAATCAGCGCAATCGCCAGCAGAAAGCCGAAGTCGCCGACGCGGTTGACCAGGAAGGCCTTCAGGTTCGCGAAGATTGCCGTCGGCCGCGTGTAGTAGAAGCCGATGAGCAGGTACGAGACCAGTCCAACCGCCTCCCAGCCAAAGAACAGCTGCAGGAAGTTGTTGGCCATCACCAGCATGAGCATGGAGAAGGTGAACAGCGAAATGTAGCTGAAGAAGCGGATGTAGCCCGGATCGTCCCGCATATAACCGATGGTGTAGATATGCACCATCAAGGAGACGAAGTTCACGACCAGCATCATGAGGGCGGCCAAAGGATCGATCAGGAAACCGATCTCGAACCTTGCACCGCCGTTGGTGGTAATCCACGTATAGACCGGGCCGCTGAACAATTGCCCCGCGCGCACTTCCTGGAACACAACGAACGAGGCTGCCAGGGACACCGCGACACCCAGGATAGTGACCCAGTGTGCGCCACGGCGGCCGATCAGACCGCCGAACAAGCCAACGACGATGGCACCCGCCAACGGCGCGAGCGGAACGATGAGGTAGAGGGCCTTCACTTCGTCATCAGCCTTTCAGACTATCCAGGTCGTCGACGTTGATCGTATTCAGATTGCGGAACAGGCATACCAGGATGGCGAGGCCGATGGCGGATTCAGCTGCTGCCACCGTAAGGATAAAGAAGACGAAGACTTGGCCTGCGGTGTCCTGCAGGTAGTGAGAAAAGGCGATGAAATTCATGTTCACCGCCAGCAGATTCAGCTCGATGGCCATCAGCAGGATAATCACGTTCTTGCGGTTCAGAAAAATGCCCACCACGCTGATGGCGAAAAGTATCGCGCCCAGAACCAGGTAATAGGACAACGGAATCAACGCGGCTCCCCCGGAGTCGAGAGCGGTGCTTCGAGCATTGCGGCCCACGCCTCTTGGTTGGTGGCTCGAGCCCAGTCGAGCACGCTACGCATGCGTTGCCGAACCACGAAGCATGACTCGCGATTCACGGCTTCTCCGACGGCATCGACACCAGTCGCACGCGCCCTTCGCGTCGCGCGCGTACTTGACGGGCTGGATCCTGGTATTTGGTGTCCTTCCTTCTGCGCAACGTCAAAGCGATGGCGGCCACTATCGCCACCAGCAGAATCACCGCGGCGATCTCGAACGGGAACACATACTGCGTGTACAGTACGCGACCCAGCTCCTTGGTGTTGCTATAGCCAGCAGCCTTGGGGGTAGGCGCCGCAAGTGTCAGCAACCCAGCCTGCCTGCCGACGAGAACCGTTCCCATCTCTAAAACCATGATGCCAGCCACCATCAGGCCGGGGACGAGGTAGTCCCAATAGCCTTCGCGCAACCGATCGATGTTGATGTCGAGCATCATCACCACGAACAGAAACAGCACCATCACGGCGCCGACATAAACCAGGATCAACGCAATCGCCAGGAACTCGGCTTCCAGCAGGACCCACAGGCCAGATGCTGTTCCGAACGCCAGCACCAGGAAGAGCGCCGCTTGCACTGGGTTGCGCGTAGTAATGACGCGCACGCCGGCGAACAGCAAGATCGCCGAGAACACCCAGAAGACGAAGGATTGAAAAGTCATCGCTTACGTGACCCGTGGCTCGTGATTCCTGATTCGTCGCTGTGGGAAACAGTCATCGAACTCTATATTCGGCACACCGGGTGCGGTCCCGATGCTGGCGTCGAGTTGCGCACTATCGCAAGTAGACAAGGCACGAATCACGATTTGCGAATCGCGGCTCTTCTAGCGGTAGCGCGCATCTTCAGCACGGTCCCGAGCAATCTGCTCCTCGTAGCGATCGCCGACCGCCAGCAGCATCTCCTTGGTGTAGAGAAGGTCTCCACGGCTCTCGCCGTGATACTCGAGGATACGCGTCTCGACGATGGAGTCGACCGGGCAGGATTCCTCGCAGAAGCCACAGAAGATACATTTGGTCAGATCGATGTCATAACGGGTGGTGCGACGGGTGCCGTCGCTGCGCTGCTCCGACTCGATAGTGATCGCGAGCGCCGGACACACCGCCTCGCACAGCTTGCAGGCGATGCAGCGCTCCTCGCCGTTGGGATAGCGGCGCAAGGCGTGCAGCCCGCGAAAGCGCGGAGACTGAGGCGTTTTTTCTTCCGGAAATTGGATGGTGATCTTGCGCGCGAACAGATGGCGTCCGGTAAGTGCCATGCCCTTGAACAGCTCGAACAGCAAAAAGGTGCGGAAAAACTCTCGGATGCGTTCCATCATCTCATCCCCACAGCCACAACGGCGTCTGCACCCAGGCGGCAACCACCACCAGCCATACCAGCGTGACCGGAATCAGCACCTTCCAGCCCAGGCGCATGATCTGGTCGTAGCGATAACGCGGGAACGTGGCCCGGAACCAGAGAAACAGGAACAAGACGAAACCAACCTTGAGGATCAGCCAGAGAAAGCCGTCGGGCAGAAAGGGTAGCGGCGAGAGCCAGCCACCGAGGAACATGACCGCGCACAGCGCCGAGATCAGAATCATGTTCATGTACTCGGCCAGGAAGAACAGCGCGAAAGCGGTGCCCGAATACTCGACATGAAAGCCGGCCACGATTTCGGATTCGCCCTCCGCAACATCGAACGGCGCGCGGTTGGTCTCGGCCACTCCTGAGATGACGTAGACCAAGAACAGCGGGAACAACGGGATGACGTACCACGACGCGGCGCCGTATTTACTCTGCTGGCCAGCCACGATCTGCCCCAGGTTCATGCTGTGGGCGGCGAGCAGAACGCCGACGAGTGCGAAGCCCATGGCCAGCTCGTACGCCACGATCTGAGCAGCCGACCGGAGGCCGCCGAGGAAGGCATACTTGGAGTTCGAGGCCCAACCCGCGATGATCACCCCATAGACTCCGACCGAAGTCATCGCCAAGATATAGAGTAACCCCGCATCGATATTGGCCAGAACCCGTTCCGGGCCAAACGGAATAACGGCCCAGGCAGCGAGCGCGGGCGTCACCATCAGGATCGGAGCCAGCACGAACAGGATCTTGTTCGCACCTGACGGAATGACGATCTCCTTGACCAGCAGCTTCAGGACATCCGCGAACGGCTGCAGCAGCCCTCGCGGACCAACGCGGTTCGGGCCGAGTCGGACCTGCATGTAGCCGATCACCTTGCGTTCTGCGAGGGTCAGATAGGCGACGCTCAGGATCAGCGGGACGGCGATAGCCACGATCTTGATCAGCGTCCAGAGCGCGATACCCGCGGGCCCCAGCGCGTGCTCGAGGAATTCGCCCATCAGACGCCCACCCTGTCTTCCACCGGCACGCGCGCCAACTCGACGTCGCCGAACATCGGTCCAAGCCCGGAGGTCAGTGGATGAGCAGCTGGAATGCGCACACAGTCCGACGGCACCCCGTCATCGCGTCGCACCTCGAGCACAGCCTCACCGCCGTTTGCCGAGATGTGGACTCGATCTCCCTGGCTCAAGCCGAGCCGCACGAGCAGGGCCCCGGGCATCGAAGCGACGGGGATCGCTGCATCCACAGTCTGTTGCAGGGACTGGGCTCGGCGCACCAGAGCGTCGGCGAAATAGATGGGAACGTCGGCGATGCGCTGTATGCCCCCGGCGCCTGGCATCAGAGCGCCAGGGCGGCCGGTATCGGCAACTGCGTTCGACAGGTGCGCGGAAAGATCGACTTTGGCTAGCAGCTCGGCGCGAATCTCCTCGGCCGAGGCGAAATCGAAGCCGGCCACGCCCATAAGATTGGCGATCACGCGCAGAACCTTCCATGCCGGCCGCGTCTCGCCGAGTGGGCGCACGACACCGTTGAAGGCCTGCAGCCTCCCGTCGGTGCTGACGAAGGAGCCCGCGGTCTCGGTGAAAGGGGCGATGGGGAGCAGCGCGTCCGCGTAGTCGATGGCCCGATGTCGGAAGGCGGAGAGAGCGACGACGAAGTCGGACCCGCGCATCGCGGCCAAAGCACGATGAGGATCGTGTGCATCGAGATCCACCTCTGCGTTCAGAAGCAGATAGGCATGCAGCGGATGCGCCAGCATTTGGGCGGCGTTAAGGCCGGACGACGCGCCGAAGGGCACGGCGCCGGCAACGTATCCACCGACGCTGTTCGCCGCCTCACCCAGGAAGCCGAACTTCGCTTCGCATGCGCGGGCCAGCTCAAAGCCCAGCCGATGCAAGACGGTGGCCTGCGGGTGATGTTGCGCCAGATTTCCGAACAATACCGCACGATTGGCGCCCGACAGCAGACTCTCAGCGATGCGCCGCGCTTGAGGCGACACCGGGACAGACGCGAGCAGCTCGTCCAGATGCGACTCGACATGCACCCCTTTGCTGTGATATGCAGCTTTGAGAATTTGGGCCAGCCCGTTTGCGATCTGAGCAGGCGCAGCGATCACCTTCTCGTGCAGCTTGATCAATTGATCGTCATCCAACGCGTGGAGCAGGCTGACCTGCCCGCCTTTGCGCGCAATCTGCCGGAGCCGTTGCGCGATCAGGGGGTGATCCTTGCGCAACTGGCTGCCCACCACGAGCGCCCGGTCTAGCTGAGACAGCTCGGCAGTCGGCATACCCAGCCAGGGTGCACCCTCCATCTTCCCGTCCAGCGAGAAATCGCTCTGCCGTAGGCGGAAATCGACGTTGCCGCTGCCCATACCCCGCATCAGCTGCTGCAGGAGGTACAGCTCCTCCAGCGTCGCATGGGCCGTCGCCAGGGCTCCGATGCTTTGAGCGCCATGCTTGTCGCGGACGCTCTTGAGCCCGCGGGCCACATGCTCCAGAGCGATGGGCCAGTCGACTTCCTCCCACCGGCCATCGCGTCTAATCATCGGGCTGGTCAGCCGCTCCTCCGAGTTGAGCCCTTCGTACGAGAAGCGATCCTTGTCGGACAGCCAGCACTGGTTGACCTCCTCGTTCTCCAGGGGCAGCACGCGCAGCACGCGATCGAGCTTCACTTGCACGATGAGATTGGAGCCGAGCCCGCAGTGCGGGCTGATCGACTTGCGACGCGACAGCTCCCAGGGACGAGCAGTGAAGCGGAACGGCTTCGAAGTCAATGCTCCTACGGGACAGACATCGATCATGTTGCCAGATAGCTCGGACTGGACGGTTGTGCCGACGAACGCGACGATCTCGGCGTGCTCGCTGCGCCCAACCATCCCCAACTCCATGATGCCTGCGATCTCCTGGCCGAAGCGCACGCAACGCGTGCACTGAATGCAGCGGCTCATTTCCTCGGCCGCCACTAATGGACCAATTTCCTTGCTGGCCACCACGCGCTTCGGCTCGTGATAACGCGACGAGCTGCCTCCATACCCCACCGCCAGATCCTGCAACTGGCATTCGCCGCCCTGATCGCAGATCGGGCAGTCGAGCGGATGATTGATGAGCAAAAACTCCATTACCCCCATCTGCGCCTGAATTGCCGCAGCGGAGTGCGTGTGCACCTTCATGCCCTCGGTGACAGGGGTGGCACATGCGGGCAACGGCTTGGGCGCCTTCTCGACCTGCACCAGGCACATGCGGCAGTTGGCGGCGATGGACAACTTCTTGTGATAGCAGAAATGCGGCACGTAGATGCCGAGTCGGTTCGCGGCCTCCATGATCGTGGAGTTGGCAGGAACTTCGACGGCTTTTCCGTCGATCTCAATATTGACCACCGGCATCTTCGTCAGTCTCGTCGACTCAGGCGTAGGCGGCCTCGCCTACGAGGCATCGCTTGTGCGAGATGTGATACTCGAACTCCGCGCGGAAATGCTTGATGAAACTCTTCACCGGCAGCGCAGCTGCATCCCCGAGCGCACAGATGGTCCGGCCGGCGATGTTGTCGCTTACAGAGATCAGGGTATCGAGGTCTTCAGCGACGCCCTTGCCGTGTTCGATACGATGCACCATCCGATACAACCAGCCCGTCCCTTCGCGACAGGGGGTACACTGTCCGCACGATTCTTCGTAATAGAAATAAGACAAGCGCAGCAGGGCGCGCACCATGCATGTGCTCTCGTCCATGCAGATGACGGCGCCGGAACCGAGCATGGAACCGGCTTTGGCGATCGAGTCGTAGTCCATGTCGGTGGTGAGCATCACGTCGCCGGGCAGCACGGGCATCGACGAGCCACCGGGAATGCAGGCCTTTAGCCGGCCCCCGCCGCGCATGCCGCCGGCCATCTCGAGCAGTTTCGCAAACGGCGTGCCGAGCTTGATCTCATAGTTCCCCGGGCGCTCCACGTGGCCGGTGACGGAGAAGATCTTGGTGCCGCCATTGTTCGGTCGACCGAGAGCGAGAAAACTGTCGCCGCCGTTGAGGATGATCCAAGGAGCGGCAGCGAATGTTTCCGTGTTGTTGATCGTGGTCGGCTTGCCGTACAGTCCGTAGCTGGCCGGAAACGGCGGCTTGAAGCGCGGTTGCCCCTTCTTGCCTTCCAGAGATTCCAGCATCGCCGTCTCCTCGCCGCAGATGTAAGCGCCCCAGCCGTGATGGGCGTGGAGCTCGAAACTGAAATCCGAACCTAGAATGTTCGATCCCAGAAAGCCAGCCGCGTGTGCTTCCTGCAGCGCCTCTTCGAAGCGCTCGTATGCCTCCCATATCTCGGCGTGAATATAGTTGTATCCAACGCTGATGCCCATCGCATAAGCCGCAATGGCCATCCCTTCGATAACGATGTGCGGGTTGTAGCGCAGGATATCGCGGTCCTTGAACGTACCCGGCTCGCCCTCGTCCGAATTGCACACGAGATACTTCTGACCGGCGAAGTTCCGCGGCATGAAGCTCCATTTGAGGCCGGTCGGAAAGCCGGCGCCACCGCGCCCCCGCAAGCCCGACTTCTTGATCTCGGCGATCACCGCCTCGGGGGTGATTTTTTCCGCCAAGATCTTCTTGAGCGCCTGATAGCCACCGCGGGCGATGTAGTCCTGCAGTCGCCAGTTCAGGCCGTCCAGGCCCCTGAGGATGATGGCGTCCGGTCCGTACATATCGGTCGGGAATGGGGGATGGGACGTCTTCACTTGGACAGTTCCCCGATGAGTCGGTCGAGTCTCTCGGGGCTCATTTCGATCAGCAGCTTCTTATCGTTATGCAGGAGCACCGGCGCGTCGCCACAGGCACCGAAGCATTCGCCCTGTTTGAGAGTGAAGCGGCCATCGCGCGTCGTCTCGTTCCAGCCGATCGCGAGCCTCTTGTGCAGATGTTCCGCGGCCTCGGTCGCACCGGACAGGGCGCAGGGCAGATTGGTGCAGATACATAGCTTGTGTTTGCCGACCGGCTCCAGATCGTACATGGTGTAGAAGCTGGCCACTTCATACACCGCAATCGGCGGCATACCGAGGTACTCCGCAACGAAGTCCATCGTTTCGCTCGACAGAAAGCCTAGCTCCCCTTGGGCGATCGTGAGCGCGGCCATCACGGCTGACTGCTTCTGGTCCGCGGGATATTTAGCGATGGCTTTGTCGATTCGGGCTAGCGCTTGCTGGCTCAACATGGTCTGAATATCCGCTCAGCGGTCCACTTCGCCGAACACGATGTCCTGAGTGCCGATGATGGCGACGACGTCCGCAATCATATGCCCTTTCGCCATCTCATCGATCGCCGCAAGATGCGCGAAACCCGGCGCGCGAATCTTCAGTCGGTACGGTTTGTTGGCACCGTCCGACACGATATAGATGCCGAACTCGCCTTTCGGTGCTTCCACGGCAGCATAGGCCTCTCCCTCGGGCACATGCATGCCTTCGGTGAAGAGCTTGAAATGGTGAATCAGCTCTTCCATGTTGGTCTTCATTTCCAGGCGTGTAGGTGGAGCGACTTTGTGGTTGTCGGTGATCACTGCGCCAGGGTTGCTCGCCAGCCAATCGACACATTGCATGACAATGCGATTGCTCTGACGCATCTCCTCGATCCGCACCAGATAGCGGTCGTAGCAGTCGCCGTTCACCCCGATGGGAATATCGAACTGCATGCGGTCGTAGACTTCGTAGGGCTGCTTCTTGCGCAGATCCCACTCCACACCGGACCCGCGTAACATCGGGCCGGTGAACCCCAGCGCCTTGGCGCGTTCTGGCGACACGACCCCCACGCCTACCGTGCGTTGCTTCCAGATCCGATTGTCGGTAAGCAGAGTTTCGTACTCGGCGATCAGCTTGGGAAAGCGTGAGGCAAAGTCCGAGATGAATGCGAGCAAACTGCCGCGCCGGTTGGCGTTGAGACGCTTTACGGTCTCGCGGCTGCGGAACGGAGACTCGTCGTACTGCGGCATCCGCTCGGGCAGGTCGCGGTAAACGCCGCCGGGGCGATAGTAGGCAGCGTGCAGGCGCGCGCCGGATACCGCCTCGTAGCAGTCCATCAGGTCCTCGCGTTCCCGAAAGCAGTACAAGAAGACTGTCATCGCGCCGATGTCCAGCGCGTGCGCACCAAGCCACAGGAGATGGTTCAGTATCCGGGTGAGCTCGTCGAACAGCACCCTGATGTACTGGGCGCGTAGTGGGACTTCGAGGCCCAGGAGCTTCTCGATCGCCATGCAGTAAGCGTGCTCATTGCACATCATTGACACGTAGTCCAGCCGGTCCATGTAGGGCACGGACTGGACATAGGTCTTGTGCTCGGCCAGCTTCTCCGTGGCCCGGTGCAGCAGCCCGATGTGCGGATCCGCGCGCTGGATCACTTCCCCATCGAGTTCCAGCACCAGGCGCAGCACTCCGTGCGCCGCAGGGTGCTGCGGACCGAAGTTCATGGTGTAGTTGCGAATCTCCGCCACGGTACGGTCGCCTGCTCTAACAAAGCCCGCGAGAGGCCACAGCAGCATGAACTTCGGCGAAGACTAACTTGCGGAGGCAAGTCAAGGCCGGCACCCGGGGCGCGCGGCCGGAACCAAAGTTCATCGTGTAGTCGCGAATCTTCGCCATGGCCTACTGCTTTTGTTTTGGTTCTACGTCTGCGTAGTTTTCTTCGCGCAGCACGCGCGGCACGATCACGCGTGGTTCGATCGTGACCGGCTGATAGATCACCCGCTGCTGATCTGGGTCGTAGCGCATTTCAACGTTCCCGGACAGCGGGAAATCCTTGCGGAATGGATGGCCGATGAAACCATAGTCCGTCAGGATTCGCCGCAGATCGGGATGGCCGGTGAACACGATCCCGAGAAGGTCGAAACCCTCGCGCTCATACCAGTTCGCTGCCGGCCACAGATCGGTAACCGAATTCACCACCGGGAACTCATCGTCTTCGGCGAACACGCGCAGCCGCAAGCGCCAGTTATGGGTAAGCGACAGCAGATGATAAACGACGGCAAAACGTGGGCCTTCCCGCGCACCTTCCTTGTACGTGAGGTAATCGACGCCGCACAAGTCGATCAGCTGCTCGAAGCGCAAATCGGCAGCATCGCGCAGGGTCCGCCCTAGGTCGAGGAGATCGGCTGGTGCGATCACCATCGTGACTTCATCGCCGATGCAGACCAGACTCAGCAGGCGGCCGTCGAAGTGCAGCCGCAGGGCACTTTGCAGCTCGTCGATGCGCGTGGGCATGCTCGATGTGGCGGCCGTGGTCCCTAGCGGGCGATAGTGTTGGTACGTCGGATCTTGTTCTGCAGCTGGATGATGCCGTAGAGCAGTGCTTCCGAGGTTGGCGGACAACCCGGGACGTATACGTCCACAGGAACGATGCGGTCGCAGCCGCGCACGACCGAGTAGGAGTAGTGGTAGTAGCCACCGCCGTTGGCGCACGAGCCCATCGAGATCACCCAACGCGGCTCCGCCATCTGATCGTAGACCTTGCGCAGCGCCGGAGCCATCTTGTTGCACAGGGTACCGGCAACGATCATAAGGTCCGACTGACGGGGGCTCGGGCGGAACACGATTCCGAAGCGGTCAAGATCGTAGCGCGCCGCTCCCGCATGCATCATTTCCACGGCGCAGCACGCCAGGCCGAAAGTCATTGGCCACAGCGATCCGGTTCGCGTCCAGTTGATGACATTGTCGACGGTGGTGGTAACGAAACCTTTCTCGGTAATACCCTCGATGACGCTCACGTGCCGGCTCCGAT
>Ga0335076_10007601_pt1 | contig 10919 bp, 6 predicted proteins | sample Lox_Sample_25_FD_206717 | JGI IMG/M metagenome (GOLD analysis project Ga0335076, IMG submission 206717) | Soil microbial communities from Loxahatchee National Wildlife Refuge, Florida, United States - Lox_Sample_2.5 | ecosystem: Environmental > Terrestrial > Soil > Wetlands | place: USA: Florida...
CTCCAGGACGCGCGTCAATGCGCTCCCGCCTCCGTGGACGACCGCCACGCGGTGCCCATCCTGTGCCAGCTCAGCAATCGCCTTTGCGCACTTGCGCAAAGTGCCGGCATCTTCCAGAGCCGCGCCTCCGATTTTTACGACAATCGTCATTGCAACCCCTCCTCCTCTGCCCAACCGTACATCACGTTCATGTTCTGCACTGCCTGTCCGGCTGCGCCTTTCAGCAAGTTATCGATGCAGGAAACAATCACTAGCCTGCGTCCATCGTCAGCCAGGCAAAATCCCAAGTCGCAATAGTTCGAGTGCAGCGAGAACTGCACTTGCGGAAGCTTCGGCGTCTGGAACACCCGCACCCATCGCTTTCCCGCGTAGAAGTTTCGATAACACGATTCCACTTCTAAGGCTGTCATCTCCTGGCTGAGGTGAACGTAGACTGTCGAAAGAATCCCTCGCGGAATCGGCAACAAATGCGGCGTGAACGTCAGCTCGTCAGTACTGATCTCCAACTGCTCGACAATCTCCCCCACATGCCGGTGATTGAAAACCGAATACGCGCTCAGATTGTCGGCCACTGACACAAAATGTGTTTTTGCCGTCGGCTCTTTGCCCGCGCCCGACACTCCCGACTTCGAGTCGGAAACAATTCCCCGGCTCCGGTCAACCATCCCCGCCTTTACCAACGGTGCCAGCGCCAGAATGACCGAAGTCGCATAGCACCCCGGATTCGCTACCAGGCTTGCTTTCGCAATGCGATCCCGGTTAAGTTCGGGCAAGCCGTACACGGCTTTCTCAGTGAGTTCTGTCGCTGCCGCCTCATCCGTATCTTGAAATCCGTATATTGACCGATGCCGCTCCTGCTTCAATCGCCACGCGCCGCTCAAGTCGATGACGCGCAGCCCCTCCGCCATCGCCTCCGGAACCAAAGACCGAGAAGCCTCATGCGGTGTCGCCAGAAACAGCAATTTCACTCCCTGCTGTTTCAGGGCTGGCCACGACAGCGGATGCAGCGGGTATCCGCCATTTCCCGATAGAACGGGAAACACATCGGCCAGGTCCGCAGCGCTGCCGCTGTCGGAATTGCGCCGCAGTAGCATCGGTTTCTCCAGTCGTGGATGCCGCAGCAGAATTCGCGTCAACTCCAGGCCGGAATAGCCCGTCGCGCCCAGCACCGCCGTCTTGAGCCCCGCGCTCAACTCAACATCTCCTCAATTCGGCCGGCCAGTTTCTTGGCGTCGTCCTTGTCCGGGCACACAATCAAGATGGTGTCGTCCCCGGCAATCGTTCCCACCACTTCGCTCCAATCGGTTTCATCCAACGCGGCTGCCACCGGCTGCGCGCTGCCTACAATCGTCTTGATGACCAGCAGGTTCTGCGCCGACCGGATATCCAGCACAAACTCGCGCACCAGCCGCGAAACTGGGGGCAGGGCCAGGCCCGCCGCGCCGTCGCCTTGCGGCAGCGCATATCCGTGGGCTGTCTTGCTGAGATTTAAGTCGCGGATGTCCCGCGACAGGGTGGCTTGACCTACCTTGAACCCCCGCTTGCGCAGGACCCGCTGAAGGTCCTCCTGACTCGCGACGGACCCGTGCTTCAGCACATCGAGTACGGCGCGTTGGCGGAGTGTTTTATTCATCGTGAATAAATATTCAAAATAGTGAATAAATATTTCCCTATCTTATAAACCTGCGCCCAAATGTCAAGTTAAAATACTTCCTCGAATTGACTTCCGGGTGCCGTCTGCTCCCTGCCTTGGTAGACTGTTCCGCGGTCCAAAACCAGTCGTCGAGTACGGAGACACGCATGCCCCGCAGGCCCTCGCTGCTGCCCGAATTGATCGCGGAATTTCTTGGTACCTTTGTCCTGATTGCCTTCGGTCTTGGCGTTGTAGCTATGGTGGTGTTGTTCCCCTCGAAAAATCCGGGAGAGATCATCCACGGCGGATTCACCAACATCACTCTGGGCTGGGGGCTGGCCGTCACCATGGGCATCTACATCGCAGGAAAGATCTCTGGCGCCCACCTCAACCCCGCCGTCACTCTGGCCGTGGCCGCGTTTCGCGGATTCTCCTGGCGCAAGGTTCTGCCGTACTCCCTCGCGCAAACCCTCGGTGCGCTCGCCGCCGCAGGTCTCGTGTACTGGAATTACCTACCTGCCTTCCGCCTGGTCGATCCTCAGCTGGAAAAAACAGCCGGGGTGTTCACCACGTTTCCTGCCTTTCCCGCCTTGCCCCAGGCAGGATTTCTCGATCAGTTCGTGGGCACCGGACTGCTTCTCCTTCTCATCTTCGCGATAACGGACGAATTCAACGCTCCGCCGGGCGCCAACCTGGCCCCAGCCATGATCGGGCTCGTCGTCGTTGCCATCGGCATGAGCTTCGGCGGAATGCACGGATACGCCATCAATCCCGCCCGCGATTTCGGACCACGCCTGTTCACAGCGCTCGCCGGATTTCGCAACAACGGCCTGACCGACGGCACGCGCGTCTTCTGGGTCCCCATCGTCGCGCCTTTACTCGGCGGCCTCGCCGGAGCCGCTCTCTATGACTACGGCATCCGCCGGTACTTGCGTCCCTTCCCTTCACAAGGCCAAGCTCAGGAGAACGACAAATCGTGAAATACATCCTCGCCCTCGATCAAGGCACGACCAGCTCGCGCTCTCTTCTGTTTGATCAGGAAGGGTCAGTCCGCGCCGTCGCCCAGCAGGAATTCGAGCAGATCTTCCCGCAACCAGGATGGGTCGAGCACGACCCCCAGCAGATCGCCGCATCTCAAATCGCCGTCGCACTCGGTGTGATGACGAAAGCCGACGCGCGCCCAACCGACATCGCAGCCATCGGTGTTACCAATCAGCGCGAGACCACCATCGTGTGGAACCGCCAATCCGGATATCCCGTCTATAACGCGATTGTCTGGCAGGACCGCCGCACCGCCGATTTCTGTCAGCGGCTGCAGCAGGAGGGCAAGGGGCCTTTCATCTGGGAACGCACGGGCCTGCCCATTGATGCTTATTTTTCTGCCACCAAGATCGCGTGGATTCTGGACAATGTTCCCGGTGCGCGAGCTCTAGCCGAGGCCGGCAAGCTTGCCTTCGGTACGGTCGATAGCTGGCTGCTTTGGAGGCTCACCGAAGGACGCGTGCACGCCACCGATGTGAGCAATGCCTCCCGCACCATGCTGTTCAACATTAAGTCCGGTCAGTGGGATCGTGACTTGCTCGACCTGTTTCGCATTCCGGCGTCTATGATGCCGACCGTGCGCTCATCGAGCGAGATCTACGGCGAAGTCAGTCGCATCAAGGAACTCGAAGGCACTCGCATCGCTGGCATTGCGGGCGACCAGCAGGCGGCCCTCTTCGGTCAGAACTGCGTCAAGCCTGGCATGACGAAGAACACCTACGGCACCGGATGCTTCATGCTGCAAAACACCGGTACGCGCGCCGTTCCCGTCGCAAATCTCGTCACCACCATCGCTTGGAAGATCGGCGCCACTACCGAGTACGCCCTGGAAGGCAGTGTCTTCATCGGCGGTGCGGTTGTGCAATGGCTGCGCGATGGCCTGGGCCTGATTCGCAAGTCGGAAGAAGTCGAGACTCTCGCCAGTTCCGTTCCAGACAATGGCGGCGTTTACTTCGTTCCTGCCTTCGTTGGCCTGGGTGCCCCGCACTGGGATTCCTACGCGCGCGGTTCCATTTTTGGCCTGACTCGGGGATCAACCGCGGGCCATATCGCGCGCGCCGCGGTCGAGAGCATTGCCTACCAGGTCGCCGATTTACTGGATACGATGCGCCGCGATTCAGGCGATTCCGTGCAGGAACTTCGCGTGGATGGTGGTGCCGCGGCCAACGACAGTCTTATGCAATTTCAGTCGGACATACTCCGTGTGCCGGTCGTGCGTCCCGCCGTACCTGAGATCACCGCCCTGGGAGCCGCGCGCCTCGCGGGACTTGCCGTAGGTTTCTGGAGCGGTGGTGATGAAGTATCAAGCGCTGGCGCCCGCCGCTTCGAGCCTCGAGTGCCTGAGTCCCACTCGCGCCTGCTACGTGAACGTTGGACCGAGGCGGTCACACGCTCCAAAAGCTGGGAGCGTCCAAGGTAGAGTTTCCGCGGGTGGTCCCGCCCTCGCCTCTCGCGAGCTATGACCGGAATTCCTACTGCTCGTACCAGAACACTGCGCCCTTATTAATGGTCGGCAGGGCGAACGTGACTGTCTCCCCATGCCGCACGCCCTTTAATTCCTGTACGTCCCCAAGAAACGGCAAAAAGAATCCCTTGTCCCCGCCACTTGCGCGAATGCTCACCTCGACTCCATTCTGCGGCGTCTGCACCGGATTCACTCCACCCTTCAATCCAGCGAAATTCGCCAGGAAGCAATGAATGTGGTCCCCAACCCTCGCCATCGAAGTCGCCACCTGCGTTGACGCCTTAATCTTTACCGTATCCGATCCCAGCAGACTTCCTAGGAGCGCGTCCTGCGACTCGGGCTTCGCACCTTCAAAATCCGCCGCCATCATCGCTTCATACTTTCTTCCCGGAGAGTCCCCGAAGCGCACAACGCTTTCTGATTCCGGCAGATCCGTGGCGTTCGCGCCCGTGATCACCAATCTCTTTCCCTGTCCCACAAATCCGCGCAGCACGTTCTTCTCAGCCGCACTTAGCACCCGAACATCCGGCAACACCAAAGTTCGCCCGCGAAAATCGGCCAGCGTCCGCGGATCGACTATCTGAAACTCCAGGTGCCGCTGCATCAGCAGAACCAAAATTCCGCGGTACTCCGCAATGAACTCTTCGCTGGAGAAATCCCGCGTCTGTGCCGAGAAGTACACCCCTATCGGATCCACCGGATTCCGCGGCAAGTAGAACGTCTTCTCATGCTCCTTGATCCAGGAAAAGATCTTCTTCCTCTCCGGCAGATCGTTCGATCCCGCCATCGAATGCCCCGGTGCATCCCAGAAGTTCGCGCCTGTCATCACTTGCGACATCGCCAGATTCATCATGGCTTCGCGCTTGTCAACCTTTTTATCGCCATCCCACGAATAATTCAGAATCCATGTGGCCTTCCCCTGCGCAAATTCCCGGAACGAGTGCATCCCCACCTGGTACCGGAACCAGTCCACAGGCTTCCGCGACGAGGCCATGTGGTCTCCACTGCCAAACTCGTATTCATGCGCAATCGCGTCCACCACAGGATACAGGCGGTATACGTCTGCCCCCACCCGCACCGCTTCCTCTTCAATCCCCGGATAAATTTCGGGAATAATCTTTATCGCGGGATTCACACCCTTCGCCGTCCGCGAAATCTCGCTCAGGAAATCCGTAAAAGTCTGGATCCTGAATTCCACCCACTTCCGAAATCCGTCATCCGAAAAGTCCCCGATCTTCACTTCTTTCTTCGCGTCCAGCCCCGTTTCCTTCTTGAACTCGGCGACCGTGAAATCATCGAAGCTCGCCCACGAATTCTCCCAGCCGTCAAAGTGCGTCATCCAATACGGGATGTCGATATAGATCCCGTCGATCCCCGTCTCCGCGATCTGCCGCACGCGCTCCATGTAGATCTTCCGCCACTCCGTCGCGTACGGGCTCACCCACACATCCTCATCTCCCGCTCTGATCCAGAATGCGGTGCCTCCCCCAAATATCGCCGGCTCTCCCGTGATCTTCCTCTGCAGCCACTCCGGATGTTCTTTCGCCAGCGTGTGCGGCGTCTGATCGGCATGCGCCGTGATGCACTCCGTCCCCGCGATATAGACGAACGCATAGTTCCCCGCCGCATGCGCCTCCTTTGCGACCTCGCGGATCGCCTGCAGCTTTTGCTCCGGATGGACAAAGCTCTCATACCTGCCGGGAATATCGTTGTCCACCTCGATCCCAAACACTCCGCTCGCCTGCGCTTCTCTTACAATCCGCGCAGCATCTCCGCCTTTCAGCCCGTACGCGCCAATGCGGACATAGTTCGTCCAATCCTGCTTCTCCGCATCCGGAGCCGCCATCAGCCCCACGGCGCAAACCAGCAACGCGAAAATTGCCACCACTCCGATTCTTTTCATCCTGATTTACTCCGGTCCTCGCGGCACGCCGCCTGTCTCGTCCTCTTGCCCAAGCCCCGTCGTCTGTCGCAGAGTCAGGCTCCCGTCCTCGTTCAACTTCTGCCGGCACGCCCAGCGCACCGGATATCGTTGTCCCTTCACTTCCAATTCCGCTTTCAACCGCAGCCCAGCCCACTTCGTTCCCTTCGGCAGCGCAAACTTCGCCTGCCGCACCTTGCCTGGCAGCGGATACCCCGCATCCAGGCACCCTCCCGCCAGCGGTTTCCCGTTTGTATCCGCCACCGTCACGCGCAACACCCCAGGCACTCCTGCAATGCCGTCATTCGCGAATCCAATAATCAATCCCGGATATCCTCCCTCTTCATATGTCCACACCCATGACGGCCTTACGCGATACCCGATCTCCCGCGCGAGTCCATCAATCGCCTCCGGATACTGCTTGTAGTAATTGAGAATTCGGTCCGCCTGGATCCTGTGCCAGTTCCACAGCGAGAAGTAGCACGCCCCCACATCCCCGACGTGATGAATCACGTTGTCCGTGTACGTCATGCCTTCATCCAGCTTCAAACTGGCCGGAGTGCCATCCGACATGCCCACTTCCACCGTGACCCCAGTCCACGGCGGCCGATTGCTCAATTCCTCAATCTGCTCGTTCTCGATAAAGATTGTGTCCGTACGCAACCAGTTGCAGCTTCGCACCGTGCGATCCAGCAATTCGGAATTTCCGACCTTGCTGAAGTCAGGCTGCGTGTTCGTGGCAAGCGGAGTTTTCTTCCACCTCTCCAACTGATGCTCCAGCATGTGCACGAACGTATTCTCTGCAGTCACCGCGTCCGGAAACGGATTCGACTCCAACGGCCACGTATGCCCCTCGCCCCAGAATCCGTACATAAACGTATCGACATACTCCACTTGCGAATGCCCGTCATACGAGTCCGCCAGCAGGTCCACCAGTTCCCGAAATGCCGCCTGAAACGCGGGATCGTCATACCGAGGCTCATATCGCGTCCGCCCCAGCCAGTCTCCAAGCTTCGCCATTGGCACCTTGTCCCGCAAAAACTCCGGCAGCGGAGATTCCTTGATATCGGGATTGCTCATCATTACTCGCAATCCGATCCGCTTGTCGTACCGCTTGGCCAGGTCAAACGTCAGCTTCCAGTGCTCGCACAGGTCCAGCCGCCCCGGTCGCTGCTGCACATCCTTCCAATTCACCCGCAAATACAGCTTGCTTCCCAGCGGCACCTTCACCACGTTTTCGATCGACTGCGCCAGGCTCTCGCCTTCTTTCCTCGCCGGACCCACCTCGTCGCACACGTACGTGATCAGTCCCATCCCATAGTTCGGCACCACCTCGCGCGACGGAGTTACTCCCATCACCACGCTCCAACTGGGATAGTCGTCTGCCGAAAATGGCCCTTGATAAAGCCGATCCGTAACCGGAGGCCCGGCTCCGAAATCGTATTTATCGGAATTGTGTGGAGGGATCTTCGCCAGCAGAGGCCGGCCCGAAAGGCCTGCCCCCACAGCCATCGCACCGCTGGCTTTAAGAAAGGACCTTCGTTGCATAGAAAGCCTCAAAGAAGTAGAAGGATTAGTTTTCTTGGCGACCTTTGCGGTTCTCAGCGACCTTAGCGGTAAAAAGCTTTCTGGAACTTAGAACACGCTCTGGGATGTCCCACCACCCTGAGTGCGTTTTACGCGACAGGGTGGTGGTTCTTGATTTTCCTTAAAACTGGAATCGAGCACCAAACTGCATCTTGCGGAAGTTGCCCGTGGTAGCGGTCACGGTTCCGAACGTATCGTTTCCGAATCCGCCGTCCGCGAAAGCGAACCGCTGATGGTTGGCCACATTGAACATTTCCGCGCGCACTTGCAGCTGCTTGTCCTCCTTGATCTGGAATTCCTTGGAAAGGGACATATCAAGGTTGCGGATTCCATCGCCCCTCAAGGTGGAAAAGTACCGCGGAGCATTTCCGGGAATATTGTCGCCGGGGTCAGCAAAGCATTCGCTGTTGAAGTACGGCGCCCCTGTGCGCGCTGCGTCTCGATAACTGATGCCGGTCGTTAGCTTCGAACAGGTGACGTCTGGCCTCTGATTGCCATCCGCCAACCTCGGGCTACCCATCGCGATGGCCAACGGTTGCCCCGATTGCAGGGTTACGAAGCTGTACAGCGACCACCCGCCTACGATTGCGTCGACCACGCGGTTCATGTCCCTGCCGACCCATCTCGATCGGCCAATCGGCAAGTCCAGGATAATGGCCGACGTCAGACGGTGGGTCGTGTCGTTGGCCGCAATTCCATACTCGGCCTTCAGGTTGTCCAACTCTTGCACATTGTCCATCCACAGGTTGCCAACCCAGGCATTCCGGCCCGAAGACGAATCCTCCCTCCACCTCGAGAGCGTGTAGTTGCCTTCAAAGCTGATGTAGTGGCTGGCTCGCTTTTGGAACCGAATCTGGAGCGAGTTATAGAACGAGGTCGCAATCAGTTTGGGAAGCCCCTCAAAGCTTCCGTCAAACTGCGGATACGGCCGAAGCAGATTGAGTTGCGGAATCACATCGTCCAGGTAGATAGAGTCGGTCACATCCGCCGCATTGAAAATTGGTGTTGCGGGACAATACGACCCGGGAGATGACACGGTCGTGAAAAAACATTGGAATGGATTCGCTACCGGCGTGTTCAGATAATCGGAAACACTGTTGTCGCTAGTGTCATGCCCGGGATTGAGCGCTTCCACTAGGGCTCTGCGGACCGAAGAGGACAGGAAGTTCCGGTCCCGCGTGTTAATGCCTCCGCCTCCCGCCCACGGTAGGTGCGTGCTGCGGTTGGCCGAGTAGTCCACTCCAATCACGACCTGTCCCGGAAGCATGTGTTGAACGCCCACGTTCCACTGATAGATCTCGGCGCTTCGCGCCACTCCTGTGTCGAGATCACTGGCGTTGCCAAAGCCCCACTGCGCCAGTTTGCCGTATGTCGTTCCTTGGGGTGGCGCCAGCGGCGCCGGGAAGGGCTCCTCCAGAGTGGCGCTTGGCGACTGGAAGTTATCTTTCGTGAAATAGATGTTCGCTGACTTCTGAAATGCAGGACCGGCGTATTGGAAGTTGGTGGCCACATTCATTCCGTAGAAAACGCCGGCGCCTCCGCGAATTACGGTGTTGTTGGTCAGTTGGTATGCAAAGCCTAGGCGCGGCGCTAAGTTGTTCCGGTCGACCGTCGAGTTCCTCTTGCTGGAAGTCGGAAAGACCGTTGTCCCCATGATCTCGCCAATCTGCCCCAACCCGGCAACTGATCCGGTCCCGTCACGGTCGACGGGAATGCTGATCCCGGTATCCGCGCTGAAATCGCTGAACTGCAGACGATTGAACCGCTCGCTGTAAGGCGTGCTCCACTCGTACCGCAGCCCCGCGTTGACCGTCAGCCGCGGAGTGACCTTCCAGTCATCCTGCACAAAGAACCCGGTCTCTTTCGACTTGTCCGCGAGCGCAGGAACAATATTGATCTGTCCGCTGTAAGGGAAGCCCGCCAGTATCGTGGCAAACGGGTTTCCCTCGCCCTCGTCACCCAGGCCATTATTGGGTTGCTGCGCCGTCACGTCGCGTGAGAAGTCAAGCGTGCCCGTCGGATAGTTCGGCTGCCAGAAGTTGTTGAAGAACAGCCGCTGCTCGAATCCGAATTTCAGTGAGTGCCTTCCCTTCGCCCATTGGATTACCGACGAATAGCTGTACAAGCTGTGTGCGAAGTGGGTATCCACGCAGCATTGCGTGAACAGGGAAAGGAAGCCCCCATCCACGTTAATACTGGGCATTCGCGTCAGGCCGTTGCCCGCCAGATCCGCCGGCAGACCCACGTCGCTCAGTGTCGGATAGTTGTTGCTGATTCCCGGCGCTACCACCCGGTCGACGCTGAAACGGTTCGTCCACAACGCCGTTGGAGTGATCGACCAGTTGTACTCCAGGCCTCCGTTCTGAACGTTCGTCTTGTAGATCACACCGTCGCCCTGATCGCTGCCGATGATCGTCGGAACAGTATTCATGTCGTGATGCCGGCTGTAGCGTCCGCCGATTCGGTGGTTGTTGTTAATCTGGTGGTCGATCTTCACGTCGAACTGCCACGCCGGCGTGCTGCTGAGCGTCACGGCTCGCCAGTTCGGATCACCGGGTGCTGCATCCGCAATATTCGCGTGTGGATACAAATTGATGATGTTTTGCCCAATTTGATTAATCTGGGATGCCGGTATCTTGTTGTAGATCGTTTCCCCATCGACCACATCGAAGAACTTGCTGCGCGTGCAGGCCGTGTCGTCGGGATTGAGTAGTGTGCATGTGTACGGATCGAAGATTCCCACCGGATCCAAAGGATCCTGCGAAAAATCTGCGGAGAAATCGCCGCCTCGCTCTGCCTCGGTCGGCACAATTCCTTCCAGGTTTACCGGGTCCTGCGAGCGGCTCTTCTCAAAGTCCACGAAGAAGAATGTCTTGTTCTTCAGAAGCGGACCTCCCACGGCGAAGCCGTACTGGTCGCGCAAGTGGTCAGGCCGGGGCCCGCTGTTAAAGTAGTCGCGCGCATCCGTCGCCGAGCGCTGCCCGTACCACCAGCCGCTCCCGTGAAATTTGTTCGTACCTTGCTTCAGCACCATGTTCACGATGGTGCCGCCGTTGTTGCCGTATTCCGCCGAGAAGCTGTTGTTCTGAACTTTGAACTCCTGCACGATCTCGACCGAGGGCTGATAGTACACATTGGAGTTGCCGCCCTCGCCTTGTTCAGGCGCGCTCAGCGGGGCGCCGTCCAGGCTGATCTCTGCCGTGGCATTGCGCTGTCCGTTGGAGACAAAGTTCGTTCCCGATGGGTAGTTGTCATTGATGCCCGCCCCGCTC
>Ga0335076_10007602_pt1 | contig 10919 bp, 16 predicted proteins | sample Lox_Sample_25_FD_206717 | JGI IMG/M metagenome (GOLD analysis project Ga0335076, IMG submission 206717) | Soil microbial communities from Loxahatchee National Wildlife Refuge, Florida, United States - Lox_Sample_2.5 | ecosystem: Environmental > Terrestrial > Soil > Wetlands | place: USA...
CGTTGCCTGCCAAAGCTTCTACAGAGATGAGCAGGGGAAGTGGAACTGCCCCCTTCCCCTGCATCCCCATCCCCAAAACCAACCCAACCCAATCGGCGAGGGCACAACTTTGAAACCGGACATTTCGCTTGCTACAAAAACCGGACATTTTAACTTGCTACCGACAGGGATGTCAGGCAGTTCGGTTCCCTCATGTGGCGTCATCCGAGCGAAGCCCTTGTTCAGGCGGAGCGAAGGATCTCGCGCGCACAAATCACTACCGTCCACGCCAGATTCCTCGCCCGCTGGTGAGAACGCGGGGCTTCGGAATGGCGCCCCCAAAATGTACAGATCTCTTACTGAGCCACGCTTGGGTTGTAGCTGTGCGATGATAAACTTCCCGGTTTGAATTCACCTACAGGGAGAGCGCATGAGCTGGGCGAGTAAGTTGTCCGATCCTTATCGCATCGATCACGGCAAAAAATTTCGCCTCAAGGATTTTGATCCAGCCGACATCGGTCAGTTTCATTCGAAAGAACACGCGCAGGAGTTGCTGGACAAAGGCATCTGTGACATGCAGGTGCTGCAGGACAAGCTTTATGCGCAGGACCGCTGGGGGGTACTCATTATCTTGCAGGCGCTCGACGCAGCGGGAAAGGATGGCCTGATCAAGCATGTGATGTCGGGCGTGAACCCGCAGGGATGCCAGGTGTATTCGTTCAAGCAGCCATCTTCCGAGGAGCTGAACCACGATTACATGTGGCGGGCGCACGTGAGAATGCCGGAGCGCGGCCACATCGGCATTTTCAACCGCTCATATTACGAAGAGGCGCTGGTGGTGCGCGTGCACTCAGACATTTTGAAAGCCGAGCGCATACCGGAGGAATTGGTCGGGAAGAATATCTGGCAGGAGCGGTTTGAAGATTACGTCAACTTCGAGCGGTATCTCGCCCGCAACGGAGTCGTGGTGCGGAAGTTCTTCTTGAATCTGTCGAAGAAAGAACAGAAGAAGCGCTTTATGGAGCGGCTCGATAATCCTGAGAAGAACTGGAAGTTTTCCGCCGCCGATGTGCGGGAGCGCGAATATTGGGACGATTACATGAAGGCGTTCGAAGATGTGATTGCCGCCACATCGAAGAAGCATGCGCCCTGGTACGTGGTGCCGGCGGACAATAAGTGGTATACCCGGCTGGTAGTCGCGGCGGCAATCGTCGATACGCTCGAGAGCTTGAATTTGTCTTATCCGAAAGTTCGAGCGGCGGAACGGAAGGAATTGCTGGAAGCGCGCACCCAGTTGGAAGGGGAGTAAAAGAAGTGGTCAGTGGCTAGTTGTCAGTGGTTCTGGGTGTGCTGGTTACTGGCTCTTTTCAAATCAAAACCTTCGATGTGATTGCTGCTGCTTCGCCAAAGTCAAAGCTGAGAGCTGACGGCTGATGGCTGATAGCTCGGTCCGACTCGATGACGAATCCGCCCACGATTGTTGGTATTGGCGAAATTTTGTGGGACCTTTTGCCGTCAGGGCGGCAGCTTGGGGGCGCGCCGGCGAATTTCGCCTACTGCTCACATTCGCTGGGAAATCGAGCGATTGTCGCCAGCTGCGTGGGAAATGACGAGTTAGGGCAGGAAATTCGCCGAAGCCTGAACCGAACTGGACTGGCGAGGGATTTTCTACAAACGGATTCATTGCACCCGACAGGAACGGTGCGCGTGCATCTCGATTCCGCCGGCCAGCCTCAGTTTGAAATCACCCAGCCAGTCGCGTGGGATTTTCTGGAGTCGAGCGACGACTGGCAGCGGCTCGCAAAATCCGCAGATGCGGTTTGTTTCGGCTCGCTCGCGCAACGCTCCGAGCAATCGCGGAACACGATTCGAAAATTCCTGGATGCCACTCGCGAGGACGCGCTTCGCATCTTCGACGTGAACCTCAGACAGAACTTTTATTCGGCGGAAGTCATTACGGAATCGCTCAATCGCGCGAACGCGGTCAAGTTGAACAACGAAGAAGTTCCGCGGATAAAAGATCTGTTGCGGATGAATGCTGATTCTGAAGAAGCATTCGCCCATAGCCTGATACAGCAATTCAAGCTGACCTTGGCCTGCATTACCCGCGGAGCAAATGGAAGTTTGCTGTGCGGCAAGAACGGCTCAAATGAACACCCGGGCTTCCATGTGACTGTGAAAGATACGGTCGGTGCGGGGGATGCTTTTACCGCTGGCTTGGTTCACGCATTCCTGCAGGGGCAGACGTTCGCTGAGATGAATGACCTAGCGAACCGGATGGGCGCGTGGGTAGCATCGAACTCGGGGGCGATGCCGCCCATCCCGAGCATGGGGTTGAAGCAAGTGCTAGCAGCAATCCATTGAGCTTTGTTACCAAACTGCCGCATCGCTACGGATGGGCTGAAAGAAATTCTGATGATTGAGCAAAGTTTCAATCGCGTGGACGACCTCGCTGCCGGTGTTCTTCGAAAGCGCGCCCCGGAAACCTGCACTGCGAGCCTGCCTGCTGAGCTCCTTTGAGACCTGCTGAACTGTAAACAGTAGCATGGGGAGCTCAGGATTTTTCTGAGAGATCTCGCGCGCCGCCTGAAAACCGTTCATCTCCGGCATGGCAAGATCCAGGACTGCAACGTCAGGTTTCAGTTCCGCGGCCTTGTCAACGGCTTCATGGCCATCGCGCGCGTCAGCACACACGCTCCAGTCACCGTGGGTTTCTATCAAACGGCGAAGCAGGCGCCGGATTGCGGCGTCATCATCGGCGATGAGAACACGTATGGGCATCACAGGGACACCGGAGTGCAGTCAACAACTGCGCGGTCACGGTTAGATGCGTACACCACAACTATTATGGCGAGCGCAATGCTCTTAATTGCAATACCCTTGTTACCGGATTACTGAGGAATGCCGTCCCCAATTTTGACGGGCAACTCACAGGAGCTCACGATTCGCCGCCCTGTGACGTCCCGTTATACTGAAATTGAGACAAGAACATGGCTGGAATGATCCGCTACCTTCTCGCGACGTTTGTACTTTCCGCAGTGTGCTTCGCCGAAACTGCAACCGGATTCCTGCCTCTGGAACATTGGAAAAGTGCCGTGGTCAGCGGCAGGACGAGCACGCTCGAAAGCCTATACAGCACCGATCCTGCGGCGCGGGTTACGGTCATCACCAAAAGTTCGGCAGAGATTTCAACGCAAGCCGATACGGAATTCTGGACCGAGCTGAAGGCGAGACGAATTTCGTTGAATGTGGCGCAGTCAACATCGCCCCAACCAGGTGTCCAGCAAGTTACTTTTCAGGCAACCATCACGTCCGCACATCCGGGCAAAAGTTTGTATGTGGTGGAAGCGCAACTCTGGCAGGACCAGGCGGGGACCTGGAAGCTGGTAGCCGTTGAGCGTACCGATGCGCGAAAGCTGGAACAACCGATGTCGCTGGATGCAAAAATCTATCCGCCGGCAAGCGAAGCTCGAGGGGAAATTCGCGAGGCGGAGCTGCGGGCTGCAAAGGCCCACAAACGGGTGCTCGTGATTTTCGGCGCCGACTGGTGCTACGACTGCCATGTTCTCGACCGTGCGCTGCGCCGCCCCGACATCGCACCAACGCTGAATGCGAATTTCGAGGTAGTTCACGTTGACGTGGGCACGGGTAATAAAAATCAGGATCTGATGAACGAATACCAGGTGCCCATGAGCCGCGGAGTGCCCGCGCTCGCGGTGCTCAATTCCTCGGGGCAACTCATTTACAGCCAGAAGAATGGCGAGTTCGAGCGCACGCGGGCTATGGGTCCGGAGGACCTGCTTGCGTTTCTGAACAAATGGAAGCCATAGAAAACGGTCGAATGAGCAATGCGGCCACAGTGAAATAGAAAATGTGGCTTTCGCAAAATATTCGCTCCGCGCGTGTGCCATTTCCCGCGTTCACGATTCCACCTAACATATGACCCATGCGAACCTCGGTGCGGTTGAAAGCAGTTTTTCACAATGGAATATGGGCCGGATACCACGAATGTTCAGACTGCGGAGAGAAGTTCTACGCCACTGAGAGCGACCCGGAAACACCTCGACGTGAATTCGAACGCCACGTACAAAGAGAACACTCAGAAGACCTGTTTTTGTACAGATAAAGTCTACGAGCCCGGCATAGCTGCCACTCGCGACCGCAAGAGGAAGTAGAATCCGCACCCCTTTCGGCTGCGCTCATTGCCCGCCTGCTGCAAACCTCGCGCGACAAGAGTGGCGCACTCCTAGAACGCTGCTACTCCTGTGTGGGCTGCTCAATGTGATCGATAACGAGCACTTGCACGCGATCGGTTTGGGGTTGCAAGGTGAGGCCAAGCTGTTCCCGAATTGCAGTGAGGAGCGGCGGTGCGGAAGAATTCACTTCCGACGAATCTGGAGCGATCATTTCGTCATGGCGCATACGCATCTGCTCGTCCGCATCCGGCCTCCAGTGCAGGGAATAAGCATAGTTGCCTCTAAGGCCAGTTTTGTCGACGACTGTTCGGCCCAGGCGCATCGACAATTGCGCGGTAAGCAGATCAAGTGGAGCTCCGTTCGAGGTCAGTTCACCCATCCCTAGGCGCATAAAGCCGTGTTTGCCGTCTGCAGTTTTTTGCAGTTTGCTGCCGTCTTCAGCAACTGTGAGTTCGTAAACCGGAAGATCTCTTGCTTCCTGATGCACTTGCAGCTTGAACTCGTCAGCGAGGAGTCCCTGAAGCATCTGTCCGGCGATCGCACCGCGCTGGCCGTCGGAAAGTGCTTGGAATTGCTCGTTAGCAGCCTTATCCATTTTGGCACTGAGGTCATATTTCGTAGACTTCAGCCAGTCCGGTGCTCCAGTAATCTGGCCCTGCTGAACCCGGTATGCCGTTTCAATTAGCTGTTGTGCTGTGACATTGTTCGCGGAGAGGCCTCCATCCATCAACGACACCATCATCCGTGTTCGGCTCATGCCATCGGCATCGGGTGGATGTTCCTTGACGGAGACCGCGGTGTACTTAAGAGCCGTTCCGGGTTCCGAATCGGCGTGACCGGCAGTCGGGTTAAACATGCCATAAACAATTGGAAGGGCGAGCGCGATGCACGCTGCCGTCCACAGCAGAAGTTTTCGCCCGAAGTTGAGTTTGCAAACAATGCGATCCGTCATAATGTGACCCATCCTTTTCTTTAGATCAGCGCCCGTAACGCCTGAAACGCAGGTCAATGGAGAACTCAAGCAAAACTCGCAAACCTTCAAGATGCTCTCGGCATAGGTACGCCGGCCGTTCCCCATTTCAATGACCGCTTCGTCGCATGCGCGTTCGCGCTCTTCGATCAGGCGCGCCCCCATCCACCAGACCAGTGGATGAAACCAGAAGATGCTCTCGACCAGCATGTGCGAGAAAGCGGCAAGATTGTCTTTTCGCTGAACGTGGCACAGCTCATGCGCGAGAACCGCTTCCAGATGAGCGTCGTCGAGATGCTCGGATATCGAATCTGGCCATAGCAAAACAGGACGCAAGATGCCGAAAACTCCGGGCTCGAGCGATGTCGGCGAGAGCAACAGGCTGAGCTGGCCGACGCCCATGCTGGTTTTCAAACGCCGCAGAGCCGAAGATTCGCGACCTTCGGATAATATTCTCGCTCTCCGACATATTGCATAGACCTTCCACCAGCGTACTAACCAGAAACAGAGGATGACGACGACTCCGCCAAGCCACGCGATCATAACCATGGCTTGCCAATGAAATGGCAGGGCCGAGCTGGTTTGTGCTGCCGCTGGAATGTGAATCGGTGATGGATTTTGCGTGAACGGCTGAGTAAATTCCTCCACCAGATAGATTCCCGAGTTGCTTGTAGCTAAAGCATGGGACGGATGCAGGCGGCTTCCCACAGCGACCAACCAGGAAAAGGGCAGAAAAAATTTGAGTGATGCCCCGAGCCAGATAGCGTATCGAATTCGCGCTGATTGTTTGCGCAAAGCCAAGGCGAGCAGCGCGGCGGCAAGAGCGAAAATTGTCGACTGCCAGAGATGATCGGCTACGGCGGGGAGCATTGCATTCCACAGACTCGTGAGCCAGGTGAGGATTGCGATCATTTGTCTTTCTCCATCTTGCGCAGCATTTCCTCAGCCTCTTTTATGTCGGCGGCTGTCAGCTTGCCGGACTGAATTAAGTGCGCCATCACAGGCTGAATGCGTCCGCCTAACATCGCGAGAAACTCATCGATTAGCTTGCGCTGTGCGTTCTCGCGGGAAACGGTAGGCTCGAAAATGTGGAAGTTGCCGACCTTCTTGACACGTCGAAGCGCATTCTTAGCTTCCAGGCGGTAGACCGTGGTCTGAATGGTCGTGTAAGCGGGGCGTTGCTTCTGCGGGAAACTTTCCTGGATTTCTCGGATCGATGCGCTGCCACGGCTCCAAAGGATATCCATTATGCGAAGTCCGAGCTTGCTTAGCCGCGCCATCCGTCTCCTATATCTGTGTGCGACGCTACTACACGTGTAGTAGTATGTCAACAAAAAAATGGCCTGGCGATTTCGTACCAGGCTTGTTGGTCGACAAAATGAGCTCTGCTGCGCAAGAGTTTAAGAGCACATCGTTCCAGCTATGCTCTCGCGGCTTGGCCCTTGCGCTGACTGTGCAAGGTTTGCAGAAACATTTCCTGAGAGAAGGACTGATGATTTCGCAACAGCTCAAGCAAAGGATCGTGAAAGTCGATCGAAGAGGTCGGGGGTTTGTGGTTCTGGGATCGCGTGGGACAAGTCGAAATCGAGAGCTCGCTTGGTTTGCCTGGCCCGCCAGCCAGGGCATGGATGAACGCCTCGACTTCGCGGCGGCCTTCGGCCGTGTTGGTGAACTCGATCCCCATTCCATGCGACGGATGCATCACCCGGACGACACCAGGTATTTGCAATTCTTTTTCTCCCGCGGAAATCTTCAGCAGAACATACGTCTTTTCCGGAAATGGGGACAGGGTTTCCATATAGCATCCGCCCAAGCTTAAATCCGTGAGCTTGCAATCCGGTCGGGGTGTGAATTCAAGCGGCGGTGCCGGATTCGAATGCTGGGAGATCCATTCCCGCAATATTTGCCGTGCTTCATCGGAAATATCAGCGAAGCGAATCCCGGATTCTCCATTCGGATTCGCCCAAACCACTTCACCGGGGATATCCAGTTCTGGAGGAATATCGGGAAGCGTGAACCGGGCGCTGACCATAGCCGAGCAATAAAGCGGCTGGGAGGCCAGCACGTCCATGCCATCCTCGCTTAAGTCGAGCAGAATGCCATCGATCGCATCCTCATCGGTGTTCCAGGCGAGTTTTACGGGGACTTGCACGGCCACGCGGCAAGAACTTCGGCGTTCGTTGCGGATCAAGCTAACCGCCGCACGCAGCATCGACTCGGCGTGGGCTTGGCTCACCGGTTTATACAGAACAAAATTCGCGCCGTGGCCGAAGGCGTTCCGAACTTTCGTTTTATCGGTGATCAGGGCCACGGTGATTGCGTGACTTTGAAAACGCGTGTTCGAGAGATTCTCCAAAACTAAAGCTGCGCTGTGTGGGTCGTCGAAGTCGACCATTACGGCATGAAATTTCTGTTCACTAACCAGACAAAGCGCATCGGGATAGGCGCAGCAATGAGCGGAAAGGCCGAAATTCGAAAGTACCGGGGTTAGTGCGTCCCGTGCGTGGTCATCCTTTGTAACCAGCAGTGCGCGAAATGACATAGATAAAAGAATGCAACTGAATTATGGCCACCTTGGGGAAATGTTTCGCGCGGCAGGCTTGGCCGGGGAAGGCTGGCTTGGATTTGGGGCGGAGGCGGCACTGGCTTTGGGAGGAGTGTCAACCGGCTCTTCAGCGTCTAGAAGGACGGATTCGTCATCATCGTTTTCGGCCAGTAAGGGGGCGACTTCGCGGAGCTTATCCGCAACCTGCTGCAACATCTCGATCTGTTTGCCCAGCTGGGCGTACTTGGCCTGTTTGCGCCGCAGGACCTCGTGGATGTCCTTCATCACAATCCCCCTGTTAGGAATTTAAGGAGCAGGGAAGTACGGGGTCAATGAAGAAGGGGTGGGGCGAGGTTACGCGCGTAATCGCGGATTGTACGTTTCCTGACTGTTTGGAGGGGTCTGGGCCGGTTTTGCCGGGAACTCAAGTTCAATGCAAGAAGCCCCGCCGTTTCCGGCAGGGCTTCCGAGGCAAGTAATTCGTTATGTGAAACTCGGACGAAGCTTAGGCGCGCAGCTTGCGGCGAACCAGGCCGGCGATACCGAATAGGCCGGTTCCGAGCAAGCCCAGCGTTCCGGGCTCAGGAACAGTGTTGTAGCTTACGTCGATGCTGCCGGCGCCTATCGCACTGCCGGTCGGGCTCTTAAGTGCAACCGTAACGGTCGCTGCTCCATTAGCCACAAGGCTGCTGGGTGCAAGATTTGCGATAAGACTGCCCGCAGCGCCGTCCTTATTCACAAGGCCGCCACTGAGGCTGTCTGTGAAAATCGTCGAACCGCCTTCTGAAACCGTGACGCTGCCACCGCTAAAGCTATAGCAGCTTCCAGAAAGCCCCATAGGACAGCTCGTGGCGCTCAACATGCCAGTGCTGACGCTGATGGTGGCGATGCTTCCAGAAATAGTCACATCCAGACTTGTGGATAAAGTGCCAGTGATCGAACCGCTGACAAAGTTCCCGGTACTGTAATCGACGCTAGTGGCCAGAGCAGCTGTAGGCAGCGCCATCGCCAACAGTGCTAACAGAATTACTCGTCTCATAACGCTCCTCCATCAACCTGAAAGACCGAGGTTAAACAACCCTTGTGAGAACCTGAATGGCAGCGGAAAGCCAGTCCTCAACGGATACTCCTCCGCACAATCCGCTAGGTACTCTGCATATGCGTTACCAAAGTATCTACCGTTTGCCCTTGTTGAAAACAAAGTATTTATTCGTAGACTCCGCACAGGTACGGCCGACACTGTGCAAATCACTGCACATCTTCTGAACGTCTTGAACTCAGGGTAATACTGTATGTCTCTGGAAACAGAGGATCAATCGGGTACTCCCGCCGACCGAGATGAAGCAGTGCGCAGACCACTGCAACTAGGGAATCGACTGGCGACCCCGGAGGGAGTCGAACCCCCAACCCTCAGTTCCGAAGACTGATGCTCTATCCAGTTGAGCTACGGGGCCGCATATGCTGGCTGGTGACAGCAGTGTACATCGATTCGTGGCCAACGAGAGCGGTTGAATTGGACGCTTATCGTGGAAAACTGGATCTTCGGCTAGCAGGACCAGATACCGTGTGGGGCGGACACTCTTGTCCGCCAACCACGGCGTCATGAACGCATGGGTTCGAGGGGAAAGCCGCGAAATGTTAATCCGAGTCTGACGTTGTGGACTGTCCAAGTGCTGCAGTCTGCACGGTTCGTCCCGAACACTGTATTGCTGGCGCACGGACGTAAAGTCCCTCTCTCGCCTCCTTCGTCGGCGATTTCGGGATGACATGCTGTTTATTTATTTCCCCAATTTCTGGTCGAAGAAGTTTGCCATGAGCTGCAGCACTTCTTTCGTCTCCGGCAGCTGGAAGTGATACCAGAACGCGTGCGGCATGGCTTCGTACACCAGCAGTTGCGAATCGACTCCGGCCTTGAGCAGCGCTAGATGAAAGATGGATGTATTGCTCAGCAGCAGATCGCGCGTGCCGGTTACCAGCAGACACGGCGGAAAGCCGTGCAGGTCGGCGTACAGCGGCGAGAGCACGGGATTTTTCGGGTCCGTCTTGCCGACGTAGCCCTGATCGTGAGTTCCAATCGGCGGCTGCGGAGAGATGTTGCCGGAAAATCCGTTTAAGGCAAAGATCTGCTGCGAGTCCGCGGTGCGGCTGAAATCAGCAAGTCCTGAGAAAATTCCGAGAGCTCCGGGCAAGGGAAGACCTGATTGCTTGAGTTTTACTGCCACTTCGGCCGTCAGGATTGCGCCAGCGGAAGTTCCGAAGATGCCGATGCTGCGTGGTTGATAACTTTTCAGCAGCTCCTTATAGACAGCGACCGTGTCATCGACCGCCGCGGGAAAAGGATTTTCGGGAGCAAGCCGGTAATAGACGGAAACGACTTTGATCTTTGCGAGGTTCGCGATTGGAACCCCCTCGATCAGCGATCCTGAGTCAGAGTTAAATCCGCCGCCGTGCAGGTTAATAAGCACACGGCTTTTGTTTGCGTCAGGCATCGAGAGCGGAGTGATGATGTCGGTGCGCACGCCCGCCGTGGTGTTCTCCTCGATGTTCACCGGGTAGAGGCGCCTGGCTTCGGCAGAGTCGCGGGCGCGCCACTCGTCGGTATGCTTTCGTCTTTCGGCAAGAGTTTCCTCCCGCTGCGGCGAATTGCTTTCAATTTCTTTTAGCCACTGCTGCGCTTCCGGGCTGACCGTCATTGGCACAGGCACTACGCGCGTGATGTGTGCGGTGCCATCGGGATCGAAGGTGGCGGAGTCGGCATTGGAGGATGCGGTCTGGGCTCGGGCTGACAACGTGAAGAAAGCAAAGAAAGTGAATACGAGCAAGATTCTCATGTTTTTTCGTAGCACCTTGAAGGTGAACGAAATTTAACCACGAAGGACACGAAGTTTCACGAAGAAATCTCACTCTTCCTTCATGTATCTTTGTGTCCTTCGTTGTAATGCTTTCTGATCTGCAAACAAGCTCAGAAATGGCTCTCACGCCAGCGCGTACTTGCCCCTGTCGGCACTACGAGCGTGATGTGTGCGGTGCCATCGGCGTCGAAGGTGGCCGAGTCGGGATTGGAGGATGTGGTCTGGGCTGGGGCTGACAATGTGAGAAGGGCAAAAGGGTGAATACATGAAAATCTTGCTCGAAGGTGAACGAAATTTAACCATGAAGGACACGAAGTTTCACGAAGAAATCTCACTCTTCCTTCGTGTACCTTTGTGTCCTTCGTGGTTAATGCTTT
>Ga0335076_10007605_pt1 | contig 10918 bp, 6 predicted proteins | sample Lox_Sample_25_FD_206717 | JGI IMG/M metagenome (GOLD analysis project Ga0335076, IMG submission 206717) | Soil microbial communities from Loxahatchee National Wildlife Refuge, Florida, United States - Lox_Sample_2.5 | ecosystem: Environmental > Terrestrial > Soil > Wetlands | place: USA: Florida...
CACCCCAACTATCGTGGCCCTGGGAAGAGAACTCTTCGGTCCACCCGCATGCATCCGCTTTCCGACGGCACTCTGGCCCGGCCAGCAATGCTTTGCCATCGATTCGTTCACGATCACAACCGGCAGCGAGTTAGCGCGGTCAGACGCCGTGAGATAACGCCCCTCGCGCAAGGAAATTCCCATGACTCGGAAGTATTCGCCAGAGGTTAGCGAGAACATGGCGAGTTGCAGCTTCCAGGCTGCGGCGGGTTCCCCCTCGATCGTGTAACCGGTCCCGCCATAAGCACCGGAGGCCGGAAGCGTGCTCACGGTCCCGACATTCTCAATGCCGGGTTTGCTCGACAAACGCTGCAATACTGCGCGGCTGAACGCCTCATTCGATTGTTCCGTTTGATATTGCTCGGCCGGTAGTTGATAGCCTGCTACCAGAACGTGATCTGCACGAAATCCCGGATTCACAGCCTGCATCTTCTGCAAACTTCTCAGAAACGCCCCGCACACCGTAATCAAAACCAGCGCGATCGATACTTCGGCGACCATCAACGCCGACCGCATCCGGTTATGACTCGTGCCCCAGGTCCCACCCAAATTCTTCAACGATTCAGTCACGTCCGTCCGTAACACAGCAATCGCGGGAACCAGGCCGCAAAGGCCTCCAGTGGCCAATGCCACCGCCATAGCGAACATTCCGACACCGGCGTCAATCGAGATGGAATCGACGCGCGGCATCGTGTCCGGGATCAGGCTCAACGTCACCCGGATCGCCGCCGCCGCTAAAGCTAGCCCGAGTAGCCCTCCAACGCCTCCCAACAGCGATCCTTCCAGGACGGATTCTGCAATGATCGTCGTGGATGGCGCTCCCAGAGCCAGTCGCACCGCGTATTCACGCCGCCGGCGAAGCGCTCTCAGCAGTAACAGGCCGGCGGCGTTGACGCACGCAATTAGCAGGACGATGGACACCGCCAGAAACAGCGTGCGCAACAGCGGCCGCACTTCAGCGACGCGATATTCAAGCAGGGGCGTAACGTCGCCACGGATGCGAATGGCGGACTGCGCCGGCGGGAGTTCGCGCATGACCTGCTGAGCCACGCGGTTGGCGTCGTCCGCAGCCTGAGAAACGGTTATGCCATTCTTCAAGCGCGCAACGATGGCATAGCCCCAGTACCCGGCGTGGTCATCGGCAAGTTCTGCCGCGGTCAAGCTCATCGGCACCCAGAGCGTATTCTGCTCCGCGCGACCGGTTTCCAGAGGGAAGAGAAAGCCGCGGGGCATTACGCCAATGATGGTGTAAGGCGTGCGATCGAGTTGGATCGCTTGGCCAATTACGCCCGGGTCCCGGTGATAGCGCTGCAGCCAAAGGCTATAACTGATTACCGCGACGGGCTGATGATCTTTCTCCTCTTGCTGCGTGAATGTCCGCCCGAGGACCGGACTCACTCCCAGCGTCGGAAACACTCCCGCCGTCATCCTCGTTGCATCCACTTCAATCGGATTCGCACCGCCTGACAATTCGTACTGCGCCCCGATATAACCGCCCATCGAGGAGAACGCCCTTGTAGCTTGCGAGTAAATGCCAATCTCTCGTGCCGTGACGGGGGTGTGTGCGCCGACACCAATGTGATCCCCCAACATCACCAGTTTGTCCGATTCCGGGAACGGCAAGGGACGCAGCAGGATGCCTTCGATGAGCGAGAACATCGCTGTCGTTCCCCCGATTCCAATTGCCAGTGTGAGAACCACTGTTAGCGCGAACCCAGGTGACTTTCTGACTTGCAGGAAGGCGAAGCGCACACCACGGGCGAGATTGTTCATCCGCTCCTCCAACCGAAGACTTGTGAAGAGGAACCTGTGCTAATCGATTTCCCGCACTCCGCCGAGAGCTCGCAAGAACCCAGCCCCAGCCCCCGAACTCCCTTCGGCGTCGCGCTTCTTCTGCCAATCAGCCTCGGTCAGCACAGCGATTGCCTCTGCCTTCTTCTTCTTCAATGCAGCATTCGCGCTTGCCAGTTCTTTCTGGGTAAGCTTCTGGAAATCCCCGATTACATCTTCCAGTTCATGCGCCAACGATTCCGCGCGTGCCGCCTGATAGTCCGCGGGACGTCCCTCATACCCATTGACCGTCCCATACAACTGCCCCAGCAATTCGCGGATTCGCTCCTCGCCGGTGATCATGCCGCCTTCCTTGGTCGCGACAATCTTCGACCGCAACTCGTCGCAGCGGGATGCCACATCCTTTAACTGCTTCCGCAGCGGATCTTTCTCGGTCAGCTTGGCGGCTCGTTGGTTGGCTCCATCCCGCACACCTTCGATCGCTTCTACCGCGTACGTCATGTGCTCGATCGTGTGGTAGATCTTCATCGTCAGATCGAACTGTGCTTTGCGATCCTCGGGAGTGTATTTAGCCCGCGGATCGAGGGTCACATTCAACTGTTCGGTATAAACGTTATCTCCCTTGGTCATCTTTACGGTGTATGTGCCGGGCAACACTCGCGGGCCCTGCAGCGCTTCAAACAGCGCCTGCGCAGCCGGAGGCACTGCCGGGGCCTTGACGTGCATCGACCAACTCGCCCGATTCAACCCGCGATGCTTGCTCCCCGCAACCGTGTCGACGACTTTGCCGTTCTGATCCAGAATCTCGATCTTCAAGTCGCCGAAGATATGCCGGCTCCGCTGGTAGTAGGTAATCTGCGCTTCTGATGGCCGGTTGCGCCCGGTGAAGGCTTCATCCCCTTCCGGCCAGCCCCCATAAGCCTCGAAATACTGCACGGCCTTTCCCGGAATCAGAACCGCTTCCTTCGACATCATCTCGGGGGTCAACTCGCGCCATGGCGAAATGTCATCGATAACCCAGATACCCCGCCCGTGGGTCGCCAGCACGAGATCGCTCTCCCGCGCCTGCACGGCCATGTCGCGCACCGCCGCAGCCGGAAAGTTGCTTCCTTTATATTGCGCCCAGCGCTGCCCTCCATCGACGGAGATCCAAAGTCCAAACTCCGTCCCCAGGAACAGCAGCTTCGGATTCACCGTGTCTTCCTTGATCACGTGCGCGTAGCCGCGGGCTCCGCTTTCCGTGGCCGGCAAAGCCGTCCAGGTCTTTCCAAAGTCAGTTGTCTTGTAGACGTAGGGCTTCATGTCGCCGAAAGTATGCCGATCGAATGTCGCATATGCCGTCGCCTCATCGAACCGGCTCGCCTCCACGGTGGAGACCCACGAGTTTTTTCCCAACCCGCTGACGTTTTCCACCACGTTCGTCCAGGTCTTGCCACCGTCACGCGTGATCTGCAGATTCCCGTCATCCGTCCCGACCCAGATAATCTGCCCATTCTTCGGTGATTCCGAGATCGAATAAATCGAAGTGTGCGTTTCAGCCGAAGAATTATCGACCGTCACGCCGCCCGATTCTTCCTGCTTCTGCTTTTCTGGATCATTCGTTGTCAGGTCCGGAGAAATGCGGTCCCAGGTTTGCCCGTGATCGCGTGAACGAAACAGGAATTGCGCTCCGATATAAACCGTGCCTTTCTCATTCGGACTCATATGAATCGGCGTATTCCAGTTGAAACGCAACTTCTTCTCGCCATAATTCGGCAGGGGTTTGATCGAGCGAATCTCGTGCGTATACCGGTTCACTCGTCCTATTTCGCCCCCCTGGGACTCGGCATAGATATAGGTCGGATCCGAGGTGTCTTCGAACATCCAGAATCCGTCGCCGCCAAACATGTTTTCCCAGCGTGAATTGGAAATTCCGCCCGGATACGATGAATCGCCCACCCACGAACTGTTATCCTGCAGCCCGCCATACACGTGATATGGATCCGAATTGTCTGTGCTCACGTGATAGAACTGCGAAACCGGCAGGTTCATCTGGTGTTTCCACCGGCTGCCGCCATCTTCGCTCCGCCACAGTCCGCCGTCGTCTCCCGCAATCACAATGCTGGTATTCTTCGGATCGATCCACACATCGTGGAAGTCTCCATGCGCTCCGCCGGAAACCACGTTGAAGCTCTTTCCGCCATCGGTACTGTAGAGAAGGATGAGATCGGGTTTGAAAATCTTGTTCTCATCTTTCGGATCCACGATCAGGTTTCCGAAGTAGAACGGACGCCAAATCATGTAATTGCCGGCATCGAGCTTGGTCCAATTTCCCCCGCCATCATCCGATCGGTAAAGCCCGCGGCCTTTTTCTGCTTCGATATTCGCGTATACCACTTGCGGTTTCGAAGGCGCGACAGCAATCGCAAGCCGTCCCCACGGCTTCGGAGGCAAGCCTTTCGCGTTGCTGTCTTTGATCTCAGTCCAGTTGTCGCCGCCATCCGTGGACTTAAAAAATCCGCTGCCCGGTCCGCCCGAACGAAATGTCCAGCCTTGCCGGCGGAAATCCCACATCGCCGCATAGATTGTCTTTGGCTCTTGCTGGCTCATCGCCAGCAGCGCGCATCCCGATGACCCGTTGGCACCGGCCAGGACCTTCTTCCAGGTCTTCCCGCCATCACTCGTCTTGTAGACGCCGCGTTCGTCGTTGTCGTCCCACAAGTGTCCCATTGCGCACACGACCACGTTGTTTCCATTGGCCGGATCAACCAGGATCTTCGCGATGTGCTCGCTGTCTTTCAGGCCGACATTCGTCCAGTTCTCTCCGTTGTCGGTGGACTTGTACACCCCGTCTCCGACGGACACGCTGTTGCGAACCCAGCCTTCCCCCGTTCCGACCCACACCGTTTTCGGATTTGACGGATCAATCGCCACCGCGCCGATCGATTGCACACTCTCGCGGTCGAAGACCGGCCGATATGAAGTTCCGCCGTTCACCGACTTCCAGACACCACCACTTGCGGAGCCGACAAAGACGGTAATGCGCCCGTCTTGGTCGACGGCATCGACGGCCGCGATTCGCCCACTCATCGTGGCTGAACCGATATTCCGCGCCGGCAGACCTGAGACGGTGGCAGAATCAAACTTGTAATTTTGCGCAGAGGCAATCAACGCACATCCGAGCACCGCGGATACAAGAAAATTCACTTTGAAAAGAACTTTTCGATCGGCCGCAACCATCATCTTTTGATCCTCGTTAGTCGATGATCTTTTCGCCGCCGAGATCGCTGAGATCGCCGAGCAAAAAACCTCTGAATTATTTTCGCTCTGTGTTCCCTGTGCCCCAGTGGTGAAATCGTTTGCCCAATTTTTCGATAGCTTATTCAATGCCGCATCGTTGAGTAATCCGCTTGATCTTCTCTTCTCGGCGTTCTTTGCGGGCTCGGCGGTGAAATCACTGCCGCTACTTCTTCTCCGCCTGCTTCAGCGAAGCCGGAACCGCGAAGTCCACCTTATCGATCGGCACGTTTACATCAATCTTTTCGACCGTGACGGTTTGTTCCGCCGGATTCGCCTTCGATCCGCTCGAAGTTGAGAACGGATACATGACCCCGTTCACCGGCTTGTACGATCCCATCTCGGTCACGCTCTCGCGCACCGAGCCGCGGATAAACTCCTGCACCTCTCGCCGGATTTCCAAAAACGTGTCGGGATCGAGGAAGTAGTACACGATGTCCCCATTCTTCAGGGTCACCTTCAGCCGCAGGGCATCGTCTCCATCCACTACGTCATGGCCGAGATACTCGACGATGTTCCCCTTCTCCTTGTAATCGACCAGCGGGCCGTCAAAATCGGCGTCGAGTTCGAGATCCCGCACGTCATCCTCACCCATGTATTCGGGATCTTTCTTTCCTCCAAAGGGCTGGATTTGCCACCCGGTCGCGCCGTCAAACGCGGTCACGGCCGTCATTCCCTGCAGGGAAAACGTCTCGCGCAGCAGGTTCGGCCTCTGATTCTCCTGCCCGATCGCCGCGGTGAATCCGCCCCCACCGCTCATGCGAGCCCTGATACGGATCGAGTGAATGGCCTTGATCTTCTCCATTCCACCTTTGGCCTGTATGTTCTTGTTGACGAGCTCTTCGGCGGTTTGGGCCGCGGCCAAGATGCCGAGGCATGACATTGCCGCCAACACGATCACTGCGTGACGCATGGGAGACAGTCTCCTGTTTTTGATGGGACTTTATTTGAGACCAGGGAACGATAAGTACTGTACGTCGTAGTAGACGATCTTGCCAAGTCCAGGTTAGCAGGGAACTACAAGGTCCCGGGGCGAACGACGACGTCGGCCACGCCAGCGATTCTGGCGGGCCGCTTATGCTTGTGACAGATTGTTCGCTTGCGCGCTACTGCTGGGATTTTTCTGGGCCTATCTTTCTGGGTCTATCTTCTCGATCACAATCGCCGTTGACCCACCGCGTGAATACGTCTTTCCACTCACGGTGACTTTCTGCCCGGCAAACGGCAATAGCCTGTCGTTCTGTCCCGACGACGGTGTCGTGTCTGCAATCGGCCAATAGATCGTCCCGTTATCCGCCAAGATCACCAGCGGTGATCCGGCTTTTGCACAAGCCTTGGCGCAGTCCGCGCTGATCGGCTTCTTCAGCCCTTTCGTGAACGCACATGCCGAATCCAGTACGTAGCCGTTGACTGAGACCGGCTTGCCTGTATCCGCCGCTGTGGCCATCAGCGCAAGAATGCAAACCGCAATCAGCAATCGCATCAAACCTTGAACCCTCATCATTGCCCCCAGTCAAAACATGATTTTTGCAGGTCTCGACAAGCTATCAGGCAAAATGCCTTCCGCAATAACAAAAACAAACTACCCGTGCAACCTCTGGCCACCCCGTTGGAGTATGCCCAAGCGGTGTCATCCTGAGCGGAGCCGCTTTTCAGGCGAAGCGAAGGATCTCCCACGCCACTGCACAAAGGGTGAGCAGTCTGCACAACGGGCGAGAGGAGTCAAAAAGAGCAACACGGACGGGGGCTTCAGCCGCCTGAAAGAAAAATCCAACATTACTACGAAGATTTTCGTTGACACTACGAATTCCTTCGTAGTATTGTCCTGCCCATGATGCAGTCACCTCAAAAGCCCACCGCGTCGGAACTCGAGATCCTTCGCGTCCTCTGGACGCGTGGCCCCTCCACCGTCCGCGAGGTGCATGAGACTCTCCGCGAGAAGAAATCCCTGGGATACACGACCGTGTTGAAGCTTCTGCAAATTATGACGGCCAAAGGCATCGCCAAACGTAACGAAACCCAACGCGCGCACGTCTATGAAGCATGCCTTCCCGCCGAGCAGACCAAGCGCCAGCTTGCCGGAGACATGCTTCAGCGCGTATTTGAGGGATCCGCAAGTCAACTGATGATGCATGCCCTGGCGGGTCGCAAGGCCTCGCACGAAGAAATAGAAGAACTGCGACGATTGCTCGACGAGTACGAAGGGAGCCGCCGATGATTACGACGAATCCGCTGACTTGGATTTCCCCAACCACGATGCATTCTCTGGGCTGGGCCCTATTGCATTTCCTGTGGCAGGGAACTGCGCTGGCTGCGCTGGCCGCGGCTACCATGGCTCTTTGCCGGCGATCCTCGGCTCGGCATGTGGTCGCGGTTGGCGCATTGTTGCTGATGCTGCTGGCTCCGATCGCAACCTTCTTCTATGTGCAACCTCATTCCGGTGTGGCAGACGCTCGGAATGCGCCATCGTTCGCCGCGGAAGTTCGGGCTATCACTCGAAGAGCCGCGGCGACGAGTGGCACGATCCAGACTTCCAGGATCGCGCCTTCGCTCGATGCCTTTCCCTGGCTGGTCGAAGGCTGGCTGCTTGGAGTAGCTTTCTTCAGCCTCCGCACTGCTGGCGGATTCGTTCTGCTGGAGCGCGAGCGCCGCAAACGTTCTTCGGTCGTGAGCGAGCGCGTGCTTGAGATCTGCTACAACTTGCAGGATCAGCTTGGCATCCGGCGCGCCATCCGTTACTGCGAATGCAAATGGCTGCAGGCGCCGGCCGTGGTTGGATGGTTTCGGCCGATCGTATTTCTACCTGTAACCGCTCTCACGGGACTCTCAGAAGAGCAACTGCAATTAGTCATCGCGCACGAACTGGCGCACATCCGCAGGTTCGATCCCTTCGTCAATGTCTTCCAGGTATGCGTCGAGACCCTGCTCTTTTACCATCCCGCGGTCTGGTGGCTTAACAAGAAGATCCGAGCAGAACGCGAGCACTGCTGTGACGAGATGGCAGTGGACCTCTGCGGCAACGCCGTCGAGTATGCCCGTGCCTTGACCCTGATGGAAGAGTGGCGCAGCGCTCCGGTATTCGCGATGGCGGCGAACCGCGGACCGCTCACCGAACGCATTCTCCGTGTGCTCGGACTCAAGACCTTCGGCGCGGGAATGCGGGGCATCGGCCTTGCGACCAGCCTGCTGTGCCTCGGGACAGCCCTGATCGCGGGAAATACTCTGCTTGGGATTGCCCATCCAAAGTCCGTTCGCGCTGGATTCTTCCTACAGTCAGAACCGTCGTCACAGAATGTCGCAACCCCGCGGCCAGAGCCTCAATCCAAACCTTCTTCCAAGCCATCGGCAGGGCAAAGTGCGCGCTCTGAGTCTTCGCCTTCTGCCTCTTCTTATATCGATGGCATGAAAGCCGCTGGCCTCGGTGATCTCAGCGTCGATGAACTCATCGCTCTCAAGACTCAGGATGTCACTCCGGAATATGTGCATGAGATGCAGAAAGAGGGAGTGAGTCCGGATGCTCATAAGCTGATCGCCATGCGCGTGCAAGACGTTACTCCAGAGTACATCCGTGAATTCCACGAAGCGGGATTGCAGCCGGACGACGATCATCTCATCGCGCTCCGGGTTCAGGGAGCGGACGCGAAGTACTACAGCGCGATCAAACAGGCGGGAATCGATCCCGATGTCGATCACCTGATTTCGATGAAGGTGCAAGGCGTAACACCCGAATACGTGCGTGAAATGCGCGCCGCAGGTCTGGCTGCGAACGCCGATCAGATTATCTCGCTCAAGGTTCAGGATGTAACTCCGGAATACTTGAAGAACATGCACGACCTGGGAATCGACTTGAATGGAAATTCCGCGGTGTCGATGCGTGTGCAGGATGTGACACCCGAGTACGTGAAAGAGATGCGCGGCCTGGGATTGAAGCTCTCAGCCAACGAGCTGATCTCGATGCGCGTGCAGGATGTAACTCCGCAATACGTCCACGAAATGCAATCGCTCGGTCTGCAGCCTTCCACAAACGAATTGGTCTCGATGCGCGTGCAAGATGTGACTCCGGAATATGTGAAGGCCTTGCAGGCAGCGGGATTCAAAGTCGGCGTCAACGACATCATCCGCGCCAAGGTGCAGGACGTGACTCCCGAGTTCATCGAGCGCGCTCGCCAACACGGGTTTCAGAATCTCACTCTCGACAAGTTGATCCGCCTTCGCGAGTTGGGGATTCTTGATTCCAAGGCCGATATCTAAACCCACAATAAGGAGAGGTTTTATGAGGATGCGTAGAACCCTAGCGTACCTGTTTTTTGCTGCCTGCGTTCTCGTGGGTGTGATCAAGAATCGCGCCGCGGACACACAAGGCGAAGAGCGCAAGGGCAGCTGGACGATCGCCAGGTCCGACGAACCCGGCAAAATCGAGTTTGGCCTGATTGAGCGTCATCACGGCGGAACTTCGAGTCATCAGTCCGACTGGTCCGCGGGCCTGTTCCAAGGGGTGGATTTCAGTAAGCCCGGCCGGCAGGACGTTCATTTCGTCATCTCGCGCGATGCCGGAAAGATTGACTGCGAGGGATTTCTCGACAACGGTGAAGGTGCGGGGATCTTTCACTTCCAGCCTGATCCTAATTTCTCGCGAGAGATGGAGCGCCTCGGTTTCACCGTGGATGAGGAGAAGCAGTTCGCGATGGTGGTGCAGGAGGAACATCTGAGCGATCTTGATTCCGACAAGTTGATCGCGTTTCGCATCTTCGGCGTCGATGCCACCTTCATTCACGATCTTCGGGCGGAAGGTTTGAAGATTTCAGAAAGCGACAAGCTGGTAGCGTTCCGCATTCATGGCGTGAGTCCGAAGATGGTGCGCAGCCTGCATCAGGCAGGATATTCGCCGGACGAAGATACTCTGGTTGCGATGCGGATTCACGGCGCGACTCCGGAGTGGATGCAGGAACTCAAGCAGCGTGGATACGATCACGTGGAATTGGAAAAGCTGATTGCCTTCCGCATTCACGGAGTCTCCCCAGACTTTATCGGCAAACTGCAGGGTCTGGGCTATACGCATCCTGAACCAGACCAGCTGATTGCCATGCGCATTCACAACGTCACGCCGGAATACATCGCCGAGATGAAATCGCGCGGGATGCGGGATCTAAGTATCGATCAGCTCGTGAATATGAGAATTCACGGGATTGATTAGGTCGTAGCCGACCCTCATCCAAACTGGGTGCCCCACTTCTGCCCGTTTTTGGCAGAAGTGGGGTTTTTCTTAACATCAATGGGCGAAGGTCACGTTCAGCCCGGTCGTCAGGATCACGTCATTGGTCTTGGCTCCGGCCGGCGGATTCGAAACGTAAATGTCGCCGAACTGGTTCTGCCACCCAAGCCATTTATTTAGTTTGGTCACGGTGCCGAGGTTGAAGGTGAAGCGGTACTGTCCGGTCTGCTGCAGGTTGGGGAAGATTCCGAAGTTCTGCGTGACATCCGTGGTCTTGCCGAGCTTGTGCGTGAGTTCCTCACCGAGTGTGAGGGCCGCGAAGCGATTGGTGTGGCCGTAAGACTCGTAGATGGCAGGGGCGGGCGGGTTTGCCGCCACCAGCAGCGCGCCGTTGGAATAGGTTTCGTGGGTGTAATTGATGCCGCCCAGGAAGTTGAGAGTTGTAGTAGCGGACTTGATGGCGTGCAAGCCGAAGCCTCCGCCATACGCGCCGCGCAGATCGAGAAACTGCAGGGCATTGCTCATGAAATCTGCCGACACGAAAACGAACAGCCGGGGTTTGATGTTGCGGTCATAGCGGAATCCGCCAGTTTCCAGATT
>Ga0335076_10007606_pt1 | contig 10918 bp, 16 predicted proteins | sample Lox_Sample_25_FD_206717 | JGI IMG/M metagenome (GOLD analysis project Ga0335076, IMG submission 206717) | Soil microbial communities from Loxahatchee National Wildlife Refuge, Florida, United States - Lox_Sample_2.5 | ecosystem: Environmental > Terrestrial > Soil > Wetlands | place: USA...
CGTTTCCAGTATTGTTGAGAAAACTGAGCAAGTCGTTAATGATGTTGTTCCGTGTTTGCCATGCGAGCCGCGAGGATCCGACTCACGCCAAGTTACGTTTGCGGAGCAATCGGAGGGTGAAACAGGGATTTGCGTGACTAACAGCAGTCATCGAAACATGGCAAACGCTTCGGCGAGATCATAAGACCTTTAATGTCTTCCCATTGTGTGAGGAATCTCTCAGAGACACAGTCGTGACAGTCTGGGATTCGGGGAACCAAAGTACGTCACCTAACTTGGGTAATGTAAGTTGATTGGAGTGTCTACTTTGAAGTTCAGAATATCGGTGCAAACCCAGCATCATCTTGGGAAAAATTACCACCAAAAGTTGGAAGGCCCCAGTTTGATAGGTCGAGCCGAGTCATTCTTCAGTTTACGTTCTGTTAAAGATAATTTTCATGGCAAGTAACCTTTCGACAATTAAGCTCATAAAATCAGATCCTGCTGAAGAATTACCGGAACTCGATGAAGAAACCAAGGCCCTGTTGACAAGCGGAGTACCAATTGATAAGTTTCGTGGGCTAACTTTTTACAGCCCGACGACGGCGCACCCTTCCGTGTGCTGTACGCCCTGAAAACGATATCACTCTATTAACAAGTTCAGATTCATACAAAATCCGTCCTATAGATCTCTGAGTCAATTGGGTCCGTGCTGTAAGTTGTCTCCAGTCGATCTGCTAAACGCGTTACGATGGACAAAACATCCTCAATTTGGAGGGGCTTGTAATTCGGGGATATGTGACAAATGCCTTCCTCTGCACGTCTGATATTAGGGAGATTTATCGAAATCCCAACAATATGGAAGATCCCTGTCACAAGGCATAGCTTACTTGACCGCGGTAAAAGGGGGACGAAGACAGCTGGGGATTCTTTTCTCTAAGACCGGCACGTACTGGACATTCATCGTCATGGTTCAGGAATTGGAGCAGGAAGAAGACGCGCAATTTTGCTATGTGTCAGACAAGTGCCATGCCTTGTATGTTAACTTGTCGAGACTTATCGGACACGTTATGCGCGATTTTCGGGATGAGGATTATCTGTCCACATTGGCTTATGACGTTTTATATGGGTGGAACGAGTACTTGGCAGAAATTAGGTCCTACGTTGCACAGGTGTGAACTAAGTTTCATGGAGGACTGACACAGTAGTTCAGCAAGACATCGCCGAATGATTGGATGAAAGACACGTCAAGGCTTTTCAATCATAAACTCCATCTGACATTGAACTCTTTGCAACTCGCCCGTTCGAAGGATCTCCTAGAAATTCTTATAAACGGAAACGGGGGAGGCAAACTAAAGCGCTTCTTGGAGGAATTGGAATCATTGCTGAAAAAGTTTCAAGATGATGTCGACGGGGTTGACAGGCTTCTGACAGATACCATCAACATCGTACGCGTCCAACCTTAAAAATCTGACGTTTCAGGTCCACAATTTCGTCTCTATTCGCGAAGCCCGTCTATCCATTCATCAAAGCGACACCGTGGAGTTTTTCGCCATAATTGCGGCATTGTTTTTACCACTCACAGTGTTTATAGTAGGTCCCATTTTCCGAACTTGGTAACGGAAGGGAGCGTTTGGAATGAACGTGGGGGGAATGAGTTCGAATAATCCGTCATGGAGTTTATTCTGGATGGTCACGGCACCTGGAACTGCCGTCATCGTCATTGTAATATTATCTGGAAAATACTTGTGGCCGAAACGCCCGCAGAACCCGGTGGCGACAGTTGCAACAGAGGCGAAGCGATTGGCACAGGAGGTGGAGGGGTTGGCCCAGAGGAGAGCAAGGCGGAGTCCCAGTGCAACTTCAAACGTGTGATTCGGGACAATGAATATTTTTAATGAGATCGGATTGGATCATTCGCAAGGTTTCTTAGGGCGAGTAGTTGGCAAATCGAGCGCTGTTCTCGTTGGCTATACATGACTGTGCTAAGTTTCCCATATGAACTTCAACATGGCGTATAAGGAAGCGCCGCAGCCCGTGCGGTACCATGCCGCGCTGAATGGACTGACACTGCCTAACCGAATTTCCTCATCTCGCAGTGCGCCGTCAGTCTGTCATGCAGGCGGAGTGTGGGCCGTTCGCATCCCGCGCAAGTTTCAGCTAGTGTTACTTCTCATGTCGGTTTGTTCCGCTGTTGCGCAGGCGGAAACCTTAACATACGCACTTCGGGCGGAAATTCCGCACTTTCTGCTGCCCCAGCTACGTAAGTGCGCAACCTTATTTTCATTTTGTCTGGCCGCCGCCCCGAATTTCAGTTTCGCTTGCTTGCCTTTGCGGCCTCGTTCTCGCATTCGACCTCCTCCGCTGTCGAGGCGCTAGGCGAAGCGTCCCTCCCCGCTCAGTATCTCTGATCTGCGCCTTGCAAGTCGCGGCGGCGTTGATCCTGCTCAGCACGCAGACCGTGCGGTCTGACCTGGAAGCCTGCGTGCATGTGATCGAGCTCTAACCTTAACCCCACTCCCTTGGATTCCCTCCTCACGCTCTTCGCCCGGAGTTCGCTTAGCTCAACGTGCAGGAACAAAAACATTCCTCCCGCACTCCTCGCTCTTCCTCCCTTGCTCCTCCCCTCATCCCATCGTGATGGCAGACTTTCCAACCCGGCTGCTCACTCTTGGTTACATTCCACAGGCCCCTCCTAAATACGGCCGGCGGGGCCATGGAATAGTCGTCCATGTATTTCTGAGTCCCACGCGCTTTGCTGACGCTTGACAGGTACGAGATGTGAACGGGGCAAGTCTCTGCTTCCTTCCGCAATTAATCCTAGGTCTCCTTCGCCGCAAAACTCATCCCCCGATCCGCGGCGCATATTGTGCGACACCATCCCGAAACTCTCCAGCGCTTCCTCCAGAACCCATTTCCAGACAACAAATTCCTCTACCGCCACATCTGGAATGATAATGATGGTCTCGCGATTCTCATGGACTATTACCCTTTGACCCTGAGGAGACTCATCGATCCGAACATGCAGTTGACTGAACGTAACTGGCTGCACCTCATGTGTGGAGTCGCAAATCGACTCGCTTCCACGCATGCCGCTAATGTTTCCCACGGGGATTTGTGTCCTTCTAATGGTGCGACGGATCCTATTCCTTCTGGGCTCACGATAGTTTTGGTGAACGACCCTGTCAATTTTGAATACGATTCCAATGCCGTGCTCGTCTCGGATTTCGGGGTCAATTACGTGACCCAGCTCGTGGATGCCGCCGGCCAAATACACGTCGTGCCAGGGAGTTTAGTATACATGCCGCCAGAAATCCGATCACTTGTTCGGCTTCACGCGACCCCCCAGTCAGACATGTGGGCTGTTGGGGTAATTGGTTATGAGTTGGCGGTCGGACACGCTCTGGAAACAACAAATCAGTTCTTCGCGCCGCTCGAAGCCTTCTTTCAGGGTCAAGAATTGGACTTGTCTTACATGCCCAACTGGTATTCTCCTTACGTCCACCAAATCATCAGAGAATGCCTTGACAGAGACCCGGCTCAACGCATATCAGCCATCAATCTCTGTAATCGCATTCGACAGTTGCTCGCCAGCTATCCGCCTCAAGTGCCCCCAGTCATTATGCCGGACGGATGGCAACATATGGTGAGATCCCCCCCAAGGAATTTGCTAAATGCGTATAGTCTTAGAAATATTTGTATCATTATCAGGCGTCATCGGGGGGAGCAACGGGATAACGTTAAAGTATGGCGGAGATCAGTGTAGCATCACGTTCCGGCTATTTTTGGATGTGGAAGAAGGATTGCGAGTTAAGATTGCCTCATCGAGAAAGATAGGGTACAACTTGGACATCTGATTTCCCACCGCGGTATGACTTAGTTGCATTGTGTGGACGTCCACAAATTGAACTTGAGTCCCTGCACGGATTGAATTCCTGCTCATCTGGAGAGATCGATCCGCCCTATCTACCTGCGAAGTTATGAAGGGCCTTTAAATATAATTGCCCGACATTGTTCACAAAGTTCATCGCCGGGATTCTGTACAAGCGTATTGAAGACAAGCAACATAACGGTAATGCCTTCCGCTTTTCTAGCAGCAGTGTCTATTAGCCACCATGCAACTTACGAACAGGCAGGCGTTTTCGCGGCGTAATCTGAATTCTGAAGGGCTTTATTTTGGAAGGAATGCTTGCATCGATGGAATGAGCGAACCGGTCTTTATATAGTATAGAGTGACAGTGACGCCTGTGTAACCTTTCCTCCAACACCTCCAGTTGTTCATTCAAATAGCTTGCCGCCGGTAACATTTCGCATTCCGCTGGCGACTGAACTAAGCCAGCATCTGACCTGCCACCACACGTTAAGCGCCGTTCCTTTCTCTAACAACTGTACGTTGACGAACTTTTGCGTTTGCTGTTATCATTTTATTCCACGTTCAGAGTAGATTGACATAAAATTGTGTCTACATTGGCGGCTCCCTAGCAATTGGGAAGATGGCGAGATCAAATATACTCGACAGATTTTCTCCAAGTGTCAAACTCCTCAGTAACTTGTTGCGCAAACTCGTCGTCCTTTAGAATATCAAATCCAACTTGAGCCAAACCAGCCGCAAATTTGAGAGTCTGCTTAAACGCATGATCTGTTCCAGCGTGCTTTGTAAATCCAGGCGTATGGTTCCCCTCACCGGGCCCTGCGCCGATATCGCAAACAGGATGGATCCCAGGGACGTTGTATGTTACCGCGCCGAAATCCTAGATGTGTTAGGGGGAGGAAATAGGGGATGACACCGTCGACGCGGCGGACAATAGCCCGCCGTCTGCGATGAATTTCGTCACCCCGTCCGCTGCGATGTAATCCTGAAATCGTTGGGCCATGTGACGATTGCTATGGACATCAAGGCCGGCTATTTTATTCCCATCTCGAAGTTGAAGATTCCCGGTCCATTCAATTTCCAAGGTGGTGCCCGTTGCGATTTCCGCGCCCTTGAAACAATTTTCCAGTTTGGCCATGAGGTCTCTCACTCGCAACGGATCGGGACTTCGAACGGCGTATATGGCGGTACAAAAGGCAGGGATGATATTGAAGGCGTGTCCCCCATCGGTGATGTTACCGTGAATCCGATCGGAAGGAAGGAGTTGTTGCCGCAGTAATCCGATCGCAGTGTGTCCCAATACCAGAGCGTCCATGCAATTTGCTCCTTCCCAAGGCGATGCAGCGGCATGAGCCGGCTTCCCGCGGAACGTAACAGTACACGTAGCAAGGGCAGCCGAAGAAAAGAAAGCGATATTGCCGACTCCAGGGTGTAACATCAAACTCGCAGTCGCACCAATGAACGCCCCATCCTCCAGAAGATAGTGTTTTCCTCCACCACCTAAACGGATCAGTGCCCTGGTTGCTGAACGAAAGTGCAAGGTCGGAAGAGCCGGAACCTTCTTCTCCGGGAGTTCCCAGAATCACCACTTGTCCAGGTATACTCGGGTTGGCCTTGAGCCGTTCGACAGCACCGAGCGCTGCCGCAATTCCACCGATGCAAATCAAATTATGGCCGCCTACATGTCATCAGGGGTGTACGGGACAGGCGGGGCTACAAGCGTGACCAACATCAGGCAGAGCATCGTACTCGCTACAGAAGACCACCCGTCGACCGCCGGTACCCTGAGCGTAAACGGCTTCCCACGCCGTCTTCAGTCCGTATGCATTTGGGGTGATTTTCCAATCGCCGCAGTGAATGCGCAGAAACTCAATGCAGGCATCGTGTGCACGGACTTCCTCGAACTTCAATTCTGGATTGGCGAGGAGATACTGTGATAGCGCTCGCAGAGCCTCCCGCGTTTTGTTGTATTCCTTCTGAGCGTCTTGTCGCTCCATGATCGGCGGCGATCCTGTAATTCCTGCAGCCTTGTTATTTATGTGAAAATTTGTTCCCCGATAAGAAGAGGAAGAAGGAACATTTTCTCTTCGAATTGGCTATTACAAGTTAGAAAGACAGAGTGCCTTGAGAAGCAAGAGGTCTTCATGGTGTTGCTGCTGATTTGGACATGATTTGTGGCCATTGACTGCGCCGTTCTTCAGCCATTACGCAAACCCCTCCCAAACAACCGATTCTTATTGTAGGTTATCGAGTATGTCTACTCGTTATAAACTCGCAACTGCGCAGGTTTGATATCTCCGCAATTTTATTCATTTTTTGGACCTGTAGCTTTGGGGACGGGGAATTTGCGACCATTATATAATAGGAAACTCTGAACCGCGTGGCGGTAAATATTCCTCCTTTCATAATTCATCTTTATCGGAATTTTCTTCTATGGTACGTAATCTTGCCGTCGGCCGTCGTCAGCTGCACAGTTGTATTCTGCGGTGACATCTATCATGTCGATGCTGATCACACAGGCCCAATTCCCGAGCCATTTGATTGGACAGTCAACGGATGTATGCTTTGTTGGAATCTGGGAAATTTATGGCTGCAAAGTGTAACATCTGACCGTACGTACATACAGTAATTGTCTATTGGGGTCTGCCGGAATAAAAATTGCGCGGGCCAAGGCGCGGCCGCAACAAGGCGCAAAAACGCGCAAAACCGGAGCAAAAATTGGCTGGGGGCTGTGCAACCTGCCCGCCATTCGGCGCGATTGCCGTGCGCTATGCCTTTGGCAATAATTCATCTTTCATTGTCAAGCGGAACACAGTCCGACCGAGTCCGTCCGGCAACATTATTGGGCCCGCGATCGTCACCTGCTTTGGAAGCATAAAAAGGGATAAACGTTAACGCAGGGACATATGGAAGGATTCAATGAGCACGATTCACCTGCATCACCACCGTATGATGCCACCGAAAATGACCCTATTCTTGACCCCAATGAGATTGTTCCCCGTATATCTTCGCTTGCTTTCGCCCTAAGGGGTAGCATATGATACCGGGGCTTTGGATATCCCATCGCTTCCATCTCCGGCCCTCATTCCCCGAACAACCGTTTCGTTTGCTCGTACCCCCCGGTCGCAATGTGGGCAGTTGCGAGGCTAACGCATTAGCATTCGAAGCTGAACCACCGGAACCGGAAATAGCCGACAGGCCCAACACGAGACGAGCAAAATTCCCTCAACTGATGGCGTGGTTCCGGTCTCGACGTTGTCCCATGCACCGCCGCGGCTCAGTCTGGTTTTCATTCCTGATCTTTGCAGGGGCGATATCATGGTATTCGCCAACCCTGGAAATACCCTTCTGAGGTCCCAGGCTCGCGTCATACCTAGTCCGAAAAAGTCGCCGAGGTTCTGATTGGTCAACAAAACATCAAGATTACGAACAACCACTCTTGGTTATGCTGTTAATCGTTGTCGGCTTGATGGCCACGGCAATGTTGATTTCGGTATACTGGGAATCGCAGGATTGGACCTGGCACATTGCCAATGACTGCTGGGAACGCGGACATTGGTGGAGAATTTTTCCGCCGTGCATTGTGGGTCTATGGATCATCGGACTGGTCGTTTGCGGGGCTCCGGCAATTGTTCTTCCGGCCTTGGCGATCTGCGCGCCGTGATACGGGATTTTATTCGGCCCGTTGTGTCCGCTGAGAAACATCATTTCTGCATATTTCAGGATCTCTTTTGTTTGCCAACCTTTTGTAGATTGTATAGATATTTAGCGTTTCGTAAGAGATACCGCTGACGATGATGGATATGTGTGACGATTAGACATTGTGGTTGTGCTGGCTAAATCCTAGGGTTAGCCCTAGAAGTATATCCGTAGACACATACGTATCAATTAATCAATCAAGCCTTCTCAAATTGCCGTGTATCCACAACATCGGGCAAGGGTGAGCCGGACTTTACGCCGTCCGCGGCTGTAGTTCCACGGCTAACCCTAAAATATTGAGCAAACATAACAACCACACGGCTCTAAAAATCGAAATTTTCTGCATTGCGAGAAATTGGCGGCGCATGGGTGCCATGATGTACGTTCTTCCCACCCCCTTAGCGTTCCCTTGTGATGAATGACATATGTCCAATCACTGCATGATATCCATGATTCTGTTTTGTCTATACCTGACTGTTTCATTTCTTCATTATTCATTCTCGTCCATGCCCCTAAGCGAAGGCTGATGGCGTAGGAGCCGAAGATTGTTGTACTGTCGTCATTCTCTTATCTCCTTCATGTTTTCTTCGAGGCTTTCGTTCCAAAAATATGCATTCATATACTTTTCTGGAACGCATTGAGAGCCGTTTGGAAACGAAATGTCACCGGCGCGGATCGATGTCTCATTCCTCCTGGTTTGAGGGCAGGGACTTCCGACGTATTTGCTTTTTTGCAGAGTTTTTCGACGGCATGCCGTGGCCACGAACGGGGACAGGTCTGGCATTGGTCGTCAAAAATAATGAGCACATAAGTGTGTGCGCCAAAGATCAACGATTCCTTGTTACCCTCGATCGAATACACGAGACTCAAACCGTTTCCCATCCATCCTGCCGGGATTGGATAGGGCAGACGAAGTAGGCATTCTGGTCACTTTAAATTCTGATGATCACAAAGTCCCTTCAAGGCACATTTGCAAATGTATGTAAGGCAAAGAACTTGTTCAAGCCAAGATATTCCCCGCCATTTGATACACGCCAATGCGACTAGCGAAATGCGCCCCTAGCTAAGGAAATCATAATACTTTATGAATATTAGAAACTGAAAAACTCGCAATTTCTGTGTGCACGCACCGCTTGTCCGACTACAATGAAGCCGCCAACAGCAACAATTCCAGACACGAATAGGAGGGTCCACTAGAAAGCATCGGGTTCCTCTTGGGTGCTCCCTCGAGCAAAGGCGCATGTTCACTTCGAAGACAAATCCTCCCAATAACATAGAGCGAGGAACCAGCCCATCGTCGAACCGACCGGTGCATTTATGTGCCTGCCCGCGTTGGTTAATTATTACATTGGTGGCACGGCAAATTTAATTAATTTGGATTAAGGGTGCTGGGAGGGCGCTCGCTAATTCTTGCCCCGAGCGACGGACAGGGCGTAATCAAAAACAGACCTTGGCTGCGGCATCCCATCGGCTGACGCCTCTGAACACCTCGCCCTGACGAACAACTGCTCCGCCAGCATGTCCGACGATAAGCCCCAATCCGCCCAAAAACAAGACGCAGACCAACTGGCTGACGTATCTCCAAATCCCACAGTCAAATGCAGTGCAGTTGCTGACGTGACTGAAGGCGCTCCACCGCGCGGTGTCGAGCACTCACAAGACCGAAGTCGATTTACCCGAGGGTCTCCTCCCTGGCGACCATGCGACGATGCCGCACCATTGGTACTCCAAGTACACAACAAAGCTCTCCGACTTTGCCGAGCAGTACAGCGCTGGCCATCGCTGGGGAAATGATGTCGTCAATCGCCGTACAGGCGAGAAAGTCTGGGAACCCATGCCCCTCGTAAATCCCCACCTGCCCCCTCAATTATCCTGTTCCGGAGTCGCGGGATAATGATTTGGGGCAGTACACGCGAATTGGGATGCATATGTTGTTTGTTGGACATCTTCAAGACGAAGGTCATTTGCCTCCGATTCATGCGCTGACTTCGCACAGCCTTGGAAGAGGGGTACCTTGAGAAATTGTTCCTGAAAGAATCGAAGGAACAAGGGGATCACTTTGACAATCCCAATTCCACAGCTAAAATTGTACCCCTGCATTTGTCCCGCATCTGTGCTCACGCAACTTACGGCATTTAGCCCCACTTTATTAAGACCTATAACATTACGACGGAGGAGCTTCTGGTCCCTGAGCTCGACGGATATAAAACCTTCAACGAGTTCTTTTTTCGCAAATTGAAGCCCGGCGCAAGGACCGTTGATGATCCCGAGATGACCACCAGGGTTGTTTCCCCAGCGGACTCCCGCTCTGTCTTTTATCCCGTTGACGAGGTTACCACGTACTGGATCAAGGTACCGAACCACTCGTCATTTCCAATCCGAATCAATTGCCCCCTTTCCGGATGTTCCCTCCTTCCGCTTTCATAATCATGTTCCCTACCCAATTGCCACTTGATCCGCTTCTATCGTGCCAGATAATATTTAATTGATAGGGAGCCGAGTTTACGGTTGCGAAATTGATTGGCGACGAGGAATTGGCGAAACATTATAGTCACATCGCCATCTTCAGACTCGCCCCCCAAGATTACCACCGTTTTCATTCCCCCGTGGACGCCACAGTCGGCAAAGTCAAGGATATAACCGGCAACTTGTACACCGTCAATCCAATGGCGGTTCATGAGTACGCTTCCCCTATCATCCTAGTGCCCCTTCGTTTAAACATCACTTTCGTGTTGGGCTAACGCCTCTCGGCCAGAAACTTGAACGTCTTTACTCAAAACAAACGCGCGGTCCTCGAATTGCATACAGAACATTCCCAATATCCGGTCCTCTTTATCGCCGTCGGCGCGTTGCTCGTAGGCTCCATCGTCTTCACAGTCAAAGAGGGTGAGAAAGTTTCAAAGGGACAGGAATTGGGTTACTTTGCCTACGGGGGAAGTACTGTTATCGTGTTGTTTCCGGACGACATGGCATTGGAATTCGATGAGGATGTTGCGGAGTGGAGTAAGCAAGGTTTTGAAACTTTGCTGAGTGTTGGGAGCGGTGTTGCCAAGGCTAATAAATGACCAAGATGGGTTTAATGCCGCGGTATATTTTTAGGATGGCGAGTATTATAAAATCTTGTAGGTTGGAAGGTGATGTATGTCTCGGCGAATCCTCGAAGTCCCAAAAAAAATGGATTTTAGATGCCAATAAGCGGTCCAGCGGCACAATCCATTGCCCTCTACAAATACAGTAGTACGTTGTTAATATATATTTATCCTCTTGCAACTAAGTAAACACGTTGCGTTCCCGATACAAACCAAGTAATTACACCATGAAAGCTTTTATTATGCTGATGATGATCCAATGTTTTGTTTGAATGTGTTC
>Ga0335076_10007607_pt1 | contig 10918 bp, 8 predicted proteins | sample Lox_Sample_25_FD_206717 | JGI IMG/M metagenome (GOLD analysis project Ga0335076, IMG submission 206717) | Soil microbial communities from Loxahatchee National Wildlife Refuge, Florida, United States - Lox_Sample_2.5 | ecosystem: Environmental > Terrestrial > Soil > Wetlands | place: USA: Florida...
GCAGAGCAAGACCGGGAGCACCCCTTTTCGCCGCCCATGGTGATTCATTTTGTGGATGCGGCGGAACACTTCCATCTGCGGCCGTTCGCATACCCGCTGAAACCGAGCGCTATCGCCGTTGACAGTTTTGAGGCCGACACTACGCATCCGGTGCCTGTGCACTTTTTTGTGTCCGGAGCGCGCTACAAACTGCTGGGCATTCTGCCTCTGCGAACGCATCTATTCGGCGGAGATCGAGGAAGAGTCTATCTTTTCGGGACGGATGGGTATGGGCGCGACATTCTGTCGAGAATCCTCTATGGAGGGCAGATTTCGCTATTTGCCGGGCTGCTCGCGACAGGACTCGCCCTATTCTTTGGCACTTCCATTGGTTGCTGCGCAGGTTATTTCGGAGGGTGGACGGACGATATTCTGATGCGCGGGGCGGAACTGTGTCTCGCGCTGCCATGGCTTTATCTCATGTTGGGGCTGCGAGCGTTTCTGCCTCTGTCAGTAAGTCCCGTCGGGGCATTTTTCCTGATCGTTGCTGTTGTGGGAACACTTGGATGGGCAAGACCCGCAAGGTTGATTCGCGGGGTCGTGATGAGCGCGAAGGAACGGGACTTTGTGCGGGCCGCGCGTGGATTTGGGGCTTCACCCATTTACTTGATCTGGCGGCATGTGCTTCCGGAGACATGGAGCGTGATTCTGACGCAAGCCGCGGTCCTAGCGCCGCTCTATGTGCTTGCGGAGGTCACCTTATCCTTTCTCGGACTCGGAGTGCCGGAACCGGCACCAAGCTGGGGGAATCTCCTGAGTAGCCTGCAGCACTACAGCGTACTAGTTTCGTACTGGTGGATGTACTTGCCGGCGGTGGCCATGGTGCCGTTCTTTATCGGATACCTGGGCCTTGCGAGCTCATTGCAGGAGTGGGCAGACCCAGCCAAGATAGATGCGTGATGGCAGAAAGCAGGGGTATCCACCTTGGGACCGAGGCGCGAGAGAAAGCTGTACACAGAACTGCTCGGTGCAAGCCTGCTCCTTTGTTCCTGGCTCTTCGCTTTCCCGATCCTAGCGCAAACTCCACATAACGAAGAACTAATGAGGTTCCCGGGGCAACCAGGGCGCCGAGGCGGAAGGCTCGTCGTCGCACTGCGGTCCGAGCCAAAGACCCTCAACCCCATCGTTGCGATGGATGAGCCTTCGCGCGAAGTGATTGGCGTGATGCAAGCCGATCTTATTCACATCAACCGCGCCTCGCAACTGACAGACCCAGCCCTGGCGAAATCATGGAAAATATCGGCGGACGGCCTGCGTTATACCCTGAAGCTGCGTAGCGGATTGCGTTTTTCCGACGGCCAGCCAATGGACGCGGATGACGTTGTCTTTAGCTTTCGAGTTTATCTGGACGAAAGTATTCATGCTCCGCAGCGCGACCTGTTGATCGTAGGTGGAAAGCCGATCGAAGTCCGCAAAGTGAATCAAGCCACCGTTGAGTTTCGGCTCGCCAAGCCTTATGGAGCCGGCGCACGGCTCTTTGATGGGATCGCCATCCTCCCCAAACATCTGCTTGAAAAGCCCTATCTCGAAGGAAAGCTAGCGCAGTACTGGCCGCTCTCGACGCCGGAGGGCCAATGGGCAGGGCTTGGGCCGTTCCGCCTGAAGCAGTATGTCCCGGGCGAGCGATTGGTGCTTGAGCGCAATCCTTATTACTGGAAGGAGGACGAGAAGGGAACGCGGCTACCCTATCTGGACGAGCTAGTTTTCCTTTTCGTGCCCAGCGCCGACGCGCAAGTCCTGAGATTCCAATCCGGCGAGACGGATATCATCACCGGTTTAGGAGCGGGAAATTTCTCTGTTCTATCCCGACAGGCGCATGGCGTGACGATGACAGACGCGGGGCCCGGACTGGAGTTCAACTTCCTGTTTTTCAATCTCAACGAGTTGCCCGCAGGGGCGAGCGCGGAAACAGCGAGGAAAAGAGCCTGGTTCAATTCGGTAAAGTTTCGCGATGCAGTTTCCTTCGCGGTAGATCGTGAAGCGATCGTACGCCTTGTCTACCAAGGGCACGGCGCAGCGATTTGGGGCCCGGTGACGCCCGGCGATCACCGCTGGATCGACCCCGCAATCGAGCGTCCACCGCGCTCGATAGAACGTTCGCTTGAGCTGCTACGCCATGCAGGGTTTTCCATCGAAAACAATTCGAACGGCGACCGTACTCTCGTGGACCGCGACGGGGTGCAGGTGAAATTCACCATTGTCACGAGCGCTTCCAACGCGGATCGCTTGAAGATGGCCACACTGATTCAGGACGATCTAAAACAAATCGGCATGCAGGTTCAGGTAGTGCCACTGGAATTCCGATCGCTGCTGGATCGCGTGATGCAAAGCAAGGACTATGACGCGTGCGTGCTAGGGCTTGCTAGCTACGACACAGATCCCAATTCGGACATCAACGTGTGGCTTTCCAGTGGGGGCACGCATCTCTGGCATCCCTCGCAGACACATCCGGCCACGGCCTGGGAGGCAGAGATTGACCGGCTGATGGAGCAGCAATTGACGGCTTTGAAATTTGCAGAGCGGAAAAAGATCTACGATCACGTTCAGGAAATATTGGCTCAAAACCAGCCGATGATTTTCCTGGCCAGTCCTGACATCCTCGTTGGAGCCAGGAACAACATGGGGAATTTTCGTCCCGCCGTGCTCGAACCCTATGCGCTGTGGAATATCGAAGAATTGTATCTTCGGAATAAGGGAGTCTCCGCGAAGTGAGCCCCGCGCTGGCCAATCGGAAGAAGGCTTCGCGCCAGACGAAGGATGAGCGACTGGTCAAACAATGTCTGGCAGGGGATGAACAAGCCTGGGCGGAACTCATCGAGAACTACAAGTCCTTGATCTATTCGATTCCCGTCAAGTACGGACTGCCTCCCCATGATGCGGCAGATATCTTTCAAGCGACTTGTTTGGAGCTGCTGGAACGATTGCCGGATATCCGAGAACCGCGCGCGCTGCCAAAATGGCTGATTCAGGTTACGCATCACAAGTGCTATCACTGGAAGCGCCAGCAGTCGCGGTCGGTAAGCCGCGATGACGACGACAGCCTGCCGGAACCCGAGGTACCCCCCGTCGCAGAAAGCCTCGTGCGTCAAACCGAGGAAGAACAGATGTTGCGCGAAGCAACTCGCTCGCTTGCCCCACGATGCATGCGGCTTATCCAGATGCTTTTTTTTGAAACCCCGGCCCGGCCATACGATCAGATTGCGGCTGAACTCGGGCTGGCGGTGGGATCGATCGGCTTCACACGGCAGCAATGCCTTGAGCGGCTGCGAAGCCGGCTTGAAGAACTGGGATTCATGTGAACGGCGTGGGCTCAAGAAAAATTCCGAGCGAGAAGCTCTTTTCCCAATTGGCGGGGACCACGGGAGAAGCCGAAAGAAAAAGGTTGCTCGCGCGCCATCGCTCCCTGATATCTCCGGCAATTGTCAAGCGACTGGCCGAAATGGTGGTCACCTCAGTACGCGTAGACACGCACCGAGCGCTGGCGCTAGCGGATTCAGCGCTGGAGATCGCCAAGAGACTTCGGCAAAAGGAAGCTATCGCGCTGGGAATGCGCGCGAGAGCCAACGCATTGTATGCCAGCGGCGACAATCAGGCAGCCATCGAACACCACGAAAAAGCGATCCGGCTTTATACCTCGCTCGGGATCTGGAAGGAGGCAGGGAGAACACTCAGCAGCTCAATCCAGCCATTGATTCTCCTCGGGGAGTATGACCGCGCTCTCCAAGCGTTTGAAAAAGCGCGGGAGATTTTTGTTCGTGTGAACGATCCCTGGCGTCTCGCCCGGCTGGAGATCAACGCAGGCAACATTTTTCACCGGCAAGACCGCTTCGATGAGGCGCTGGAATACTACGAAAGGGCTTATCGAGGGCTTACGCCTTATCAGGACACGGAAGGCATTGCGGTAGTGCTCGGAAACATGGCCGTCTGCTTGATCAGCCTGAACGATTTTCCCCGGGCGCTCGCGACATATGAAAAAGCCCGGCGCGTGAGCGAGGAAAATAACATGCCTCTCCTCGTTGCGCAGGCGGATTACAACATTGCGTACCTGTATTACCTCCGAGGCGAATATAGCGCGGCGATTGAACGGCTTTATGGAGCACGGCGCGCCTGCGAAATGACAGGCGACGCTTACCATTTTGCGTTGTGCCACCTGGACCTTTCTGACGTTTACCTTGAGCTGAACCTAAGCGAGGAAGCGCGGGAGATGGCGCACGAGGGATTCCAAAGATTTGAAGAGCTCGGGATGCGATATGAAGCCGCGAAAACGCTTGCGAACGAGGCAACAGCATACGGGCAGCAGGGCAGAACAGTGCAAGCGCTGGAGCTTTTTGCCAAAGCAAGGGAGATGTTCGCCAAAGAGAAAAATCCGGTCTGGCCGTTCCTTGTGGATCTGTATCAAGCCTTGCTGTTGTTTCACGAAGGCCGCCATTTTGAGGCGCGCAGACTTTGCAGGGTGGCGTGTGGCTTCTTCGACGATTCCTTGTTGTATAGCAAGGCGCTGCTGAGCCATTTGCTCCTTGCGAAGATTGCGTTGCAGCTTGGCGAATATGAGGAAGCGCAGCATGAAACCGACGAGTGCCTTTCAAGGCTCAGCGCTGCGCGGGCTCCCATACTGGCGCACCAGATTCACCTTCTGGCCGGTCAACTGGCCCATCGACGCGGCGATTTCGCCGCAGCTTATTCCGCCTGTCGCGAAGCGAGACGTTCGCTCGAATCGCTGCGGAGCAATATCCATTCCGAAGAATTGAAAATCTCTTTCGCCCGAAACCGGTTGCAGGTGTATGAAGCTCTGTTGGATCTCTACCTTGATGAAACTACTGGAGAGACTCCAGCAGAAGAAGCGCTGGAGTACATCGAGGCCGCAAAGTCACGCAGCATGAGTGAAATGATTTTTCAGAGCGGGCAGATTCTACCCATGGGCGAATCCGGGCAAAGCGAGCTGGTGCGCCGGATACGCGACCTGCGAGAAGACCTGAATTGGTATTATCACCGGATCGAGCTGGAGCAACTGCAGACGGAAAACGCGTCGCGCAAGCGGATCGAGCGGCTGCACGAGCATGCGCAATCCAGAGAAGATGAACTCCTGCGTACGCTGAGGGAAATGCCCGCACATGAACGAGAAAACGCAACGCTGGAGGCTTCCGGCGATTTTTCAGCCGCAGTGCTGCAGCGGAATATTCCGGAAGACTGCGCACTGGTCGAGTACTTCACTGCAGGCGAGCGGGTAATCGCCGCAGTCGTCACGAAGAAAGGAATCGAACTCCAACCTGTAAGCGTGGTTTCACGAGTTGTGCATCACCTCCATCTTTTGCGTTTTCAGCTCGCCAAATTCAGCATGGGGAGCGAGTACATCCAGCGTTTCATGGAGCCATTGAGGAAAACGACCGAGGGCCATCTTGAAGGGTTGTATTCGGAATTGATTGCTCCCATCCAGCCCCTGCTTAGTGGAAGACACCTTGTAATTGTGCCCCACGGGCCGCTGCATTTTCTGCCGTTTCATGCGCTGCATCATGCCGGCGAATACCTGTGTGACTCATATGAAATATCTTATGCACCCAGTGCGACGATCTTTGCCCTGTGCCAGGAAAAGACAGCCAGCACAAAATCTGCTTCGCTGGTTCTGGGCGTTCCAGATCAGCGAGCCCCGGAGATTCTGCAGGAAGTGGAAAGCGTCGCGGCCATCCTTCCGGACAGTAAATTGCTGTTGGATGCGGAAGCAAGCTCCGCTGCATTGCGCGAACGCGGGGGAGAAGCCGGAGTGCTGCACATTGCTACGCACGGAGTTTATCGGCAGGACAATCCGATGTTTTCCGGAATCCGGCTGGGCGATGGTTATCTCAATTTATACGATCTGTACCAGATGCGCCTGCCTGCCCGCTTGGTCACGCTGAGTGGATGCGCGACAGGAATGAACGTGGTCGCTGCGGGGGATGAACTCCTGGGGCTGCAGCGCGGACTCTTTTGCGCCGGTGCGACGACCCTGTTGTTGTCCCTTTGGGACGTACACGACAAAAGCACGGCCGAACTGATGAGCCATTTTTACAAGCAGTATGTCCGCAGCAAAAACGCGGCAGTTGCCCTACGGCATTCGATGCTGGAATTGCGAAGCAGGTACCCCCATCCATACTATTGGGCCCCGTTTGTTCTATTCGGGAAACTCACTGAAAATAAAAACATTAATTAATTTTCACCGCGGCCTATTTTCCCGCATTGTGCACACCCTTATTCGATGGGCGTAGGAAACCAGTTCCGGTCTCTCCGGTCGGCGCTGGCAGGACAGGAAACACTGGGGGATGGATGATGAAGCACGCAATGAAGCATTTTAGGGCAGAGGATTGGATTGACTTTGTGAACCAGATGGGCTCACGGGATAGGCAAGACGAGATGCGCATGCATCTCAACTCGGGTTGTAAATCTTGCGCGAGGGCAATGAGCCTTTGGCAGAAGGTTCAACAGACCGCGGCACTAGAAGGCATATTTCAGCCGCCAGAGAACGCCTTGCGAGTTGCAAAGGCGGCTTTCGTGACGGCGAAATACCCGAAGGAGCGGAATTCGTACCAGAGGAAAATAAAGGAAATCGTTGCGGAACTGCTGTTTGACAGCTTGGTACAACCAGCAGCCGCCGGGGCGCGTACGGCGAGGCCCACGGCGCGCCAGATGCTTTATCGAGCCGATCCTTATCAGGTTGACGTGCAAATTGAGGCCAAACCCGAAGAGTCTCGATTGTCCGTGACCGGCCAGCTTTTTGACGTGAGCCGCCCTGAGATTGTTGCGAGGGAAGTCCGGGTGACGCTCTCAAATCGGCGAGGGAATGTCGTGCAGACGGTGACAAACCGGTTTGGTGAGTTCCGGGGAGAAGTGGAGAATCTCGGCGATCTGGAGCTGCGAATTCAGGGCGACAGCGAGAAATGCATCGTGGTTTCGCTGCGCGACGCTCTGAGAGGGATTTCGAATGCGAACCGGGGCGTGTGAAATGCGCTATCGCCTTGCAAAGAAATTCTCTGGTACGGAAGTACCGGGAGCAGTTGGAACTTGAGCTTAGGTGAGAAGACACGCTCGTACCATTGGCAGTTGTGGATTTCGCCACGGAAGATGAAGGGAATCCAGAAATGCCGGCGGACGAGCAATTTACCAGGGGACCCCTGGAAGGGATCAAAGCGATGAAACAACGCATTCTCGTTCTCGCGATTTTGGCGACATTTCTTCTGGCGCTTGCAAATCCTGCCGCTGCTCAGCAACGCAGATATATCGTGCGGACCTCAGGCGGCTTGCTGAGCGTTCTGCGTTTTTGTTCAGCCGCGAATTGCCAGGTGCAGGGCACCTTGGACGGATCTCAAGGCCAGACTTACCTGGTTACGTCGACGGGAAACCTCATTACGAATCTCTTGAATGGAACAGTGAACTTGCTGGAACGCCTATTGGGGATCAAGAGCGTGGAGCCCGATCAATTGCTTTCGATGCCCAATGTCACCTTGCAGAGTCCCGGTGCTGGCCTCTCGGACACGACGCCGGTCAACTACTACGGCACAATTGTCTGGCACGGATATGCCGCGCAACCGGCTGCGCAGATTATCCGTTTGACGGATGCCCAAACCAGCTTCGGCGTCAGCGGAACGGGTATCGTCGCGGACATAGACACTGGAGTGGATCCCAATCATCCAGCGCTGTACCCAGTGCTCCTACAAGGATACGATTTCACGAGGAATCAGCCCGGGGCGAATGAATGGCTGGATGTTACGGGCATGCCCGATGGGCCCGCTGATTCGAGTTCAGAGGAAGAACAGCCAGTAGTCGTCCAGCAATCCACGGCGGCCGTTCTGGACCAATCCACAGCCGCCGTTCTTGACGGCTCGCCTTACGTTGCCTTTGGTCACGGCACCATGACCGCAGGTCTGATTCATCTAGTGGCGCCAAAAGCCAAGATTCTTCCGTTGAAGGCGTTTTCCGCCAACGGGACTGGTTATCTCTCGAACATAGTGGCGGCCTTGTATTATGCGGCGCAGAATCATGCGAATGTCGCCAATATGAGTTTTGATCTCAGCGCTTCTTCACCAGCACTTTCCGACGCAATCAATTATGCTAGCCAATCGGGCATGATTCTGGTTGCCGCAGCTGGCAATGAGAATACGAGTGCTCGAGTTTATCCGGCCGCATTCAACGGCACCGTCGTAGGAGTGGCCTCAACAACGGATTATGACACGCGCTCATCCTTTTCAAACTACGGCGATGCGGACGTCTGGATCGCGGCTCCCGGTGAAAACATCATCAGCACGTATCCAGGCGGGACGTTCGCGAGTTCCTCTGGCACCTCTTTTAGTTCGCCACTTACTGCGGGAACCGCGGCGCTCTTGCTCAGCGTGAAGCCGGGTTTGACCCAGTCCAAAGCCACAAATGCGCTGGCCCATGCTCATGTACTAACTCCGGACCTCAACAATGGCAGGCTCGATGTCTACCAGGCGGCGATGGCGTGGTTCGTGAGCCGGTGACCAGCTCGCCAGAGGAAATCGCCTTGGAGCCTGCGGCGAAGCGGGTTCCATCCTCCACTTGGATGCCCGAGACGATCCGCATCAAGCAATTGGAAGAACGCACTCTGGCGCTGCGCGGCTCCGTTATCTGTGCCTTCAACCAGCTTCTGGATTTGAAGGACCTGAATACTGGAGTCCACAGCACCAGGCTTGCCGAATGGGGCCTGCGGGTCGGACAAGAGCTAGGACTTGACGAAGCGACCTTACAGAATCTGGAAGTTGCCGCACTGCTCCACGACATCGGGAAAGTCGGCGTGCCGGACGCGATCCTCCGGAAACCCGGCAAGCTGGACGACGCTGAATATGCCCTCATGAAGAAGCATCCCGAGTACGGATGGGCTGTACTGCGAATGCTCCCGGGATTTGAGAATGCGGCGCTCGACATTCTTCACCATCACGAGAGAGTGGATGGGCGAGGCTATCCCGCGGGATTGATGAACAGTGAGATCCCAATCGTCTCGCGGATTGTTTGCGTCATTGACGCATTCGATGCCATGGTTTCTTCCAGGCCTTATCGGCGAGGGCTCCCTCTCGAGGAAGCGGCACGGCGGCTTCAGGAATCGAGCGGAACACAGTTCGACGCGGAAGTCGTGCGTACCTTCCTCGCCTTTGCACAGGCAGAGACGCATCATGTGTTTGCCGCGGCCGGGACCTCTGTTGAAGCGGCCATCTAGCGGCGCTTTCTTCCATCAAAAAGAGCCTCGCGAAGCTCTACTCCTGCTCCATGAATCCTCAGGACAAGTCCAATGCCCGGCATTGCTGTGCTATGATGCGCCTGGCGAAGCCAAGAGCGGGCAAGGCTCTGGAGGGAGCATGTTCTCCAGCCGTGTAAAAATTGAAGGTGAGCTGTACGAACGCGCCAAGAAATGCGCCGAGTTGGCTGGGTATTCCTCGGCGGATGAATTCATCCAGCACATACTTGAAAAAGAGATCGCCCGCATCATGGGCTCGGGATCCGGAGAAAGCGACACTCCGGAGGAGATCAAGAAACGGCTTCAGGGTCTTGGTTACATCGAGTAATTCCTCTCTAATCGACGATTCGCGGCAACGTTACATTGCGTTTGTCTTTCGTCTACAAGCATGAATTTCCTTCTCAGGCTGATCGAGCACGCATTTGATTTCGCTTTCTACCTGATGCACGCGTTCCCGCCGATCCTGGTCCTGGCGATTTTCGCTCTGTTTACAGCAGTCGCGGCGCTGCTTGTGTTCCGGCGGGTCTCGGACCAGAAAGCGATCCGCAGAGCCAAAGACAAGATCGGTGCGCACGTGCTGGAAATCCGGCTTTTTCCGGACCAACTCAGTGTGGTGGCCCGGGCGTATTTCGCATTCCTCAGAAGCCTGGCCGACTATCTCCGGCACATTCTGCGCCCAGTCTTGATACTTTTCGTGCCACTGTTTTTTCTGTTTCTCCAGTTGGATGCGTATTTTGCTCATACCCCATTGAATGCCGGACAAGACTTTCTTGTGCAAACGAAGCTTGCGGCCGGAGAGCCATTGGAGAAGGTGGCGTTGAAACTGCCGGAGGGAATCGCGATGACTGCGCCGCCTGTGCACATACTGCCTGAGCGGGAAGTCATCTGGAGGCTGAGGGCAGATCGTGGCGGAACTTTTTTGCTTCGGCTTGCCGCCAACGAAGGAGAATACACAAAGCGCATAGTGGTCGGAGGGGGAATGAGGCGAGTAAACTGGGACCGTGAGCGCGGAGGGATTTTGGTAGCGCTAATAAGCCAGGATGAGCCGCCGCTTCCGGCTGCCGGGCCGATTCTGAGCATCCAGGTCCAATATCCAGACCGGGAAATCACGCTCTGGCGCTGGCAAGTGGACTGGCTGGTGCCTTTTTTGGGGATTATGCTGATTTCGGCGCTATTGCTGAAGGGTTTTCTAAGGACTGAACTTTGAGAAGAGCATTCCGACTGCTCGGCCAGGGAAATTTTCCGTTGAAGCGAATTGTGCAGGTTGGAATTGTGTTCCTTATGCTTCAGTTTCTTTACCCTCGGCAAGTGCAGGCGTACGTGGGGCCCGGCGCCGGATTCGCTGTCGTTTCTTCTTTTCTTACCTTTCTGCTGGCATCCATCTCGTCTCTGTTTGCCATTGTCACGTGGCCTGCGCGCCAGTTTTTCCGCTATTTGCGCAGGCGGCGTGCAATTCGGAGAGCCAAGGTGAAGCGAGTGGTGATTCTCGGATTCGACGGAATGGATCCTGAGCTAGCCGAACGATACATGCAGAAAAGGAAGCTGCCGAATCTTGCGAAGCTGCGGGACCAGGGGACATTTCGGAACCTTGCGACAACGATACCGCCGATCTCACCTGTTGCTTGGTCCTCGTTTCTCACTGGAGTGAATCCCGGCAAACAC
>Ga0335076_10007608_pt1 | contig 10917 bp, 8 predicted proteins | sample Lox_Sample_25_FD_206717 | JGI IMG/M metagenome (GOLD analysis project Ga0335076, IMG submission 206717) | Soil microbial communities from Loxahatchee National Wildlife Refuge, Florida, United States - Lox_Sample_2.5 | ecosystem: Environmental > Terrestrial > Soil > Wetlands | place: USA: Florida...
CAGCAGCTACGCGTAAACCTCGGCGGAATCAGCGCTTGCAATGCAGCTATCGTGCAGTTCTTTCGCCAGTCCCACAAATGCGATTAACGTCAACGTCCAGTTCAAATTGTCCGGAGCCATCACGATTCCGCCTTCGATATTGGTAACGAGCTCCAGGAAGATAATTGTGCAGAACCACCCTATGCGTGGATTGTACAAGCCCGCGCGAATGAGTTTGCTTGCCTGACGAATCGCTCGCCCAAACAGTAGCAGCGCAAGGCCAACCCCCACCGCGCCTAGACCAAGCGCCAGTTCCAAAAACCCATTCTCTGCATACCCAATACCCGGCCAATTTATTTCGCGCGCAACGTTCAACGATTCCGGATTTGCTCCAAACCAGAACGCCCCCAGCCCATAACCCAGTATGGGTTGTTTCCCGATGGCGCCCAATACAGCTAGATAGATTCCCGTACGACCCGTTAGCGTCGGGTCCTTGCCGATGGCTTTCATCGCAGGTTCCAGGTAGATAATCAGCAACAGGATTCCCCCAAAGACCAAAACGGCGCTAGCGACACTCAAAAGAAGCGCATCTTTGTTTTTCAGTCGTCGCGACAACGCCAGCCATCCAACGAACATAAACATGACTGCTGTGATAAACCACGCGCCCCGAGAACGGCTCAGCGCAATCACAGGAAGCAGCAGCGATGCATAGCCCACCTTCAAAAACAGCCGGTGCGATGTGAAAAATATCGGTGTTAGCAGAAACGCCAGACTGAACCCCAGGGTATTCTTGTGGGAACAGATCCCCTGCCACTCCGGTCCTCCGCCTCGGTGGAAAACGCCATACTGCGGGAAGAAAGCAATCAAGATCAAACTGAGCACTACGGTAACGACGCCAACGAACATCATCAACCTCATGAACCACTCCGTTGAAAACCGGTCGCTCAAATAAAATGCGAAACACGTCGTCAGAAATAACATGAATGACATCCGCAGCGTCAGCATGCGCGAATGCGACCAGATCGTCGACACCACCCCCAAAGCAATCCCTGACAAAATCAGCTTGTTGTAAATCGCAACTCGCCAGATGTGCCGGTAGCCCCACGCCACAAACAGCAGCATCGTCACGAAATACAGAATGATCTGCGGCCGCATTCCTTGGTCCATCTTCAATAGGTTGCCCGCTTGCGTCCGCAGGGGATTGTTGGCCTCGCTAAAGATGGAGAATTGCCCATTTGCCACATGAAATAGCAGAGGAAAGAGCAACAGCCAGCAGAGCACCTGCTGGTAGATCGGCATCGAGTTGGCATACAGCCCCCGCCCAGCGAACGGTCGGGCATATGCAACATCCATCGGAGCCGAAATGTATCTCGTACCCATCTCCGAACTATGCACTTAGCGCTGGAGTGGATTTTGAATCCACTTCCGCGTGATGTCGATTGTGGCTCGCCGTTTGGGGCACATGAATAGCCGGCTTATCCTCACGAATTCCACCATGAACTTCAGCCAAGTGTTCCCAGAACTGTCGGACTTGCCGTCCAACTACGTCAGGATGAAACCGTCTTGCTTGCGCCAGTCCTACATCAATCATGCGATCCTGCAACTCTCGATCGCCGAACACCCTTGCTAGCGCACATCCCATCTCGTCTGTGTCGACAGGACTGAAGTACTGTGCCGCTTCTCCCCCAACTTCAGGTAATGACGTGGTCTCCGACGAAATAACTGGCGTGCCTGACGCCATCGCCTCAAGAACCGGAATCCCAAAACCTTCCATCAGTGAAGGAACCAGCACTGCCCGGGCCCGCCGGTACAGTTTCTGCAGTTCCTCTTCCGTTATGTATGGCTCTAGATCGACTAGCTCGGATACTCCCAATGCTACCGCACGCTTGTACACCTCTCTCTCCACCTCAGAAAGGCCAACAACACGCAATCGGACCGCTTTCGCGTGGTTGCTCCGGGATACAAATCGCGCGTAACCCTCAAGGGCACGTTGCCAATTTTTGTGCGGAGCATTCCCCAAGATGGACAGGATGTAGTCATCCTTGTCTGCTGCCCGTATCGCATTTCGCTCGATAAACCACGATTTCGAAATCGTGCACGGGATGACGTGGACACTTTTGACACCAAAGCGCTCTTCGATTTGACGTTTGGTGTATTCCGATACCGTCAAAATAGTGTGAGCCCGAAGCACCGCACGCGGAATAAGAAAGCGGCGAAACCCGTTGTTCAGTCGCTGCCGAATCGTCGGCGCGCCGAACGGTTCCAACAGAATCAGGTCGTGCAGCACCAGAATCAGCTTAGTGGTTTTTGGCAGAGCCAGTGGAGCGACATTGTATGGTGCCAGGAAATACTCGACCTCCATCGCACCCAAGAGCCGAGGCAACGAGAATTGCTGCCACAGTTGGTGGCCTCGAAAACCACCCTGGACCAAAGGATGCCTTGAGTAGTTCTTGCCGGGCGTCGCTAATCCGACAAAACGATCGGCATAGGGGCCAAGTAGATTCCGCAATTGTAAGCCCTTGCCCGTGCCGCCATTGGCAGACAAAAACGCCTGCCCATCATAAGCGACGCGCAGCGGGTACATCTCAACGTTTGTGGAAGCGTCTTCCATGGTAGAGGCTCAGCTCCGTGAGCCGCCCAGAGCCTTTGCGGCAGCAAAGTATGCCGGCATCTTCTGGTAATGGGCGTCAAACATGTTGGGCCGGTGTGGAACTCCATCCGCACGTTTAGGAAGCCCTGGGTCGTCGATCAGCTGCTCAAAGGTGATCGACTTTACATACGGCCCCACTAGATCGAGGAATTCGCCATATTTGCGCGCTACCGCATCGTCAACCTGTGGTCCAGGGACGCTGCTATCATCCACGTCTAACTCCGTTACGTGCACCTCCAGACCGGCATCCTGCAGCGCCGACATGAATCGCTTCATGCCATCAATCGCCAAGGGCTCGTTTGCCTGAAGGTGACCCTGTACGCCAACTCCACTTATCGGAACGCCCTTCTTTTTCAATCGCGTCGCTAACTGCAGCAGAACATCACGCCTCTGCGCATGAGCTGGCAGATCCGCTTCAATGTAGCATTCGTTCAAAATCAATCTGGTGCGCCCATCAGTCGCAGCCGCAGTATGAAATGCGAGTTCGATGTAGTCGGGTCCGACCAGGTCCAGCCAAGGCTTGATTCGTAGTTGGTCCGGTCGGCCATCATTGTGAATCGGCTCATTGACCACATCCCAGGAATAGAACTTGCCCGCGTATCGTTTCATCACCGTCGTGATGTGTTCCGTCATCACCTGGCGTGCATTCTCCTTTGTCACGTACGACCCGAACCAGCCAGGCAGCGCGTTATGCCATATCAAAGTGTGCCCTCGAAATTTCAGGCCATTCTTCTCACTCCAGGCTACGTCCCCATCCGATCCGTGAAAATCGTAGCGGTCCGGCTCGGGGTGAACACGATTCATCTTCAGGTCGTTCCCGTTCGCGATCATGTCGAACTCGGCGGCAATGATTCTGGTCGCCTCTTGACTCGTCGTAAGTTCATGGTAGCCGGTGAACACAGCCACCAACTTTCCGGTTCGCTGCGCCAAGTCTTTCAACGGCCCACTCGAGCGGTCAGCTTCGGCGTACCCGCGCAACGCTGGGTGTACAGCCGCGCCGAGACCGCACATCGCCATGCGTTTGACAATCTCTCTCCGATTCATCGTGTGTCCACGAACCCCCAAAATAACCCCTGCGTATGCGACCAGCAGAACCGTGCGTCATTCCTCTGCCCGCACACGAATACAATCGCCGCCCGAGCTGCGTCGTACGCCAACAATGTGAACCAAAGAAAAAATAGAGAATGCCGTCGCACCAGGCGGCCCATTCCCGCTCCGTAACTCCACGCGCGTTCCGGAGTAACTGTTCCGCTTAACATGTCGCGTCTCGGGTGGTGGACATGGAGCCGCCGGTCAAATCGGCCGCGCAAACCTGTTGCTAGCAACCGAAGCACGAAATCGGTCTCCTCCCCGCGATTTACATTTTCGTCGAAGGACGTTGCCATGCACTCTGGACGAAGCGCAATGAACAAGCTCGAGCAAAACGTCGTACGAATCGAATTGAATGGCGTGATGTCGCACTCGTGCTGAATCCATCGATTTCCGCTGGGGATGCCCTCATTGTCCACCGCACCCACCGACAACACGCTATAGTCGCCATGTTCTCTGAACCACGTGTCGACCTCGTCGAGCAGGTGTAATGGGTACCAGCAATCATCGTCCGGAAACGCCAGGATGTCCCCACGGGCCTGTGCAATTCCCGCATTACGCGCGCGAGACACATTCTTCTCCGCGATTCGAACGTGCTGCACACGAAGGTTCTTCGGTAACGAGGCGAGCAGAGGGGGCACTCGCTCATCGTCGTTCTGGTCCACTACGATCAGTTCCACATCCTGTCTCTGTTGCCGCACAATGGAGGCGAGCAGTATTCCTAACTCCTCGGTCCTTCCCATCGTGGCAACAATCAGGCTGAATCTGCACATCGGAATGCTTTTCCCAACCTACGCGTGGCTTACTGCAGCATTTAGCGGCTCTTGATGCGTACCTTCGCTCAACACTTTCGCTTCTTCCAGACCGCATGCTTCCGAATATAGGCGTTCTAACTGTTTCGTCTGTTTTTGTATGTCGAACTGAGCCCGTACCCACTCGATCCCGAACTCGGAGCAGCTCTTCCAGAAGGGTTGGTCTTCGATGAGTCGGCGAATCCCTGCCGCCAACCCTTGGGCATCGCCTTCCCGCGCAAGTAACCCCGTCTGCCCATGAAGAACCACCTCTGGGATGCCACCGTGTGCGAAACTCGCAACGGGTGTTCCCATGGCCTGCGCCTCGGCAAACACCATTCCCAATCCCTCGCTATCCCCATTCCGGGCAGCAACGCTCGGTGCACAGAAAACGCCCGCCTTCGAAATCCACTCCTTGACTATGGATTGAGGTCGCGCCCCCAGAAATTGGCACCGGACACCCAGCTTGCTCGCTAACGTCTCCAGAGAACCTCGGAGCTCTCCATCTCCAATGACCACGGTTCGCGCCGATGAATGATGCTTCTGCACTTCCGCCATCGCGCGCAATAAGAACCCACAACCCTTCTTTTCCACTAACCGGCCAACAAAGACGACTAAGTCTTTCTGCCTGGCCAGCGAACTTGCTGGAAACACTTCACGATCGATCCCGGTGTACAGCGTTCTCAGCTTTTCTGCCGGAAAGCCGGCTTCCAATGCCCTTTGCCGTATGTAGTCCGAAACACAGATAAATGCTGAAGCTTCGCTCCAAAGCCCGCGGTACCTGCTCGCAAAATCCATCCGAGTTGTAACGTCTGATCCGTGGAGCGTGACCACCAGGGGAACTTTGAGATGCCGTACGAGCGGCAGGGCGGAACGGCCCCCGCTGGCGAAATGAGCATGCACCAATACAGGTTTCGCCTTGCCCGCCTCTCGATGAAACTGTCTGGCAATTCCCACGCGTCGATAAACCTTTTGCTGGATCGCAGCTCGCTGCGAAACCTCGGACGTCAGCATTATTGCATCGTTGGGAATCTCAAGACTTGGTTGAACGGGCCCCAATCCCGCGTAGCGAGGCTGATACTGGGACAAGTGTCGCGCCTGCGCTTCGATAAAAGTTTCGGAGAGCGGCAGGAGCGTTTCTTTAAAAATTAGGACAACCGGTCGATTCATCATCTGCTCTTCATCACCCATGCGCCGGTCCGGCTGCAAGCACTTCTTCGTACACGCCTTCTAATTTCGCGGTTTGGCGAAATACGTCGAAATTCTCGCGCACCCATGTCATCCCAGTCTCTCGCGAATGCCGCCACAATCCGTCGTCCGTCAAATAACGAGCCAAACAAGCCGCGAGTTGCTCTTCGTTCCCTTCGTCAGCTAAAAGCCCCGTTTCTCGTTCCCGCATCGTCTCAGGAATTCCCCCGTGCCGGTAACTCACCACCGGCAATCCCATCGCTTGCGCTTCCGTGAACACATTCCCAAATGCTTCGCTCATGCCGTCCGGTAAAGTCAGGCTCGGCAGGCAGAATACGCGTGCCCGCGACATCCATTTACGCACTGCCGCGGCCGGTTGTTCCCCAAGAAACTTACACGGAACCTGCACTTCCTTCGCCAAGGCTTCTGCTCTGCGACGAAACCACCCGTCGCCAATCACCACCAGATGTGTTCCAGGCCTGCTTTTCCTTACTTCGTGTATCGCTCGAATCAGATGATCCAGTCCTTTGTACGCCACAAGCCGCCCCACATAGAGCACCATCTCCCGATCAGTGCTTTCTGCTTCTCCCCCGGGCATAAAGCGTGACAAATCGATGCCTGTGTAGTGCACGCGGAGCTTTTTCTCGGGAAATCCTGCCTGCAGAGCTTTTCGCCGAATGAAATCAGAGACACACAAAAATAGCGAGGTATGTTTCCACAGCTTCCTTCGCCACAGCAGATAGGGCAATTGGAACGGATGCTTCCTCAACTCTTCATCGGGCAACATTTCCGCACCGCCCCGCAGATGGAAAACCATGGGGATACGCAGCGCGCTGGAAATCGCCACCGCCGAAGACGCCCCTTCTGCAAAGTGCGCATGCAGAAGATTCGCTCCAAACGTTCGAATTCGTTCGTGGTATCGCGGAGCCAGCCCGGTCCAACGATAGCCCTCGCGCCGAAGTCGCGATTTCATCGACCTGTCTGCCGTCAGCAAAATCGGGGTCTGGTCCAGCGCACAGCTTGGCTCAGCAGGAATGAGCCCGACATACTGTGGAACAAATGACTGCAAAGCCTTCACCTGAAGCGAAATAAACGTCTGCGTAGAAGGCAGCATTCGTTCCGCGAAAATTAGGACCCGCTTCAAACGCCGACCTCGAACACCTGCAGGTATGCCCGTCTGGCGCAATCGACTTGATATTTTGCCGTCACCATCCGATATGCGGCTTCACAGTATTGCTTCCTCATTTCTGCGTTCTCTCCCAGAGCCGTCAACTTCGCGCGGAGATCGGCGGCATCGCCGTTGTGAAAGAGCATTGCGGCTTCGCCATTTGCCGTTATTTCGCAATGCACCGGAAGATCGCTGAATATGCAGGGAAGGGAATGCGACATGGCCTCCAGAGCCACCATAGGTAATCCCTCAGGCCCCATGGACGGCATCACAAAAATATCCGCGTTGTCATAAAAGCGCTCCGTCTGCCTTTGAAATCCCGTAAAAGTGACGTTCAGCCCCGCCGATTGCTCTTCCAGAGAGCGACGATACGAACCGTCCCCGACGATGGTCAGCCGCACTGGCAGCCCTCGCACCGCTTCCAAAAGGAGCTGGACCCCTTTGTATTGCTCCAGTCTGCCAACATACACGACATGGACCAGATCTTCCCCGGCCTTAGCGAATCGTGCTCGAAACTCCGGCAAACGCCCTATCCAGTTCGAAATCACCTTAACCCGTGACGCCGCAAACTGCCCCTTTACCGTGCTCCCCACGGTTTCTGACACGCACACCAACTGTGACGCAAAGCGCGCACTTTGCCGTGCCAGGAATCGTGGAAAAAACTTCGCTGGCTGTTTGTGCCATGGGAACAGGTCCACCTCGAATGGCCCGTGCCTTGTATACACCGTTTCGCAACCCAGCAGGCGGGCCGGCACCAGCAGCGTTGCCTCCAGGAATCCGTTTACCTGCACCGTACTGATGCGATAGCGCCCTATTAGATAGCACAATGCAAAAAACGCTACGATAAATCGTAGCGCCCTGACTTTTGCGAACAGCGGCAACCGTGTTACTCGCACACCATTCGTGGTTAGCCTCTCACCCAGTTCTTCCAAAACACAAATCGCGAACAAATCTGCGTTCGGCTGCAGAATTTCCGTAAGCCCTTCCAGATAGGCCTCTACACCTGCCATCGAAGCGCCCAAGTCAACAAATAGAATTCGTTTTCGAGTGTTCATCCGAATGAAATGAAAGGTGCCACGCTCAGTGAATCACGTAAATTGCCGCGCTTCCGGTTGCGGCCGCAATGTTTGCGGCACTCATCGCCATGTTCTTCATCCAGCTGAAGGGAACATACAAGACGTCATTCGCTTGCAACGTGATGTCTGGTTTTTTGCCCTTTTGGATATCCGACAGCGGAACGGAGATATCTTTTTCTCCCTCGTCGCTGCGTCGAATCAAGCGGATATGAGATGTCACGGATGTCTTATTTGCGGATCCCGCCATGGCGATGGCCTGAAGTACGGTCAGGCGGGAATCGTTTGTGGCAATCGCATATCCGCCCGGCTTACCAACATCGCCCAGGATGTATACCACCGGAGCCCTCGGGACGATCACAGTATCTCCCGGGTAGACGAGCGGGGAAGTACTCAATGCCGTGTCCGCATTATTCGCTAGGTAGTATTCCACTTTTTGCGAGGGATCCTTATGCCTCTCTATCGTGATGTGCCGGTCCGCCGCGTCGTTCAATCCTCCTGCCTGCGCCAGCAACCGTAGCACTGGCTGCGGTGTTGTGATCGGATACGTTCCGGGATTCTTCACCAGTCCTAATACCGATACATCTTGCGTCGCAAACTCCATGATCTTCACGCTTACCTGCGGATCTTTCATGATCTGTTTATCCACCAGCGCCTTTTCCACTACCTCCGCCGCACCGGCCGAAGTCTCTCCAGAAAGCTTCAAGTCGCCCACCAATTGGAAATGGGCAAACCCAGCATCATTGACGCGAACCTCCTGCGCCATTTCTGGAGTGTCGAAGACCTCGACGTCAACAAGATCTCCCGGCCCGATCAGCAGGCTCTCGAGTTGAGGCTGTTTCGCATCTGCTGTTGCGGACTTGCCGTCCGCTCCTCCTTGCGCTTGTCCCAGGCTCGGCGTCGCCATCGCGCATCCCAACAAAAGTAATGTCGTCAATTTGCGCATGGTTCACCTCCGTAGTAAGTACCCTTGTTATATCCGTAGTAACTGAAATAAGCTCCCGAAGAAGGTTCCACACCATTCAGCACTAACTCCACTCTTCCATTTCCCTGCGCTTGCAACAGTGTGCAGCTTCTCTGCAGTGACTGCCGCTCGGTCATCCGGTGACGTGCAACCACTAGCGTCAAGTCCGACTGGGCGCTCAAAAGCACCGAGTCGGTAACCGGTAGCACTGGTGCGCTGTCGATCACGATGAAATCGTATTCCTTCCGCCAGAACTGCATCAGGGCTACCATGCGCTCAGACGCCAGCAACTCCGCCGGATACTTGGGAACAGAACCTGCTGACAGAACATCCAGTCCGGGCATCACCGTGGTCGGCGCTATCGCTGGCACTGGCGTTTTGGATTCGTCATCGGCGTCGTAGCTCAAAATGGTGCTGAGCCCGCTGTCGCTCCGCAAATTAAACCGTCGGTGCAGCGCCGGCGTCCTTAGATCCGCATCTACTAGCAACACCTTTTTGCGTTGCTGCGCCAACAGCATCGCCAGGTTTGCGCTCAGCATGCTTTTGCCTTCGCCCGGCACCGAACTCGTCACTAGGATCACCTGCGGCGGTGCTCCACCTAATCCTCGCATTAGCGAAGTCCTCAAGGCGCGGACTGCTTCCTTGTAAGGCGTCGTCGATAGAGCCTTCAATGGGCGTGAGCTCCACAACCAGCGCCGTTCATTCTTTTCAAACGGAAGTACCGCGAAGGGCGCTGCCCCGAAAAAAGCTTCCAGTTCAGGTAGGTCGTGGATTCGCGTATCTGTCGAATCGCGGAAGATCGCTGCGCAGATCCCCAGGAACAGTCCCGCGCCGATTGATGCAATCAAATATAGCAGCACGTTCGGTTTTGCCGGACGCGACGCCACCATCGCTGGGTCTACGAGCGTGATGTTGCTCGACCGCAGTCCCGAAATCACGTCCGCTTCTTTCACGCGTCGCAACAGGCTCTCGTAAAGATTCCGGCTCTGTGCCGCCTCCTGCTGAACGATTTCGTATTCCACTGCCTTGCTGTTCAGTTCCCCTGCCTGGTGCTTTTCGTCCGCGAAAACCGTTCGCGCATTGCTCTCTACTTGCTCCGCAATCTTGTAGTCGTTCTTCACGCGGCTGGCTATTCGATCGGATTCGGATCGAATCGCTCCTTGTATACCTTTTAGACTGGCCGTCGCCTCCGCCAGTTTCGGGTACCCTGGCCCGAACTTTGCCGAAAGCTGGTCCACTTTCGCTTGCGCCTCCGCCTCTTGCCCTCGCAAATTTTGGATCAGGTTCAAGGACCCCGCCACACTCGGACCGGCCCCTCCTAGCATCCCAATTCCAGACAGGCCGGAGATCAATTCGGGATTCCCACTTTTCACCACTTCGTATAGAGCGCCTTTCATGATTCGTGCTTGTTCGGCCTGTGTCAGTTGCGTAGTGGCTTGCTGCAAGCGGTCCAATGCCGGAGTGTAGACCTGCTCCCTCCCTTGCGTGTCCGTTTGCCCCATCGTGTAAATCCCCGAGTCCTTTTGCAACTCCACTACCTTCGCCTGCAGATCCTCGCTTTGTTTGCGCAGGTCGGAAAGCTGATTCGACAACCACCCCGCCGCAACTTGCGTCGCGTTATGCCGCGTTTGGAAGTTATATTCGATCAAATCCTGTACCAGGTGATTCACTACCTCGGCCGCCACTTTGGGATCAGGGTTCAAATAGCTGATTTCGATCAGTCGCGTCCCTGAAACTGGCTTTACATCTAATCTGGCGCGAAACACCTTCAGCGCATGAGTTCGCCGCCCAGGTGCGTTTGCCAACGGAATGTTTTCCGACTCCTTCGGACCTGGCGACGAGAACAACCCAAGCAGCGCTCCGATCATGCTGAATTTCGGCTGGAAATCTGGATTCTTCTCCAGATTCAGTTCCTTAATCACTTGCAGTGCCAACGAATCCGACTTCATCATCTCAGCCTGCGTTTGCAACGTCAGGTTTGCGTCTATTGCGTCTGTTCCGCCCTCAGAAGCTCC
>Ga0335076_10007611_pt1 | contig 10916 bp, 11 predicted proteins | sample Lox_Sample_25_FD_206717 | JGI IMG/M metagenome (GOLD analysis project Ga0335076, IMG submission 206717) | Soil microbial communities from Loxahatchee National Wildlife Refuge, Florida, United States - Lox_Sample_2.5 | ecosystem: Environmental > Terrestrial > Soil > Wetlands | place: USA...
TGACGAACTTCGTCGATCCCATGAATGGCTTGAGCGAGGTCATCACCTGCACGTGCGGAGGGGTGCGCACGCACGTCAGCCGGATCATGACCAAGCTTGGCGCCCGAGACCGCGCTCAGCTCGTCGTGCTCGGCTACGAGACGGGCCTGGTGCGCCCCGGATGGCTCGCGTGACCAATGTCTGCCCGAAGAGCTGGCCCCATTAGCGTCGGCGGCGGACGTGATGCAGTGCTCGGCGGTCATGAGGTGCCTCGTCGCTGCGGGTGGGTGAGTTCTGCGCCGGGAGCGTTCTCGCTTAGGAATCGGCGTTCTGCGTAGCGCGCGGGCCGGTGCTGGGGCCGGCGTTAAGCGCCCGCCAGGCTCGCCCGGTCCGCTGGATCAGCTCCGGGTAGATGATCAGGTGCCGGAACGGTCTGATCGCGGCCAGGTAGCCGGTCCCGAACAACCCGTTCGGTTTGACCAGGACGGCCATCTGGCCGCGGTAGCCGCCGGACCCGTCCGGGACCCAGCCGAGGTGCAGGACCCCATGCATGGTCCGGTTGGCGATCTCCGCCGCCCACTCGTCATCGAGCAGATAGAGCGGGCTGAACGGCAAGCCGCGCAAACCCGGGCCGGTTCGGGCGCCGCGCAGATCCGCCGGCAGCCTGTCGCGCAGCGTCGCCACCCTGGCACCTAGGCCCGTGCCGGGCCCGTCCCAGCCGAGCAGCCGCCCGGCGCTGCCGCGGATCGCCCACAGCGCGCGGGCGGCGCGTGAGCCTGCGACGTCCGACGGGTCACCACCCGAAGCCAGCACATCCACCAGGTGCGGGAAATCGCGCGGGCCGCCCGGCGTCGGCAGTGCCCACACGTCTTCGACCCGGAAGCCGCGGGTGATCTCGTGGATCCGCCAGGGCCGGGAGGTGTGCGCGGTGCGGGGAAGCCTCATACCAGAACCCATCTGTACGGTACCGTATACATGGAGAATCTAGCACCTTTCGTGGTGCCGTCACCACCAGACCCGACAGCGAGAGGCCATGCCCGCGATCACCCGCACGCCCCGCAGCAGATGGGTCGAGGAGGGCCTGCGGGCCCTTGCCGCCGGCGGCCCGGACGCCGTCCGGGTCGAGGTGCTGGCACAAGCGCTCGGCGTGACCAAGGGCGGCTTCTACGGGCATTTCGCCGACCGCGGCGCACTGCTGCAGGAGATGCTCGACACCTGGGAGCGCCAGAGCACCGATGAGGTGCTCGAGCGTGTCGAGCGCCGGGGCGGCGACGCCCGGGCCAAGCTGGGCCGGGCCGGGGCGCTCACCTTCTCTGCCGGGCTGCTGCCGGTCGACCTGGCCGTCCGCGACTGGGCCCGCCGTGACCAGGCGGTCGCCGAGCGCCTGCGGCGCGTGGACAACCGGCGCATGGACTACCTGCGCCAGCTATTCAGCGCGATCTGCCGCGACCAGGCCGAGGTCGAAGCCCGCAGCACGCTGGCCTTCTCGCTCGTGATCGGCCACCACTTCATGGCCGCTGATCACGGCGCCCGCAGCCACGCAGACGCCCTGGAACTCGCCGCGAGATGGCTGCTCGCCTAACGGCCCGGCCAGCCAGCCCAGCTGCCCTGAGGGCCACTTCGGTACAAGACCGACGACAACGGCGGCCGAACAGGCAGCCGACCGGCGGGTAGCCGCGCGGTTATTGGTCCACATCAGGATGCCGACAGCCTCCCTTCCGCGTGGTGTGGGCCAGGGAACGACGTACTCGCAGTGCCCGGCATCCTGGGCCATCGTTAGCACCCTCATCTGACCTGACCAGGTGCACTAGGAGCCGCGACGGGTCGGGCGGCCGTGAGTCAGCCCCGCCTCACTGTCTGCTGTTCCTGTCGCGCAGCCAGTGCTCGAATTCGGCGGCGATGATGCGCTCGTCGTGGACGCCGACCGCCTGGTCCGAGGCCAGCCACACGATCGGCGGGCCCATCACGGCGGGCTCGAGGAACCGCTGACCTTCGGGCATGTGGCCGGGTGGCAGCATGCCGGTGACAGTCGGGCCGCCGGGCAGGAGCAGGTTGACGGTGACGCCGGTGTCCCGCAGGTCGGCGGCCATGACCCGCGACAGCGCCTCGCTGCCCGCGCGGGAGGGCCCGTAAGGGGCGAATCCGGCCCGGACCATGGTCGAATGGCTGACCGAGATGTTGACGATGCGGCCGCCGCCGGCGGCCAGCATCCGCGGCGTAACCTCGCGTGCCACCAGGAAGTAGCCGGTTAGGTTGGCCTCGATCACCGCCCGGAAGCCACCGGCCGACACCTCCCAAAAGCCCTGCGGATGGGTCATGAAGCGCGGGTTGACGGTGCGCATGCCGATCCCGGCGTTGTTCACCAGCATGTCGATGCCGCCCAGCCGCGACCATGCCTGATCGACCGCCTGGGCCACCGAGGACTCCTCGCGCACGTCCAGGCCGATGCCGGCCGCGCCCGGCAGCCCGGTGGCGACCTCGGCCGCACGCGCAGCGGACCGGCCGGTCAGCGCAACCGTCGCTCCCGCCGCGGTCAGGGCGGAGGCCATCGCCAGGCCCAGGCCGCTCGTCCCGCCGGTCACCAGCACCTTCAGCGTCGATGCACTCATGACGCGAGGCTAGAAGTAACAGCGTGCCCGACGTCAAGCCGCCCCCGGCCGCCCTGGGCATCGCCAGGGCCGCCCGTCACCCCCCACTATGGCCGTGGACGACAGCCCGACACCCCCATCTAGCCGAAAGGAGTGCGTTGCTCTGCCGGATCATCATGCTCGGCGGCGCATATCCATGCGCGGGTTCGTGATCAACGCGGTCCTGGTTCTCTGGCGTCAGATCCTTTCTCGTTGGGCGCCTGCCGATTACGCGCACATGATGCAACTGAGGAAATCCAGGTGGATGGGCACGCAGATCATCCAGATCGGCGCCTAGCTATCCGTTGGCCGGGCAACTGCGAGATGCACGTAGGCGGCTCGGTGAGCTGCTTTGCAGTCTCTGCGTGTCGCTCAGTGGGGGTAGACGGCGGTGGGCATACTCACTGCGAGGCAGTCCGAGCCGGGCCGCGTGCGCGTCGACTGCGGTGATGACCTCATCCGGGACGTCGCGGATCAGCATGTCCGTCATCTCTACGTCCCGTGATATCGCACGGTAGCGAGGCCGGATGGCGGCCGGCGTCGCGCTACGGTCGCAGTATGCAGCCTGGTCGGGGCGGGAGCGGTGAGCGGCGGTGACCGGGACTGGGCCGGTGCCGGACAGCGCGGCGCAGACCGATCTGGTCGTGGGCCTGCTGGCCTCGCCGGGGCCGGCGGCGAAGCTGACGGCGGGCCTGGTGGCGGAGGTCGCAGACCGGCTGGCCGTGCAGCTGCCAGGGGTCCGGTGGAAGGTCGAGTTCGTTATCGACCGGCTGGTGGAGCCGCCCACGGACCTCACCGAGGTGATCTCGGCCGGGCGGCGGATGCTGCTGGACCGCGGCTGGCACCTGGTGGTGTGCGTGACCGACCTGCCGCTCCAGACCGCGCGCCGGCCGGTGATCGCCCATGTCAGCGCCACGCATGGGGTGGCGGTGCTCTCCCTGCCGGCGCTCGGCCCGGTTGCGGTGCGGGGCCGCGCGGTGGAGACGATCGTCCGGCTGGCCGGCCACCTGCTGGGCGACACGGGCCAGGCCGCATGCGGCGGAGGGCGGCAGCGCCCGCTGGCCCAGGTGGTGCGCCGCCGCATGCTCGAACTGGGCCGGCGGGTGGAGCTGGGGGAGAACGGCATGGGGCTGGTGGCCCGCGTGGTGACGGGGAACATCTGGCTGCTGCTGGGCATGCTCCGGGCCAACCGCCCCTGGCGGCTGGCATTGCGGCTGGTGCGGGCGATGGTCGCGGCGGTGGCGGTGGGCGTGTTCGCCCTGGTCACCAGCGACATATGGCGGCTAGCCGGCTATCTGGGGACGCTGCGGCTCACCATCATCGGGCTGGGCTCGGTGACGGCCACCAGCGTGACGATCATGATCGCAACCGGGCTGTGGGAGCGCAGTCCGCACCGGTCCGCGCGGGAGCAGGTCGTCTTGTTCAACATCGTCACGACGGTTACGGTCGGCATCGGGGTGGCCGTGCTGTACGCCGCGATCTTCGTGGCCATGCTCGCCGCCGCGCTGCTGCTGGTGCCTGCGGGCCTGCTGGGCAGCGTCCTCGGCCATCCAGCTGGCGTGGCCGACCAGGTGCAGCTGGCCTGGCTGGCCACCTCGCTCGCCACGCTGGGCGGCGCGCTCGGCGCCGCGCTGGAAACCCGCGAGACGGTGCGCGAGGCGGCCTACACCTACCGCCCGGATACTCAGCTGGAACCGGTGGATCCGGCCGGAACGGTCGATCCGGAGTGACGAGTGCGGGGGGAGGTCAGCCGACGGCCCGGCCTAGCCCGGCGCACTCCGCGGGGAGCTGCCGGATCAGGTAGCGGTACCGGTCCTCGCTCAACCCTTGGCGCAGCGCGGCGCGGACGGCCGCGGTTCCGGCGCGGGCCTCGGCCTCGGTCAGCCCGGTGTGCCGGCTTACCTGGGTGATGAACTCATCCAGGCAGACGGGCCGGGCCTCGGGCCGGTGCCGCCGGGGCTGCCACTGCTCGCCCGCGCCGGGTAGCTCGGCCGCTTGCCGAAGGTCTTCACCCGCACCCCGGCGCGGCCGCGGCGGCGCCGTTCGGCCTCCGGGCGCAACGCCGCGCCCTTGCCGTCCGCCGACAGCGCCAGCCCGCCCGGGCCGGGCGCCGGCCGGCCAGCCGGGTAAACCCCGGCGCGTCCCGCGCCGCGCCCAGCCGCGCACCGCCCACGACATGCTGTCCGTCATGAGCGCCCCCGTGTTCGCCGACCGGGCCCGGCGCGAACTGCAGGCCACGGGCGAGACAGTGCGCAAGCGGACGGTCGAGACGGTCAGCGAGCTGACCGCCCAGGAGGCGTACATCGCCCGGCTCGCCGTCGACGGCCGTACCAACCCGGAGATCGGCGCCCAGCTATACCTCGGCGCCCGCACCGTCGAATGGCACCTGCGCAAGGTATACACCAAGCTGGGGGTCGGCTCACGCCGGGAACTGCGCTGGGCCCTGGCCAGCCTCGGGCAGGCGGACCCCCGGGCCTAGCGGTCGGCGATCAAGACCGTGCGCGGGAAATCGACCGGCGCGACCAGGCACCGGCAGCCACCCGAACGCGCAGATCACCCGACTCTGTACCCACCGCAGGTTGCGGCGCCACACACTAGTCAGCGCGCAGAACGGCGGTTCGTGCGCACTACGCCACCGAACAAAGTTCCCACCCACCTGGGGCCGGCAGCAGCAGATCGCGTTGCGAGCCGACCGCCGCGAGGTCCTGCTCGCTCCCCGTCCGGCGACTGCCGTGATGTCCGACCGTCCGGTTAGCTTGACCTCATGTCTGCGGAGCCTGGCTGGTGCGGTGTGTGCGGGTTGCCGGTGCCCGCTGGGGAGAGGTTGTGCCGCTGGCCGTTTGGCGGCCGGACTGGTGATGGCCAGTATGACGACGAGGTTGTACCGAGGGCATCGCACAGCCTGGCATTCATGACCGAGCTCGTAGAGGCGCAACACTGGCGCTGCCGGTGGTGCCGGGACTACCTGCCTGACTCTCCGCGCGGCACCGCGATCGATCACATCATCCCGAGGGTTTACGGCGGCCCGCACCGCCGCTGGAATCTCCAGCTCCTGCACCAGGAGTGCAACTCGGCCAAGGGCAAAAAGATCACAGCCGAGGCGCTGGAGCTGGCCGATGCGCGCGGCGTGACGATCAGCATGGACATCGGGCAGTACCACGCCGGGGTCCGCCGCCGGGCGGCCGTCTATGCCGTGCGGGCAACTCGCCAGCTGGGAGGCGAGGCCCGCGACCGGGCTCTGGCCGCGGCGAGGAATCTCACCGTGTTCTTCCCAGAGGCAAGGGTTCATGCCGTCATCAGGGCAGCGGCGGAAGGGAACCCGGCCGCTGACAGCCTCGGCTAGCTATACCGAGGCCACCGAGATAACGGGCTCCCGGGCGCCCCGAACGGCGGCTATTTGCGCGCTGGCGCCTGTTGACGGCACCTTTATCTGGACACCCAAGTCATGATCAACGGCCACGCTCTTCGTCCACCGCTCTCCTTCGTTCGTGACTGCGATCCCTGTCGGCCCGGAACCGCGGTGGAACCGCCCGCAGCGAGGTGAGGACGAACGAGTTGGACGGTCGGCGGTCAGTGGAACTGCCCGGGACGCAGCCAGCTTCATCACACGACATCGCCGAGAGCCTGGGCCCCGGCGCGCGCATTGCCCGGCCGACGTGCCGGCTGCGGCCGCGGCGCGGCGGCGCGGCAGAATGGTGAGAGGGCGCGGTGACGCGACAAGGAGCCGCGAGCTGGTCGTCGGGGTGCGCACTGGTCCTTAGGGAGGCATGCGGTGAGCTCAGAAACCGATGAGCGTGCGATGACGCTGTCCGAGCGGGCCCGTGACGCGGTGGTCGACGCCGGGCAGTTGGTGATGTCGGGGTTTGAGTGGTGGCTGCTGCGCTCGTCGCAGATCCCCGTCACCCCGTTCCTGGACCGGGCGGATTTCGCCTGGGCTCCGGCCCTGGAGGCCGGCTGGCGCGACATCCGCGCCGAGCTGGACGAGGTCTTGGCCCAGCGCGATGATCTGCCGAACATCCAGGACATCGTGGCGGACACGGTGCCGATCAGCCGGGACGACCGGTGGAAGACGTTCTTCTTCACCGCCTACGGCTACCGGTCGGAGCCCAACCGCGCCCGCTGCCCGGCCACGACCGCGCTGACCGACCAGATCCCCGGGCTGGTCACCGCGTTCTTCTCGATCCTGGCCCCGGGTAAGCACATCCCGCCGCACCGCGGCCCCTTCCGCGGGGTGGTCCGCTGCCACCTCGCCCTGAAGATCCCCGATCCGCCGGATTCCTGCGGGATCACGGTGAACGGCCAGACGCGGCACTGGGCCGAGGGCACGACGATGTTCTTCGACGACGGGTACGAGCACTCGGCGTGGAACGACTCCGATGACACGCGGGTGGTCCTGTGGCTGGACGTGATCCGGCCGCTGCGGGAGCCGGCCGCCAGCGTCAACCGCGCGCTGCTCAAGGGGATATCGGCCTCCCCGTTCCTGCGCGACGCCAAGCGCAAGCACCAGGCGTGGGAACGGCGTTTCGACCGGCTGGCCAGGTAACGGGCCCGTCCCGGCTCGGGTCCGCTGATCCACCGCTTGCTGAAAATTTGGCATCTGACCGGCCTCGCCGCGCACATACCGCCCGGGCCGCCTCTGCCCCGAGGCGTCGTCTGGCGCCAGATTCGGCAGCCGATCCGCAGCACAGCATCCCGGAAACCGGTCGCTCTCGGTGATTGGCCACCGCGTCCTCCTCGCGGCCGCCAGCGAAATCCTGGTAGCCACTCACGCCCGATGCCAGGCGAGAGCGCGTGCACTGCGCGGAGGACGCGCGCCGGGCCGAGGGCCGGTACTCGGCCGCGCAGATGCTGCGCATGGCCACCGCCGATGTCGCCGATCACGTCGAGCGGTTCATGGCCCTATACCGGCACGCCCTGCACGATCCAGCAGACGGCGGAGCATACGGGCCGCTGGTGCGCCACTTCGCCGACTACAGCGTGGCGTTCATCGCCCGGTCCGCACACCCCGACCTCCCAGACGCCAACCATCAGGTCATCGCGCAATTCGTCGCCCACGGATTCGCGGGAGCCATAAGAGCCTGGCTCGGCGACGACTCGGTGACCAAAGCGGACCTGGTCGACGCCGCCGTCGCCTGCGCGCCGGCCTGGTGGAGCTGACGCGCATCCAGCCCGAGCGACCCGGGCTTGGTGATCCCGGCGCGGTGAGGGTGCCCATCGGGCGATGAACCGTCTGGTCCTCCCGGACTGGGGATGACGGCCGATGTCTGCGACTTCGTGCGCGAGCACGCGGGGTTGTGAGCCCGCACAGCCGTTTGTACTGGCAGCCTGCTTATCGTGGATGCGTGGACGAGCTGACCGACTCCAGCGGGCTGGCGGGTGACGCCGTCAAGCTGCGGCAGCGGCTGGCTGGCGACGGCTACCTGTTCTTCCGCGGCCTGCTGCCAGCCGACCAGGTTCTCGCCGCGGGCACCGTAGTGTGGGACCGGCTGTGCGAGGGCGGCTGGACCGATCCCGACGGCATGCTGGCCGGGCAGCAGCGGGCGGTCAACCCATCCGACGCGCTCAGTGACCCCGCGTTCCGTGCCGCGGTGATGTCCGCGGAGTTCAACCGGATCCCCTACCTGCCACCGCTGCGCAGAATGGTCCGCGAGGTACTCGGGCGCACGGCGTTCTCCTTTCCTGTCAAGGTACTCCGCGCCGTGTACCCCGAGCGGTTGGGGACGCGGCCGCGCGGCCGCTACATCCACTATGACTACGGGAGCGGCGGCGGCCAGGACATGCTGACGAGCTGGATCCCGTTGATGGAGATCCCGCTCCGACTCGGCGGGCTGGCCGTCCAGCCAGGTGGCCAGTACTGGCCGCCGAAGTGGCCGAGGCGGCCGCGCCCGCTGACCGCGGCCGAGCCTGGCTGGGCCAGCACCGACTACCGGCCAGGCGACGTAATCGTGTTCCACTGCCTCACCCCTCACGCCGCCCTGCCCAATACGACGACGGTAGCCGGACAGGCTAGCCTGCGGCTGTCCGGCGACTTCCGCTGGCAGCTGCCGGACAAGCCGGTGCCGACGGAGATGGTGCTCGGCCCGCTGGCACGCCGGCCCGAGGGCTCCCGGCCGCCCGAGCTGTTCTTCCGGCTGTTCGGCAACCAGCCGTGGTGGGAGCCGATCCCACCTGGGCTGGTGCTGCGGCCGCGAGCCGAGCTGGCCGCCATTCCCCCGCGCCCTCGCGGTTCTTCGCCGTCCATCCCGGCTGGCAAGCCTGGCAGCCCCCACCCCAGCCGTCCACTAACGGCGAGTAGGTTCTCCAGCCGGCTTCCGCCGGAGAACAGCCGACCTATGCCTGCGGGCCACGTGCGGGAGACTCCTGGCAGAACGAGACCAATTGCCGCGGACGTCGAGCCGCCCATGGGAGGGCATAGCACGGCTACGGATCGCCGAATATTCTCGTCACGCTTGCTGATAGAGCGCAGTGATGGAGGTACACAGATTTATCTGTTTGGTTGCTTGATAACGCGGCACCTCCGTCGGGGCTGCGTCCTGCGCCCGGGATGTTTCATGGTGTTCGATCCGTACGGCCCAGCGTCAGCGGTACCCCTGGCGGATCTCACATGCTCCGACACCACGAACCCTCCTGCAGGCGAGCCACCCACGCAGGCCGAGCCGCCCCAGATGGGACCGGTCGGCTTCGGCCTGATGCTGCACGGCAGCTGTTGTTAGCGCAGTGGCCGGAACGCCGCCCGGATCTCCTCAGAGAACAGTTCGGGCTCTTCCCAGGCGGCGAAGTGGCCGCCCTTGCTGGCTTGGTTGAAGTAGATGAGGTTGGGGTAGACCTTCTCGGCCCAGCTGCGGGGGGCCTGGAAGATCTCGCCGGGGAAGACAGTGAAGCCGACTGGGAGCTTGATCTCCGGCGGCTTTTTCCCGGACGCAACCAGGGCAGCTAGGCTTCGCCCCTGCTCCCAGTACAGCCGCGCCGACGAGGTCGCGGTATCCGTCAGCCAGTACAGGGTGATGTTGTCAAGGATGTGATCACGCGTGAGGCCGCCGGAGGGCTTCCCGTCGAGGAAGGCGTGGGAGATCTTCTGGTAACTGTCGGCATCGTGGTCGAGCATCCAGGCCGCCAGCCCGACGGGGGTATCGGTCAGGGCGTAGCCGATCGTCTGTGGGTGCTCGGGCATCTCGACGAAGTAGCCCCGCTTGAAGACGGCGGCGACCGCCTCGAGTGTCGCGGGGTCCTTCCTCTCCGCGTGGGCAGCGAGGAGGGCGACCGCAACCCGCTTGACCAGCCCTTCGGGCACGGGCCCGCCGCCGAACATCGCCGCTAGCACGTCGGTTGGGAAGAAGGTGAGCAGGTTGAGGTGAATGCCGGCCAGCCCTTCGGGTGCCTGGCGTGCCATCGCATCAGTGACGGAGGCGCCCTGGTCGCCGCCCTGAGCAACGTAGCGGGTATAGCCGAGCCGACGCATCAACTCCGTCCACGCCTGCGCGACGCGGCCGGGGTCCCAGCCGGCCTCCTTCGGCTGGCTGGAGAAGCCGTAACCGGGTATGGATGGCAGCACCAGGTCGAACGCGTCCCCTGCGACACAACAGGTCCCGAGCCCGATCTCAGCCTGAAGAGGCCCGTTTGTTCGCGGCGCCGCGACCCAACCTGCGGAGGTCGACATGAGCACTAGCGAAACCAGGCATCAGGCCCGGGATGGCCCAGCCGAGAACCTCACCTACGACGTGTTCATCAGCATCCTGCGTCCTGGGATCCGTCGCCCCCGTGGATCTCCCTGGGTCGTCCCCGGGTGTCCCCTAGACCGCAGCCGCGAGAAGCCTCATCGAGGGTGTCGTGCGGATGAGGAGCTCAGGCTCTTCCGACGAGCCGACCGCCCTGAGGCAGTGCCGTTCGGAGCTGCCTGCGCGAGGTGATACCGAGCTTGGCGAACACGGCGCTCAGATGCCACTCGACCGTACGTGCGCTGATGAAGAGCTGGGCGCCGATCTCCGGGTTCGACAGGCCGTCTCGGGCCAGCCGGGCGATCTGCTCCTCCTGCGGCGTCAGCTCATCGCGCGTGTCAGGGCTTCGCTTGCGCACCTTATCGCCCGTCGCGATCAGTTCACGGCTGGTGCGCTGGGCAAATGCCTCCATACCGATCGCGGTGAACAGGTCATAGGCGGTACGCAGCTGCTCGCGCGCATCGACGCGTCGGCCCTCGCGGCGCAGCCACTCCCCGTAAAGCAGGTGCGCGCGGGCGAGCTCCGGGCGCAGTTGGGTGCGGCCTAGACGATCGATCGCTTGGCGATAGAGATCGTCAGCGGCAACCTCGTCGCT
>Ga0335076_10007612_pt1 | contig 10915 bp, 10 predicted proteins | sample Lox_Sample_25_FD_206717 | JGI IMG/M metagenome (GOLD analysis project Ga0335076, IMG submission 206717) | Soil microbial communities from Loxahatchee National Wildlife Refuge, Florida, United States - Lox_Sample_2.5 | ecosystem: Environmental > Terrestrial > Soil > Wetlands | place: USA...
ATCTGCGCGGCGGTGTCTGGGGCGTTGGTCGCTGTCGTCATGCCCCCACGCTAGCCGCCATTAGGCCCAGGACTATGGTCCATTTGTATGACGGATTCATGGGCCAATCTCGAAGCAGGCGCCGACGCCGGGTCGGCCCCCGCTGCGGCCGGACTCGACCTGCACCTGGAGCTGACCGGGCCGCGGGTGCGGGCCGCCCTCGAGAACGCCCTGCGGCAGGCGGTGCAGGACGGCCGGCTGACGGCGGGGATGCGGCTGCCCGCTACCCGCACGCTGGCCGCCGATCTCGGCGTCGCGCGCAACACCGTGGCCGACGCCTACGGCCAGCTGGTCGCTGAGGGCTGGCTCACCGCCCGGCAGGGCTCGGGCACCCGCGTCGCCGAGCGCGTCACGGCGCGCGCCGCGGCCGCGCCGCCCGGGCCCGTGCCGCCCGCGCCCGCGCCGCCCGGGCCTGTACGGCCCGCGCCCGTGCTGCCCGCCACCGTGCCGCACGCGCCGTCGGCGCCGCGCTACGACCTGCGCCCCGGGGTGCCTGACCTGAGTGAGTTCCCGCGCGCGGCCTGGCTGGCGGCGGCCCGGCGCGCTGTGTCGGCCGCGCCGTCGGCGGCGTTCGGGTACGGCAGCCCGCGGGGGCGGCCGGAGCTGCGCGCGGCCCTGGCCGCCTACCTGGCCCGGGCGCGCGGCGTGCGGGCGGCGCCGGAGCAGATCGTGATCTGCTCGGGGTTCACCCAGGCCCTGTCGCTGCTGAGCCGGGTCCTGGCCGCGTCCGGCGCCACCGCCATGGCAGTGGAGGCCTTCGGGCACCGGCACCACCGGGACGTGATCGCGGCTCAGGGCCTGGCGGCCACCCCGGTCCCGGTTGACGGCCGCGGCGCCGTGATCGACGCGGTCGGCCAGGTCGCGGGGGCCGGGGCGGTCCTGCTGACCCCGTCGCACCAGTTCCCGCTCGGCGTCCCGCTGGCGCCGCAGCGGCGCAGCCAGGCCGTGCGGTGGGCGGCGCGGGCCGGGGCCGTGGTGATCGAGGACGACTACGACGGCGAGTTCCGGTACGACCGGCGCGCCATCGGGGCCATGCAGGCGCTCGCCCCCGAGCATGTCGTCTACGCGGGCACGGCCAGCAAGACGCTGTCGCCCGCGGTCCGGCTGGCCTGGCTGGTGCTGCCGGACCGGCTGCTGGGGGACGTGGTGGCGGCCAAGTCGCTCACGGACCGGCACGGCAGCAGCCTCGATGAGCTGACCCTGGCCGAGCTCATCGTCTCCGGCGGTTACGACCGGCACGTGCGGCGGTCCCGGCTGCGCTACCGCCGTCGCCGCGACCGGCTCATCGCCGCCCTCGCCGAGGTCAGCCCCGGGACGCGGGTGACCGGGCTGGCGGCCGGGCTGCACGCCGTGCTGCACCTGGCGCCCGGCCGCAGCGAAGCGGATGTGGTGGCCGCCGCGGCCGCGCGCGGGCTCGCGCTGAACGGGATGCGCGGCTTCCGGTCGGCCGGGGTCGCGCACCCTGAGGCGCTCGTGCTGGGCTACGGGACTCCGCCCGCGCACGCGTTCACCACCGCGGTCACCCGCCTGTGCGCGGTCCTGGCCGAACGCACCTAACGGGCTTTCTGCTGCCGGCAACGGGCCGCGGCGGAGGGCTCATGGTCGAGAGGGCCGGTGGTGCGGAGCAGGAATTCCTGGTAGGTGCCGGGGGTCTGGTCGGGTGCCCATAGGTAGAGCTCGGGACTGGACCGCAGCACCGCGATCCGGCGCTGCGCGTAATTACACTCGGCGACCAAGGCGCCAACCCGCCGCGCCAGCATCCGCAGAACTCTGTTCATCGCGCCGGTTCCTCCTCTCGCGGACAGCGGCTCCGTTCACCCCTGACGCCCTGAGCGCGGCCGTAAGCTCCCGCAGCCCGCATCGAGCGTATGCCTCGACCCGCGGGCCGCCGGACCTTACGCCCTCACCTTGGCGATCACGCTGTCGGCGAACCGGCGCAGTTTCCCGATCTTGGAGGCCAGCGGCTCGGTGTCCGGGCCGACCTGATACGGCCAGCGGAAGCCGACGATCACGTCGGTGACGCCCTGGTCTTCGAGTCGGCGGACGCCATCCACGCTATAGGCGTCTGTGGAGATTACGTGGATTTCGAATGGACGCCCTGTGGTGCCCTCCTGGCGGCGGAACTCGGCCAGCCGCGCCAGCAGGCCAGGCAGGTCCGCCGGATCCCCGCCGCCGTGCAGCCAGCCGTCTGCGGCCCGCGCCGCGCGGCGCAGCGCCGCGTCCCCGTGCCCGCCGATGAGGATCGGGACCGGCTCGGTCGGCACCGGGGCCAGCTTGATCGCCGGCACCTGGAACACGTCCCCGTAGAAGGAGAAGTAGCCTCCGGCCGACAGCCCCCGGATGATGGCCAGTTCCTCGTCCATGCGCCGTCCCCGGCCCTCCCACGGCACCCCGAGCACCTCGTAGTCCTCCCGCCACGGGCTGCTGCCCACCCCGAGCACCAGCCGGTTGCCGGTGAGCACGGCCGTCGAGGTGACTTGCTTGGCGACCAGCACCGGGTTGCGGACCGGCAGCTTGAGCACGAACGTGACGAAGCGCAGCCGCCCGGTGACCGCGCCCAGGGCGGGGATCAGCGAGAACGGCTCGAGGAAGGGTTTGTCCTCGAGGAACTCCCGGGTGCCGTCGGGGTTGAACGGGTAGACGCTGTCGGACCGTTCGGGATAGCAGATCGAGTCGGGCACCACCATCGAGTCGTAGCCGCTGTCCTCGGCCGCCCGCGCGAGCGGCGCGTAAAAGGCCGGGCTGGTCATCGACTCGGCGTAGGAGAATCGCACGGTACCTCGCTAGATGTGGCTGTTCTTCCGCAACCACCACAGCAGCCAGCCGAAGCCGGCCAGCAGCGCCAGGCCCGCGGCCGAGAAGCCCGCCAGCGCGCCGGGCCCCGGGCCGGAGCTGGCGGGCGGCTGAGCCGCGCTGGTCGGCGGGCTGGTCGGCACCGCCGTCGCGGGCGGCGTGGTGGCTGGCGTGGCGGGCGCGGCCCCCGAGCCGGGCGCGGCGAACGCGACCACGTCGCGCGCGGCCGGGGCGAGCATGAGCCCGCCGGCCACGGCCGGGGTGGGGAAGTGGTTGGCCACCGCGCCGATCGACGCCTGCTGCCGTACCGCGCCGGTGGCCGGGTCCAGCCCGTACAGCGTGCCGTCCTGCCCGATGGTCCAGAGCAGGCCGGCGGCCAGGATCGGCGGGCCGCCGCCCGTTGCGGAACTCCACAACAGGTGCAGCGCGGGCGGGGACGCGGTCGCGCGGACCGCGATGATGCCGCTGACGCACGGCAGGTACACGGTCATGCCGGCCAGCGCGATGCCGCCGTCGATGTCGTTGTTGCAGGCCGAGCCGAGGCTGGCCTGCTGCCGGCCGATGCCGCCCAGGTCCGCGCCGTCCAGCAGGTAGACGATACGGGACTTGCCCGCCAGGATGACCTGCCCGTCGGGCAGCAGCGCCGGGGCCGTGGACATGTCCAGGTCCTGCGAATTGTTGGTGGGCCAGTTGCTCGGCGCGAAGTACTGCAGCAGCCGCATGGTCGGCGACAGCTCGAGCACCGCGTCGCTGTCGTCGTAGGCGTGCGAGTACGAGTAGACCGAGCCGTTCCCGGTGCTGACCCAGACGCGGCCGCTGCCGTCGACGACCGGCGCCGCGCCGCCCATCCAGACCGCTCCCTGCGATTCGTCGGGCGCGGCGTCGACGGTGAAGGTCCGTGGCCGGCCGCCGTTCTCCGGGGCGGCGATGACCCGGCCCCGGTAGCTGGCGCAGTCGCCGAAGTTGCCGCCCATGCCGAACACGACGCGGCCGTCGTCCAGGGTCAGCCCGGTGCGCTGCAGCAGCGCCGCGGTGTCCGCCCCGGCCGGGTCCACGTCCCGGGTCATCTCGGTCTTGCCGGTGGCGGTGGCCAGGCCGGTCAGCACGTGGGCGGGGTTCCCGTTCACCAGCTCGTCGGCCAGCACGAAGATCTCGTCCCGGGCGGGGTCGATGACCGGCGTGCCGGTGATGCCGACGACGGGCGTGATGTCGCCGCACGGCAGGGACGTGGACGGCACCGGGCTGGCGAGATGGGCGGACCAGGCCACCGCGCCGGTCGCCGCGGACAGCGCGTATACCGTGTCGTTCTCCGTGGCCACGTAGACGCGCCCGGCGAAGACCAGCGGTTCGCCGTAAATCTCGCCGTCGAGGGTCGGCGAGGTCCATGCCCGGGTGGCGGTGTTGACGCTCGTCACCGGCGCCGCGGCGCCGGTGCCCGCGGCGTCGGCGTGGTACACCGTCCAGGACGTCGCGCCGGCCGGCCCCGGCGCGGCGGCAGCCGCCGACGCCCCGGTTGCCGCCCAGGCCAGCCCGGCCAGGGCCAGCCCGGCCGGCCAGATGAGCGGCCATCGTCTCATGGCGCTGGATAAGCGACGGGTCTTCGCATCGTGCACAGCGTAGCCAGGCGGCCGGGCGGCGCGGCCCGGCGCGCGGAAAGTTGTGCCTCGAACGCGGCCCGAGCCGCGCGGCGCCGACCTTCCCGGCCGGGTCCCTCTCAGACCTGGGGGATTTCCCCGGGGCGAAGACGGGCGGTAACCGGGTTCCCGCCGGGCCCGCCCCGTTCGTAGCGTGATCTTCAGATAACACGCGGGCCGGAGGGAGTGTCGTGATCGAGATCCGTGATCTGACCAAGCGGTACGGGCCCACGGTCGCGGTCGACGCGCTGAGCTTCGACGTGCGGCCCGGGATGGTGACCGGGTTCCTGGGCGCGAACGGATCGGGCAAGTCCACCACCATGCGCCTGATCCTGGGCCTGGACGCGCCCGACGCGGGCCAGGCCCGCGTCGGCGGCCGCCGCTTCGGCGACCTGCGCTGGCCGCTGCGCGAGGCCGGGGCGCTGCTGGAGGCGAGGGCGTTTCACCCGGGCCGCAGCGCCCGCGATCACCTGGCCGCCCTCGCGGCCAGCAACGACATCGCCCGGCGCCGGGTGGGCGAGGTGCTGGACCTGGTCGGCCTGGCCAGCGCGGCGCGCCGGAGGGCCGGGACGTTCTCCCTCGGCATGGCCCAGCGGCTCGGCCTGGCGGCGGCGCTGCTGGGCGACCCGCCGGTGCTGCTGCTGGACGAGCCGGTCAACGGGCTGGACCCGGCCGGGATCCACTGGATCCGCGAGCTGCTGCGCTCGCTCGCCGCCGAGGGCCGGACCGTGTTCGTGTCCAGTCACCTGATCGGCGAGATCGCGCTGATGGCCGAGCACCTCGTGGTCATCGGCCAGGGGCGGCTGCTCGCCGACACCTCGGTGGCCGACCTGTCGGCCGGCGCGCCGTCCCTGGAGGCCGCGTTCCTGGACCTGACCGGCGCCAGCGCCGAGTACCGCGCGGGATGGCCGCCGGCGACCGCACGGAAGGAAGGCTCGTGATGACGACACTGGCGGCCCACGTCCCGGCCGGGCGCTACGGGTTCCGGCACGTAGTCCGGATGGAATGGATCAAGCTGCGCAGCCTGCGCTCCACCTGGTGGACGCTGGTGCTCACCGTGGCCGGCGCGATCGGCGTCGGCGTCGCGGTCGGGATCAACACCCGCAACGCCGCCGGAGACCTCACCAACAACGCGCTGGCCGGGATCATCCCGGCCCTGCTGCTGACCAGCGTCCTCGGTGTGCTGACGATGACCAGCGAGTACTCGTCCGGCATGATCCGGTCCACGCTGGCTGCGGCTCCGCGTCGGCCACTGCTGCTGGCGGCCAAGGCCGCGGTGTTCGGGGCTGTGGCCCTGGTCGTGGGGGAGGCCGCCTCGCTCATCGCGTTCCTCGCGGGCGGCGCGGCGCTACGGCGCGGCATCGCCGCCCCCACGCTCGGCGAGCCCGGGGTGCTGCGCGCCGTGTTGCTGTCGGGCGCCAGCTTCTGCCTGGTCGGCCTGCTCGGCCTCGGGATCGGGGCCATCGTCCGGCACTCGGCGGCCGCGATCGCGGTGGTGGTTGGCGGCCTGTACGTGGCCCCGGCCGCGGTCGGCGGGGTCAGCCACGGGGCGGCCGCTTACCTGCCGATCTTCATCATCGCGAACTCGCTGAGCAGCACCAAGCCGGACGCCTGCGCGCCCGGCGGCCCGTGCCCGCATTTCCTGTCGGCCTGGACCGGGCTCGGCGCGCTGGCCCTGTACGCGGTCGTGGCGCTCGCCCTCGGCGGGTGGCTGCTCGTCCGCCGCGACGCCTGAGCGTGGGGGAGCGGACAATGGAGTCCATGGGCAGCACCGGCTCGATCATGCGGGCCGCAGGCGAGCCGCGCGTGCCGAGCGCCCCTTCCGCCGGGACCACGCTCACGGCGGCGACCGCGGCGGCCGTGCGGGCCCCGTTCACCGCCCGGGCCCGGCGGGATCTGCTGTTCTGCCTGGCCGAGGTGCCGCTCAGCCTGGCCGTCTTCGCGTTCCCGCTGGTGCTGTCCGGCCTGTTGCTCACGGTCCGGCTGCTGGCGAACGGCACCTCGCCGTCCACCCCGGCGTCGGGGGGCCGCCCGCCCGGGGTGGCGCCGGGCCTGCTCGGCGGGCTCGTGATCCTGCTGGCCGTGGTGATCATCCTCCCGCGTGCCGCTCGCGGGCTGGGCGTGCTCCATCGCCGCCTGGCCGCGAGCGTCCTGGGCCAGCAGGTCGCCGCTCCGCCGCCGCCCCGCCGGGGCCGTGGCGTCCTCGGGCGGCCCGCGGCGATGCTGCGTGACGGTCCCGGCTGGCGGGCCGCCGCGTACCTGCTGGTGAAGCTGCCGGTGCTGGTCGTCGAGGCCTACGCGGTCTTCTTCGCCGCCGTCGGGCTGGCCAACCTGACCTACCCGTTCTGGTGGCCGCTGTTCCGCAACCACCCGCCCGGCACGGCGCTGCAGCCGGTCACGGTGCTCACCCCGTTCGGCTCGTTCGGCGTGGCCAGCTTCGCCGGGACCTGGGCCGCGTTCGCGGCAGGCGCGGCCATGGTGCTGGCCGCGCCGTGGGTGGCCCGGGCAGGTGCCGCGGCCGACGTGTGGCTGATGCGGGGCATGCTCGGTCCCGGCCGGCTCGCCCAGCGGGTCGCCGACCTGGAGCAGAGCCGGGCGCTGGCGGTCGAGGACTCGGCCGCGACGTTGCGCCGGCTCGAGCGGGACCTGCACGACGGCGCGCAGATCCGGCTGGCCACGCTGGCCATGAACCTCGGCCTGGCCCGGGAGAAGCTTTCCGCCGACGCCGATCCGCAGGTACGCGAGCTGGTCGACGCCGCGCACCAGGGCGCTAAGGATGCCCTGGCCGACCTGCGTAACCTGGCCCGGGGCATCCACCCGCCCGCGCTCGACCACGGCCTGCCCGACGCGCTGGCTACCCTGGCCGCGGGCAGCGCCGTGCCGGTCACGCTGAGCACGGCCCTGCCGCGCCGGCCCGCGCCGGCCATCGAGACTATGGCCTACTTCTGCGCGGCGGAACTGCTGGCCAACGCGGCCAAGCACAGTCACGCGCACCAGGTCACGGTCGACGTGGCCGAGCAGGGCCCGTCGCTCGTGCTGAGCGTCGGTGACGACGGCGTCGGCGGGGCGGACCCGGCCCGCGGCAGCGGCCTGTCCGGGCTGGCCCAGCGCGCGCGGACCGTGGACGGCCAGGTGGACGTCGTCAGCCCGCCCGGCGGCCCGACCCGGGTGACGGTGACGCTGCCGATGCGCGCATGACCGCCTCTCCGCCCGCCCAGCCCTCGCCGCCGCAGCGCGCCGAGGCCGCGCCCCGCCCGTTGCGTGTGGTGATCGCTGAGGACGCCGCGCTGTTCCGTGAGGGCCTGGCCCGGCTGCTGGCCGACCGCGGCCATCAGGTAGTGGCGGGGGTCGGCGATGCGGACGCGCTGCTCGCCGCCGTGGACCGGCATCGTCCCGACGTCGCCGTGGCGGACATCCGGATGCCGCCGACGCACACCGACGAGGGGCTGCGCGCCGCGATCGAGCTGCGCCGCGACCATCCCGGGACCGGGGTGCTGGTGCTGTCCCAGTACATCGAGACCAGGTACGCGGCCCGGCTGCTCGAAGGCAACGCGGCCGGCGTCGGCTACCTGCTCAAGGACCGGGTCGCCGACGTGGCCGAGTTCGCCGACGCGCTGAGCCGGGTCGCGGCCGGGGGCACCGCGCTCGATCCCGAGGTGGTCGGCCAGCTCGTCCGGGCCACCCGTCACGTCCAGGGCATCGCCACGCTCACGCCGCGCGAGCGCGACGTGCTCGCCCTGATGGCCGAGGGCCGGTCCAACGCCGGGATCGCCGCCGCGCTCGTGGTCTCGGCCGGGGTGGTCGAGAAGCACGTGGCCAGCATCTTCGCGAAGCTGGGCCTGCCCGCGTCGGAGGCTGACAACCGCCGCGTGCTCGCGGTCCTGCGCTACCTGAGGACCTGACCTGCGGTCCCGCTACTCAGGCCGACCGGCGCGCTCTCTTCCGGGCTCGCGGCCCGACTCACCGGGATCGTTCCCTCCGGCCTCTCGCGTCACGGTCGCGGGTTCGCGCCGTTACAGGTCGGGGAGGCCAAGGTCGAGGTTGGGCCGCTCCAGCCCCCCGTCGACCTCGAGGACCTTGCCCGTGATGTAGCCGCCCGCGGGCGAGGCTAGGTAGAGCACGGCGGCGGCCACGTCCTCCGGATCGCCGATCCGGTGCAGCGGCGTTGTCTGCTCCATCTGGCCCCGCAGGGCGTCGTCGGTCATCACGATGTCGAGTGCCGAGGTCGCGACCGAGCCAACCGCGACCGCGTTGACCCGGATCCGGGGCGCGAGGTCGGCCGCGGCCAGCCGCGTGTAGTGGGCCACGGCCGCCTTGGCGGTGCCGTAGGCCAGGTAGCCGCGGCCGGCGACCCGCCCGACGACCGAGGAGATGTTGATCACCACTCCGGCCTGGTCGGGCGAAGCGAGCAGGTGGGGGACCGCCTCGAGCGTGAGGGAATGCGCGGTGGCCACGTTGAACTGGAACGCCTCGGTCAGGCGCCGCGGCTTGGTCGCCAGGAACGGCCGCGGCATGGCCCCGCCCACGTTGTTGACCACGATATCCAGCCGGCCGAACGCGTCGACGGCCGCGGTCGCCAGCCCCGCGACCGCGTCGAGGTCGCTCAGGTCGGCGGGCACCACGACCGCCCGCCGCCCGGCGGCCTTGACCTCGCGAGCGACCTTGGCCAGCTGGTCCTCGGTGCGCGCCGAGATCACCACGTCGGCCCCGGCCTGCGCCAAGGCGACGGCCGTGGCCGCGCCGATGCCGCGGCCGGCGCCGGTCACGACCGCCACGCGGCCGGTGACGCGAAAACGATCGAGGATCACTGGCCCAGCCTACGAGTCGGCGCGTCACCCCACCCGTCCCGGCCGCCCCAACCGCAAGTAGGACACCCGCCACTCGGGTTTCGGTCGACCAAAACCCGCCCGGCGACAAGCCTCGGGGGCTCGCTCTGGCCGCAAGACCTTGATCATCGCAACTTCTCACGTATTCCGGTGGCTTATCAGGGTGATATGCCCGTTTCATGCCCACCGAACGCGTGAAAAGATGGAAGTGATCATCGTTGGCCAGGAAGCAGGCAACGTGTCCGGAATTGACCCGGGGCGACGCGGACTGGCCTCCGGCCGGCGGCGTGTCCGGGAGACCCGGCCGGGCCCTGGCAGACTTGAGGCGTGACCAGCCTGCACGGCCCCGATGCCGCTCCGGCGGACGAGTCAGCGGCCGTTGTCGCGTTCTGGCGGGACCTTGGCTTGCCTGGCCTGGTCGACGTGCATACGCACTTCATGCCGCCCAACGTGCTGGACAAGGTCTGGAACTACTTCGAGAACGGCCTCGAGGGCGGGCGGGTGTGGCGGGTCGCCTACCGGCGGCCCGAGCAGGACCGGCTCGCCCTGCTGCGGGCGTTCGGCGTGCGCCGGTTCAGCGCGCTGTCATATCCACACAAGCCCGGCATGGCGGCGTGGCTCAACTCCTGGGAGGCCGAGTTCGCAGCCCGCACCCCGGACGCCCTGCACAGCGCCACGTTCTACCCCGAACCGGGCGCCGACGAGTACGTGGCCGGCGCGATCGACGCGGGGGCGCGCCTGTTCAAGGCGCATCTGCAGGTGGGCGGATATGACCCCCGGGACGAGCTGCTCGACCCGGTCTGGGGTCTGCTGGCCGAGGCCCGCGTGCCCGTCATCGTGCACTGCGGATCCGGACCGACACCGGGCCGGTACACCGGCCCCGGGCCGATCTCCGAGGTGCTCGCCCGTCATCCCGGGCTGATCATGATCGTGGCACACCTCGGGGCGCCCGAGTACGGCGAGTTCTTCGACCTCATGCAGCGACACGCGGGTGTCTATCTGGACACCACTATGGCGTTCACCGACTTCTTCGAGTGGCTGATGCCGTTCCCGGCGGCGCTGCGGCCCCGGCTGGCCGCCTCAGCCGACCGCATCCTGCTGGGCACCGACTTCCCCAACATTCCCTACCCCTACCTGCACCAGCTCGAGGCCCTCGCCCGCCTGGACCTGGGCGTGACCTGGCTGCGCGCGGTCTGCTACGACAACGCGGCGCGGCTGCTCGGGCTGTGAGCACCCATGCCGACACCGAGCCGGAGCCGAAAGCCAGCCGCCGCGCGAACGCGAGCCAGCCGGGGAAAGGCAGATGAGCCGGGGAGGCCCGACGGCTCAGCGGAGGGAAGGCAGGGAAAGCCGAAGGGATCGGCGAAGCAGGGAACACCGGGGAAGCCGAGAACATCGGGGCAGCGGGGGACGCCGGGCGGGGCCGGTGGCGAGCGGCTGGCCTCCTATCGGCGTAAGCGGGACTTCGCGCGCACCCCGGAGCCGGCGGGCGCGCTGCCCCAGGACGGGCCGGCCGGCTCCCGCCGGTTCGTGGTGCAGCGGCACCGGGCCCGGCGGCTCCACTACGACCTGCGGTTCGAGATCGACGGCGTGCTGGCGAGCTGGGCCGTGCCCAAGGGGCCC
>Ga0335076_10007613_pt1 | contig 10915 bp, 8 predicted proteins | sample Lox_Sample_25_FD_206717 | JGI IMG/M metagenome (GOLD analysis project Ga0335076, IMG submission 206717) | Soil microbial communities from Loxahatchee National Wildlife Refuge, Florida, United States - Lox_Sample_2.5 | ecosystem: Environmental > Terrestrial > Soil > Wetlands | place: USA: Florida...
GCAAGCTCGCCGACGCCCAGCGCTTCTACGCCGACATCAAGGGGCGGATGGAGAAGCTTGGCCGGCAGCGCGACCATCTGAAGATCCTGCCCGGCGCTCTCGTCATCGTCGGCGAGACCGCGGAGGAGGCGCGCAAGAAGAAGGCGCTCCTCGACAGCCTCGTCCATCCCGACAGCGGCCTCGCCTCGCTCTCGATTGCGCTCGGCACCGATGCCTCGAAATTCGATCTCGACGGTCCGCTGCCGGAGATCCCCGAGAGCAATGCCAGCCAGAGTGGACGGCAGCGGGTGGTGGATCTGGCGCGGCGGGAGAACCTCACCGTGCGGCAGCTGGCGCAGATCGCCGGCGGCTTCGGCGGCCTCACCATGACCGGCACGCCGGCGATGATCGCCGACCAGATGGAGGAATGGCTGATGGCCGACGGCTGCGACGGCTTCAACGTGATGTTCCCCTACGTGCCCGGCGGCCTCGACGACTTCGTCGACGGGGTGGTGCCGGAGCTGCAGCGCCGCGGCCTCTTCCGCCGCGCGTACGAGGGTAAGACCCTGCGCGAGAATCTGGGCCTGCCGCGGCCGGAGAACCGCTTCTTCAGCGCGCGCTGAGGCGCCCGGTGCTAGTCGGCGGCGCTCACCACAGGGCTTTCGGAGAGCGCCGCGATCCTGCGGGCGACCCGGATCAGGCGCTCGCGTCCGCTGCCGTTCTCCTCCTCGACGACGATCTGCGCCACGGCGCGACCGATATCGCGCAGCAGGATCTCGTCCTCCCCGTCGGCGCGCGCGGGGACGGTCACCACGGAATCCTGGCAATAGGTCGAGATCGTCTTGCCGGGCGCCCCGCGCACGCAATCCGGCTCCTTGCCCGCCGCCACGGCGCGGATCCCCTTGCGGATGATCCGGCGCAGCATCGAGACGCCGCGGTCGGTGGTGCCGAGAGTCTCCAGGGCGTGGATCGCGATCGGCCGCTGGGAGGTCTGCGCGTCGAAATCGCCGGGGATGCGCTGGCGCTCCTCGTAGGGGCGCTCGCCGGTCTGGCCGAGGAAATCGACCTTCTCCTTGCCGCACTCGGCCTCATTGTGCCGCCCCTCGGGATCATTGACGCCTTCGTTGAAGTGGCGCACCCCGATCATCAGGGAATGGGTGTCGTCGATGGGAACCGTCCAGCGCGTGAGGCCCGCCCGGGTGAATGCCTTCGGCCGGTCGCCGGCCTCCCAGATGGCTCCGGCCTGAGCCAGGTTGGGCAGGATGATGTCGTTCATGCGCACCCAGACCAGATCGCCGACGCGACGCGTGGTGATGTAGATCATGCCGAGCGGCGTCTCGCGGAACTCGGTGACCGGCAATTTGCCCCAGGCCGGCGCGAAATGCTCGAAGCTGATCCTGGTGTGCAGGAACACGCCGTGGGCGGGATCCATCACGTTCTCGATGATCTGCAGCCAGTTGCAGGGATATGTCAGCGAATACGGCACCATCTTGTCGTCGGGGAGATCGAAGGCGTCGTAGTACGGGAATTCCGGCTTGAGCTCGGGCGGCCCCATATAGGCGAAGACGAGCCCGGCATGCTCCAGGGCAGGATAGGCGCCCTGAAAGGTCTTCTCCTTGATCTTGCTGTCGGCGGGCTCGCCTGGTGTCTCCAGGATCCGGCCGTCGACGTCGAATTTCCAGCTGTGATAGCAGCAGCGGATGCCGCGATCCTCGACGATGCCGTACTCCAGCGAGGTGCCGCGATGGCAGCAATGCCGCTCGAGCAGGCCGACGCGGCCGCTCTTGTCGCGGAACAGCACCAGGTCCTCGCCCAGGATCCGGATCGCCAGCGGCAGATCGCCAAGCTCCGACGCCATCGCCACCGGCTGCCAGAAGCGCCGGAGATATTCGCCGCACGGCGTCTCCGGTCCGACATGGGTGAGCTCGGCGTCCTCGCGCGGGATCTGGCGCCGATGGTAGAGGCCGTAAGGCTGACGGATCGTCTGCTTCCTCTGCCTCTCCATGTCACCCCTCCTGCAAGAGATCGCCGCTGCCGTCGGCGCCATGTCCGGGATCCATGTTAGCGGTGTTGCCGCATTTTGAAACCGTCGATCCCGCGGGCACGCGCCCATCCGCCGGGATCGGCAGCAGGGATCGGTCGGCGGTGCCTCTTCCGGCGTACCTGCGAAAATCCTAGGCTGGGCGAAATTTGCGACTGCCGGGAGACTTCCGGCCTCGATCAACGGAGGGAGAAAGCAATGCGTCTCTTGGTGGTGGGTGCCGGCTCGACCGGCGGGTATTTCGGCGGACGCCTCGTCGAGGCGGGACGCGACGTCACATTCCTGGTGCGGCCCAATCGGGCAAAGCAGATCCAGGCGGAGGGGCTGCAGATCGTGAGCCCGCATGGCGATGTCACGCTGAAACCGCAGCTGCTGACCGCGGACGCGATCAAGAGACCTTTCGACGCGGTCCTGCTGACGGTGAAGGCCTTCTCGCTGGCGCCGGCCCTCGACGATCTCGCGCCCGCCGTCGGGCCGAAGACGATGATCGTGCCGGTGCTGAACGGCATGAAGCATGTGGACGCGATCAAGGCGCGCTTCGGCGCCGAGGCGCTGGTGGGCGGCGTCTGCAAGGTCGCCACCACCCTCGACGAGCAGGGCCGGATCGTCCAGCTCGCGAAGTTCCAGGAGCTTGCCTATGGCGAGATGAGCGGCGCGCCTTCCGAGCGCACGAAGGCGCTCGACGAGTTCATGCGGGGCGCGGGATTCGAGGCGCGGCTCACGCCCCGGATCGAGCTCGAGATGTGGGAGAAGTGGGTGCTGCTGGCCGCGCTCGGCGGCATCACCTGCCTGATGCGCGGCAATATCGGCGAGATCGAGGCGGCGCCGGGCGGCGTCGACTTCGCGCTCCGCCTCCTCGACGAGGTCGTCGCGGTGGTGCGCGCCTCCGGCCAGGAGCCGCGCGCCGAGTTCCTCGCCAGCACGCGGATGACCGTGACCGCCAAGGGCTCGCCCATGGCGCCCTCGATGTATCGCGACCTGCAGAAGGGAGCCCCGGTCGAGGCCGATCAGATCGTCGGCGACCTGGTGGCGCGCGGGAAAAAGCTCGGCGTGTCGACCCCGCTCCTGGCCGCCGCCTACGCGAGCCTCTCGATCTATCAGAGCCGCGTCGGCAAATCGTGACGATCGCGGCGCCGGACGTTCCTACAGCGTTTTCAGGTACTCGATGATCGCCCAGCGCTCCTCGGGCGTGAGCGTGGTGCCGTATTCATGGCCGCCATTGCCGTTGCCGTTGGCATTCATGGGATCGGCGACGAAACTGCCGGTCCTGAACGGAGACTGGTCGGTCGCGTAGCCGACGTTCTTGGGATCAAAGGCGCGGCTTCCCACCATGAAGCTGCGCTTGCGATCCTTCGCGGGCGTCAGCAGCTCCCAGAGATTGGGAACCGAGCCGTTGTGAAGGTAGGGCGCGGTCGCCCAGATGCCGTGCAGCACGCGGGATTCATAGGCGGCCGCGGTGCCGCCTGACGGCGGCTTGAACATATCCGTGAGGCGGGAGACGAGGGTCGCCTGCAGATCCTTGATCAAGCCGGGATTGCGTATCGTGAGATCGCCGGGTTCTTTCCCCGGCACGAGATCGGCAATGTCCAGGCGCAGCGCCCGCCATACGCCGCTGGTCCGCAGCTTTTCCGGCGTGATCGGAAACGGCAGGACGGCCTCGTCGACGAGGCTTCCTACCACGGAGCCCGCGAGCACGCTGCCGATCTGCGTCTCGTCGGCGAATCTTGCGTTGAAGGGCGGCGGCGGCAGAAGCGCGCCGGCGTAGATGCCGGACCTGCCCGCGCGCAGGGAGTTCAGCAGCATCTTCGGATCGGTGCCCACCGCCTTCACCGGCGTGTCCCAGGCATTGGCGGAATGGACCGTGAGACGGGACTCCCGCTCGCCGTGGCACTCGCCGCAATGAGCCTCGAACAACGGCTTGCCTCTGGCGGCGAGCTGATCGTCGAGCCCGAAGAGATCGCGCGGCCACGGCGGCGGCCGCAGCGTCGAGATCTTCTCCTCGAGGGTCTGCAGCCCGGCGAAATCGGCGGAATTGTCGTTGTAGCGGATCACCGTCGGCGTCAGGGCCGTGCCGGGAATGTGCACCTTGGGCCGGAAGTCGGCGAAGACGCCGAACACCTCGCCGGTGTTGCGCGCGAGCGCCTGGATGAAGAGGCCATTGGGGACGCCGCCGTTCCACTGCGTGTGATCCTGCCGCGACGCGTTCCACAGGAAGGGATAGCTCACCGGCGCGTCGGCCTTGGCGAAATTCTCGGGGACGCCGAGGTCGCGACCGGCGACCCGGTTGAAGATCATGCCGAAGGCATCGAGGCGGCCCGGTCCCCAGGGCGATGCCGGGAGGCTCGCATCCATGAATTGGCCGAACTGCCCGACCCAGGCGCTGAAATCGGCCTTGAGACCGGCGGCGCCGGTCGCGGAGTGCCCGGCGCCCAGCACCGCATTGGCAAAGGCATCGAAGCGATCGGGCTCGGCCAGAGTCGCGCGCGACGCGGCGGTGAGATCGAGGAGGAATTGCTGGAAGTCGGCATTCGCCGGCGCGCCATCGAGACGAAGGGCGCGGGTCATGCCGTCCTTCCGGTATTCGAGCTGCCCGGTATGGCAGGCAGCGCAGGTCATGCCGAGCTGTCCCGTCGCCGGCGCGCCGTCGATCACGAAGCCCACCGGCAGGCCCTCGGTATTGCGCGGGCTGTCGTTGCGCAGATAGCCATAGCGCTGCAGCTGATCGGCGCCGAAGGGCTCGTCGGCGTCCAGGCGGCGGAGCGCCTTGAACCACGCATAGGGCATCATGTGCGAGCCCTGGCTGGTGGTGTAGAAGGTGTCGCGGTCGGCGTCCGACCAGCCCTGCGACAGGTAGGTCACCGCCGGCTGCTGCGCCCTTCCTTCGGCGGCAACGAAAGCCGACAAGACGAGGACCAGCGCCGATACCGAGATCCGCGCGACCGCCGCACGCCACCGCCTGCATCCCGCCATCTGTCATCCCCCCGATTGCCCACTCTTCCGCGGTCGACTTTCTCGCATACTGGCGCAGGCCGAAGCCGCACGCCCTATGCGCGGCAAAGCTTGATGACCGAATGTGCGGGCGGAAAGTGACGCGGAGTGTTGCACGCACCGTCGCCGCGCTCAAGAAAGCGGGGCGCGGGCGCCGTCGGGGGCGGAGGAATCTGGCGCGACGCGGATAAAGCTTCCGCCGTTGCGCGCGGCGCCGCGCCTCAGCTCGGGAGGTGGTCGGCGATGTCGATGGCCTTTGCCCAACGCGCCAGCTCCTCGGCGTCGAGGCTGGCCTCGGAGAGATAGTAGCGGAGCGCCTCGGCGCGGTCGGTGAAGCGCCGCGCGGTGTCGAGATCGGCGCTGCGGCGGAACACCTGCCAGCACCCGGCTTCGCCGCTCCAGGACACGCGCCAATCCGAGCGGATGCGTCCGACGACCTCGCCGAGGTCGTGCGACGGGCCGGCAGCCTCGGGGGTGGCGTCGCCCCTCACAGGATCCCCTCCGCGCGGAGCCCGTCCATGGCCTTGCGCAGCTTGGCGACCGTCGCCTCGCTCGGCGGTCCGAGCGGCGGCAGCGCCTCACCCGCGGGAATGCCGATCATGGTGAGCGCCTCCTTGAGCGGACCCGGGTTGTGCTCGCCGAACACCGCCTCCAGCAGAGGCGCGAGGCGGCGCTGCTCGGCGACCGCCTCGGCAATGCGGCCGGCGCGCGCCGCTTCGTAGATCCGCGTCCAGTGCCGCGGCACCAGCGCCGAGGTGGCCAGCACCCCGCCCTTGGCGCCGAGCGCCATATGGGTCGGGAACAGGCCTTCCTCGCCGGAGAGAATGGTGAAGCTCGCGTCGGCGAGCCCGGCCAGCCGGTTGAAATGCTGGACATCGGTGTTGCAGGCCTTCATGCCGATGATCGAGCCGTCCTTGGCCATGGCGACAATGGTCTCCGGCGCGGTGACGATCCCCGTCCGGTAGGGAATGTCATAGAAGAGGACGGGGACGCCGACCTCGCTGCGGTAGCGCCTGAAATAATCACGAATGCCCGCCTGGGTCGGAGTGACATAAAAAGGCGCGATCACCATCAGCCCGTCGACGCCGAGGCGCTCGAACGCCTGGCCCGCCGCCACCGCCTCCGCATAGCCCGGCGACAGCACGCCGGCGAGCACCGGGACCCGGCGCTGCGCCACCTCCACCGTCACCGCGACCACGCGCGCGCGGGCGGCCGGCGAGAGCGCCGTGTATTCACCGGTGCCGCCCAGCGGCACCAGCCCGGCGACGCCGTTGTCGAGCAGGAAGTGAATGAGCTGGCGCAGCCCGCTCTCGTCGACCGATCCCTCCTTCCCGGTCGGCGTCGGGAAAGCGGTGAAAATACCCTCGAGCTTCAAAGCGGCCATGGTGGTCCTTTCGGCATGAAATGCGACGGCGGTCAGCCGTGCAGCGCGCGATCCCGCCGGCCGAGCCAGCTGGCCAGCAGGATGGCGCAGGTGATGATGACGAGAAGCAGCGTCGAGGCGGCGGCAAGGGTCGGATTGACCTGCAGCACCGCGCTGTCCCACATCTGCTTCGGCAAGGTCGCGCTCAATCCGCCGGTGACGAAGAGCGCGATGGTGAGCTCGTCGAAGGACGTGATGAAGGCGAAGAGGAAGGCCGCGATGAGGCCGGCGCGCAGCAGCGGCAGCGTCACGTGCCAGAGGCATTTGAGCCGGTTGGCGCCCAGGCTCCAGGCGGCGTGGTCGTAGCGCTGGTCGTAGGTCTTCAAGACCGCCATCACCGTCACCACCACATAGGGAATGGCGAGGATGGTGTGGCCGAGCACGAGGCCGAGGGTCGTCCCTACCAGCTCGAGCCGCGCATAGAGATAGAAGAGCGCGATCGAGATCACGATGCGCGGCACGATCAGCGGCGAGAGCAGGAAGCCCAGCACGATGCCGCTGCCGCGCCTGAGGCCGCGCATGATGCCGAAGGCGGCGGGCGTGCCGATCAGCATCGCGAGACCGGCGGTGAGGAAGCCCACCTCGAAGGAGCGTGTGGTCGCCGCGAGCCAGGTCGTCGAGCCCCAGAAGGTGCGATACCACTCGAGCGAGAAGCCCTTCGGCGGCCAGTCGAGGACGCCGACACTGGTGAAGGACATCGGCAGCATCAGGAAGGCCGGCAGGCCCAGGAAGACCAGGATCAGCACCACGCAGGCCGCCAAAAGCCAGCGGCCGACCGGGCGGCGGCGCCGGTTCGCGGCGGTACCCGCCAGCGGCGCCAGGAGGCTGCCGGCAGCATCGGTGACGCGGCCGAGCACGGCGAGCACCGCCTCGCCGGCGCGGGAGAGCAGCCGGCCACGCCGCGGACCCGCTTCGCGGCCGCCGGTTCCGGCGGGCGCGCCGGCCAACGTCGAGACGCCGAAGACGCGGTCATAGACCGCGAAGATCACGAAGACCGAGACGAGCAGCAGCATCGAGAGCGCGCCGGCGAAGGGCCAGTTGAGGAGCTCCTGCACCTGCTGGATGATCACCTGGGTCAGCATGATGTCCCGGGGGCCGCCGAGCAGCGCCGGGGTGATGAAGAAGCCCAGCGAGGTGATGAAGACCAGGAGGCCGCCCGCCGCCACGCCCGGCATGGAGAGCGGGAAGTAGATGCGCCAGAAAGTGCTGCCCGGCCGCGCGCCGAGGGTGAGTGCCGCCCGCGCCAGGTTGCCGTCGATGTTCTCCATCACCGAGGTCATGGTGACGATGCAGAGCGGCATCAGCGCATGCATCATGCCGACCATGACCGCCGAGAAAGTGTAGAGCAGCGTCGCCGGCGCGTCGGTGATGCCGAGCGCCTGCAGCAGCTGGTTGATGACGCCGTTGCGGCCCAGCAGCACGATCCAGGCGAAGGCGCGCACCAGGAAGCTGGTCCAGAACGGCAGCAGCACCCAGAAGGTGAGGCGCGCCTTGGTCCGGTCGGCGCTGGTGGCGATCAGATAGGCCACGGGATAGCTCAGCAGCACCGAGAGGATCGTCGTCCAGAGCGCGCATTTGAAGGTGATGCCGAGGACGCGCAGATAGACCGGGGTCGCGAAGAGCCTGACGTAATTCTCCAGCGAGAGGTGGAGGCCGTCGCGGCTCATGCCGCTCAGCGCCAGCAGCGCGCCGACGGGATAGACCATCAGCACCAGGAGGAAGGCCGCCGCCGGCAGGATCAGCATCCAAGCGGCGAGGCGGAGGCGCGGCCGCCGCAGCGCGACCGCCGGCGCCGCGACGATGTCGGTCACGCCGCGCTCCCCTCGTCGCCCGGCAGCAGGATCGTACTCTCGGGCCGCCACTGCACGGTGACCTCGCGGCCGAGCTCGACGGACATCGAGGTCTCCATGGTGAGATCGGCGAGCACCATCTGCTGGCCGCCCGGCACCTTCATGATGTAGCGGGTGACGCCGCCGGCGAAGATCATCTCGGTCACCACCGCCGGCAGCGCATTCCAGCCCGGCTCCGGCTGCTGGGCGAGACGCAGGCTCTCCGGCCGGATCATCACCCGGACCGAGTTCCCGATGCCGGGCCGCCGCGGTGCCCGCAGCGCGCCCTCGAAGCCCGGAAGCCGGATCGCCAGCATCGCCTCGCCGTCCGCGCCGGCGACGCTTGCCGGCAGGATGTTGGAATCGCCGAGGAAGTCGGCGGCGAACACGGTCTGGGGCCGGAAGTAGAGATCGTGCGGCGTACCCAGCTGCTCGACGCGGCCGTGGTTCATCAGGCAGACGCGATCCGACATGGTCAGCGTCTCCTGCTGATCATGGGTGACATAGAGGATCGTGCTGCCGATCTGCCGGTGGAGGTGCTTGATCTCGATCTGCAGCTGATCCCTGAGCTTCTTGTCGAGGGCGCCCAGCGGCTCGTCCATCAGGATGATCGAGGGGCGATAGACGATGCAGCGGGCGAGCGCGATCCGCTGCTGCTGGCCGCCGGAGAGCTGGCGCGGCAGCCGGTCGGCGACGTGCGGAAGCTGCACCAGCTCGAGAACGCGCGCCACCTCGCTCTTGACCAGGGCTTCCGGCCGCCGCCGCATGCGGAGCGGGAAGGCGATGTTCTCGAAGATGCTGAGATGCGGGAAGAGCGCGTAGTTCTGGAACACCATCCCGATGTCGCGCTTGAAGGGCGGCGCGTAGGTGGCCTCCCGCCCGTCGATCAGGATGGTGCCGCTGTCGGGCTCGACGAGCCCGGCCACCATCATCAGCAGCGTCGTCTTGCCGGAGCCCGAGGGACCGAGCAGCGTCAGGAACTCGCCCTGATGCAGCTGCAGGCTGGTCTCGTGCAATGCGGTGACGCTGCCGTAGCGCTTGGAGACGCGATCGACGGCGAGCTTCGGCGCCCCGCGCGTCGCCGTCGCCGCCGTCGCCGCCGTCGCGACCGCCGTGCTCACGTCCTAGCCGAGGATCCAGGCGTTGAAGCGGTCGAGCGCCTGGTCCTTGGCCTTGGCCCAGTAGTCGTTGTCGATGGCGATCGCGGTCTTGCGGTTCGCCGGATAGGTCGACAGGGTGCGCGCCACTGCCGGATCGATGTACTTGTAGGCGTCGGGATGGGTCGGGCCGTTGGAGACGTATTTGGCGAACACCGCCTGCCGCTTCGGATCGCAGGTGAAGCGGATGAAGTCGCGGCAGGCGTCGGCGTTGGGCGTGCCCTTGAGGATCGCCCAGACATCGACGCCCCAGATGTTCTGGCCCCAGGACACGTCGATCGGCGCGCCGGCGTCGCGCGCGGCGAGGATGCGGCTCGACCAGACCGGCAGCATGTCCACCTCGCCGGTCGCCAGCATCTGCGTCGCCTGGGCACCGGAGGTCCACCACGCCGCCACATGCGGCTTGATGCGATCGAGGGATTTGAAGGCGCGGTCGAGATCGCAGGGATAGAGCTTCGCCGCCGGCACGCCGTCGGCGAGGAGCGCCTCCTCCACCGCGTCGAAGGGATACTTGCGCAAGCCCCGCCGGCCGGGGAATTTCTCGACGTTCCAGTAATCGGCCCAGTTCTGCGGCGCTTTCTCCGGCGCCACGCGATCGGTGCGGTAGCCGATCGCCGTCGCGTAGACGTCGGAGCCGATGCCGTAAGGGGTGCGGAACTCGGCCGGGATCTCTTTCACCGCGGCATCGCCGTCGAGCTCGTGCTTCTCGACATAATTGCCGGCGACGAGGGTGTTGAGCGCCGCCACCGAGATGCCGCCGGCGATGTTCCAGGTATAGGACTTGGTCTCCACCATGCTCTTGATCTCGGCGGTGGGCTCGGCCGCCGAGGCGACCCCCACGACCTCGATGCCGGTCGCCGCCTGGAAGGGCTTGTAGTAGGCCTCGCCGAAGCCCTGGGTGAAGGGGCCGCCGGGATCGCGCACCACGATGCGCTTCCCCGCGGCTTCCGCCGAGCGCAGCACGAAGGGCGCCGCCAAGGCGACCGCGCCGACGCCGAGAACGCGCCGGCGGGTGACTGCCTGTCCGATCTCCTGAGCGCCCGCCAGTCCCGCTATCCTCTTGATCCCCATGGCTCCCCGCCTTTCCTGGATGAGATCTAATTTATCGTATAGTATAAATTTTGCGACTTTACGGCGTTTATGACAAGGGCTAATCGCGGGCGCACGGGTGCAAAGCGCAGGAGGAGAGATGTCTGACGGGCTGAGAGAGGCGGTGGCGGCGATCGTCGGCGCCCAGAACGTGCTCGAGGATCCCAGCGATCAGGCGCCCTACGTCACCGACTGGCGCGACCGCTATCACGGCAAGGCGCGCTTCGTGGTGCGGCCGGGGAGCGCCGCGGAGGTGGCCGAGGTGGTGAAGCTCTGCGCCGCTGCGCGCGTGCCCATGGTGCCCCAGGGCGGCAACACCGGGCTCTGCGGCGGTGCCACGCCGGACAAGTCCGGCGCCGCCGTGGTGTTCCGCCTCGACCGCATGAACCGCATCCGCGAGATCAATCCC
>Ga0335076_10007614_pt1 | contig 10915 bp, 10 predicted proteins | sample Lox_Sample_25_FD_206717 | JGI IMG/M metagenome (GOLD analysis project Ga0335076, IMG submission 206717) | Soil microbial communities from Loxahatchee National Wildlife Refuge, Florida, United States - Lox_Sample_2.5 | ecosystem: Environmental > Terrestrial > Soil > Wetlands | place: USA...
CGAGACGGTATCATTACTCGCCTCGCTGACTAAGGCCAAACATCGTCCCTCGCTCGTACACGAGTGTGGGCAACTTCGACTCGCCTCGCCTCATGGCGAGGTGAGTGAGTCGCGTCACCCGCTCGCTCGCCACGAGGCGAGCCATGCGAGGCGAGCGGCGAGTAAACTCGCCTCGTGGCCATCTCTGATAAAATCTAAAGTTAACAGTATTATATTAACTAATAATAGAAATAATCTTTATTTTTATATTGTAAAATTAAGTTATATATTATACATAAAATTTCAATGTTATAATAGAATAATATATAAAATATATTTAAATTTATTGAGAGAAATAACTTTTATATTATATTTATAAAAGCTAATAAGTTCTTAAGAAAAAAATCTATGTCTTCAATTGACTTTAAACTTTAAACTTGATAATTTAGATTGAACTTATCAAATAGTGAATTAAGTCAAGTTTAATAATTTAAAGTTGATTTAATTCGAGTTTGATTTAAATATAATTTAGTTATATTTATTTATATTTCAATCCAGTTTAAAACTTATACTTTTGATCAACTTTTAAAATATTATAAATTTTAGTTATAGTATTAAAACTAAGCAATATTATAATTATATTCTTATAAACTACTATATACCATTGTATATCTCAATAGATAGACCGTGGAAATCCGCGACCTTTGGATTAAGGTTGCAGCACAGCGAGTCATTTACGTTTTTTGCTGTTTGGAGCCATGCATCGGAGGGCCGTGTTTGCGTAGCCACGCTCATGCCTACCCCGTATGGAAATTAACCGCTCATTTCCGGCGGAGACTTTTAATAATAAACCACCGATTTCATTTTTGGGTTTCAAAAACGTTCGGCCTTCTGTGCAACGAACCATTTTTTTTTATTTTTTTTTTTAGCGTACTTGTAATCATTTTAGGTTCCTTAATTGCATTTAATTGTTACAACTTTCCATGTAGGTGACGATATGTTTAAAAAAGATTTGCCGGTCGGGTGCGGAAGTTAGCCTCGTTTTTGCGTCATAGAGTCAGGGCGACTCATCCCAAAAAGCAAAACGTCTTGGCTGAAGGAGGCCGATGGGGACTTATTTGGGTGAAAGGAAGAGCTTTCTGATTCGAAATCATTCTTTTTAGTTTGGTCATTTGACCCAAATGAGGGGTAAAAAAGAACGTGATAGTCCAAATTTGAAGACCGAGACGCTCAGGGCGCAAAATGCCAGACCGGCAAACACTAGGACGATCGCGGCTAAAGAGACACAAATATGCACGAGATTTTCAGCAAAACCCCATGTTATCAAGGCGGCGTTCAATCACGTCGAGGCAGATGATACTGACAGCTATCACGCGCGGAGAATATACGGATGCGAAACAATGAAAGAAGGCCACTTTCTAAACTGAGTTCACTTCGCTCCAAATCAAGCTAACACTCATCCCTCTCTGGCGGTTCTGTGGCGTTGGGCCGGCTTTCAGTAAGGTAATTAATATTGTTACCAATTATATTACGTTTAATTTCATTCTTTTGCCGAGGTTTCCTCTGTGCTGCGCTTATGCTTTACGATTTACCAGATGTTTTTCCGCTGCATTAAGGGGACGCCGTGCATAATTGTTTGGGTCCCGAAAGTGGGGTGTCTGACTAAACGCAGTTTGTTTTCTGTTTCCCAATTTAAGTATTGCAACCGGCGACTATTTTGATATCTTGGAAAGGGCCCCCCTCATTTTGGGAGTATGGAATTTGTTTGACAGGGCGTGTTTTTATTTTTCAATATAAGCCCCACGGCGTTCGGCGGCTTGGACGCCAAAAGGGAAACGACAAGGCTCGGGGAAGGGGCTCGAGCACAAGGTTTTTTGGCTTGTGCCCGGGACATTATCTTTTCGTGAATTTTAAATTTTGTTTGAGGGCAGTGAGGGGGCATGAGTGGCCGTCCAACGCCAGTTCCGAAGCGACATTTTTTATTAAGGGCGGATAGCTAGCATTTTGTATCGGAGTTCGGTTTCCTCTCCCAGCAGCTTGGCTTCGTTTTCGGATGTTCAGGGCGGTCGAGGGGCAATAAATATACCCACAGAAACAGGACCCGGCCGAGAGTTTATTATTTAGATTACTCCCCGTCCGTATGTCTTATTTGCTTGATTCGCATTGCATTTTTTTAGCGAAAGACTAAGGTTAAACGCTAGTGGCCTACGGAAGGGACAAAAGGGAGCAGGCAAGTGTTTCCAGTCAGCTCAGAGACGAAAGCCGGCGGTATTCCTTGCCCACCTTGTCCTGAGGCAGTGCAGAAAGGTGGGAAGAAGGTGCGACGATTCACGAAGAAGGGAACAAGGAAGGGAATCCAAGTCGGTCGGACGGATCTCGCTTCTATATCAGCCGCTGCATCAAGCCGCTGGCCGCCGCCCCCTCGAATTCATAATATCATATACGATAATATCGCCCTGTCATTGACCGGAGGGAACCAGTTTAAGGTTTTGTTCTCCTCGGGCGAAACTCGCCCTTTAATTACCTGCGCTTTCGGTACGCAAGCGCTCACAAACACGTCATGCATTGAAGGCTGACCCAACCCCTTAGTAACGGACATTATCCTTTCGCTATTTCATGCCGAAGGCATCTTGCGCGAACGTTCTCTTTCATTCTTTTATTCTCCTACCACGCAATCACTAGCCTCCGGGCAAAGCAGCTCGCCCATTCGACGCTTCCAACCCGTCCATACCCGCGGCTGCATTCGCACCTACAGAGCGCGCGGTCGGCGCCGTGAATGTCGAGTGGCGACTTGGAAAGAGGGATCCCGGGAGATTCACACCGACGGAATCATCCAACGATCGAGAGCAATTCAAGCATCACGGACCGCCAACCCAGTATGTTAGTGGGCCACTTAACGAGAGGAGGACAACCAGGTCGCGATAATCCCCCGTATGATATCAACAATCACTATTATCGTTATTCTCAACCTATGATGCAGCAACCAAATAATAATGGTAATTTACAGCGACAGCAGCACCAGCACCAGCAGCGACCGCAGCCGCCGCCCCATCAGCCGCCACAGCAGCGACCTGGACATCATTCAGAGGCCTCGTCCTCCGCCGGCCCGCCGTCTTCCTCGTTTGCCACCGCGACTACGGCATCGTCTGCACCCTCCCACGCTATTGCGCAGCAGACCCCGCGTATCACTTTACCGCCCCTCAGCGCCATCACCGAAAGTAAAGATTCTCAACAGCCCTCGGAGGGTTCCGTTCCGGGAAAGATTGCTCCAAATACTCCAGCAACCCCTGGCCCACCCCCCTATGGGTCGCAGCGTTCCCAACAATCTCAGGCCCCAGCTGTGGCTCAACACTCTTCACAGTCACCGCATCCACAGTCTTCCCACCAATCGTCGCGAAATCAACAGCAGCAGCAGCAACAACAACATCCATCTTCCCAGCAACAACCTCCATCTTCTTCATACCCTCCGCGCTCCAGTCCTCAATATGACCCTCAACAACAGTATCAGCGTCACCTTCACCCATCCCCCCAGGTTCCACTGGAACAGCCCCGCTATCCTTCCAGTCAGGTTCCTCAACAAATGGGCCCTCAGCCTCATCAGATTCCGGTGCAACAGATGCCGCCCAATCCTCAATTAGGCCAATTTCCATCACCCGTCGCGACACCGACACATTTTCCTCCTCAATCCCAATATCCCTATCCTCATTCTCCGTATCCACCCCAACCCGTGTACGGCGGTTATGGACATCAAGCCCCGTACATGCCCCCGGGTATTCCTCATCAACCCGCGTACGCAACCAGCCATCGTCAGAAACCGCCTCCGCAGTATAATCCCTATCCCGCGGCGGGATCATTTGCACCACCTCCGCCTCCACAAGGTGCTCCGCAAGGTTGGCCACCTCAACAGGATTACATTGCGCAACCACTGACGCCGCTGACCGCCCATTCCCCTCAACAGCCGTACTCGCCTCAGGGGCAACCAGGATCTGGATCTGGTGGACCACTTCGCGTTCGACGAACATCTTCGGGCTTATCTCAGAGTCCGTATCCATCCCAAGGCGAACCTTCTCAACCAGCGGCTCCATCTCAGCAGCAGGTCAAACCAAAACGGAAAAGAGCAACCTCCGGACAACTCCGCGTATTAAATAATGTATTCACGTCAACCTTCTTTCCCAGTACAGAGCTTCGAATAGCTCTGGGGAAAGAGCTCGGTATGTCACCTCGAACGGTTCAAATTTGGTTTCAGAACAAGCGGCAGGCATGGCGGGCCAACAAAGCCAAAGCAGAACACGCAACTACACAACAAATAGGTCCTAAACCCAGTACCCCTTCTTCGTCTCAACAGTATTCTGGCAGCGGTGCCTACAGTCCTCATCATCTTCGGCAGGAACATTATGGTGCGAGTCCGGGCCATGCTAGGATGTCATCATCGACAGACGACCTTCGAGAAGAAGGAATGGAGAATGACGAAGGCGGAGGATGGGAAGCGCTACGTGTCGCTCAACAAGAGAATCGAGGAAATTACCATCAACCTATGGGTGAGCATGATGAGGATATTGGATATGATGATGATCTTGGGAATCAACCGCTCCAACGACGTCATCGTTAAACATCACTCATTATGAAAAAAAAAAGCGAGGCGATTGTTAAATATCGTTCAACATTGGATACTTTGTGGTTTCTTTGAGTTTGCTCTGTTTTAATTTTGGCTTCGAGTTTTTTGGGATTGGGAGACTCTGGCGGAGTTTTATTCTTATTGTCCCCCTTTATGCTTCTATTTCCGTGTTAGTTTTGAAGGTCCACTTCTTTAATTGTTGTTAGTTTAAGCTTAGTTACTTGCTGTCATTCCGTAGCAGGCGCACATGGTGAAGGATTGTTGGACAACAATCAGACAGGAGTCCCGACTCGTTAATTTTGGTTGCGATACTTGCTCGAGGCGAGATTCCGAATGAACAATCTCCAGGTTGAGTGTTATATAGGAAGTGATCTGTGGAATATGTTCTCTTTGTTCCCTGTTCGCTAGTAACCTAGTTTCGCAATTCGCAATGCGATATGTTGGGTCGGGGAGCGTTTACCCCAATTGGCTGATTCACTTCGCAATACCTCCCGTGACCTTGACTTCAAGCCACCGTAGATCCGGGTTCGATTTGAGTGTTCATTTCGGCGCAAAGATTAAAAACAGCATTTTTCATATCTTACTTTTTACTTTACAGAAGAAATGAAATTTCCGATTCGATGATATAAGATATTCCATATTCCCGTGAAGGATGCTGTCTTACATTAATGATGATCCGGTTCAATTGGCGATTTTAGCTGGTGTTTTTATTGTTGCCGTATTGCCGGCTGCTTTCGTTTCTCATTGTAGGTATTCGAAATTAGTAACTTTTTATTGTTAGGGCAGACTCGACAGGGGAAGATATTGTGGCTAGACCAGGAATATTTGGACTATCAGAGAAATCACTGATCTAGCAATTCATATGCATTACTTCGCCAACAGGAGAGATATCCTTCAGAACGTTGATCATATCACTCAAAATAATGATCCGACTTAATCCGGTCGAATGGCTTGGATCTCCTACAAATGTTAAAACTACAACCAGATAGAAGGGCGATTACACTGGCGATATTCTCAACGTGAGTAGAAAGCTCCTTGATCGCATCATCCCATCGGATCGTATTATTCCAATTCCTTCTGACCCGTCCGCTCATCGCGCTCTCTCCTCCGCCAGATCCTTCCTCGAAGTAAATGAATCCAGAGGGTTGATCAATCCAACCCTTCAATCTTCCCTGTTCAATCATTGTAGCCGCATACTTTTCCGCTTCGAGCCCATTAATCCCCAATAGTCGACCGAGCTCATCGAAGCCAATATTGTCGTAAACTTGACTTGCAGCCGCCAAATTGTGCTCCAATACAGCATTGGAAAGAACTGTCACCTGTCGATCGCCGGGTAATAAAGCGAGCTGATGAGGTTTCAAACTCTTTGCGAACTCTGCAACTTCCTGAGTTGTCAGTAGGCGGAGGAAATGCATTTTTTCTAGGATGGCAAAGTCTGTTGGGAGATTCCGTGCTACACGGTCGTCTTTGTACAAGATGGCGAGGACACGGGAACGTTGGGGACCCGCGGGGGCCAGAACAGCGCACGTGACAGCTGCTGAAAGACATCTTAGTCGTTCGGATTCTTCGACGAGGGTTTCAAACGAGAGATCGTCTCCCGTTAGCATGGGAAACGAGTCGGGAAAGAGTACAGTATTTGGTAGCGGCATCAAGAAACTTTCGAGTTGCGTCGAGTATTCGAGCCTGGCAGAGTTTGTAGTAAAGAACCATTTCTACGTTCTTCGAAGTCTCGTGAAGAATCGATGTCGCGCGACTCAAGTACTGCATCGCCTGTATAGCCTCGTCCTCCTCTAGTAAATTCCTCATAATCCGAACATAAATGCCAAATTTGTAATCCGCAGAAATCGCCCTGACACAATGAGTTTATCCCATCACCGGCGGGGTACCTTTGACCGGAATCTAAAGTAATTCCTGACAAGGCTCTATATGCCGCGTTGTGGGCTCCTTCTTCCTCATAGATATCGGCCAGCTTCTCCCTGATCGTAGCGGCCTGTTCCTCAAAGCTGACAGCGCGAGGATGAACCTTGTCTAACGCGAAAATTAAGACTTGCTTTTTCGTTTCAACATCCTTGAGTGAATCCAAACGCGAGACAAAGTCGACGAGTGCGGGACGGGTGATGACGAGAGAGACGGACTCCGCAAGGATGGCATCGATGAAAGCTCTGAGATTGTCGGTGAGGGACGAAGGTAGCGGCGAGGAGTAGATGCCGTCCAAGAGACTGCCGTACGCAGATAACTTGGCGGTTTGGGACTGGATGCCCTCGATTTCTAGAACAGCATCGATGTGAGAAGAGACCCTTGCCCAGGGATGAGGGGAGTCGGCGGGGATGGAATACCTGCCAGCTTGGCCTGGACGGACATTTTGCGCAACTTCGTGGTCACGAGCGAAGATCGACATATTTACCATATTTGCATTTCTGTGTATGTCCCTGCAAAAGGGCACGAGTTTCACCTCCTGGGGGTACGGATTTGGAAACACTAGGTTCTGGAGCGTGCCCTGGCCCTATACAAATGACAGACCGTTATAATAACTCATTAATTATAGCCAGCATTTGAGCTTTCTTTAATGACTTTGAGCATTGGATATGATTTACATAAGTTTCAAAACACTTTGTGTAACACCAGCCCCCTGTGATCTTACTAAGTAAATCATTTCTATTTATTTTTCTATCCTCTTCTATTGAAAGCCACACACTTCACCTTCCCACACCCTTCTTCACCTCATTTCTTTTCATCCCCTGAATCCCTGTTAATTAGTGAGCCTCTTTGGCAAACCTTTTTGTCCCCAAGCTCAGTTATTTCTCATTGGGAGATGTCTTCATTACGCGTTCAGCAGGCCAACGCGGCGGTGGAAGACGCCGTTCACGACTACTCAGACGAAGATGAATCACAACTCGACGAAAACGATGGCGGAGATGGTGTGGCCATCGACGACAGACTCCCCATCCCGGCATCGTATAATCGAACTCTTCTTGAACTCTATCGTAAGATCCCGCGGTACATTTCAATCTCACTGTCCAGAGCTGGTCAAAGACGAACGATATATGAACATCAATCCTGACTATCAACGCGATGTTGTCTGGTCCGAGTCGCGAATGGTCCACCTAATCGAATCGCTGTTCCGGAATTTCTACGTGCCACCACTTATATTCAAAGTTACTACTGGCACGAAACCTGGCACCAAGGAGCGACGAAGATGGAGAACTTGCATCGACGGCAAGCAGCGTCTGACGACGATTCGCAAGTTCTTCGATGGTGAGATTCCTTTTATTGACAAACGACGACAAAAGTGGTACTACTGCGACCCTACCGGCACGAGTCGACAATCTACACGAAACGTCATTTCGGCTGAAGAAAAAGACTTCATTAATAATGTCACGATCGTCAATATTGAGTACGAAGACTTGCGGGAAGATCTAGAAGAGGACATGTTCCAACGTGTCCAACTGGGCGTCCCGTTGACTGTGGCCGAGAGATTGGCTGCCTTGACGGGAGAAGTTCCTGACTTTATCAAGAGGCTCCGTGCCAGCTACCCCAGCCTTGTCACGCTTATCGGCAGTAAACGTTCCACGGACCATCGTCTCATCACTCAGCTGGTATACCTTCTGCACGAGCACAACCACGATGGCGAAGACCTAAAACTCTCAACGTCCCTCGCAACTCTAGCCAAGTTCGTCAGTGAGCAAGGCTATCGCCGCGTTTTAACGCCAGCTTTTCGAGCGCAAGTAGAACGTGTTTTTACAAAATACTCCGGCCTGGTTGAGAACCATAAGGAGTTGTTCACTCATGTCTTTGGCGCTGTCAATGCAACGATGCGCAAGTTCTCTCCGGTCGAATTTCTCGGCGTCGGTGTCCTCCTAGATACATATCCCGAACGTCCGACTCGCGTTCTCGTCCAAGACATCAAGGGGTTCCGTGAGTACCTCCGCGCTCGTCTTCATGATTTGCGATCGAATACCATGACATGGACGAATGTCATGGAATACATAACTACATTGGAAGACACGAGGGGTTACTTTCCTCCGGACGATGATTCGGGCCAATCCGGGAAACGTCCTCGGGTCCATCCATTGCTGGCACTACCGAAGAACCCAGCGTGGAACCCCCCGCCGCCAGAACAGAGAATTCCGATGCTGCCGGCCAGTACGATGAATGAACAGCAGCAGCGGCTCCATGATGCTCGCGTGGCTTCCAGCCAGGCTGAGCAGCGCGACGCGTTTAATCGACTTCCTCCCGCTCGACCGATCGCATATCAAAACACGGCACAAACAGCTGCCCTTACGTCTCAAATTGCGAGTCCTCGGACGAGACAACCACCGGACTATGCTGGTGGGGTGCAGGAAAGGGTTGTGAATGGGTCAAGGAAAAGGGCTTTTGATGGGGCTCCCATAAAGAGGGAATCAAATTAGTCTTGTGGTGTATCGGGTCTCAGCATAGTTACTACTAGATGAAGAAATGAAAGAGTATCAAAATGTTCAAGTGTTCCATTTAATGTACTAGTGATCGGGCTGCACGTTCTGCAATCTTGGAAGTATCGCTCAACTCGTAATCATTTCCTCCGGATCATGTCCATCATGCCGTAAATCACGCATTTCCTCACTGCTCTCGTTAATTCGTAATATCCGCTGCAGAGCTTTGGAAACATCGCCGATATCCAGCCGGTCTTCAACGCCGTTCTTCATGGTGTCTTCCGTTTCAGCTGCAGATTCGGAAAGGATCCAGAGCTGCTTGAGCTTCCGTATCACGGAAAGCAGGTCGTCCGCTGCACGAATCTGTCGTCATCAGTGAATGCGAGTGAGAATGGTTGGGCCACCATGGCAGCCGCATGGACATCGATTTGGTATGTTTCTGCAGCTGTAATGAACTTGTCTTTGTTGTTGGGTCCGGCGATATCAAGAATTTCTGAGAAGCGTTCTATCAGAGCATTGGAGGCAGAGCCGACGGTGGCAATGAGTTTCGTCGTCCGCACGGCCGTTGATTGCGGCTGGCCTTGAGTCGATGCCATCTGGCGTTGCCAAACGGCCGGCGACCTACCCGTTGTGTGGTGTGCACCCGATGCCGATCCTCGGGTCAGGGGTTCCAAAACGAAACACACACGCGAGCTTCTGTTGAAGGTGTGCACAAAAGCTTCAAGAACGTTTCGAGCCCGTTGGGTAGCCTGCAGAATCCAGACCTATCTCATAACGTCCGCCGATGACTGGCGGTCCGCTCCATAACGGATCAGCTCACGGTCAGTCGACTGAGTCGTAGACCAGGTCGGACGCTTCGATGTCTCAGCGCGGGATCAGCATGGTAGTTCGGCAGCAGATCGGGCGCGCGGACCCGTCGTCGCAGGTGCTCGTCGTCAAACCGCCAAAGGCCCCGGGCAAGGGCTTCAAGGTCAAGTTCCGCACGGTCGAGCAGCAGCTCGCCCGCAAAGTCGACATGGACAGCGTCCGCGCCGCGCACCACGCCCTCCCGTACGCTTGCAAGTTCTTCTGGATGATATATCGCCTCAGTCCCGTGCGCACCATCATCATCATCTCGGTATACATTCTCCAGGGGCTGCTGCCTGCCCTCCGACTGCGCACAGGCGGCGACTTTATCAGGCAGGTGAGGTGTCCCCCCACGCGCCGAAACTCCAGACGGCTGACACTGCAGCTACAAGAGGGAATCCAGTCGGGGACGATGAATTCGAGGAACCTCGTCCGTCTGGCCATCACTCAAGCATTGACATACATTCTCGAACAGAGCGCCTGGACTCTCCTGTATTCGCCGTCTTTTGCCTCCTCGTCTAACAGAAGACACAACATGGAGGACAAGACACAGCATCACCTCGCGACAGAGATGGAAATTGCTCTCATGAAGGCACATCTGCGACTGGATATCTCCCAGATGATGGATAAGAAAATTAAAGATGCTTTCCAAAGAGTTTAGGTTCCCTTAACCGTTGACCTGCTAATACCTAGGCTCAGAGTACGCTTGCAATTACACCAATCGACCTCCTCACACGGCAGTTGTCCTTCTTCCAAGGTGTCACTTCCGTCATTGCGGAATCAATAGCTTTGGCCAGTATGACTCCGCGACGGGCATGGATCATGATCGTGCTGTCCATCATTAGTCCCTTTGCACAAAATATACTTTCCAGATGGTATCTAGAAAGTTCGCTTTCCCAAATCTCAGTTTCCCTGCAGCTAACATTCAAACAGACGCCCTTGCCAATCCAGAAGTGGACGCAGTGTACACCGAGCACCTCTCCCGTGCCGAAACGATGAAACGTTATGCCCATTCATTGGCAATGCGCCCCGAACTTTCGGTCTTCGGTCTCAAAGATTGGGTCGT
>Ga0335076_10007616_pt1 | contig 10911 bp, 11 predicted proteins | sample Lox_Sample_25_FD_206717 | JGI IMG/M metagenome (GOLD analysis project Ga0335076, IMG submission 206717) | Soil microbial communities from Loxahatchee National Wildlife Refuge, Florida, United States - Lox_Sample_2.5 | ecosystem: Environmental > Terrestrial > Soil > Wetlands | place: USA...
GACTCGTCCCTGACGCTCAAGCTCTTCCCGGAGTTGTCCACCGACATGATCGTGCCGTGGATGGATGACGGGCTCGACTGCATCGACTTCCGCGAAGCGCTCGGACGGTCCGAGGATTGCGCCATCGCCGCCGTCGCGAAGGCGAAGGCCGAAACGAATGCCACCGACAAAAGGACTCTCTTCATTCGAAACCTCCTTGGATGAGGGTCCTCACCGAGAGGAACCCCTGCCGAAGAGGTTTGCAAGCCGCGCGCCAGATCCGCGAGCGGACGGGCTCAGCGGGGGAGGGGGGGAGCCTGGGCCGTCGCCGGACCGGGCGAAGGCTTGCGGGGCGGGGGAGCGAAGGAGTCCGCGGTCACGTCGGTGTGGACGATCGAGCCTCGAGGGACGACGGAGCCGTCGGGAATCTGCGCGTTCTTGCCGATCATCGTGATGCCCGAGTTCTCGAGAACCTCGGTCTTGCCGTCCTCCTTCGCGGGCTTCGTCCCGATGCGGGCGCGCTTCCCGATCGTCACCGACTTGTCCACGATCGAGCGCTCGACGCGCGCGCCGGACTCGATCGTCGTGTCCGTGAGGATCACGGAGTCGCGCACGACCGCGTCCGGGCCGACGAAGACGCCCGGCGAGAGGATGCTCCGCTCGACCCTGGCGCCGGCGGAGACGACGCAGCCGTCGGTGATCAGGCTGTCCTGCACGGTGGCGCCCTTCACGATCTGCACCGGCGGCCGCTCCTCGGAGCGCGTGTGCACGATCCAGGCGCGGTCGTTCAGGTCGAGCGGCGGCGGCGTCGCGATGAGGTCCATCTGCGACCGCCAGTACGCCTCGACGGTCCCGACGTCGACCCAGTAGCCCTGAAAGGGATACGCGAAGACGCGCATGCCGCCGGTCACCATCCGCGGAATGATGTCCTTCCCGAAGTCGTGCGACGAGTCCCGGCGCCGCGAGTCCTCCTCGAGCACCTGCGACAGCATCGCGCGGCCGAACACGTAGATCCCCATCGACGCGAGCGTGCCCGGCGGGTCGGCCGGCTTCTCCACGAACTGCGTCACTTTCTGCTCGGCGTCCGTTGCGAGGATGCCCATGCGGGTCGCCTCCTCGCGCGTGACGTTGAGCGTCGCGATCGTGACGTCGGCCTGCTTCTCGATGTGGAACGCGATCAGCCAGCCGTAATTCATCTTGTAGATGTGATCGCCGGAGAGAACGAGGACGAGGTCGGGCGAGCCGCGCTCGACGAACGAGAGGTTCTGCGTGATCGCGTCGGCCGTCCCCTTGTACCAGTCCGTCGCCGCGCGGCCCCGGAACGGCTGGTAGATCTGGATGCCGCCGGTGAAGGTGCGGTCGAGATCCCAGGGCCGGCCCGACGCGATGTGCTCGTTCAACGAGTGCGGGCGGTACTGCGTCAGGATCATCACGTCCGAGATTCCCGAGTTGACGCAGTTCGAGAGCGTGAAGTCGATGATCCGGTACTTCCCGGCGAACGGCACGGCGGGCTTCGCGCGCTTCTCGGTGAGCACCCCGAGACGCGAGCCCTCGCCGCCCGCGAGAATGACGGCCCGGGCCCTCATGCCGCCGCTCCTACGCGCCCCGGCGCGCGGCCACCGCGCGCTCGTAGAGCGCCGCGTACTCCTGCGCGGAGCGCGACCAGGAGAAGTCGCGCGTCATGCCGTGGCGCTGCAGATCGGTCCATTGGGCGGGCTGAGCGTACACCTTGAGCGTCCGGTCGAGAGCGTCCCACAGCGCCCACGGATTGAATTCGTCGAACATCAGACCGGTGCCGCCCGGGTCTCCGGCGTCGACCACGGTGTCGGCCAGTCCGCCGGTGCGTCGGGCGACCGGCACGCAGCCGTAGCGCATCGCGATCATCTGGGCCAAGCCGCACGGCTCGTAGCGGGAGGGGAGGAGGATGGCGTCGGCGCCTCCGTAGACCCGGCGCGCGTAGCGGGCGTCGAAGCGCAGGCGCACGCTCGCCCGGTGGGGATAGCGGAGCTCGAACTGCGCGTACTCGTGCTCGAGCGTCGGGTCGCCGGTGCCGAGGAGGACGAACTGGCCGCCCCGCTCGATCCAGCGCCGGATCGCGGGCGCGGCGATGTCGTAGCCCTTCTCCTTCACCAGCCGTGAGACGACCGCGAGGAGCGGCATCCTCGGATCCGCCTCGAGTCCCGCCTCGCGCTGGAGCTCGGTCTTGTTGCGCGTCCGCTTCGCGAGCCCGTCCGCGTCGAAGTTGGCGATCAGCTCCTTGTCGGTCGCCGGGTTCCAGTCGTCGGTGTCGATCCCGTTCAGGATTCCTGCGAGACGGTCCGAGCGCAGCCGCAGGACCCCGTCGAGGCCGCGCCCGCCCTCGGGCTCCAGGATCTCCCGCGCGTAGGTGGGGCTCACCGTCGTGAGCCAGTCGGCGCCGATGATCCCGAGCCCCATGAGCGAGTCGCGGTAGGACTCCGGCAGCGCGAGGAGCCTCGCGTCGCGCGAGAGCTTGTACTCGCCGAGCGCCTTGCCGGCTCCCTGCGCGGCATACGGCAGGTTGTGAATCGTGAAAACGGACGCGACGTCCCGGAAGAACGGGTTGTGCCGCCCGTCGGTGCCGAGCCACCACGCGGCGGCGCCGGTGTGCGAGTCGTGGGCGTGCACGACGTCGGGTTTCCACGCGAGCGCCTCCGTCGACCAGAGCGCGGCGAGCGAGAAGAAGACGAACTTGGGGCCGTCCTCGTCGATCGTGCGCCCGTAGATCCAGCGCTCCATCGGGATCGGCGCGCCGGTCACGAGGAGGTGCGGGATGCCGTCGACGTCGGTCTCCCAGACTTCCGCCTGCGGCGCGCCCCACGTCGTGTAGACGGGAAACGCGGTGCGGCGCTCGGGCGCCCAGCGGACCCAGTCGATCGCGCCGTAGCCCGGCAGGACGACACGCACGTCGTGACCGAGCTTCTGGAGGGCCTTCGGTAGGGATCCGACGACGTCGGCGAGACCGCCCACCTTGGCCAGGGGAGCGGCCTCGGCCGCGAGCATCAGGATCCGCACGGCAGGCATTATTTCCCAGGTCTTTCGCAGCCGCCGGAATGGACCCGGCGCACACCTGTTATGCTGTGAGAGTTCTCGTTCGCCCACTTCTCCAGGCCCGTCCTGCCAAGAGTCCGAACGACCACAGCGAGAAGGCGTGAGGCGCTCCGGCGCGCGCCATCGTCGGGTAATGGCGGGGGACGGACTCCCGCGAACCGAAAGGGCGTTTCATGAAGCTCGAGGCAGATCGGACGAGCCAGGACTGGAAGATTCGGATCCAGCCCTCGGACCAGACGCCGTACCAGTTCAAGGCGACGATGGTCCTGCGCGGAGGCGGGGCCGACGCCCTGGAGGTCAGCTACCTCTATGGCGACGGCGATCTCGCGGTCTTTCTCGAAGACAAGGGAGCGGCCGCACCGGCGATCTGCGGCATCATCGAAGATCTCCGCGGCCGGAGGACGGCCGAGATCATCGTCGAGATCACCGAAGAGGCGATGGAAGTTCTGTCCCGGCGCGGCCCGGAGCTCGGCGCTTGAGCGTGGAAGAGCGGGAGCCGCCAAAGAAGGACTGGGTCCGGATCGCCTTCTTCATTCTGTCGCCGGTGATCGGCACCGTGGGAACCGCCGCGTACACATGGACCACCGGGATCCGCTGGTGGGAGCCGGTGCTCTTCCTTCTGCTCTACGGTCTCGTGGGGGTCTCGGTGACCGCCGGGTATCACCGTCTCTTCGCCCACAGGAGCTACGAGTGCCATCCGGCCGTCCAGGCGTTCTATCTCTTCTTCGGCGCGATGGCGCTGCAGAACTCGATCCTCGCCTGGGGCTCGGACCACCGCATCCACCACCGCTACGTGGACCGGGACTGGGACCCGTACAACATCCAGCGCGGCGGGCTCTGGGCTCACATTCTCTGGATCTTCTACCAGGCCAAGCCCGGCCGGACCTTCGACGACGTTCCCGACCTGAAGCACAACCGCCTGGTGCAGTGGCAGCATCGGTACTCCTCCTGGATCGGCATTCTCGGCGGGCTGGGTCTTCCGACGCTGATCGGCTGGGCCATGGGCAGCGCGCTCGGCGGACTGCTGTGGGGAGGTTTCCTCCGGATCGTCGTCGTCCACCATTCCACGTTCTTCGTGAACTCGATCGCGCACCTCTACGGGACGCGCCCCTACACCGAGTCGAACTCGGCGCGCGACAACCCGTGGGTGGCGCTGCTGACCAACGGCGAGGGGTACCACAACTTCCATCACCGCTTCCCGGCGGACTTCCGGAACGGCATCCGGTGGTACCAGTGGGACCCGAGCAAGTGGTGGATCCGGGGCCTCCGCGCCGCGGGACTCGCGTGCGGACTGCGGCAGACGCCGGCGGTCGTGATCGAGCGCGCGCGTCTCCAGACGGTCATGGGCCACGCCGAGAGCCGGCTCGCGACGACGCCTTCCCGCCTCCAGGAAGCGATCCGGCACCGTCTCGACGCCTCCCATCGGTCGCTCGAGAGCGCGGCCCGATTCTGGGCCGAGCTCCAGCAGAAGAGCCGGCGCGACTGGACGGAGTACCGCCAGCATCTCGCCGAGGCGCGCCGCCGCCGGCGCGAGGCCCTGCAGATCCTGAGAGGACGCCTCGACCCTCAGGCCTGCGGCGAGTAGGTCGGCAGCGAGGGGCGGAGGCCCGGAAACGCGTTCATCTCGGGCTCGCTTCGGAGGAGGTCCTGGAGCGTGATCTTGTTGAGCACCTGGTCGACCGCCTGCTGCACCATCCGCCAGACGGAGCGGATCGAGCAGTCGGGCAGGTGGGTGCACGAGAGCTCGATGCCCGCATGGCCGTCGCAGAACGCGGGCTCGTAGAGACGGCCGCCGAGCGCCGCGATGACCTGCCCCAGCGCGATCTCCGGCGCCGGCCGCGACAGCGTGTAGCCGCCGGCCTGTCCACGCGTCGACGTCACGAACCCGCCGCGCCGCAGGATGCGCATCATCTTCGCCACGTTGGGCTCCGAGATCCCCTCCGCCCGCGCGAGCTCGGGAATCGTGACGCTGCCGCCCGCGCCGGCGCGGCCGACGCGCACGAGGCAGCGGAGGCCGTATTCCTCCTGGGACGAAAGCTTCATCGCCCGCTCACATCATTCCGAGCTGCAGCTTCGCGACGTCCGACATCATCTGGAGGCTCCACGGCGGGTCGAAGACGACCTGCACGTCGGCGTCCTTCACGCCGGGCACGGTCAGGAGCTTGCCCCGGATGTCCTCGCGAAGGACGTCGCCCATGCCGCAGCCGGGCGCGGTCAGCGTGAACTTGACCTCGGCCTTCTTGCCGCCGTCCGGCAGATCCGTCACGGAGCAGTCGTAGACGAGGCCGAGGTCCACGATGTTGACCGGGATCTCGGGGTCGTAGCAGGTGCGGAGCTGGTCCCACACGAGATCGTCGGTGGAGCGGCCCTCCGCCGCGGCGGCGCTCGCCTCGACGACCGGCTCGCCGATCGCGTCCGCGTCCTTGCCGTCCACGCGCGCCAGGAATCCGACGGGCGTCATGACGGTGTAGCTCCCGCCGAGCGACTGCGTGATGACGACCGGGTCGCCGGCGCGGAGCGTGATCGGCGTCCCGCTCGGGATCTCCCGGGCGGCGACGTCGCGCGAGACGGTGGCTTCCTTTCTCATCTGCATGGCTAGCTGGCTCCTCCGCTCTCCGCCGTCGGACCCTCGGATTCCGTCGAGACGGGCGCCTGCGCGTCGGAGAGCGCCGCCTTCAGGGTGTGCCACGGCAGCGTCGCGCACTTCACCCGCACGGGATACTCGCGCACGCCCGAGAAGACCGCGAGCTTGCCGAGCTCGGGATCGTCGCCGTCGCCCTTGCCCGTGATGAGGTCGTGGAAGCGCTCGAAGAGGGCGTCGGCCTCCGCGCGGGTCTTCCCCTTGACGCTCTCCGTCATCATCGAGGCGGACGCGGTCGAGATCGCGCAGCCGGCGCCCTGGAAGCTGACGTCCTTGAGCACGTCGCCGTCGAGGTCGAGGAACACGGTCTCGCGGTCGCCGCAGAGCGGGTTGTAGCCCTCGGCCTTCCGGTCGGCCTGGGGCATCGAGTGGAAGTTCCGCGGCCGCTTGCTGTGGTCGAGGATCACTTCCTGGTAGAGATCGCGCAGGTCGTTCGTCATCAGCGGAACATCCGGATGGCTTCGTGGATCGCCGCGAGGAGGGCATCCACCTCGTCGCGGGTGTTGTACAGGCCGAAGGACGCCCTCGCCGTCGCGGGCAGGCCGTAGCGGTCCATCACGGGCTGAGCGCAGTGGTGGCCGGTGCGGATCGCGACGCCGTGGCGGTCGAGGACCGTCCCGATGTCGTGCGGGTGGACGCCGTCGATCACGAAGGAGAGGACGCCCGCCTTCTCGCGCGCCGTGCCGACGATGCGGAGGCCGTCGATCGCACCGAGCCGGTCGGTCGCATCGCGGAGGAGGTCGCGCTCGTGCGCCTCGATCCGCTCGAGGCCGATGCGGGTCACGTAGTCGAGCGCGGCGCCGAAAGCGATGCCGCCCGCGATGTTGGGGGTCCCGGCCTCGAACTTGTGGGGCAGCTTGTTGTACGTCGTCTTGTCGAACGTGACCGAGCGGATCATGTCGCCGCCCCCCTGGTAGGGCGGCATCTTCTCGAGAAGCTCGGCCCGGCCGTAGAGGACGCCGACGCCGGTCGGCCCGTAGACCTTGTGGCTCGAGAACGCATAGAAGTCGGCGCCGAGCGCCCGGACGTCGACCGGCATGCGCGGCGCGGCCTGCGCGCCGTCCACGAAGACCGGGACGCCGCGCTCGTGCGCGAGCTCGACCATGCGGCGGACCGGCAGCACCGTGCCGAGCGCGTTCGAGAGGTGCGCGATCGAGGCGATGCGCGTCCGCGGCGTCAGGAGACGCGCGAAGACGTCGACATCCACCTCGCCCGCGTCGTTGATCGGCGCGACCGCGAGGCGCGCCCTCTTCTCCTCGCAGAGCATCTGCCACGGCACGATGTTCGAGTGGTGCTCGAGTCCGGTGATCAGCACCTCGTCGCCGGGGCCCACGTGAGTGCGGCCGTACGTCTGCGCGACGAGGTTGACGGCCTCGGTCGTGCCGCGGACGAAGACGATCTCCCGGGCCTCGGAGGCGTTCAAGAATCGCCGCGTCTTCTCGCGCGCCGCGTCGTAGGCGTCGGTCGCGTGGACCGACAGCCAGTGGACGCCTCGGTGAATGTTCGCGTAGCACTTTTCGTAGACGTCGCGCTCGGCGTCGATCACGGCGAGCGGCTTCTGCGCCGACGCGGCGTTGTCGAGGTAAACGAGGGGTTTCCCGTAGACCTTCGTCGCCAGGATCGGGAAGTCGCGTCGGATCGACGCGACGTCGTACGCGGGCGCCGGAGCCGCCGCGGGAGCGGGGCGGGCGATGGTGCTCACGCCGCCTCCTCTCCGGGTCGGGAGAGACGCCGTCCGAGCTCCCGCTCGACGTCCGCGCGCACCGACGGAATCGGGATCCGCTCGGCGACGTCGGCCGCGAAGGCCCACGTCAGGAGCGCGCGCGCCTCCTCGGCGCCGATCCCCCGGGACTGCAGGTAGAACAGCGCGGCCGCGTCGAGCTGGCCCGTCGTCGAGCCGTGCTTGCACTTGACGTCGTCGGCGAGGATCTCGAGCGCCGGCGTCGAATTGACGAGCGCCTCGCGCGAGAGGAGCAGGTTCTTGTTGGTCTGGATGGCGTCGGTCTTCTGCGCGTCGGGGCGCACCAGGATCTTGCCGTGGAAGACGCCCCGGGAGGATCCGTCCAGGATGCCCTTGTAGAGCTCCCGGCTCGTGCCGCGTGGCTTCGCGTGGTCGATCGTCGTGTGCATGTCGAGATGCTGGGAGCCGCGACCCAGGAAGAGGCCGTAGAGTGCGCACTCCGCGCCCTCGGCGGCGAGCACGACGTCGAGGTCCGTGCGCGCGAGTGCGGCGCCGAGGGCGACGTTGTGCGACGTGTAGACGGCACCGCGGCCGACGCGCGCGCCGACGGCGTGGACGTGACGCGCTTCCTCGCCCTCCCGCTGCATCAGCGTGTGCTCGAGGACCGCGCCGTCGGAAAGCGCGATCTCCGTGACCGCGTCCGTGAAGCTCCATCCCGTTCCCGTGAAGGTCTGCACGAGGGACGCCTGCGACCGCTCGCCGGCGAGCACGAGGAGCCGCGGATAGTGCACGACCCCTCCGCCCTCGGGGGCGGTGAACGTCACGGCGAGCGGCTCGCGAACCACCGCGCCGCGCGCGATCTCCAGGACGACCGCATCGTCGAAGGAGGCGGCGTTGAGCGCCGCGAACGCGCTCTTCTCGGGCGGCACGAGCCGCGCGAGGACGGCCTCCACCTCGGAATCGGCCGCCGACAGACGGCGCACGCCGTCCGGCAGGGAAGAAAGACTCAGGCGCCCCGCCGCCGGAGTCCACGCCGTGTTCGTGATCGGCTGGAGGCCGGTGAAGCGCCACTCCTCGTCGCGCGCCGTCGGAAAGCCGGCCGCCTCGAAGCGGGCGAACGCGCGGCGGCGGAGCGCCGCGAGCCACGGTCTCTCGCCGGAGGGCGCGGGCGGCCGCGGCGCGAACGTCTTCTCGGCGGCGGCGGTCTCGATCATCGCGCGGCCGCGACCGGCGGCGGCTCCTTCTCGAGCCAGCCGTATCCCTTCTCTTCGAGCTCGAGCGCGAGCTCCTTGCCGCCCGAGAGGACGATGCGGCCCTCGACGAGCACGTGGAGGAAATCCGGGACGATGTAATTCAGCAGGCGCTGGTAGTGCGTGACGACGAGCATCGAGCGCTCCGGCGAGCGGAGCTGGTTGACGCCGCCGGCGACGATCCGCAGCGCGTCGATGTCGAGGCCCGAGTCCGTCTCGTCGAGGATCGCGAGCGACGGGTCGAGCATCGCCATCTGGAAGATCTCGTTGCGCTTCTTCTCGCCGCCGGAGAAGCCCTCGTTGACCGGCCGCTTGACGAGGTCCTCGTCGATCTGGACCAGCTTCGCCTTCTGCTTCACGAGCGCAAGGAACTCCATCGCGTCGTACTCGGGGAGCCCGCGGTGCTTGCGGACCGCATTCACGGCGGCCTTCAGGAAGTAGACGTTCGACACGCCCGGGATCTCGACGGGGTACTGGAACGCGAGGAAGAGGCCCTCGCGCGCGCGCTCCTCGGGGACCATCGCGAGGAGGTCGCGGCCCTTGTAGAGGACCGTTCCTCCGGTCACGGTGTAGCCCGGCCGGCCGGCGAGCACGTGCGCGAGCGTGGACTTCCCGGAGCCGTTCGGCCCCATCACGGCATGGACCTCGCCCGCGCCGATCTTCAGGTCGACCCCGCGGAGGATCTCGTTGCCGCCGACGGAGGCGTGGAGGTTCTGGATCTCGAGCAGTGGCTGACTCATCTCTCTCCCGATGCGATGCGTTATCCGACGCTTCCCTCGAGCGACACGCCGAGGAGCTTCTGCGCCTCGACGGCGAACTCCATCGGCAGCTCCTTGAAGACCACCTTGCAGAAGCCGTTGACGATCATGTTGACCGCCTCCTCCGCCGAGATGCCCCGCTGCTGGAAGTAGAAGACCTGGTCCTCGCCGATCTTCGACGTGGACGCCTCGTGCTCCATCTGCGCCGTCGAGTTGTGGACCTCGATGTACGGGAACGTGTGCGCGCCGCAGCGGTCGCCGATCAGGAGCGAGTCGCACTGCGAGTAGTTGCGCGCGCCGTCCGCCTTGCCGAGGATCCGGACCATCCCGCGGTACGTGTTCTGCCCCTCGCCGGCCGAGATGCCCTTCGACACGATCGTCGACTTCGTGTTCTTCCCGATGTGGATCATCTTCGTGCCCGTGTCCGCCTGCTGCCGGTTGTTCGTCACCGCGACCGAGTAGAACTCGCCCACCGAGTCGTCGCCCTGCAGGATGCAGCTCGGGTACTTCCACGTGATCGCCGAGCCGGTCTCGACCTGCGTCCACGAGATCTTCGAGCGGCGGCCGCGGCACGCGCCCCGCTTCGTCACGAAGTTGTAGATGCCGCCGCGGCCTTCCTTGTCGCCGGGGTACCAGTTCTGGACCGTCGAGTACTTGATCTCCGCGTTCTCGAGCGCGACCAGCTCGACGACCGCGGCATGCAGCTGGTTCTCGTCCCGGATCGGCGCCGTGCAACCCTCGAGGTAGGAGACGTACGCGCCCTCCTCGGCCACGATGAGGGTCCGCTCGAACTGGCCGGTGTTGGCCGAGTTGATGCGGAAGTACGTCGAGAGCTCCATCGGGCAGCGGACGCCCTTCGGGATGAAGCAGAACGAGCCGTCGGAGAAGACGGCCGAGTTGAGCGTCGCGAAGAAGTTGTCCGAGTAGGGCACGACCGAACCGAGATACTTCCGGACGAGCTCGGGATGGTTCCGGACCGCCTCGGAGAACGAGCAGAAGATGACGCCGACCTTCTCGAGCTCGGCCCGGAACGTCGTCGCGACGGACACGGAGTCGAACACGGCGTCGACCGCGACGCCGGCGAGCTTCGCCCGCTCGCGGAGGGGAATCCCGAGCTTCTCGTACGTCTCGAGGAGCTTCGGGTCGACCTCCTCGAGGGACTTCGGCCCGTCCTTCTTCGTCTTCGGCGCCGAGTAGTAGACGATCGACTGGTAGTCGATCGCCGGGTAGTGGACGTTCTGCCAGGTCGGTTCCTTCATCGTGAGCCAGTGGCGATAGGCCTTCAGCCGCCACTCGAGAAGCCAGTCGGGCTCTTCTTTCTTCGCGGAGATCAGCCGGATCACATCCTCGGAAAGACCCGCCGGGATCGTCTCGGCCTCGATGTCGGTGACGAAGCCGGCCTTGTATTCGCGGTCCGTCAGCTCGAGAACGGATGCGGACTCGGTCTTGGGAGTCGTCTCCATGGCAGGGTCAGCATATGGAATCTATACGGATATGTCAACTTTAGGTGTGAGGCTAAGCCATTGGTGCAGA
>Ga0335076_10007617_pt1 | contig 10911 bp, 10 predicted proteins | sample Lox_Sample_25_FD_206717 | JGI IMG/M metagenome (GOLD analysis project Ga0335076, IMG submission 206717) | Soil microbial communities from Loxahatchee National Wildlife Refuge, Florida, United States - Lox_Sample_2.5 | ecosystem: Environmental > Terrestrial > Soil > Wetlands | place: USA...
TGGAGTACGTGAAGCCGGCCGGATTGAGGATGATGAATCCCACCCCTTCCCGCTTGGCTGCCTGCACGCGGTCGACTAGCACGCCTTCGTGGTTCGACTGCAGGCACTCGAGATGAACCCCTGCGGCGCGGGCAGTCGCCGCCAGGCGACGGTCGATAACCTGCAGGGTCTCCCGGCCATAGATGTGCGGCTCCCGGGTCCCCAACAGGTTGAGGTTGGGTCCATTCAGGACTAGGACCGAGCGCTTCGTTGATTTTATCTTTTTGCTCATTTTCGGCGCAGAAGACAGCATTTTAGCCGACTTTGGCCAGGCGCCCGGGAGCTCAGGATCGAAAGAGCGGGGCCAGGGCGGCCTCGAGTTCGGGACCTTTGTAGGCGCCCAGCTTGCGCTGAGCCAGTTCTCCCTGCCGATCGACGATCACGGTATAGGGAAGTCCGCCCGAGCCGTTGCCGAGCTTTCGCATGAGATCGAGGCCGTCCGCCTCCGCCAGCAGGACCGGATACTCAATATGGATGTTCTTAGCATATTCGGCGACTTTAGACCTGTTATCGATGGCGATGCCGACAATTTTTAGGCCTTGGGGTCCGTATTTCCTCGCCGTTTCCACCAACAAGGGGATCTCTTCGCGGCAGGGAGCGCACCAAGTGGCCCAAAAGTTCACCACCAGCACCCTGCCCTGCCATTCGGCCAGCGTGCGCGTCTTGCCCTCCAGATCCGGAAAGCTCGCCGACTTGAGCGCCGCCTCGTCCCCGGTACTCCCGGTCAGCAGCGGGCCTGCAAGGAAGCCGGCGGCGGCCGCGGCCAGTCCGGCCGCGCCGAGGATCAGGATCTCGCGCCGCCTGCCGGTCACGGGCCGGCCGACCCGAGCAGGGCGCGCAGCTCGCCGATTCCCGCGCGCGGCGCGACCTTGCCGGCCTGAGAGGTCTTGAGCGCGGTGCGCTCGTCGCGCGGGTCGAATACCGACAGGCGCAGCGGCACACCGCGCCATTCGAGCGTGACCACGGCCACCGCGCGCGCGCGGTCGCCCGTGTAGCGTCGCTCATCGCTCGCCTCGTAGCCGATGTTCCGGTCGATGAGGAAAAGCTCGAGCTCCTTGGTGCTTTCCGGAAAGAGCTGCAGGTCGATCTCGGTATACGGCCCGGCAATGCCGGCAAGCACCGGGCCCGTCAGGTAGGGACTGAAGCGCTCGAGCTCGAGCATTGCCTCGAGCGCAAGGCGCCGCAGCTCGGCGACGCGCGCGGGATGCTCCTCGGCCTGGTAGAGCGCCAGGTAGTCGCGCAGCTCGGCCTCGATCTCGTCGTTGGCGGGCAGCGCCTCGGTGGCCGGCGCGCCCAGGCGCCGCGCGGCCTTGCGCTTGGCGAGCGCGAAATCGTCGATCCCCTCCTCGGCCATGATCCGGGCGGCGGCGGCGGCGATGCTTGCCCGCATGCCGTTTTGCCGCGTGCTTCTGCGGCCCATCGCGATTCCTCTCTTGGAAGTGGCGCCGATGATAGCGCGTACAATCCTGCGCTTTCCCGCGTCACCATCGGTTTTTCGCAGTGCATCTCCACATCCTCGGCATCTGCGGAACCTTCATGGGCGGCATCGCCGCCATCGCCCGGCAGGCCGGGCTGCGCGTGACCGGCTGCGACGCCAACGTGTATCCGCCCATGAGCGAGCAGCTGCGCGCGCTCGGCATCGAACTTATCGAGGGTTACGGCGCGGACCAGCTCGCCCTGGCGCCGGATCTCTGGGTGATCGGCAACGTCGTCACGCGAGGCAACCCGCTAATGGAGGCGATCCTCGACTGCGGGGATCGCTATGTCTCCGGCCCCCAGTGGCTCTCGGAGTATGGCTTGAAAGGTAAGTGGGTACTGGCTGTCGCTGGCACCCACGGGAAAACGACGACGTCGGCCCTGCTGGCCTGGATCCTCCAATGCGCCGGCCGGCGCCCCGGCTTCCTGATCGGTGGCATCGCCCAGGACCTGATGGTGTCTGCCCGCAGCAGTTCCTCGGAGTGGTTCGTGATCGAGGCCGATGAGTACGACACTGCCTTCTTCGACAAGCGGTCCAAGTTCGTCCATTACCGGCCCAAGACCGCGATTTTGAACAATCTAGAGTTCGATCATGCTGACATCTTCGCCGATCTTGCTGATATAGAGCAGCAATTCCACCACTTCGTGCGGACTATTCCAGGGAACGGCAGAATTGTTGTCAACGGCCGGGATAAGGCCTTGAAGCGAGTGCTGGCCCAGGGCTGCTGGACGCCGGTGGAAGAGTTCGGCACGGCTGCAGGATGGGACGCAGGCATGCTTGCCGACGATGGTTCGGTCGAGGTTGCCTGGCAGGGTAGGTCGGTCGGGCGGCTGTCCTGGGGCCTCGCGGGAGCCCACAACCGCATGAACGCGCTGGCCGCCGTAGCCGCGGCTCGGAACGCCGGGATCGAACCGGGCGAGGCGCTCGCCGCGTTGGGTCGCTTTGCCGGGGTGCGCCGCAGGCTCGAGCTGCGCGGGACAGTCCGCGGCGTGCGCGTGTACGACGACTTCGCCCATCACCCGACCGCAATCCGCGAAACCATCGACGGGCTGCGGCAACGTTCCCCCGAGAATCGCATCCTGGCCGTATTTGAGCCGCGCTCGAATACGCTCAAAAGAGGGGTGTTCAAGGACCTGCTGCCCGGCAGCTTCGCCGGGGCCGACAGGGTCTACATATATGCGGGCGGGCTTTCCTGGGATGCAGCCGGCGTTTTCGCGCCGCTGGGCGCGCGGCTGCGGACCGACGCGGACCTGGAGCGGCTCGTCGCCGCGATCGCGGGCGACGCGCGCGAGGGCGACCAGGTACTTGTCATGTCCAACGGCGGTTTTGGCGGCATCCACGAGAAGCTGCTGGCGGCGCTCGCGAACTGACCTACCCGTGATCGTCTACCTGCACGGCTTCAACAGCTCGCCGGCCTCGCACAAGGCACAGGTGCTGAAGGCCTACCTGCAGGGCAGGGGGCTCGGGCACCTGTTTGCCTGCCCGGCGCTTCCCGACGCGCCCGGCGAGGCGGTGCGCGCGATCGAGCAGGCGGTCGCCGGGCGCGAGCCGGGCGCCGTGACGCTGCTCGGCAGCTCGTTGGGTGGCTTCTACGCGACCTGGTTCGCCGAGACACGCGGCCATCGCGCGATCCTGGTCAATCCGGCCATCACGCCGCACGTGGGGCTCGCGGCTTACCTCGGCCCCCAGAAGAATCTCCACACCGGCGTGCCCTACGAGCTCACCCGCGCGCACCTGGAGGGCTGGCGCAAGCTCGTCGTCGAGCAGATAGACCCCGAGCGCTACCTGCTGTTGCTGGAGACCGGCGACGAGGTGCTCGACTGGCGCGACGCCGCGCGCAAGTACGAAGGTGCCCGCGCGGTGATCCGCGACGGCGGCGACCACACGCTGCAGAGCTTCCCGGAGCACATTGGCCGCATCCTGGCCTTCGCGGGCATCGCCGCGTGAACGTCCTCTACGAGGAGGAAGGCGAATTCCGCGTCGGCACGGTGCTGTCGCAGAGCCCGGCTTCCTTCCAGGTCGAGAGCCCGCATGGCAAGCGCACGAAGATCAAGGCGGCCAGCGTCGTGCTTTCCTTCGAGCGGCCGGGTGCCGCCGAATTGCTCGCCGAGGCAAGGAAATATGCCGACGGCCTGGACACGGATTTCCTGTGGGAATGCCGCAAGGGGGCGGAGTTCGGGTTCGAGGAACTCGCGCGCGAGTATGTCGGGCACGATCCGGCGCCGGTCGAGGCGGCCGGCGTCCTGCTCAAGCTGCATTCGGTGCCGATGTACTTTTACCGGCGCGGCCGCGGTCGCTACCAGGCGGCGCCCGAGGAAACGCTCAAGCTTGCGCTCGCGGGCGCGGAAAGGAAGAAGCGGCTGCAGGAGCAAGTCGCGCAGTGGACCGCGCAGCTCGCGCGTTACGAATGCCCGCCGGAAATCTCCCGCTTGCGCGAGGAACTGCTTTACGCGCCCGACCGGGCCAGGCCCGAGACGAAAGCCTTCGAGCAGGCCTGCGCGAAGACGGGTCTCGGGCCGGCGCGCCTGTTCGAGCGCTGCGGGTTGCTCGGCGACAGCCACGCGTATCACTTCGGGCGCTTCCTGCACGAGTTCTATCCGAAGGGCGCCGGCTTCCCCGCGCACGAGGCGCCGAAGCTGCCGGAGGGCCTGCCGCTCGCGGAAGTCGCCGCCTTCAGCCTGGACGACGCGGGTACGACGGAGATCGACGACGCGTTCTCGGTAACACGCGTCTCGGACGACGAGTTGCGCGTCGGCATCCACATCGCCGCGCCCGGCCTGGCCTTCGCGCCGGGCTCGCCGCTGGATGCGATTGCGCGCGCGCGCCTGTCGACCGCTTACATGCCGGGCAGCAAGGTCACCATGCTGCCCGAGGACGTCGTCGCGCTGCTTTCGCTGGACGAGGGCGTCGAGCGGCCCGCCGTGTCGCTGTACCTCAACGTCGGGGCGAAGGACCTTGCCGTGCGCGGCCGCCACACGCGGCTGGAGCGCGTGAAGGTCGCTGCCAACCTGCGCCACGGGGCCTACGCGGCGCTGAACGACGCGTTCGAGGCCGGCAGCACGGCGGGCCTCGCCTACGAGGAGGAACTGCGCACACTGTGGCGTCTCGCGCTGGCGCTGGAGGAGGGCCGCGGCAAGCCCAGCGTGAATGCGGCGATCCCGGAATACGTATTCCGGATCGAGCAGGGCAGGGTCACCATCGAGCCGCGCCGGCGCGGCTCGCCGCTCGACAAGACCGTTGCCGAGCTCATGATCCACGCCAACAACAGCTGGGGCGGGCTGCTCGCGGAGAAGGACGTCGCGGGCCTGTACCGCGTGCAGGCGTCAGGCAAGGTCCGCATGAGCGTGCACCCGGAACTGCACGACGGCTTGGGCGTGTCCTCCTACGCCTGGTTCACCTCGCCGCTGCGTCGCTACGTCGACCTCGTCAACCAGTGGCAGCTCGTGGCCGCGCTTCGCGGCCAGCGCGCGCCCTACGGCCGGACATCCGAAGCGCTGCTCGCGGCGTTGCGCGCCTTCGAGGTGACCGCGGCGCGCTACGACGAGCACCAGCGCGCGATGGAGCACTACTGGTGTTTGCGCTGGCTCGAGCAGGAGCACGTGCGCGAGATCGAGGGCACGGTGCTGCGGGAGAACGTCGTGCGCCTCGACGGCCTGCCGCTGACGGTGCGGGTGCCCTCGCTGCCCGCGCTCGATCCCGGTGCGCGCGCGCGGCTGGCGGTGGGCGGGATCGACCTGATCGAGCGCACGGTCGCGTGCGAGTGGCGCGCGGGCGCCGGGCAGGCCGCCGCCTGAAGGCCTAAAATGGCGGCGGGGCCGCACCGACGGGGTGACATTGCAGGCTAGCGCAGCGAACATTCTGATGGACCCGCGCGAATACTGGCGCGGGCTGGACCCCCAGTCCCGGCTGCTCACGGCTTCGATCGGCGCGTCCGTCCTGCTGCACGCGATCCTGCTCACGCTGCATTTTCGCTTTCCCGACAGCCTGGACTGGAAGTCGGCCACCCAGCCGCTCGAGGTCATGCTGGTCAACGCCAAGTCGCGCGAGAAGCCGGACAACGCCAGGGCGCTCGCCCAGTCGAATCTGGACGGCGGCGGCAACACCGCCGAGCGCAGGCACGCTTCCAGCCCGCTGCCGGTCACCAACCCGCGCGATCCCGGGCGCGATCTCGCGGAGACGCAGCGCCGCCAGCGCGAGCTCGAGGCGCAGCAGCAGAAGCTGCTCGCCATGGCGCGCGACAAGGGCGCCCGGGTGCCGGCCGAAGCGCAGCATGCCGCGCCCTCGGAAGAGCAGTCCGACACCGCCGGGCGCGACCTCGCGGACCGCTCGCTTGCGATGCTCGCGCTGCAGGCGAAGATCGACCGCCAGACGCAGGCCTACCAGCAACGGCCGCGCAAGCGCTTCATCGGCGCCAACACGCGCGAGTACCGCTTCGCGCAGTACGAGGAGGCCTGGCGCCAGCGTGTCGAGCAGTTCGGCACAATCAACTATCCGGCGGAGGCGCGCGGCAAGCTCTACGGTGTGCTGCGGCTCACCGTGACCATCCGGCCCGACGGCACGGTGGAGTCGGTGGAGCTGGATCGTTCCTCCGGCCTCAAGGTGCTCGATGCGGCGGCCATGCGCATCGCGCGCGATGCCGGGCCCTATGGTGCGTTCTCGCCGGACATCCGCAAGGACACGGACCTGCTCGCGATCACGCGGACCTGGTTCTTCGCGCAGGGCGACAAGGTCTGGACCGAGTAGGGCGCGATGGCCGACCGCTACGCGGTGATCGGCAATCCGATTTCGCACTCGAAGTCACCCTGGATCCACGCGCAGTTCGCGTGCGCCACCGGGCAGGACATGGATTACGGGCGCCTGGAGGCGCCGCCCGGCGGCTTCGCGCGCGCCGTGGACGAATTCCGCGCGCAGGGCGGCCGCGGCGCCAACGTGACCCTGCCATTCAAGCAGGACGCCTTCCGCTACGCGACGAAGCGGACGGAGCGCGCGCAGGCCGCCGAGGCCGTCAACACTCTGCGCTTCGACGGCGCCGAGGTGCTCGGCGACAACACCGACGGCGTGGGGCTGCTGCGCGATCTCACCGTGAACGCGGGCCGCGCGGTCGAGGGCAGGCGCGTGCTGCTCATGGGCGCCGGCGGCGCTGCGCAGGGCGTGGTCGCGCCGCTGCTGGAAGCGAAGCCGGCGCGCCTCGTCATCGCCAACCGCACGGCCGGCAAGGCGCGCGCGCTGGCGCGCCGGTTTCCGGGCGCGGTGGGCGGCGGCTACGAAGACGTTGCCGACGCCGAGTTCGACATCCTCATCAATGCAACCTCGGCTGGCCTTGCCGGCGAGGCGCCACCGCTGGCAACGAATGCATTCGCGCGCGGCGCCATCGCCTACGAGATGGTCTACGGGCGCGACACGCCGTTCCTCGCCATGGCGCGCGACTGCAAGGCGGAGACCCGCGACGGCATGGGCATGCTGGTCGAGCAGGCGGCCGAGTCCTTCCTGGTTTGGCGCGGCCTGCGTCCGCCGACGGGCCCGGTGCTCGCCGCCTTGCGCGGGGGCTGAGCCGGCCCGTGGCGCAGCGCCCGGCGCGCACGGGCCGCCTGCTGTGGCGGCTGGTCTGGATTCCCTGCACGCTGTTCGTCGCGGCCGTGCTTGCGCTGCAGGCCTGGTTCTACGCCCACATCCTTTGGTGGCGGGACCACGAGCCCTCCAGCACGGCCTTCATGCGCGCGCGCCTGGGCGAGTTGCGCCAGAAGGATCCCGGCGCCCGGCTAGCGCACCAGTGGGTCGGCTATGAGCGCATCTCGCGCAACCTGAAGCGCGCGGTCGTCGCTGCTGAAGACGCCAAGTTCGTCGGCCACGAGGGCTTCGACTGGGAGGCGATCTCCAAGGCCATGGAAAAGAACGAGCGGCGCGGCAAGGTGGTCTCGGGGGCTTCCACGATCAGCCAGCAGCTGGCGAAGAACCTGTTCCTCTCGGGCGAGCGCTCCTGGGTGCGCAAGGGCGAGGAGGCGGTCATCACCTGGATGCTCGAGTCCACGCTGTCCAAGCGCCGCATCCTCGAGCTCTACCTGAATTTTGCGGAGTGGGGCGACGACGTGTTCGGCGCGGAGGCCGCGGCGCGCTATCACTTCGGCTTGAGCGCCGCGGCGCTCGGGCCCGAGCAGGCGGCCTGGCTGGCGGTCACGCTGCCCAGCCCGCGGCGCTATCACCGCGGCTTCTCCACGCCCTACATCGCGAACCGGGTGGGCACGATCCTCGCGCGCATGCCCGCGGCGCAGATACCCTAGCGCGCATGAGCGAGCTGCCGACCCGCCTCGAGGTGGAAGACCTGCAGCAGAACCTGCGTGAGGTCGAGCGGCTGGTGCGCGCGCAGAACCTGCCCGGCTTGCGCGCCCGGCTGGAGAAGCTCCACTCGGCGGACATCGCCAGCATCCTGGAGGCGCTGCCGCTGCGGGAGCGCCTGGTCGTCTGGGAGCTCGTCAAGGCGGACCGCGAGGGCGGGATCCTGCTCGAGCTCTCGGACGCGGTGCGCGAGTCGCTCATCGCGACCATGGACTCGACCGAGCTCGTGGCGGCGGCCGAGACGCTCGAGGCCGACCAGATCGCCGACCTCGCGCCCGACCTGCCCGAGCAGGTGGTGCAGGACGTCATCCGCGCGCTGCCGCAGGACGAGCGCGAGCGGCTGCGCGCGGCGCTCTCCTACGAGGAGGGCAGCGTCGGGGCGCTCATGGATTTCGAGCAGATTACGGTGCGCGAGGACGCGACGCTCGAGGCGGCGACGCGCACGCTGCGCGAGCTGGACGAACTGCCCGCGCACACCGACCAGCTCTTCGTGGTGGACCGCGAGGGTAGGCTGCGCGGCACGCTGCCGCTCGCGCGCCTCATCGTGACGAACCTCGATCGGGCGGTGGGCGACGTGCTGGTGCCGGAGAGCGTGCAGCTGCATCCGGAGGACCGCGCGGAGGAGGCCGCCAAGGTGTTCGAGCGCTACGACCTCGTGTCGGCACCCGTGGCTGACCACTTCGGGCGCCCGGTCGGCCGCCTCACGGTGAACGCGGTGGTGGACTACATCCGGCAACGGAGCGCCGAGACGCAGCTCGCCGAATCCGGCCTGCGCGAGGAAGAGGATGTCTTCGCGCCGGTGCTGGACAGCTTCAAGAACCGCTGGACCTGGCTCGCGGTGAACCTCGTCACGGCCTTCGTCGCCTCGCGCGTGATCGGCGCCTTCGAGGGCTCGATCGCGCGCCTGGTAGCGCTCGCGGCGCTCATGCCGATCGTGGCCGGCATCGGCGGCAACTCGGGCAACCAGACGATCACCATGATCGTGCGTGCGCTCGCGCTGGGGCAGATCCAGCCGGGCTTCTGGAGGAAGCTCATCGCCAAGGAGCTGGGCGTGGCGACGCTGAACGGCGTGGTCTGGGGCGGGCTGCTCGGCCTGGCGACCTATTTCCTGTATCGCAATATCGCGCTCGCCGGCGTGATGGCGCTGGCGATGCTGCTGAATCTGCTGCTGGCCGCCGGCATGGGCGTGACGATTCCCTGGCTGCGCGCGCGCTTCGGCAAGGACCCGGCCATCGGTTCCTCCGTCCTCATCACCGCCTGCACCGACTCGGGCGGATTCTTCATCTTCCTTGGCCTCGCGACGCTGTTCCTGCTCTAGCTAGTATCCGACTGCGGCAGCCTAGACTTTCCTGAACGCCCTGCGCGCTGCGGCCAGCGTCGCGTCGATCTCGGCGGCGCCGTGCGCCGCGGACACGAAGCCTGCCTCGTAGGCCGAGGGCGCGAGGTAGACACCCTCGTCCAGCATCGCGTGGAAAAACCGGTTGAAGCGGTCCTTGTCGCACTGCATGACTTCGGCGAGCGAGGCGGGTGGCGCCGCCCGGAAATACACGCCGAACATGCTGCCAATGGATTGCGCCGAGAAGGCGACACCGGCCTTGTGCGCTTCGGCTTTGAGGCCCTGGACGAGTTCTTCAGTCGTTTTTGTCACTCTCTCCTGAAAACCCTCGGTATCGACAAGCTTCAACGTCGCTAGTCCCGCAGCCACTGCCACGGGATTCCCCGACAGCGTACCGGCCTGGTAGACGGGGCCAAGCGGGGCGATCTTCTCCAGGATGTCGCGCCGGCCGCCGAAGGCGCCGACCGGGAGGCCGCCGCCGATCACCTTGCCGAGCGTGGTGAGGTCAGGCCGGATGCCGAAGCGCGCCTGGGCGCCGCCGAGCGCCACGCGAAAGCCTGTCATGACTTCGTCGAAGATCAGGACCGCGCCGTGCTTCGTGCATTGCGCGCGCAATTCCTCGAGGAAGCCGGGGGCGGGCAGCACGAGGTTCATGTTGCCGGCCACGGGCTCGACGATCACGCACGCGATGTGACCGCCTTTTTCCTCGAATAGCTTTTTCAACTGGGCGACATCGTTGAAATCGAGCACGAGCGTGTGCGCCGCCGTTTCGGCAGGCACGCCCGCCGAGCTTGGGTTGCCGAAGGTGAGGGCGCCTGAGCCCGCCTTCACGAGCAGGCTGTCGGCGTGCCCGTGATAGCAGCCCTCGAATTTCACGATCAGGCTGCGTCCCGTGTAACCGCGCGCAAGGCGGAGCGCGCTCATGGTGGCTTCCGTGCCGGAAGACACGAGGCGCACGAGATCCATGGAGGGCACGAGCCGGCACAGCATCTCGGCCAGCTCGATCTCCGCCTCCGTGGGCGCGCCGAAGGAGAGCACGCGCGCGGCCGCGACCTGAACCGCCTTCACAACCTCGGGGTGCGTATGACCCGCAACCATCGGGCCCCAGGAGCCGACATAGTCGATATAGCGCTTGCCATCGGCATCCCAGAGGTGGGCGCCCGCGGCGCGCTCGAAAAACGGCGGCGCGCCGCCCACGGCGCGAAACGCACGCACAGGGGAGTTCACGCCAGCCGGAATGCGCAGCTGCGCGCGCCGGAACAGTTCTTCGTTGCGGTTCGTCATCGGGCGAAGAGCTTACCGTAGGCGCGGGCGCGCGCCGCGACGTCGGGGGCGTCGAACAGGTCCGAGACGACGGCGAGTGCATCGGCGCCGGCGGCGAGCAGGGCAGGGGCGTTCTCCAGCGTAATCCCGCCAATGGCGACCAGCGGCACGCCTAGGCTCTTAGCGTCCCGGAAAAGCGCCATCGGCGCGCGCACGGCTGCCGGCTTGGTCGCGGAGGCGAACACGCTGCCGAACGCAACGTAATCGGCACCAGCTCGGGCCGCTGCGCGCGCCGCATCGAGCGAGTCGTAGCAGGAGGCGCCGAGTACTTTGCCCCGCAGTTTCGCGCGCGCGGCGGCGAGGTCGCCGTCGTCCTTGCCCAGGTGGACGCCGTCGGCATCGGCCGAAAGCGCGATGTTGTCGTTGACGATAAACAATGCTCCGCGTGCCCGGCACATGCGCG
>Ga0335076_10007618_pt1 | contig 10909 bp, 10 predicted proteins | sample Lox_Sample_25_FD_206717 | JGI IMG/M metagenome (GOLD analysis project Ga0335076, IMG submission 206717) | Soil microbial communities from Loxahatchee National Wildlife Refuge, Florida, United States - Lox_Sample_2.5 | ecosystem: Environmental > Terrestrial > Soil > Wetlands | place: USA...
ACGGTTAAAAAAAGATATAAAAAAACTGGAAAATGAAAAATAGAAAATTATTGATCCTGGTTTCGACAGTAGTTTTATCTAATGCCCTACGTGCAAACAGTGTGTCCATTGACGACGGTAAAACAATTTTCATGTCAAGGTGTGCAGCCTGCCACAATGTTAATGTAAAAGTGGTAGGCCCGGCCCTGGCAGGTGTAGGCGACAGACATAGCCTGAATTGGATTTTCAATTTTGTTCATTCTTCACAATCCCTGGTCAGGAAAAATGACAAGGAGGCTGTGACTTTGTTCAATGAATTCAACAATACGATCATGCCCGATCATTCAGACCTTTCTGATGATCAGATAAAAAGCATTCTTGCCTATATTAAATCGCAGGAGAAGAATACGACCGACAATACTGCTTCGTTTGCGAGACTGGAAAAACCAAAACCTGATTATATTCCTGTTTCCATCACTAATCTCAGTTTTTTTGGGCCTTATGTGTTGCTTGTTCTCTTACTGGCCGCATCCATGGTGGCTGCAGTCAGAGTAAAAGAATTGCAAAGAACAGTCAGTGCAGAGCAAAAGAAATAAGAACGAACGATTGACTACATTCTCCGTTAACATTATCAGAAAATAATCTGTGAATGCCATGCTCCCTGGTAAGAGGCGCAGTTATTCACTCCGTTCTGATTGCATCGACCGGATTTGATATTGCTGCCCGCATGGATTGGTAACTTACAGTCAATATTGTAACGAGGAAAATTAAAATTCCAGCAGCCGGGAAAATCCACCAGGACAATTCCGTTCTAAATGCATATTGTTGTAACCAATGATTCATGGCAAACCAACTGATGGGTGAGGCAATCAGGCAGGCGATCAGGCCAAGAACCAAAAAATCTTTTATGAGTAATACGAGAATGTCTGAAATACCTGCCCCGAGCACTTTTCGAATTCCAATCTCACCACTGCGCTGGGTCGTTAAAAAAGAAGTAAGGCTGAAAAGCCCCATGCAGGAAAGTAAAATAGCGATGACAGTAAAATATCCTGTCATCTTACCAAGGTTCTCCTGGCTCTGGTATTGTGTTTGAATGTCTTTGTCCAGGAAGCCGTATTCGAAAACCCGCTCAGGGAATATTTCATTCCATTGCTGACGGATGAACGAGATGGTTTCAGGGATATGATCTGCCTGGATACTGATTGCAAATTGATTAAAACGGGCCACATTTACGTCCACTATCAGCGGTTCCATAGGTTGATCAAGCGGGTTAAAAATAAAATCACGGACAACACCAATCACATGACCCTTCTTGCCATTTTTGGAATCTCCACGAATAATGTTTTTACCAATGGCATCCTGTGCGTTTTTCCAGTTAAATGTGCGCAGGGCCGATTCGCTGATGATAAAAGCCTGCAAATGATCGGTCCCCGTGGCTTTTGAAAAATCTCTTCCTGCAACAAGTGGTATTTGTAAAGCGGATAGAAAATTATAGTCTACCGAAATCCAGGGTACAAAAATATTGTCTTCATCCCTGTAGCCTTCAGGAATAACAAGCCCCTTTACGAATCCCTGCCCGGGCAGGGCCGATGCTGCAGTAGCGGCTTTGATCCTTGTATTTCGCATAAGCTTTTCCGTGAAAAGGTTCATTCGCTGGCGCATGGCGATATCTACTCCATAACCAATACTGGAGGATCCGCTGCCAAACAGGGGAACTGCGACAACCTGTTCTTTTTTAAAACCAAGAGGCTTATTGTGCAGGTACTGAACCTGCTTGTAAATGACAACAGATCCTGTAATCAGCAGAATGCAAATACAGAATTGCGTGACAAGCAGGGTTTTTCTCAGTAATTGTTTTGATCCTGTTTCACCGGATCTTCTTTTCATGGAAACCACAGGCTGAAAACTGCTGATAAAAAAAGCCGGATAAATGCCAGCCAGGACACTACTGGAGAAAAATAGAAATACAAATACGGAAATACCTGACCAGTTGATCCATGAAAATCTTGGAATCTGCCTTCCCGTAAGATCGTTAAGCAGTGGAAGGGCTAAGTCGGTGAATGCAAGCGCTAACAAAAATGCCACCGTTCCTGTCAGCAGGTTTTCTCCTAAAAACTGGATGATGAGCTGTCTTTTACTCGCGCCCAGCACCTTGCGCATGCCGACCTCACGGGAACGGGTAGACGAGCGGGCTGTAGCCAGATTGATATAATTTACGCTGGCGATCAGAAGAACAAGCAGTGCAATGCCGGAAAAGATATAAATATAGATAATGCTTCCCGTACTCGGGTTGTCGGTGACGGAGGCCGAGTACAGGTGCAGATCTTTTAGCGGATCGATGGAAACGGAGTAAAGTTCTTTTGCACGTTTATCGCCGTAGCGCTGCACTAATTGATTGATGGCTGCATTCACCTGGCTGGGTTTCGCACCCTGTTTCAAGATTACATAGGTATAAGCGGGATTATAATTCCAATCTGTTTTCAGGTAGTCAGCTATTTCAGGTTTTTCCACTGAAAAAAGAGATTCAAATGAAATCAGGAAATCAAAATGTATGTCCGAATTAACCGGCATTTTCTTTACTACCGCGACTACCCGAACCAAAATTTTGTTGTCATACAGGAAGCTCTTTCCGACAGGATCTGCATCTCCAAAATATTTTTTAGCCATTTCATCAGTGAGTACAATGGAATTTGGAGAGGAAAGAGCAGAATCCCCCGGACCCTGAAGAAAAGAAACACTAAAAACACTGAAAAAATCATTGTCTGCAAAATAAACCTGTTGTTCCTGGAATTTTCTCGCAGACATTTTCTTATCCCCATCTTCTGCAACTTCCATTTGCCCACTGCGCTGGTAAAGTCTTGAGACATGGCTAATCTGCGGAATATCTTTGGCAATTGCGGGACCAAGCACAATGGGAGTGGTGGCATCAGTATTCACCTGGCCCTGTACGTTAGTTACCCATTTCACCCGATAAATAGTTTCAAAATTTTTGTTGAAGCGGTTGTATGAGCGCTCATGTTGGATATAAATTACGATGAGCATACAGCAAGCCAGACCGATGGAAAGTCCAAGTATATTGACAAAAGCGGAGACTTTATCCTTCCATAGATTTCTTATTGCAACCCGGAAATAATTTTTAAACATGCAGTTGTTTTTAGAAATGATCAGACCTTAAGGCGCCTGTGATGGTGAGTCGGTCAGAGAAAGATCTAAGTAAACTTAGTGAGTTACTCCTTCTTTCGGCAACCGTTTGTCACAATAACCGATTGATTCAGAAGTAAAAACCATTTTACAAAAGTAATAGCTTTGAACGAAAGCTATCTTTCGTCAAATAATATTTCATTATTTAATGTGTGGAGATATTTCTACAATATAGATTGACCGGCTCAACTTTTCCTCATCTAAACCTCCTTCATCGCATTGATTGAATACAGTTATTTGACTGTTTTTTTTCTTCCAAAAATCTGAAAGAGGGAAGCCGGATGCCTGGGGCACCTGACATCTTTCAACTCCTGTTTTCGACCTGTATTGTTGTGCCTGGAATGAGAAGCAAAACATTCTATGCTGATAAGAATCAGCCCTAAAAAAAGAAACTTTTTCATTTTACTCATAATAAGTGCAGCATAAATATTGCCAAATAAATTCTGCTTTCTATTTGAGCACGGTTCCCCATTCCCATAATCCATATAAGATTTTTTTATCCGGAATATGTCCATTCCCTTTTAAAACCAATATGATTTGTCCACGATGATGCGCTTCATGTGCGAGCAAGTAGCCGAGAAAGGCTTCCGGATGAGGTTTGAATCCTTTTATTTTTCCTGTGGTAAATCCTCTTTCAAGTAATTCGACAATACCCTTTGCGCTTTTTTCAAGCTCTACTGATAACAGTTCCTTCATTATGGGTCTTTCTTTTTCAATTTTTTTCTGCGAATCTGCAATGTCAGGGGCTGCGACGTTTAGCCACATCAGGCGAACATTATGAATATGAGCAAACTGTTCCCCAACAGTTCTCCCTTTGTTTAGAGCTATATCAGAAAGATCATTTTCTTTAATGCTCTTCAAAAGCATTTCATTCATATGTTGGTTGATCAGCCAGGTTTCGATATGCGCTTTCATGTTTTAAGGCTTAGACAGTAAAGCTACTAATCGACTCTGGACAAATAACCCGATTTGTTTATTAGCGGCTGATTTTCTATTTCGCACCATATGAAAGTTGATGAATGGTGAATAGTTGGAATGTTTAAAGTTTATCCCGAAGGATTCCTTTCAGCATTGAACTTTGAACTTTACACTTTGAACATCGAACTTAGAACTTCAAATGCTCAATAGAATTCCTGCAGTACAAGTGAGTGACACAACGATGCTCAATAGTAGCAATCGGGTGGGCAAAAAAATAGAACTTACTCAATAGAAATGATCTGCCAGCAAGCCTTTTTCATCAGGCTGTTATTATTTCTTATATTAACTCTGGTTTAAAAGGGAAGAATGAAAAATAAGGCTTCAGAAAAATTTTTCAGGCGATTCCTCACCCTCGGGGATAATTTTTCGACGCTAAGAATCAGGGGTATTCGCATATACATGCTGGGCCAGGTCGTCAATCTGCTGGGTGATTGGATGCAGCAAACAGCACAGGCCTGGGTGGTATGGGAGTTGACTCATAAGGCCGCTGCTTTGGGAACTGTCGCTTTTTTATCCCAGATTCCTTATTTTATTTTTGGTCCATGGGTTGGAATTTTCGCCGACCGGTTTGACAGAAGAAAGATTTTGTTGATCACGCAGTTTCTTACCATGCTATTTGCATTCATTCTTGCCTTTCTCATTCAATCCGGTCACCTGCTGTTGATTCATGTTTATATCCTTGCTTTCTTACTTGGCACGGCAACTGCGTTTAACGTTACCGCAGAACAGGCTTTCATCGGTGATATTGCAGGCAGCGGAAATATCCGGAAAGCTGTTGCGCTCAACAATACAATAAATCAATTGACAAGATTAACCGGTCCCGCTGTTGCCGGATGGCTGATCGCTTCCGTCGGGGTTGCTCCTGCATTCTGGTATAACGGGATAAGTACATTGTTTTCCATTTTATGTATTCTGGCGATTCATTCCAAACACGAAATCAAAAAAACTATAGAAAGCGGGTTAGATCAGTTCAGGAAGGGATTGCTTTTTTTTCACTCACAAAAGGTGCTCAGGCTGATTATACTTTTTGCAGCGATTCAAACTTTTTTTGGAATGTCGATCGTTCAGTTGCTTCCTGCATTCTCGACGATTGAGTTAAAAGGAGATGCTTCTACATTGGGCAGACTGGTAGGGGCCGCCGGCGGAGGCGCGTTGTTCGGAGTACTATTTGTCCTGCCCTTCGTGCAACGGATTAAGAAATCATGTCTGGCTATTGGTGGAGCAGTAATCTGGGCTGGTACCTGGTATATCCTTTTTTCTTTTTCAAAAAGTCTGCCGCTGGCGATGGCCTGCCAGTTCATGGCCAGCATGGGAGCAACACAGGTGTTCACCCTTTCCATGGGCCTTGCGCAGGAGATGACACCTCTTGAATTAAGAGCGCGCATCCTGAGCACTTTTATGATGATCATTTATGGATTGCAGCCTTTTGCCTCTTATCTCGTCGGAAAAAGCGCTGACCGGATTGGTGTGAGCAGGATGATGCTGATCAACGGGACTGTAATGGTTGTTCTTTCAACCATCCTGTTGGCAGTGCCGTCCCTGAATCGGATCAGGACGAAGGCAGAGGTTCCGGTGCATCCGAGAAATTATCCTGCTTAAATAATTTATTAATTTAGTATATGACCAATGATCTCATTGCCCTTGTTGCCAATATTGCGCTTGCCCTGTCATTCGTTATCGGGCTTATATTTGGCATTGCACAGGTTCGGGCGGCAGCACGTGACAGACGCGAACGCCTCACCATCCAGACATTGCGCGAGTTTCAGACCCGCGAATTTGCAGACCTCATGCAGTTCATTAATGCACATGATATGCCTTCAACCAGGGAAGAGTTGATGGCACTTCCTCCGCAGGAGCAGTCGATGTATATTCAGTTTGGACAGGAAATGGAATCGCTGGGAATTCTTGTCTCAGAAAGACTAATTAATCTTGATCTCGTTGATAAAACATTGGGTTCATACGTGACTACCTGTTGGGAGAAATACAAGCCACTTTTTTCCCACATGCGGGAAAAATTACCTGACCCCTTTCTTGGGGAATATTTTCAATGGCTTGCGGAACTTATTGAAGAACGAATGAAACAAAATCCCCGCAAACCTTTTTATCAGAAATAAATTTTTTTTCTCTTGTTGTTGTGATGAAAAGATCTTTCGAGAAAAATTTTTCCATTTCTGGCCTAATGATCTCCGTGAATTATTCTTTCGATTGTGAAGTGCAGAATTTTTTTCTATATAAATTTACCGGTCGGAATCAAAACTGTTTGTGAGCTGTCTAATAAGTATTAAAGAAATATACCTTGATCGATAAAAATAATACAGATGCTTATCGTAAGGTGAACACTATTAAAGTGGATATCATCAGGAAGGATCGTGCCGACGGTTCAACGATTCTGCGCTCAGCCATACCATTGGAATCCGCTCCTTACCGCCTCACAGAAAGAGTATTGCATTGGGCAAACACTACTCCCGAAAAAATATTTATTGGGAAAAAAGATGCATCGGAGAAATGGATTGAGCTGACCTATGCAGAAACATTGGCCAGGATGCAGCCTGTGGCGCAGGCATTATTAAACAGGAATCTGTCTGCTAAACATCCTGTTCTAATTCTAAGCGAAAACAGCATTGAACATGCATTGATCGGATTAGCGGCTATGCATGTGGGTATCCCTTATTCAGCTGTTTCACCGGCTTATTCATTAAAATCGACTGACTTCAATAAATTAAAACAGATTATCGATCTGCTGGATCCCGGACTAATTTTCGTGCAGGATGCAAAAAAATACGAAGGCGCGCTGCAGGTCGTAGGCAAAGGGATTGAAATTGTGTCTCAGACCGGAGACCAGAAAGATCTTACTGTTACCTTATTTGATGAATTGCTGAATACTCCGGTGACTGAAAATGTCGGGAAAGCATACCGGTCCATTCAGCCACAAACCATCGCAAAAATATTATTTACTTCCGGTTCAACCGGTCAGCCCAAAGGCGTGATCAATACACACGAAAATATTAGCACCAACTGGCAGCAGATTACCCAGACATTCCCATTTCTGCGTGATGAAGGATTGGAGATTATTGACTGGCTTCCCTGGAATCATACTTTTGGGGGCAATCATAATTTTGGAATTGCACTTTTCAATGGAGGTTCATTCTATATAGATGATGGCAATCCAACTCCTGAAGGGATTATTACAACAGTGGCTAATTTAAAAGACAGAAATCCGACAGTTTATTTTAATGTACCCAGAGGGTTTGAAGCATTGCTGCCCTATTTTAAAAATGATCCGGCTCTCCAAAAAAAGTTTTTCAACAATTTAAAAATGCTCTTTTATGCCGGCGCTGTGATGGCCCAGCATCTCTGGGATGAATGGGAGAAATTGGCGATAGAAACTACCGGGAAAAAAATGTTGATTGGAACAGCCCTGGGCTGTACGGAATCCTGCCCATCGGCACTGTTTGCAAGCGAACCAGGCGGCTTTGCAGGTTTGGTGGGTGTTCCGGTTCCAGGCATGGAATTAAAACTGGCTCCTCTGGGAGAGAAACTTGAAGCAAGATATCGTGGTAAAAATATTTTCCCCGGATACTGGAAGCAACCGGAATTAACAGAAGGCGCTTTTGATGAAGAAGGTTTTTATTGCACAGGAGATGCTTTGCGATTCGCTGACCCTTCTAACGTGAATAAAGGAATGATATTCGATGGGCGATTTTCGGAAGATTTCAAACTCAACACAGGGACCTGGGTAAGAGTTGGCTTACTTCGGTCTCAACTCATTGCAGCCAGTGGGGGACTGATACGGGATGCTGTCATTACTGGTCATGACAGGGATTTTATCGGTGCGATCATTTTTCCTGCGATGGAATTTTGTAAAAAGCTGCCAGGAGTAGAAAATGTTCTTCACGCAGATCAAATCATTCAACACAATGTGTTGAAAGAAGCGCTAAAGAAAGTTTTACAGGGATTGGCAATCAAGGCAACGGGAAGCGCAGGCCTGATAAGGAGAGCTGTATTTGCTGATTTCGATTTATCAAAAGAGAAGGCAGAGATTACAGATAAAGGATCAATTAATCAACGAATGGTCATATCAAATCACCCTGACATTGTTGGAGAATTATATGCAGAATTGATTCACGATAATATTATTGAAGTGTAGATTGCCTATTTTTCGAAGAAGTTACAGGAAATGCAAAGACGATTTACTATGTTCTTTGCATTTCCTTTTGTGATCAGCTGATTTTTAAAATTCCTGCAAGCATGATCGTACTGACAAACCAGATTTCTTTTACAGGGCTGGTATAGGATAGGTTTTTTTTGCCAAGATCAAAGGAAGCAAGCATTTGACCGGCCGGCCTTCCTTGAGCAACATAATATAGCGTTAATGACTTGCCCGGATATTTTTTTTCCAGATCGATTAACTCACTAACGGGGATGTTCATACTCGTTTGGTCGCCTTTAGCGTCCGGAAATTTCCATTCTTTCAGCAGGTTTCCATTCTCGTCCTTAGCCACGATGCTTCTGCTCCGGCCGATTCTGTTCACTGCGTTGCACTGTGAATAATAGATGACCAACTGATCTTTTGGGCCTGCCTGGTTCAGTTGCAAAGCCTGCATATCGAGCGGTTCCAGCAGGGTTCGCTTGACCAGTAGTTTATTGTTGAGATAGATCTCATAACTGTCCAGTCCCGCCTTTGCTGAATTTGAAAGAAGTAAAATGGCCAATGCAAAAAGGCAAAATGTTTTGCCTGGTAATTGTTTTGAATTCAGGATGCTCATAAAATTAAATTTTGGATGAATTAAATGTTCAGACAAAAAAAAGCAATCCGGGAGCCGGAGAATAATTTGTTTGACAAGTTGAAAACAATGCTTGATGTCCTGCAGAAATGGGCTGTTCCATTTGCAAACGGCTTATCCGCCGAAGCCACAAGCAATCATACAAGTTTGCGTACTGTCATGCCCTGGCCAAAATTGAATTTAATCCCTGCCTAGTGGAGTGGCCGAAAAAGAGAGCTTATTTACTGGCTTTTAATTTTGTGCATAAAAAAAGTATAAAGTGAATAACGTATTTATTGTATTGTTTTTCAATTAAGGAACAGTGTTTTTGTAGAACGACAAAGAAATATTAGTAATTAAAATACATGTGTTTTTAGACTTTTTTTATATTTTTTTTATATTTTGCATTGTTTTTAATCATATTAAAATATTTATTAATTCCAAACCATTTCAGTTATGACCAAGAAGTTCACTTCAAAAACTGCGGCTCCCTTTTTGATTCTCCTGTTGCTTTCGTTTGTTGCGATTTTTGTTCCCACACTTCCAAATTTCGATGACGGGAAATATAATGCGGCTGACATTGCCTGGATCATTGTAGCAACAGCTCTCGTATTTCTTATGACCCCGGGACTCGCTTTTTTCTATGGCGGAATGGTGACCAGGAAAAATGTAATCTCAACTATGATCAAAAGCCTGATCGCTGCCGGCGTCATTAGTGTACTATGGGTGCTTGTTGGATACAGCCTGGCTTTCGGAACCGATGTGCATGGGGTGATTGGAAATCCTTTTACGCATTTATTTTTTAAAGGTGTGAATTCCGGAAAGCCCTGGAGTCTTGCGCCAACTATACCGCTGACCCTTTTTGCATTGTTTCAGTTAATGTTTGCAATCATTACACCGGGTCTCGTTGTTGGTGCATTGGCAGAGCGTGTTCGTTTTACTTCTTTTCTATTATTTATCGTTTTGTTCGGACTCTTCGTGTATGCGCCTCTTGCACACTGGAGCTGGCATCCGCAGGGCTTCCTCGCTCAGATGGGCGCATTAGATTTTGCCGGAGGAACAGTGGTGCATATTTCCGCTGGCTGCGCTGCACTGGCCGGAGCAATGGTGCTCAAACGCAGAAAAGTGCATATGGAACAGAAAGAAATTCCTCCTGCCAATATTCCTTATGTGCTGATTGGTACAGGACTACTCTGGTTTGGATGGTTCGGGTTTAATGCAGGTTCTGCGGGCGCTGCAAGCAGCTTGTCAGTATCAGCTTTTGCTACTACCAATACAGCAGCTGCAGCAGCCGGACTTTCCTGGATGTTCTTTGATGTGCTGAAAGGGAAGAAACCTTCCGTAATCGGATTCTGTGTGGGCGCTGTGGTCGGTTTGGTCGCAATCACACCCGCAGCAGGTTTTGTTGCAATACCCCAGAGCATTTTTATCGGAGTGGTCGCCGCGGTTGTTTCAAATATCGCCGTTTATTACAGATCCAAATCCACGCTGGATGATACACTTGATGTATTCCCCTGTCACGGCATCGGTGGTATGGTAGGTATGCTCATGACGGGCCTCTTCGCAAGCAAAAACATTAACCCGGGTGGAAATGACGGATGGTTTTATGGAAATTTCTCTTTCTTTTTTACCCAGGTAAAAGCTTTGTTGATCGTTGTTCCTTATAGCTTCTTTGTTTCTTATGGAATCTTCAAACTGATTAATGCCATCTTACCATTGCGCGTCAGTATACAGGAAGAGGAAGAAGGACTGGATGCTACCCAGCATGCAGAAAAATATGTACAGGGTACTTTATTGGTAGCCGGACCCAACGGGCTTGAAGAAAAAGAAATTACCAGCCACCACGAATAAACTCTTTGATTATTTGGTTATAAGTTGGTCCAAAAAAGGAGGCGTGGTTGCTTCCTTTTTTATTAGTAAAAAATAAATATGAAGCTTAAAGGCAGTTTTACTAATAATAGTTTATTAAATTAATATTTATTAATAAA
>Ga0335076_10007619_pt1 | contig 10908 bp, 10 predicted proteins | sample Lox_Sample_25_FD_206717 | JGI IMG/M metagenome (GOLD analysis project Ga0335076, IMG submission 206717) | Soil microbial communities from Loxahatchee National Wildlife Refuge, Florida, United States - Lox_Sample_2.5 | ecosystem: Environmental > Terrestrial > Soil > Wetlands | place: USA...
CCGCCGCGCCCGCGCGGCGAGCCGCGGCGACCCCGCTGCTTCCCTCAACGCCTCCGCCTCCTCACCCCCTGGCCGCGTCCCGGCCACCGCCCGCCGCGGATCGGCGTCCCGTACTTCTCGCTGAGGCGCCTCTCGACCGTCGGCGGTACGAGGTCGCTCACCCGGCCCCCGAGCTGGAATACCTCCTTCACGAGCCGCGACGAGACGTACGAGTAGCTCTCGGCGGGCATCATGAAGACCGTCTCGATCCGGGGATCGAGCCTGCGGTTCATGAGCGCCATCTGGAACTCGTACTCGAAGTCGGAGATGGCCCGGATCCCGCGGATGATGACGCTCGCCCCCACCTTCCGCGCGTAGTCCACGAGGAGACCGGAGAAGGTGTCGACGTCGACCCGCGGGTTTCCGCGGTAGGCTTCTCGAATCAGCTCGACCCGCTCCTCGACCGAGAAGAGTGGCTGCTTCTCGGGGTTCATGAGGATCGCCATGCGGACGCGGTCGAACACCGCGAGCCCCCGGTCGACGATGTCGAGGTGGCCGTTCGTGATCGGATCGAACGAGCCCGGGAAGACGGCGAGCGAGCCGTTCGGACGCCTCGTCTTCACCCCGCCTCCTCTCCCGGCCTTCCTCCGTCGGTCGCGCGCCGGTAGAAGCTCAGGCAGTGGTCGCCGACGCGCTTCTGCCGCGTGCGCACGAGGGCGCCTATTCTCTCCGGAAGCGGCCGCTTGTGGAAGTGCTCCGCGACCACGATGCCGTCTTCGGCGAGCGCCGAGTCCTCCTCGCCGAGCAGGGCCAGGAGCGGCTCGTAGAGGTCGCTGTCGTAGGGCGGGTCGAGGAAGACGATGTCGAAGCGCTGGCCCCGGTCGCCGAACGCGCCGATGGCCGTGCGCGCGTCCTGGCGGAAGACCTGCACCTCGCCCCCGCCCTGGGAGAGCGCCCGGGCGTTCGCCTCCGCCGCGGCGACGGCCGAGGCGCCCCGGTCCACGAGCGCCACCTTCGCCGCTCCCCGCGACAGGGCCTCGAGCCCCACTCCGCCGCTGCCGGCGAACGCGTCGAGGAACCGGCAGCCGGGCAGGAGCGGGGCCAGGATGTCGAAGAGGGACTGGCGGACCCGAGCGCCCGTCGGACGCGTCCCGTCCCCCGCCGTCGTCTTCAGCCGCCGGCCCTTGCCCGTCCCCCCGATGATCCGCGGCATGGGGGGACGATAGCCCAACCTGCCTCGGGCTGCTGCACCGCGTCGGTGTCGTGGGCTTCTTCGCACCCCCCGATCGGGGCGAGCGATCGAGCGGCCGCACCCGCCGGGGCGGTGTCGGCCGTAGAATCACCCGTCGCATGCACGCGCTGAAGAGGGCCCTCCGCGAGCCTCTCGTTCACTTCCTCGCTCTCGGAGCGCTGCTGTTCGTCTGGTTCCACTGGAGGGGTACGGCCTCGGGACCGGGCTCGAACCGCATCGTCGTCACGAAGGCAATCGCGCAGAGCCTCGCGGCCGGCTTCACGCGCTCGTGGGGACGGCCGCCGACCGCCCAGGAGCTGCAAGCCCTCGTCGACGACCACGTCAAGGAGGAGATCGCCGCCCGCGAGGCGGCCGCGATGGACCTCGACCGTGACGACCCGATCATCCGCGCGCGCCTCCGACAGAAGCTCGAGTCGTTCGTCGGGGACGGGGTCGACGAGGCCCCGCCCACGGACGCGGAGCTCCAGGCCTGGCTGGACGCGCATCCCGAGTCCTTCCCGGCCGAGTCGCGCCTGGCCCTTCGCCAGGTCTACGTCGACGCCGGGCGACGCGGCGATTCGGCCCGGGCCGAGGCGGAGAGGCTTCTCGCCCGGCTGCAGGCTGCGGGCCCCGGGGCGAGGATCGACAGCCTCGGCGACGCGTCGATGCTGCCCCGCGAGCTGGCGCTCGCTCCGCTCTCCGAGGTGGCGCGGGCGTTCGGGAGGGACTTCGCGGCGAAGGTCGACGCCCTGGCGCAAGGCCGATGGACGGGGCCGATCGAGTCGTCCTACGGCCTGCACGTCGTGCTCGTCGCCGAGCGGAGGGCCGCCGCGCGCCCCGCCCTCGCCGACGTGAAGCCGCTCGTCGAGCGTGATCTCCTCGCCGAGCGTCGCAGGTCCCAGCTCCAGGCCCTCTACGAGCGGCTCCTGCGGAAGTACGCGGTGTCGATCGAGAGGCCGAGGGAGGGGGGAACGAAGCAGGCGACGGCCAAGCCGGCGGGCGGAGAGTGAAGCGCCGGGTATCCGTGGCGGCGGCGTTCCTCGTCGCGACGCTCGTGTCCGCCGCGGACGCGCACGAGTCACGCCCGGGCTTCCTGGAGCTGCGCGAGACCGGTCCCGTGACGTGCTCCTTCCTCTGGAAGGCGCCGACCGGCGGCGCGGCCGAGATCCAGGTCGCCCCCGTGGTCCCGGAGGGCTGCCGCCTCGCGACGCCGGACGCGCAGCCGCTCACCCCTGGCACGCCGATCGTCCGCGGGACGCTCACGTGCCCGGGCGGCCTCGGCGGGAAGACGATCGCCGTCGCGGGCCTCGAGGCCACGACCAGCGACGTCCTCGTCCGCGTGCACCACACCGACGGTCGCCTGGAGAGCCACCTCCTCCGGCCGGCCGCGCCGTCGGTCGCCGTCGGCGCCCCGACCACCGCCACCGAGCGGGCCGTCGGCTACCTGGAGATCGGCGTGCAGCACATCCTGCTCGGGGCCGACCACCTGCTCTTCGTCCTCGGTCTCCTGCTCGTCGTCGCCGACCGATGGACGCTCGTGAAGACGATCACGTCCTTCACCCTCGCCCACAGCGTCACGCTCGCGGTCGCGACCCTCGGCTACGCGAGCGCGCCGCTGCCGCCCCTCAACGCCGCCATTGCCCTCAGCATCCTGTTCCTGGGGCCGGAGGTCGCTCGCACGTGGCAGGGCGAGACGAGCTTCACGATCGGCCATCCCTGGGTGGTGGCCTTCGCCTTCGGCCTCCTGCACGGCTTCGGCTTCGCGAGCGGGCTCTCGGCGATGGGCCTGCCAAAGGCGGAGATCCCGCTCGCGCTGCTGCTCTTCAACGTGGGGGTGGAGATCGGCCAGATCGCCTTCGTCGTCCTGGTGATCCTGCTCCAGCGGTCGTTCCGCGTCCTCGGGGTGCGCTGGCCGCTGCTCGTGGAGCGCCTGCCCGGCTACGCGGTCGGCTCGCTCGGCGCCTACTGGACGATCGAGCGCACGCTCGTCCTGCTCCGAGGGACTCGATGAAGGGAGGCGCGAGGGTCGAGCGACCGCGCTCAGGGCTCCGCCTCCGTCTCGCCCCCTCCCGACTCCTCGAACAGACGCTGCCGACGATCGCCTTGCTCGCCACTCTCTGGCCCTCCCTTGCCTGGGCTCATGCCGAGCGGGGCCGGGCCGAAGGCTTCCTGGCCGGCCTTCATCACCCCGTCTCCGGCCTCGACCACGTCCTCGCCATGGTCTCGGTCGGCCTCTGGGGCGCGCAGCTCGGCCCGCCCGCCGTGTGGCTCCTGCCGGTGACCTTCCCGATGGTCATGGCCTTTGGCGGCATGCTCGGTCTCATGGGCGTCCCGCTGCCCGGGATCGAGAGCGGGATCGCCGTCTCCGGCATCCTGCTCGGCCTCGCGGTGCTGACGCGATGGCGGCCGCCGCTCTGGGCCGCAGCGGCCGTGGTCGGCTTCTTCGCCGTCTTCCACGGACACGCCCACGGCTCGGAGCTTCCCGCGGGGGCGAGCGGTCTCCTCTACAGCGTCGGCTTCGTGGTCGCGACGGGGACGCTGCACGCGGTCGGCATCGGCATCGGCCTCATCCACCGCTGGGCCTGGGGGAGGGCGGCTCTTCGGCTCGCCGGCGGCCTCGTCGCCTGCGCCGGCGTCTACTTCCTGTGGAGGGCCGTCTCGTGAGCGGCCGCCGGCTCGCTCGCTCGTTGGCTCTCGCCGGAATGGTGCTCCTTCTACCCGTACCGTCGCACGCGCACCTCGTCAACTCCGGTCTCGGGCCCTTCTACGACGGCGTCTCCCACCTCGCCCTCACCCCGGAGGACCTCCTCCCGGCGCTCGCCCTCGCTCTCCTGGCCGGGCAGCGCGGCTCGCGAGCCGGACGGCTCGCCCTTTTCGCCCTGCCCGGCGCCTGGCTGGCCGGAGGGCTGCTCGGCCTCGTCCTCCCGACGACCCACTCGGGCACGGTCGTCGCGACGGTGTCGTTCCTCGGGCTCGGCGGCCTCGTGGCGGCCGAGGCGCGCCTGCGGCCGGGGTGGGTCACCGCGTTGGCCACGGTTCTCGGTCTCCTGCACGGCTACCCGAACGGCGCGGCCATGGGGCAGGCCGAGGTCGGAGCTCTCGGACTCGTCGGCGTCGTGACGGCGCTCTTCACTCTCGTGGCCCTCGCCGCGGCGCTCGTCGTGTCGATCCGCGCCCCGTGGGGACGAATCGCAGTACGCGTGGCCGGGAGCTGGATCGTGGCGATCGGCCTCCTGCTCCTCGGCTGGTCGTTCCGGACGCGCTGACCCACGGCCGCTCGCTGCTTCCGGCCGACCTCAGGCCCGGGCCGGCACTCCGGCGAGCCGCTTCGGGCCGTGCTCCACGACGCCGGGCGGGCAGCCCGCCGCCATCACCTTGAAGTTCTCGATGAAGCGGGCCGCGAGGGCGTCGTACTTCCGGAAGTACTCCTCGCGGCTCCCCCAGGTATTGGCGGGATCGAGGATGTCGGCCGGCACCCCCTCGCAGCGCTCCGGGACGTCGAAGCCGAAGACCGCGTCCTTCCGATAGCCGACCTTCGCGAGCGCGCCCGACAGGGCCGCGTCGAGCAGCTTCCGCGTGTGGCCGATGCTGATCCTCTTGCCGATGCCGAAGGGTCCGCCGGTCCAGCCGGTGTTCACGAGCCAGCAGGTCGCGCCGTGCTGGAGCATCTTCTTCTTGAGCAGGTCGGCGTAGACGTACGGGTGGTGGACCATGAACGGCCCGCCGAAGCAGGCGCTGAACGTCATCTCCGGCTCGATGCCGAGGCCGATCTCGGTGCCCGCGATCTTGCTCGTGTAGCCCGAGATGAAGTGGTAGATGGCCTGGTCGGGGCTGAGCCTTGAGATGGGCGGCATGACGCCGCTCGCGTCGCAGGTCAGGAAGACGACGTTCTTCGGGTGGGAGGCCCGCTTGTCCGGGACCGCGTTCGCGATGAAGTCGAGGGGGTACGCGCCGCGCGTGTTCTCGGTCAGCTTCTCGTCGTTCAGGTCGAGGACGCGCGTCGTCGGGTCGTAGACGACGTTCTCGAGGATCGTGCCGAAGCGGCGGGTGGTGGCGTAGATCTGGGGCTCGGCGTCGGCGGAGAGCCGGATCACCTTGGCGTAGCAGCCGTCCTCGAAGTTGAAGACGCCGGCGGTGCCCCACCCGTGCTCGTCGTCGCCGACGAGGCGGCGCGAGGGATCGGCGCTGAGCGTCGTCTTCCCGGTGCCGGAGAGGCCGAAGAAGATGGCCGCGTCCCCCTCGGCGCCCACGTTGGCCGAGCAGTGCATCGAGAGGACGCCCTCGAGGGGCAGCAGGTAGTTGAGGACGGTGAAGACCGTCTTCTTGATCTCGCCCGCGTAGCCCGTGCCGCCGATGACGGCGAGCTTCTGGCGGAAGTTGAGGACGATGAAGGTCTCGGTACGCGTCCCGTCCGCCATCGGGCTCGCCTGGAAGCCGGGAGCGGCGATGATCGTGAAGTCGGGGACGTGGCGGCGGTGCTCCTCGACCGTCCGGTTCTTGAGGAACATCGTCCGGGCGAAGAGGCTGTGCCAGGCCTTCTGGGTCACGATGCGGACGGCCAGGCGGTGGTCGGGGTCGGCCCCGCCGTAGACGTCCTGGACGAAGACGTCGCGGCCCTGGAGGTAACCGCAGAGGCGCGCGTGCAGGGCGCTGAAGCTCTCCGGGTTGAAGGGCCGGTTGTACTGACCCCACCACACGGCCTCCTCGGTCGACTGCTCCCGCACGACGAACTTGTCCGCGGCGGCGCGCGCGGTGTGCTTGCCGGTGTTCACCACGAACGTCCCGTGCTCGCTGAGCTGGCCCTCCGAGCGGTGGATCGCCTCCTCGTAGAGGGCGGCCGCGGGCAGGTTCCAGTAGACCCGGCGGAGGTTGGTGAGGCCGTGGTTCTCGAGGCCGTAGAGGCTGGCGAGGGCGCCCGCCTGCCCCACCGCCGGGGAGGAGACGTCGAGGAAGAGGTTCATGCCCAGTCCCTCACGAGCTTGCGGTCGCCGAGGAAGAGCTCGTTCGGGGCGTTCGGGTCGAGGGCCCACTTGATCCGCTCGACGCCGTCCATGATCTCCTTGATCGTCCCGCAATAGCTCAGGCGAAGGTGGCCGTCCATGCCGAACTCCCTGCCCGGCACGGTCACCACCCGCACCCGGTCGAGGAGCAGCTCGGCCAGCTTCTGCGAGTCCTTCACGTAGCCGCTGAAGTCCGGGAAGCAGTAGAAGGTGCCGTTCGGCTTCGTGACGTGGAGCCCGGGGATCGTCTGGAGGCGCTCGACCATCACGTTCCGCTGGTTCTCGAGGGTGAGGCGCAGGGACTCGATCGGGGTCTGGACGCCGGAGAGGGCGCCGATCGCCGCCCACTGGGAGACGGTGACCGGTCCCGAGGTCTGGTGGGACTGGATGTTCGTCATCGCCTCCGCGACCTCGCGGCTCGCGAGGGCCCACCCGATCCGGAAGCCGGTCATGGCGTACATCTTCGAGATGCCCTGGACCACGACGAGCTTCGACTGGTCGGGGGCCTGCCTCGCGTAGTCGTAGGGGTTCGGGGCCTTCTGGCCGTCGAAGACGAGCCGGTTGTAGAGGTCGTCCATCACCAGCCAGAGGTTCTTCTTCTCGCAGAACTCGACCATCTCCGCGACGAAGTCCGCCGGGTACAGGATCCCGGAGGGGTTGTTCGGGCTGTTGAGGATGATCGCCTTCGTGTAAGAGCCCACCTTGTCCGCGATGTCGGGCACGGCGGGCACGAAGCTGCCGTCCTCGGGCGTGACCGCCACCGGCACCCCGCCGGCGAGCTTCACCATCTCGGGGTAGCTCACCCAGTAGGGCGCGGGGTAGACGACCTCGTCCTTCGGCTCGAGGATGGCGTAGAGGAGCGACATGATCGACTGCTTGGCGCCGCTCGAGACGACGACGTTCTGGGGCGCGAGCAGCCGGCCGTAGTTCTCCTCCGTGTAGCGCAGAATGGCCTTCTTGAGGGCGGGCAGACCGTCCGCGGGGGCGTAGCGCACCTCGCCCGTGTTGAGCTGGGTCGCGCAGTTCAGCACCGCGTCGAGCGGGGCCTTGCTCTTCGGCTCGCCGCCCCCGAGGTGGATGACGGGCTCGCCCTTTTCCCGCAGCTTCGCCGCGGTCTCGTTGAGCTTCAGTGTGGGCGAGGCTTTGATGGACCTCGCGAGCTGGCTGACGCTCATGGCACGCATCCTTTCCCTGGGACCGGCCCGCAGATCCGCGGAGGCTAGCCTCGGTCCCTCCAAGAGCATAGAGCCAATCGGCTCAGGGAGTATGAAGCGTTTGAATGGGCCGTTTTCCTGATGGGGTCCATCTACCCCACACGGGCGAGGCCGAAGCGGCGCTCCCAGCCGCCGGAGTCGAGGTAGCGGCCGAGCGGCGCCGGCAAGGCGCCCTCGCCCACGAGACGGAACGCTTCCGCGCGAGCCCGCTCGAGAAGGTCCCGGTCACGGAGAAGGCGGGCCACGCGGAAGGTCGGCATGCCCCACTGCCGGGTGCCGAAGAAATCCCCGGGGCCACGGATCTCCAGGTCCCGCTCGGCGATCGCGAAGCCGTCCTCGGTCGAGACGAGCACGTCGAGCCGTGCCCGCGCGACTTCGGACAGCCGGCCGTAGGCGAGCAGGACGCACGTCGACGGCGCGGTCCCGCGGCCGACCCGCCCCCGCAGCTGGTGGAGCTGGGCGAGGCCGAAGCGCTCGGCGTGCTCGATGACCATGAGCGTCGCGTTCCTCACGTCCACGCCCACCTCGACGACCGTAGTGGAGACGAGGACCTGGATCTCTCCGCGGGAGAAGGCGCCCATCGCGTCCTCCTTCTCGGCGCTCCTCATCCGCCCGTGGAGGAGGCCGACCCGGACCCCGGGGAGGGCCGCCGCCCACTCCGAGGACGCCTCCGTCGCGGCCTTGACGTCCTCGAGCTTCTCCGACTCCTCGACGAGCGGGTAGACGACGTAGGCCTGCTGGCCCTCGGCGACGGTGCGCCTCACGAGGTCGAGCACCCCGCGGCGCTCCGAGGCCGCCCGCAGCAGGGTGCGGATCGGCGCGCGGCCGGGCGGCTTCTCGTCGACGACCGAGACGTCGAGGTCGCCGTAGGCGGTGAGGGCCAGCGTCCGCGGGATCGGCGTCGCCGTCATCACGAGCACGTCGGCGTCGTAGCCCTTCCTCCGCAGGTCCTCGCGCTGCAGGACGCCGAAGCGGTGCTGCTCGTCGGCCACGGCCAGCCCCAGCCGGCCGAAGGCGACGCCCTCCTGGATGAGGGCGTGCGTGCCGATCACGATCTGCGCCTCGCCGGAGGCGATGCGGGCGAGGGCGTCTCTCCTCTCCCGGCCCTTCACTGCCGAGGTGAGGAGCTCCACGCGGTACGGGCAGCGGGCGAGCAGGCGGCGGAGGGTGAGGAAGTGCTGCTCGGCCAGGATCTCGGTGGGGGCCATGAAGGCCGCCTGGTAGCCGTTCTCGAGCACGACGACCATGGCCAGGAGGGCGACGAGCGTCTTGCCCGACCCCACGTCGCCCTGGACGAGCCGGTTCATGGGGTGCGTCGACCTGAGGTCGTCCGCGATCTCGCGGAGGACGCGCCGCTGCGCCCCGGTGAGCGGGAACGGCAGGATCCGCTTCACCGCCTCGCGCGCCGCCTCCTGCACCTCGAAGGCGGCCCGCTTCCTCTCGGCGCGCACGCCGGTCCGCCGCCGAGCGAGGCCGACCTGGAAGAGGAGGAGCTCCTCGAGGATGAGCCGGACGTGGGCGGACGAGCGGAAGCGATTCAGGAGGTCGAGCGAGTCGTCCCCGCCCGGCAGGTGGACGCGCCGCAGGGCCTCGCCGCGCCCCATGACGTCGAGCCGTGACCGCAGAGCCGGGGGAAGGGGATCGGGAAGGTCGGCCGGCAACTGCTCCGCCAGGTCAGCGAGGACTCGCCGGAGGGGCTTCACGGTGAGGGGCCCGAGCTTCTCGTAGACCGGGACGAGGCGCCCGGTGTGGATGCCGCCGTGCTCGTCCCCCTCGACGAGCTCGTACTGCGGCGAGCGCATCGCGAGGAGCCGGGAGGCGAAGGCGTCCTTCTCGACGAGGCCGTAGAGGACCACCTTGCGGCCGCGCGAGAGCGTCTCCCGGAGGTAGGGCTGGTTGAAGAAGACCGCCTTCAGCCGGCCGCTCCCGTCGTCGAGGCGCACCTCGTAGATCGTCAGGCGCCGGGCGCGCCGAAGCCCCGCCGCCGCGATCTCGCCCGAGACCGAGACCCGCATGCCGGGCCGCAGGTCGGCCACCCGGGCAAAGCTCCGCCGGTCCTCGTAACGCATGGGCAGGTGCAGGAGGAGATCCTCGGCGGTGCGCACGCCGGCCTTCGCGAGAGCGTCGGCCTTCTGGGGGCCGATGCCCTTGACGTACTGGACCGGGGCGTCGAGGTCCATTTGCCGCGGGCCATCTTCCCACGGCCGGCGGCGCCCGAGGGTCCTACGGGGCGAACTCCACGAGGACGCGGCCCGGCTCCAGCCGGACCCGCCGGGCGGTGTAGGGAAGGGGGAACGGAGCCTGGATGTCGAAGCCTTGCGGCCTTTCCGACGACCGCGTGGACTGGCTCACCATCTGCGCGACGAGGCTCGGGGGGAGGCTGATCCCGCCGACGGTCGCCTCTTCGACCTCGACCCGCCCCGCGCCCTCGGCGCCCGTGAAGCGGCCGCGCACCTCCACGGGCACCGTCCCGCTCAGGAAGGCCAGGAGCCCCGCCCCCTGAGGGAGCTTGGACCTGACCCGGTCCAGGTCGACCCTGCCCCGCGCGCGGAGCCGGTCCTTGCCGAGAGCCAGCTCGAGGGCGGTGAGGCCCGGGGGGATCTTCTCCGCGAGCGTGAGGTTCACGTAGGAGTTGACCTGTCTCTCCGTGAGCACGATCGTCTCGCGCGAGGCGGGCTTGCCCGCACCGAGGCGGCGCTCGATGCGGGCGACGGTCTGGGCCACCGAGTCGGCGTCCTCCCAGCTCAGGCCGGCCGGCGCGGGCGGCCGGACGGGGTCGCCCTTGAGCGGGGCGAGCTGGCCGAGCAGGAGCGCGATGCCGAACGGGAGGAGGAGACTCACACGACGATGATAGCAACCGATCGCGGCCCGGGCGCGAGCGGGGCGAGCGCCGGGGCCCGTTCGCCGGGAGGTCGCGGGCCTCGAGGTCAGGGCGGCAGCTCGATCCGCGCCGGGGGCCGCGCCCAGGCGTGCGCGCCGAAGGTCCGCTGCACGCCGAAGCCGAGCAGCTCGTAGAGGCGGTGCGCACGCAGGTTGTCGACGGTCACCGACAAGGTCGCGCTCGCGAGGCCCTGCCCGCGGAACGCCCGCAGGGCCGTGGCCATGAGAGCCGCCCCGAGGCCGCGCCCCTGGGCTTCGGGCGCCACCGAGACCTGGCAGACGTGTCCGTTCGTGCGGGAGAGACGGCTCGCGATCAGCACGCCGACCGGCCCCCACTGCGCTTCCGCCAGCCGCGACGCCTCCGGGTCGAAGCGCCCGCAGCCCGAGCGCACGACGAGCGTGTCGACGAACGCGCGGCAGCTGCCGAGCGTCGAGTACGTGAGGTTGAGCGCCGCGTCCACGCTGCCGACGTGGCTGCGGTAGACGAGCTCCGCCGCCGCCTTGAGGTCGTCGCGCCTCAGCGGCCGCAGGGTCACGCCCGGGGGCGGGGAGGTCTCGGGCGGGAGGGGCGTCGTGCCGAGGTCGCGGCGCATGTAGTGCCGGG
>Ga0335076_10007620_pt1 | contig 10908 bp, 12 predicted proteins | sample Lox_Sample_25_FD_206717 | JGI IMG/M metagenome (GOLD analysis project Ga0335076, IMG submission 206717) | Soil microbial communities from Loxahatchee National Wildlife Refuge, Florida, United States - Lox_Sample_2.5 | ecosystem: Environmental > Terrestrial > Soil > Wetlands | place: USA...
TGTGCTAATCAGCCAGACGTTCACGCCTACTCGAGCAGGTTCGGACGTAAGTGCCATTTTTACAAATAGCTGTGTCTTCGGCGCCGCCCTCACGGCCGCGGCGTTACGCTTTCAGGAATGTTAGCAGGTCGGCGTTAATGGTATCGGCCTCGGTCGTGGGCATGCCGTGCGGAAAGCCCGTATAGGTTTTCAATGTGCTATTCTTGAGCAACTTTGCCGACAGCGGTGCCGAATCGGCATAAGGCACGATCTGGTCGTCATCGCCATGCATCACCAGGACCGGCACGGTGATCTTCTTCAGGTCTTCGGTGAAGTCCGTCTGGGAGAAGGCGACGATGCCGTCATAATGCGCCTTGGTGCCTCCCATCATACCCTGGCGCCACCAATTCCAGATCACCCCCTGAGAGGGTTTCGCACTAGGCCGGTTATAACCATAGAACGGTCCAGCCGCCACATCGTAATAGAACTGGGCTCGGTTGGCGGCGAGTTGCGCCTGAAACCCGTCAAAAACCTCCTTGGGCAGCCCGCCCGGATTGGTCGCCGTCTTTACCATCAGCGGTGGCACCGCACTGATGATCACCGCTTTTGCCACTCGGCTTTCGCCGTGGCGCGCTAGGTAGTGCACCACTTCGCCGCCGCCGGTCGAATGGCCGACATGCACCGCACCCTTGAGGTCGAGATGTGCGGTCAGCGCCGCTAGGTCGTCGGCGTAATGATCCATGTCATGGCCGCCGCCGGGCTGGCTGGAGCGGCCATGGCCGCGCCGGTCGTGGGCGATCACGCGGAAGCCATTGCCGAGGAAGAACAGCATCTGCGTGTCCCAATCATCGGCCGATAGCGGCCAGCCGTGGCTAAACACGATGGGCTGACCTGTGCCCCAGTCCTTGTAGAAGATCTGAACGCCGTCTTTGGTGGTGATCGTGTTCATTTCGAGCGATCGTAACGCTCTGAATTCTCAGGGCAAATTTATTCTTCTGACGGGAGCCCGATTAAAGCTTCAATCGACGCGAGCGTTGCAATTACCGGCCAGGGACAGGCTGGTCTATCTAAGGAGACGTTGACCGCAGAGCAGAAAGCTGAGGGCGCTTTGCGCGTAGCGCTCAACGGCCGGCTTGCTCTGGTTGTGGAGATGACTCATTTTCACCGTCTGCATAGATTTATTGACAGTTCCTGCGACTAGCCATAATCTTGGCTCGCTTATTAATTACGAAGCGAGGAAGCCGGTGAGAATCCGGCGCGGTCGCGCCACTGTAATCGAGCCCCGGTTCTAATGGGCACGCGGTTCGAAAGTCAGACCCTCGTTCGTAGCATATATGCAGTTTTCTACCGGACGCATGATCCTAAGGAGACCAAGAAATGTTAGAGAGAGTTTTAACTCCGACCTCGGAGCCAGTTCCTATTCCAATCAGTGAGTTGTTCCCGTGGCTAGTTTTTGCGGGAGTTCTGCTTTTGGCGATTTACTTTGTCGGTGTCGAGGAAGGCGCAACTGCGATCTTTCCCGGGATGTATGTGCATGAATTTGTGCACGATGGACGCCATCTCCTCGGTAGGATCTACCCTGGCGCCGAGTTGGCGGGTTTTAGCTGAGCGCCCACGATACTCGAATTGGAGGGCTTTGGGACGAGAAGCGGAATGGTTCGATCCAATCTTCCTCATTTCACTGTTTTCCACGATATGTTACGCGGATGGCGGATTTTCTGAGCTGGGCTGCCTGGGTATACCGCGACTGCTATCAAGAATCTCCGGATGGATCGCTCTCCCTTATGCGCGCCGCTCCGTGATCGACGGGCGAGTCGGCAACGTTGGAATGAGACCGATCTTCATCGCTAGCCAATTCAACACGAAGAGTCCGATAAGAGCGCTGGCGTTGAGCACGAAGATCCAGCCAACTATTGCCGGTGTGAAGTCCTCCGTCCCACCGAGTACGACGAGCGAAACCATAAACAGCACCCCCTCGAAGACCGCAAAAGCGGCTGCGAACGCTGCCAAGTAACGCCCGGTCCAAACGGCCTTATGTAGCGCGCGGGTAGTCCATCGAGCAGCCAAAGTCGCGAGGATTGCGGCTGCACCGATGGCGATGCCCCAAGCAAACGAGGTTATTGTCCATGGATATCGAAGGACGGTGAAACCAACAAACTGGTTGGCAAGCCAGACAGTGCCGGTTAGAAGAAACGCGTCGCGCCGGTTCAAGGTCAGGGCAGCTGCGGTACTGAACGCAGCAAAGGGGGTAGCGCAAGCGAAACTGAGACTGAACGCGACACTGGCGCAGACCAGCAAAGCTAACCACAGATGGTGACGCCAGCCCGTCAAGGACGCAGCGTCGTGCTCCGGGGACCGGGGATGCGCGAATTTAGAAATCGGAGATTTTTGCACTTTCATTGTATTCTTTGTTTTCGATTTTCGGGAGGCAAAGCTCAGATAAGCATGCGGCCTATCCGTGCTGGAATCCGACGCCGGCGCGGTCTAATGGATCCGGCTCGGCCATGCCGAGCCAACGTTTCCGGAGGTGATCCCAAAGAGCTAATCGTGACCAATCCGGCTCCTTTGCGATCCCCATTTCCCGCGTGAGGAATGGGTTAGGCAGAAAGACGGTCAGTTGTTGCTCGTCCTTTCCGTTGTAAAGACGAAGACCCCAGCTATTTGGAGTTCCCTTGTCGTTTAGCTGCCGATATAGTTCAGCTCTGGAAGTCCGGCGATGCGCCTTGAGGTTAGGATCAGTTGGCCGCGATGGTGATCCTTTATTCTCTCCGATACAAATGTGAAAATGCCAGGTGCCAAAATCTACCGTGATATAGCCGTCGTATAAGTCCACCCTTTCCGGCTTCGCAGGGGCCTTAATCTCCCACGCCGCTCCTTGAATCAAAATTCCAAAAACGATTTCCTGCCAATAGTTATCAAATATATCTTTCAATAACTCAAAGAGAACTGATTCTGAGGTTGGCAAATCGAATATTTCTAGCGTGCCATTGCCCAGTTCAAAGACCCTTCGTGATTGTGGCGAGTCAGGATTGGCAGATTTTGATTGCATCGATTTAAGTCCTTTAAAATCGGAGCTCGGCGCCAGCGAACGCAGTGATTCCCAGTGCAGGATACCCAAGCGTCGCAAAGTAATGCTCGTGAGCCGCATTCTCAATCCGAAAAGTAAACGCCAGATGATCGTTTACTTCCAGCCGACCGTAGGTCCGCAACAGCCAATAATCATTGAGTTTGACGAATCTCGCCGGGAAAAACGAAAAATCTTCAACTACCTGCTGGCCTGCAAAATAAGAGCCGAACCCCACGGTGAACACATGGAAGAATTTGTAATTTGTGTCCAGGCTGAAGACGTACCTCGGGACATCTGGATTTCTCTGTGTCACGCCGGCTGTTGTGAAATACGATTCGGTCCAAGTGAATGCAGCGCGGGTCTGCCAGTCCTTGACCGGATTCATCCGAAGTTCTGTCTCGATTCCATAAGTCTCGCCCGTGTTACGATTCAGAAAGATCCCAGTGACCGGGCTGGTCGGTACGAAGGCGATAACGTCGTTGATGAAGTTTTGGAAGAAACTGGCGCTGAATGTGACGCCGCTGTTCCACAGGTATTGGTCTAATCCGACGTCGTATCCCCGCGATCTTTCAGGCTTGAGATTGCGATTTCCGAGGTCCACAGGTGACGTTGAAAACGTATCGAAAAGATCGGGTGCCTTGAAGGCAGTGCCGACGCTTGCGCGCAGTTTGGTTTTAGTCGGCTCAATCAGATAAGCACCGGAAAAGCGGTAAGTGAAAGCGTTTCCGGCGAGTTGGTAATAGTCGTAGCGGCCACCGGCGATCAACGTCAAATTGGGGACGATCGTCCATTGGTCTTGCAGATAGAGAGCGAAATTATTCTCTTCCTGCAAAGGAAACGAATTATCATGACCCGCTTCCAAATAATAGGTAGCACCCGCCACAGCGAGGTTTTGGGCAGTGACCTGGAACGTGTTCTGCCAATCGGTCACCAGGTTGAATGCTTTTCCGATATACAGAGTCCCGGTGAAATCCTCCGACGGAATGGGAGGATCAGTAAAGGTGTATCGCTCGTGATATCCGCCGACGACCAGGTGTTGCTGCCACCAATCGGTTGTTTTCCAATTTACAAACAGCGTCACCAGATTAGTCTCGCCCGTCGCCTTCGCATGTGGATCGTCGAACGGGATATCGACCGGCCGGTCACTGCTGGGTTCTCCGTATCTGCCAAATTCACCTCGAGCCGTCATCCCAATCGTGAGCGTGGGAGTTAGTGGCACATCAAGACGGAATGAGTACCCGTCCTCACGCAAATAGTTGTTTGGCCGTTCGTTGGCTGTTTCGTTATGTACGTAGCCAAATGAATAGGCGATTTTGCCAATGACGCCATCGCTGACAATACCGGCCCTGAGAGATTTGTAACTTCCCCCTTCCCCGAATAGGGTGACCTTTGGAGGCCCCGAACCTTCATGCGTTGCAAGGGAAACCACTCCCCCGATGGCATCGGATCCGTACAGAGTGCTGTACGGGCCTCTTACCACAGTAATCGTGTCGAGGTTGAATGTTTGTGCGTAAGCAAGAAACGGGTCCGCATTGTCAAAAATACCAGTGTTTACCCTAATTCCGTCCACCAGTACCAGGCTGTAAGAAGGATCATTGCCTCGGATACTAACAGTGGTGAATCCACCACTGGCCCCAGTTTCCAGCGAAAATACCCCCGGCGTCGTGTTCAACGCTTGCTTTACCTGGTAAATCTGTTCGGTTTCAAGCTGTTCGCCAGTGAGCTGGCTAACCGCGCTCCCGATCTGTGACTCGTTCTCCGGGGTGCGGGTGGCGGTCACGATAATCGGATTCAAAGTATTATTGGCGCCGCTATCTGCATCATCGGCCAGCGCAGCGTGGCTGGTTATCAGCGCCAAGAAAGAAGCAATTGTCAGTCTCTCGATATCCAGGAGGATGCCAGATTTCCGGATAGCCGCGGTACCAGTCAGTACCTGCAGAGTCTTTACATAGTGGTACTCTAATAAATCAGAGGGTCGTTCTGTTTCAGTTGGCATTTTTTCCAAGCGCAAACCCGCCAAGGCTCACGCGCGGTTACGGTGCAAGTGCGTTTGACCGCCTTTGCGCCGAGGGTTGTTGGAAACCGCGACTCCTCGTAGACAGGGCTTGCCCGACCTGGACATAACTTTCCTGAACGCCGAACTGCAACGGTTCCCATCCTGTCTTTGGCGAGACAGTGACCCGGACTATCCCGGATCTGATGAGCACTGACAGAGGAGGTCTTCTGACTCCGAGGTCACTCTACTAGCTCCGCCTTCCCATCCTGAATTAGAACAGTGGCAAAATGGAACGTTCGTCACTCGTTACAGCGGCGCAACCGCACGGGATTTACACCCGTTTCCCAATTTCTCCCTATGCCTTAGCAAGGGCCCTCTGCAGGGGTTCCACTACCGTCGGAGGTAGTGGCTGTGAGAAAGAACATTGCGGTGTTTTATAGGGCCAGCAGGACTTCCCTGTCAAGCATCCAAGCTGTCCAAAGTGGAGGTTCGACGAGTTGCATGCTCGCCGCCGGGGCCTAGACGCCGCAAACTGACGAGCGGATGGTCTAGGGCCGGGAAATGGGGCCGATCCAAGCCCCATTCTGTCGCGATTTCCGCCTTTGTGAGATCCATTCCTGCCATAAAGAAGCGGCTGGGTTAGTCAGAATGGAAAACGAGTTATTCCGCTTGGAATCATAGATCATCAAGCAGTCCTTCTCGCTCAATAAATGCAGTGATTTCAGCGAGACCGGTGCCCGCCTTGAGATTGCACATCACGAATGGTCTCTTCCCCCGCATCTTTCGCGCATCAGCCTCCATAACCTCCAGGGAGGCGCCCACATAGGGAGCAAGGTCGATCTTGTTGATGACCAGAAGATCGGATTTGGTGATGCCCGGGCCGCCCTTTCGCGGGATCTTTTCGCCGCCGGCCACGTCAATGACATAAATCGTCAAATCGGAAAGTTCCGGGCTGAAAGTCGCGGCAAGGTTATCGCCACCCGATTCGATAAACACAATGTCGGCGTCCGGGTATCTTTGCAGCATCCGATCGACGGCTTCCAAATTGATCGACGCGTCTTCGCGAATTGCCGTGTGCGGGCACCCGCCTGTTTCCACCCCCATAATTCGCTCTGCCGGCAGCGCGCCGGCGACAGTCAGCAGGCGCTGGTCCTCCTTGGTGTAAATGTCGTTCGTGATTACAACCAGATCGTACCGGTCTCGCAATAATTTGCATAGCATCTCGACGAGTGTCGTTTTGCCGCTTCCCACTGGCCCGCCAATGCCCACGCGCAATGGCGGATTTCGTTTTGTGCGTCGGGAGTTGCTCATGTGGCTTTGCGCTTCGGCATCCCTGGAGGGATCGTGTTTGACGGCTCTACTGGTTTGCGTACCGGCGGATATAACTCCCCGAGGCGGGGTGAAAAGGTGGAGATCTCGCTGGGTTCGGTGTCGATCGCGCCGAACACCACCTGAGGGACGAGCGCGCGCATGGCAAAAAGGATTTTCTGTCCCGCAAGGTCAAGGAGTCCGTTGAGCTTACGGATACTCGTGACGCTGGGAGTCATGGTGCGAATGCGTGTGTCGGTTCAGCTTATCGTCCGAATCGACGTGATGTTCGCTGAAGACTTTGTTAGCAACTAAGTAATCTTCAGCGAACGTCTCGTTGTGCCCGTGTCTGTGCCCGCCTCCGTAGGCTCCGCCTTCGGGTTCAAAAGGGGCGGTTTCCTCGCGCACCGTCACGCCTAGTTGCAACAGCATCTCCCGCAGGACTGGATCGGTCTCAAGTTTAAGAAAATTTTCCCCAAGCTGGACCGGTATGTGGCGGTTTCCCAAATGATATGCCGCCCGCATTAGCGCAAGAGGCGTCTCGGCGGTAACGAGTAGGAGATTCTCCGGGGCCGCTTCGACTCTTATCAATGTGCCGTCTTCTGCTTCCAGAATATCGCCGTCGTGCAGCACCGATCCGCGTGGGAGAAAGAGCGCCGCTTCAGTCCCGTTGGCGAGCGTCGCTCGCAATCGATTCTTCCGCCGAAGATCGAATGTCAACAGCAGCTTTGAAAGACAGCTCCGTTCGACTTCGGTTATTTCGCGATGAGCGTGTCTTTCGATCCGTATCATTCCCGGCATCCTCGAAGGAAATTCGAAGCCCTTTTCAACATATCACGTTACAATTGGCGTACAAGGCTGACCATTGTCGCCGCCATTTGGTTAGTGGCAGCCATCGGTATGACGTTCAGCGCTGGTCACGCCGCGGCTGCGATGCATAATACTTTTACGAAAATCGTGCTATCTCTGTCAATCTCTGCCGAAAATAAATTATACCTGAGCGCCGGAAATGGCGATCTGGCACGGTCCCGGGGATTGCTGATTCAAGGAGGACACAATTGACAGTGGCGTAACTTAACCAGTAATGCTTCCGCAGGGCGAAGGATGAGCTTGCGTTTTTCGGCGTTTCTTTACGAATGATGGATAGCGCGAACTTAATGCGCTTGTATTTTTGGTCTAGAACCCCATCCCGAGCAACGCCCCCCGCAACGACAGATCCTCCGCAATTTATCCCGGGAGATCGTTACCAGTAGATGTCAACGTAAACCTGCCATGTTTAACACCCCTGGTAGCAATGAGATGCTCGGCAACATTTTTAACGATCGAAAGCTTGCCGCGAAGCACTAGGACTTCGAGGCAGTTTTGGTGATCGAGATGTACGTGCAGGCTTGAAATAATCGTCTCCAAATGTTCGTGTTGAAAATCCGTCAACCTTTCCTGGACAGTTCGCTTGTGGTGGTTGTAAACGAGTGTAACAGTACAGGCTACTTCTCCGTCAGCTAACTCCTGGTTGTACTCGACAAGTTGGTCGCGAACCATGTCACTGATTGCAAGCGACCGATTCCGATAGCCTTTTTTCCGGATCATGAGATCCAGCTCTTTGAGTAGCGGTTTACTCAAAGACACGCCAAAACGCGCAACCTTGTCCTGAGCCACGGGACCGGCAATATACAGACGCCAAAGGTAACGGTCAATTGGCCGCCTCCGGGTGGCGGCCTACCGGACGACGATAAGAAAGATTCTAGTAGCACGCATTTTAGAATCATGCTATCTCTTGCCGGCAACTTGTTTGCCAAAAAGCCCTGGTCGCTAATTGCGCATGAATTCCTTGAAGAGCATGCATCGACGCCCTCGCCTCACGCCGCACAAATGCCCGCGCTGCGTTCTGATCTGCCTGGCTGCCTTCAGTGTTATCGGTGGCGTCACATTGCCCGGCGGCGCGGTCGCAGACGAGAACTCTCCGCCCTTATCCGAGTGGTTATCGGGCGATGGACTGACGGGGTCTTGGGGAGGACTCCGTACCAAGCTCATGGATCGGGGAGTTGAGTTTTTCGGCACTTATTATGCCGAAGGTTGGGGTAACACGAGGGGCGGTTTAGAAACCGGGACGGTCTACACTGGTATGGCCGAATTTGGCTTTAATCTCGACTTAGAAAAGGCAATTTGCTGGCACGGAGCGAGTTTCAGGATGAATTGGCTCTGGCTGAGCGGACGAAATGCTTCGGAGGATCTCGTCGGAAATTTCCTCACGATCTCGAGCATCGCCGGTTTCAACACGCTCCGGGACTACGAACTTTGGTTCCAGCAGAATCTGCTGAATGATAAAATCTCCATTCGCCTCGGACAACTGGCTGCCGACACAGAGTTTGTTATCTCGGACTATGGCGCTTTATTCCTGAACGGAACTTTCGGCTGGCCCGCTTTCATGTACTTGAATTTGCCTGAAGGCGGACCTGGTTTGCCGGTAGGAATCCTGGGGATCCGCCTGGCGGTTCAACCGCTGGACTGGTTCAGGTTTCAGACCGCAGCGTTTCAAGGCAATGTCTACGCACAGAACGTGAACCTTCACGGCTTCCGCTGGCGTCTGGATGGCGCGAACGGATTCTTTTTTCTGAACGAAGCGCAATTTAGCTGGAACAAAAAAGCCGCGGAAACGGGCCTTCCTGGTCAATTCAAAGCGGGCGGATGGTTTCACACGGCCGAGTTTGCCGAGGCCAACAATGACGCTTTCGCGCGCGGGAATTCGGGCTGCTATTTCATCATCGATCAGATGCTTTATCGCAATCCGATGAAAACAACTGAACACTCTGCGAATGCCGACGGAGATGGCAAGAGCGCTCTCAACAACACGAACACGACAGGAACCACCGAGGAGAAATCAGACCAGGGTCTTGGCTGGTTTGGCCGTATAGCTTATGAGCCGCAAGATCGCAATTTTATCGATTTTTATTTCGACACGGGACTCACTTACAAGGGGCTGATTCCCAGTCGTGACGGCGACACACTCGGCGTCGCATTAGCTTATGCGCATTTGAGTTCCGGCGTGCAAGAGACCGAGGTCGACGAGAGTCCTGTAAGCCTCGTAGGAGCGGAAATGGCGCTCGAACTCACCTATCAGGCGCAACTCACCAAGTGGCTGAGCATTCAACCCGACCTGCAAGTCATTATAAATCCCGGCGGCAACAATGAACTCAATAATGCCATCGTAGTCGGAGGGCGCGTATCCCTCACCTTCTAATGCGCACTCCTTAGCCCAAATTCCGTGAAATCATCTAATACGAACATCTTCACAAATGCATCCTCTGAGGTGATCGGCACTGCCGGTCGACGGCAGTCCATCCCGAACCCATGAATATAGCGTGTCGATCGCAAACGACCCCCACGCCGCGCAATTTTTCCAAGCCAACTTAGAGTCGAGCTACTTATGCATATCCCAGATGGTTATTTAAGTCCTAGTACTTGCGCCGTGCTCTACGCAGGCGCAGCACCGTTTTGGGTCGTTGCGCTACGGCGCGTGCGCCGAATCATGAGCGCGCGACTGGTACCGCTAATATCGCTAGCGGCAGCTTTTTGCTTTGTAGTCATGATGTTCAATCTACCGTTGCCGGGCGGCACGACAGGCCATGCCGTCGGAATGGGCATTACCACCATCGTGCTCGGGCCGTGGGCATCAATTTTAGCGATTTCCGTGGCGCTCCTCATTCAGGCGCTCTTCTTCGGCGATGGTGGCATTACCGCATATGGCGCGAACTGCTTGAACATGGCAATCATCGGCTCACTGGTCGTAAATGTTCTTTACCGAGCGATTTCGGGGCGTGCTTCGATTGATTCACCGCGCCGCATCGTCGCGGCGGCTATTGCGGGCTATGTGGCCATCAATGTCTCGGCGCTGTCTGCGGCGATTCAACTCGGCATCCAGCCCGCACTTTTCCACGACGCTTCAGGGGCGCCGCTGTATGCGCCTTACCCGTTGAGCATCTCGGTCCCGGCGATGCTCATCGGACATCTCACCTTTGCGGGTTTGGGAGAAGCCGTAATCTCAGGGGGAATCCTGGCTTATTTACAGCGGGCGAATCCTTCCCTGCTCCAAGCGACGTCTGGGCTGGATGCAGCCGACGTTGGCTGGCGTATGACCCGCCCAATGTGGATTGGACTAGCCGCACTGATGATTCTAACGCCCTTGGGCTTGCTTGCCGCAGGCTCGGCCTGGGGCGAATGGGGCGTCGAAGATTTCAAAGACCCCAAGGCGCGTGAAGAAATCGCCGCCGCCTCACACAATATCGCGCCGCCGGCTGAAGCGCCGAAAGGGTTAGAGCAGCTTTCGTCAGTTTGGACCGCACCGATGCCGGATTACGCACCCCCATTTTTGAAGAGTAAGGAACTTGGCTACATCATGTCGGCGATGATGGGTACGGGCTTGATTATTTTGGCTTTCTTGTTTTTGGACGCAGTTCTGCGGGTGACAAGCCGCCGCAGGAAAGAGCCAGGGACGCCCTGAAATAAATGACCGCTCATCCTTTCATTGAACGAACGCTTGCTGGGTTCGCTGACGCACTGG
>Ga0335076_10007621_pt1 | contig 10908 bp, 8 predicted proteins | sample Lox_Sample_25_FD_206717 | JGI IMG/M metagenome (GOLD analysis project Ga0335076, IMG submission 206717) | Soil microbial communities from Loxahatchee National Wildlife Refuge, Florida, United States - Lox_Sample_2.5 | ecosystem: Environmental > Terrestrial > Soil > Wetlands | place: USA: Florida...
TTGGCTCGGTGGCTTCAGCCGTCGGCTGGTTCGCCACCTGCGCTGCCTACTATCAGATGAAACCTTCATTCGGACAACGCGCCATCGCAGCCGCCGGAGCGGCCATAGGACTGCTCCTGATCTTCATCAAAATCGCCCCCGGGGTGCCCGGGCATTTCAGCGCCTACGAATGGCTGGCCCTGGCAGTTTGGATTGGCATTGGATTCGCGCTCCTGCGAAAGGAAGCCTGCGTGCCAGCCTGAAAAGCCCGAGAGAGAATTCAGTGATCAGCTGTGAGTTCCCAGTCTCAGAGATAGGAGAAAGATATGACGAAGCAAACCTGGCGATACCTGACGCAGTTGTTAGCTGTCTTCATTCTGCTGGTTGCGGCGCCCTTGTGGGCCGCCGCCTCGCCGCCATCCTTCGACATGGTCATCGTCAACGGTCACATCATCGATGGAACGGGATCACCGTGGTATTCGGGTGACGTTGGAATCCGGGCAGGGAAAATTGCGGCCATCGGGAATTTGAGCGCTGCGCCACGCACCCGCACCATCGACGCGCACGGCTTAACTGTCGCTCCCGGTTTCATCGACATGCTCGGGCAGTCCGAGAGAACGATTCTTGTTGATCCGCGACTGCCGTCCAAGATTTATCAGGGCATTACTACGGAAATCACGGGCGAAGGCGATTCGGCGGCCCCGCTGAACGACTTCATCAACCAAACCGACCGCGCCCAGTATGCGCACTATGGCATTACTCCCGACTGGCGCACCTTTGCCGAGTACTTTGCCCGGCTGGAAAAGCAAGGAATGGGAATCAATTTGGCCAGTTATGTGGGCGCAACGCAAGTTCGGCGCATGGTGCTAGGCGACGACGATGTACAGCCGACGCCAGAACAACTGCAGCAGATGAAAGAGCTGGTGAGACAGGCGATGCAGGACGGAACCGTGGGAGTTTCAAGTGCTCTCGAATACGCGCCTGCGCCCTACGCGAAAACCAGCGAATTGATCGCGCTGGCCGGCGAAGCTGCGAAGTTCGGCGGCATCTATGCTACTCACATGCGCAATGAAAGCGATGATGTGCTGGGAGCGATTGAGGAAGCGCTAACCATTGGCAAGCAGGCAAATATCCCGGTGGAAATCTGGCATATCAAAGTTGCCGGAAAGGCAAATTGGGGACGCATGCCCCAGGTCGTGGCCAAGATCAATTCGGCCCGCGCTGCGGGCATGGATGTGACGGCCAATACATATGCCTATACGGCCTGGGACAACGACTTGTCCGCCTTCATTCCACAGTGGGCCCACGATGGCGGCAATGCGAAGCTGGTGGAGCGATTGAAGGACCCAGCGATGCGGGCGCGTATCCGCAAAGACATGGAGACACCGTCAACTGCCTGGGACAACGAATGGCAGGAAATCCCCGGCCCGGAAGCCGTCTTGATCGAGGTCGTAAACAATCCGGAATTACTGCCGTTGCAAGGCAAGACGCTGGCTGAAATCGCAAAAATCTGGAACGAAGACCCAATGGACACGTTGTTTGATTTGTTAATTCAAGACCACGGGCTCACCGACGTTGCCGTCTTTGGCATGTCGGAGCCGGATGTTGCTCTGGCCTTGGCGCAACTCTGGGTTTCGATTTGCAACGATTCATCAGGCACATCGCCGGAAGGAATTCTGGGCAAAGAGCATCCCCACCCGCGCGCTTACGGCACTTTTCCTCGCATCCTGCGTAAATACGTTCGCGAGGAAAAGAGACTCACGCTGGAAGACGCGATTCGCAAGATGTCGGCGCTGCCTGCCCAGCGCATGCGCCTGACCGATCGCGGCGTCCTCAAAGCTGGGATGTGGGCCGATGTTGTGATCTTCGATCCGGAAACCATTCGAGATGTGGCAACGTTTGAAAATCCCAACCAGTTGTCTCAGGGAATGGAATACGTGCTGGTCAACGGTGTGCCGGTCATCGATCAGGGCAAGATGACCGGAGCGCTGCCGGGGAAGGTTCTGCGGGGACCGGGATACGCGCAATGATGAGACTAGCTAGGGCAATGCTGCCTGGGTGACGGGCGTCTGCGTTATACGCGGCGTAGCCAACGTACCGGTGATATTGAATCCGTGCGCGCCCTCACGCGCCAGTTTCAGGTCCAGAGCGCGGTCCAGAGAGGCTGAGCCGCTTACCTGGTAGATTCCACCCGGAGTTACCAGTTTTCCCGCCTCGATTTCTAATTGGCGGTCGCGCAATACGAGGTGCCCCACGAAGTGGTTTAGGCGAAGCGGTTCATTGTTCCCTGCGAGCAGGAAGCGAGGAAGGAAGCCATCGTGAGCTTCGATCTGCAAGCTGGCAGTGGCCGAGGAGAAAATCTCCGGCGCGCTCACGCCGGACGCAGTGAAGCGATAACTGGCCGTGGCCGCGCCGCTCACCCAATCGTCGTGCATGGCAGTTGCGAGCTGCGCCAGCGAGAGTTGTTCACATATTCCACTGCCAGAGTAGACAGGTGCACTGCCCGTAAAATCTGCCGTCCATTGGCCGCGATGCTCGCCGCCCAGCACTTTGCCGCGGAGATTGGAAAGTTGCAGTTTTCCATTTTCCAGTACAATCGAGGCGGAAACGCCGTTCACGATCAGCTGGTGAATCACAACCTGGTCGGCAGCGAGCGTGCCGGCAGCGCGCAGCCCCAGGAACAAAGAGTTCCCTGGCGAACGCAAAGCGGACAGAAACCGGTACCAGGGCCGCTTGATGGGATGTGGATTAAAGTCCTGGCTTAGTTCATCGGTGACGATCCGGGGAGAATCGAGATTGAAGCCAATGAAACAATTCGCCGGGCTCACGCAGGGACGAGGCAAGGTCAACGAACCATGCCACACGCTATTCGCCGCCGAAGCGTTCAAATTGGTCACGCGAATCTCATCCGGCATCAGCAGAACATTTGCAGCATTTATCTCAACCGGAGAGTTCAAGCCACGCATCTCGGCGTGCACGGAGTGAAGCTGCGCTGTTCCTGTGATCTGGGCCGGGGCGAAGCCAGTCCAAGGGCCGTCGACATGCAAATCCACCCGAGTCTGGCCATTCGCCGTGAGTGCAGGCGCCGGCAAACCGGCAGTGCGCCCTAATGCCAGGAGCCTCTGAATCTCGGCATCTCCGTTGACCGAGAAATCGTATCCCGAAGGTGCGAACCAAGCCTGTACTTTGGCGGGCGAAGGCCGGGTCGATGCGATCATGAAAGGCCCGACCTCCAGCCGAAGTTGATTGGGAAGCGTAGCTATCGCCCCGCCAGCCGGCTGTGTAGTCTTGCGTGCTTTTTCATGATCCAGTCCCGCCAGAGTCAAAGGAACGCGGTCGACTCTCAACTCCGTCCTCGTAGATTCGGCCGAAAGGCTTAAGTCGGCAATGGTACCGTTCCCGTGCCACATGGGTTGGCCGCCCGATCTCTTCATCAGATGCGCAGTCGCATCGAGCTTTCCCCTGGCGACAAGGTCTGTAGGCAGGTTTTTCTTTGCGTGGCGGGCAAGCGCTAAGAGCGACTGCGCAGGTATGTTCGCTGCCTCAAAAGTTAAATCATAAGCGGGAAAACCCGGCAACGCGAGGGCTGCACCGGAAAGGCTCAAAACGCCATCGCCAATCGGTCCCCGGCAGGCGAGATTGCTTATGAAGTGATCGGCTGAACTGAAGACTCCATCGCAATGCGCCGCCAGGCGGAGGGGATTGCCTGAGTTAATGTCAGAACGGCGAAAATCATCGACGGAAGCGTCGGTGGCCACATTCAGATTTTCCGGCGCACCCGTCAGCGTGGCGAAAACAGTGATGGTGCCCCGCCATCCTTTGTCGTGACCGGACGCAAGCTTAGTAGCCTGGCCGAGTTGGGCATGGTCCCATTGCAGAGTGAAGCGCAGCGGCATCTGGCGGAGCGTTGCTGCGCGTTGCCACGAGCCTTCGATGCGCAAGAATCCTGTATCGGTCAAGTTCAAGTCGGTCCGGACTGGTTGCGCTCTTAGCCGCATGCCCCAGGCATTCTCGGAATCCTGCCACAGAGCCAGATCGGCTTCGGTGAGAGCGTAAGGTTTTTTCTCGGCGCCAAACTTGAAATTAATGCGGGCATTGCTGGCCTCGATATACGGAAAGCCGGGGCGGGGTTCACTCTTGGGCTTGCTCGTCGGAGCGAGTGGGTTCTTGGCAGCACGCTCCAGCAGGTACTCGATATTCCAGCGGCCTTCGCTGTTGCGGACGAGATTGAAGCTCGGCTCGGTGAGGTCGAGACGGGCAATCTCGAACTGCCCGTGCAACAGAGAATGCAGGTGCAGCAGCGAACTCAGGCGTAGTGTGGCCGTGACTTCCCCGGCGCGCAGCACCGGCTCGGCGCTGAATGCAGGATCATCATGGACCACGAAATCTCTGAGTTCAAAGCCCGGCCGCGGCAAGAGGCGAAGGTAAACTTGCCCCACTTCCACCTGCCGGTCCAAGGCCAGACCGATCGAGCGCACCAGCCTTGACCGAAGGCTCTGGGCGCCGGGGTGAGTGAGAAACAGCACGAGCACGAAGGCTAGGCCAAGCGCAATCCTGCCGAATTTGGAGCGAAGAAATCTCAACGCACCATCCTCAACGTACGGTTCCAGCGGGTCTCATCGAAAAAGTGAATGATCACGTGGAGCAGGAAACCGATGCGCTGACCGATTTCGGTCTGCTTGTACTGGTTGGGCGGTGTTTCAAACGACCAGTAGATGAACATGGGACGGCCGATCACATTGGGCCGGGGAATAAATCCCCAGAACCGGCTGTCATAGCTCACATCGCGATTGTCGCCCATGGCGAAATAGCTGTTGGGCGGGACGACCAGGTCGCTGCCTTCAATGTGCTGAGGCAATTCCCTGGCCCAGGCTTCGGTGACGCCGGTAAACTCACTGGGTGGGGCGGCCGGGAAATTGTCGCGATAATTGTCCCGGTCCGGATAACCGTCCTGGGCCTGGTGAATTACATAAGGTTCATCGAGCTTTTCACCATTACGATAAACCGCGCCATCCCGGAGGTGAATGCGGTCCCCCGGGATTCCAATGATTCTCTTTACCACGTACAGCCCCGGTTCGGCGGGGGAGAGAAAAACCACGATGTCCTGGTGATGGATCTCGCGGTACGGAAGCAGCGGCCCCATCCAGTGTGTGGGCGGAGCGAAAATGACGCGATTCACGAACACGTGGTCGCCGATAAGCAGGGTATTTTCCATGGAGCTGGAAGGAATCTCAAACGCCTGCAGGGCGAACGTGATGATAAATAGCCCCGTGACCAGCACCGCGGCCAACGACGCCAGAAACTCCACGGTCGTTTCGCGCGGTTTTTCTTCGACTTTTTCTTCTTTCTTGGCCACGTTTATGTTTCCCTCTTACGAATCCTGGACTAGTGCACTAAACGAAACGTGCGGTCCCAGCGGGTAATCTGAAACAAATGGGTCACCGCATAGGCGAAATGAAAAAGTCTATCACCTGCATTGGGAGAAGGCGGCATATCCTGGTCCAGGCTGCGAACCGACCAATAAATCACCAGGGGGCGGCCGATGATCTTCTCGCGAGGCACAAAGCCCCAATAGCGGCTGTCCAAACTGTCGTCGCGGTTGTCGCCCAGCACGAAATAGTTGTCCTGGGGGACAATCAGTTGGCCGTCTTCCACCAGCTTTCGCATTTGCAGCCACCAGTTTCCGTCCAATCCTGGGACGGGAACGTTCAGCCGGGGAAAATCATCGCGGAATACGTCGCGCGCCTTGCGGGTATATTGCACATACGGCTCCTGGAGCTCGACTCCGTTCACATACACCCGGCGGTCAATCAGGCGGACGCGATCGCCCGGCAGGCCTACCACCCGCTTCACGAAATGCTGGGAAGGGTTGAGGGGGTAGAGGAAAACGATGATGTCCCCGCGATGAATCGGGCGGTAGGGCATGAACAGACCGGAAATACGCCCGCCCCCGTAACGCAGTTTGTCCACCAGCAGATAGTCGCCGATCAGCAGCGTGCTCTCCATCGATTCCGAGGGGATCTGGAAAGCCTGGACAATGAAGGTGATCACGAAGACCGCAATCACCACGGTGGCGAGCAGAGACTGAAGTGAAGTCAGACCGTCAGACGCCTGCGATTTCCAAGTCTCCGCCATGGCAAATCTAATTGGAACCAGCCGGGCGCTTGCCCCGGCCCTCGGATGGCTGCGCCACCCGCAAATATTCGAGCACTTGGCCGGCTGCTTCCTGCTCCGCGTTCTTCTTGGTTAATCCTTCGGCACGGCCCACAAATTCTGGAGGGCCGCCGTTCTCAGCAGAGGGCAGCCGAACCTCCACGGTGAAAGTCTTGCTATGTTCCGGCCCTTGTTCTTTCACCAGCAGGTAAACCGGTTGTGGCCTACCCAGGGCCTGCATGCGTTCCTGGAGCGCAGATTTGTTGTCCGTTACTGGTAAGCTGCCGTGGTGCACGACGCGATCCAGCTCGGGAGTAATGATGCGGTCCCGCACCAGACGCTGGGCCGGCTCCCAGCCTCCATCCAGATAAATGGCTGCCAGAACGGCTTCGAGCGCGTCCACCAGCAGAGCCGGTTTGTTGCGGCCTCCACTTTTTTCCTCGCCCCGGCCTAGTCGCAGAAAGTGGCCGACCTGCAGCTCCTGGGCTACGCGGATTAGATGCCGCTCGCTTACCAGGTGCGCCCGTAATTTTGACAATTGCCCTTCCCGAAACATGGGGAAGCGGCGGAATAATTCTTCAGTTGTAATCAGGCCAAGCACGGCATCGCCCAAAAACTCAAGTTGTTCGTTGTCGCCGACATGGCCTTCCGGCGCCGACCGCGCGGACTCCATCTCGCGCGCATACGAACTGTGAGTCAAAGCCTGCTGCAACAGGTCGTGGTGCGCGAACGAATGTCCGACGGCCGCTTCCAGGGCCGCGATGTCTGGCGACTTCATGCGTGAACACTACCGGGACGGAAGAAAAACCGCGCCAGGCTCGGCCCCCGCGCTCGGGCGTCCGGCTAATTCTTCGGTGGAGGGGGTTGCTGGGTCGTGCCAGCAGCGCTGCCCCCGGTCAATTGTGTCAGCCGGTCCCGTTCATTGCGGGCGTACGTGCCGAGAGTTGTGTTTTCCTGAGTAATCTGGACCGCCTGGTTCGCGACCTTCAACGCCTCCGGATATTTCTCCTGCTTGTCCAGCGAGAGCGCAAGACGCAACACAACCAACGGATCAGGCTGTGATGGGAACGCGTCAATCGACTTTCGCAGATTACTCTCCGCTTCCGCGTATTTTTCCTGATTGTATTCGACCGTGCCTAATACGTAGTACGCGTTGGAACGCAGGAATCCTTTGTAGGAATCGATCTTGTCCTGCGGCGTTCCGGCCGGAATCGCGACGGTGTCGATGCTCTCGAGAGCATGTTGCGCAAGTTTGGTCGCCTCGGCGTAGCGCTGGTCTTTATCCAAGTCAGTGTCCTGTGTGCGTTCGGCCAGGACTTGCGCCACACCGGTGAGCGCCACCGGATCATCCGGGTCCAGTTTCAAAACCTTGCGGCCCGCGTCCATCATCTTCTCGGCGTTGTTCGCATTCTGGTAGCTCTGCATTACTGCGGAATAGAGGAGCACGCGCAGTTCGCTGTCCGGGAACTTGGTGGCGAAATCGTCGGCCGCTTTTTCCATGGCGACCGGGTCCTTGGACTCCGCCATAACCGCCTTGTAAGCGTCATATTCTGGTTGAGTCTTGGCCTGCGGCGGACGCTTCGCTGTAGGCGCCGCAGTTTGCGCGGTCGCCGGCGGCGGGGTCGATGCTTGCTGGGCGCCTCCTGCCTGTCCCGCCGGTTGGGTTTGGGCCCACATCCAGGCCGACAACGTCAACACCAAGATTCCAATCGCTGCTTGCTTCATGCTCTCTCCTCGACGCAGTTCAGAAAGTCACAGAATACTAAACTCTTGACCTGCCCTCATTGTGAGTGGCTCGGCGGCTCATAAGGATGCTTCAAGCCGCGTTCCGCCGCTGCCTTTGCCTCCGGCAGCAGCGAGCCTGCCGTCAAAGCCGCCCGATAGTGGTCGAGCGCAGCTTCGCGGTTTTCCTGCAAATCCAGAATTCTGCCCAGGTAGATATGGGACCAGGCCACGACTTTGGGCTCCTGCGCCACATCCAGCGCCTTGAGAAAGAATTCCCGCGCCCCGGGTAGATCACTGTTCATGGTCGCCACTTGCGCCAGGATGAACCAGGCCCGCCCCGGATTGGCCGTATTTTCGTCCAGAGCCTGTTGGGCCAGATCCCGCGCGCTGCTGGAATCCCCCGCCGTCAGCCGGTCCTGAGCCTCGATTAGCAGCTCATTGTCGGCCGGCCGTGAGAAATGCAGCAGTTCCGGATCAGCCTTCTCGGCAAAACGGATCCCGGCCGCGCGTTTCTCCTCCTTCCGCACGTTGATGTTGCCGATCAACTCCACGTAGGAGTTGTTCAGGCCTGCGGCATCCTGTTCAAACGATCCCAGCGAATCATAAAAGAAGCGGGTCAAAATGTAGCCCTGCTCCATCGCATTTTCCACCGCATCTTGCCTTTGGTCGTCAGTGGCTTTGCGCGTCCCACCGGTGCGGGCTTCGATGGCGCGGATGAAGCTCTCCGTCACCAGCAGGGAAATATCCCTTTTGAAACTCTCATCCATGGGAGCGGGCCTGACCGAGGCCAGCAACGGCCGCAGAGTTTCCATCAGCGAGGGATACTTCAATGCGAATGGATCCAGCAAGTAATGCAGATAGGTGTGCCGGATCTGGTCCATCTTCAGCGAAGAATTTGGCCCCGGCGAAATTACGACATAGTAATCCGTTCCGTAGTTGCGGGCGTTGACTTGCCCCGGCGCCCCCATGGGATCGACGTAAACGGTAAACTGCCTGCCCAGGTAACCTGCAGAAGGCAACTTCAGATAGATCTCTGTGTTGAAGGTCATCTGGGCGAGCGGCTCATGATAACGCTCGGTCAGCGCCACGTAGGCATTGTGATGGCGCGTCCAAATTTCCTCCAGGCCCGCTTTTGCATGGAACCTTTGCAGCAGCGGAACAAGTCCCTCCAGCTGCGCCGCATCGGGTGGGAGGCTGGATTCCTTGACCTTCAGCTCAAACCCCGGAGCCGGGCCCAGATATAACGCCAACGACGTGTAATGCGCCAACGTTCTGGCGGCGTCGGGCTGCTCGTGCTCCTCATAGAACTTGCACACGGCCTGGGCCGCTTCCTGCGCTTCGTTCGAAGCTTTCAGATTCTGCGCGACTTCGTTGCGAATCTGCGCCCGCAGCGGGTCAGAAATGCTCAATTCCTGGTCGTAGCCACAACTATTGATCGCAGTAAGCACCGCGAATAGCTGCTGGCTCACATCCAGAGAAACGTTTGTCTGATTGTCCGCCAGCGAAAATCCAGCCAGTAGCGCGATCAGGGCTGCATAGAGCGCGCAGCCGAAACCTATACGCCGCAAGCCCGAATCTGTAAGTCCCAGATTTCTAAAGCAAAGATTCAGGGATGGCCTCCTGCAGGCTGGCCGAATAAGAGGAGCACTTGTTAAGTTTAAGAGGTTCGCGATGGAGGGTCAATGCGAAGGCAGAGTACTCTATCCCTTCACATTGATCTTGGAAAACGATAATACCGCGCGTCCAGCGGTAGGGATGCCCATGGACATCGCTGGACGGAAGCGCGTGAAGGTAGTGAAGATGAGCATGTTTTTCTTTACCTGGGACAAGCGGGCCTTGTCTCCATTCGCGCCCGAGAGAATGCGGTAATCCTCGACCCGCCCGTTTGAATCCACATAGGCCTCGATGACCAGGGAATCATCGTCAATGGAATCGAGCGATGAGCCCAGCGCCGAGTCCTGCAGTTGCGGCGCGGTATACAACAGCAACGGAACGTCAGCGCTGCCCGCGCGCAGAGGAGCAAGAAAGCCCATCAGCATCACAAATACCACGACCGCGGTCACCAATCCCGCCGTGGCCGGGACCATGAACGCATTCAGAAGGTTCTCAACACGCATCTGAAGATATTCGAGATAAGGCCGCCGGGTACGGGCTACTTCTTGCGAAATTGCGACGCGAAGCCGCAGGGCAAGATCGCTAGGCGCTTTCCTCGGTCCCATCCGGGCCAGCAGGCGCTGGGTGGCTTGCAGCGAAACGTACTCCTGCCGGCACAGGCCACAGGACGCAAGATGCTCACTCAAAATGCGCATCTGGCCGCCCGTCACCGCGCCATCAAGGTACGGTGAAAACAGGAGTTTGGCTTCGGAACAACTCATGGCATCACCTCGGCCGCTGTGCTGCTGGAAACCCGGGGGCCTGCCTTCTTCACATTTGATTCCGGCAAATCCAAGTGCTGGCCAAACTCGCGAACATGAGCGAGTAGGCGTTTTCTTAAGGCATCCCGTCCCCGCGTAATCCGCGACTTCACCGTTCCCAGAGAGACTTCCGTGATTTCCGCAATCTCTTCGTACGACATTTCTTCCAGATCACGCAAGATGACCGTCGTGCGGTAAGGTTCGGGAACAGCGCTCAGCTCCTGTTCCACCCGTACCTTGAGCTCTTCATGCAAAACGAAGTCGAAGGGCGATTCGCCTTGGTCTACCAGGGCCTGGCAAACGTCCGGGCTTGCGTTGGTCTCGTTTTCCCCGGGCTCCATCGAAGTTTCTTTTGCCTTGTGCCGGAACCACCAGCGCCGCCGGTTCGAGGCTTCATGCACCGCGATGCGGTAGATCCAGGTCTTCAGGCTCGATTCGCCGTGGAAGTGCTTCATGCCGCGAAACACCTTTAGAAAGACTTCCTGCGTGGTGTCGGCTGCATCGGCGGGCTCCGCAACGATGCGATACACCAAGCTATAGATCGGCTGATGAAACTCACCGATCAGCCATGCATAGGCTTCCTCAGACCCAGCCTTCAGCTCAGCTACGATTGCCGATTCTTCCGATCGAATTCCAA
>Ga0335076_10007623_pt1 | contig 10906 bp, 8 predicted proteins | sample Lox_Sample_25_FD_206717 | JGI IMG/M metagenome (GOLD analysis project Ga0335076, IMG submission 206717) | Soil microbial communities from Loxahatchee National Wildlife Refuge, Florida, United States - Lox_Sample_2.5 | ecosystem: Environmental > Terrestrial > Soil > Wetlands | place: USA: Florida...
CGCGAACGCCGACAGCGGTACCAGCGCGTTGCCCTTGCCGCGCAGGTAGATGCGGTTGAACGCGTCCTCGAACTGGCGGTCGGCGTCGGCCGCCTCCATGATCACCAGGAAGGTGTTGCTCGGGTTGTAGATCGACGACACCTGGCGCTCGCCGAACGCGGTGTACAGCGCATTGCGCATGTCGCCCATCGACACGCCGAGCAGGTTGGCGCGGTCGCGGTCGATGTTCAGTGTGGCCTGCAGGCCGCGCAGCTGCGAGTCGCTGGTGACGTCGCGGAAGATCGGGTCGGCGCGCATGCGCTCCTGCAGCCGGTTGGCCCAGTCGTTGAGCGCGTCGGAGCTGACGCTCTGCAGCGTGTACTGATAGCGGCTCTTGCTCTGGCGGCCACCGAGCCGCAGGTTCTGCACCGGCTGCATGTACACCGCGATGCCTGGCACCGCGCGCACCTTGCGGCGCAGGTCGTCGATCACCTGCGGCATCGGCGGGCGCTGAGCGCGCGGCTTCAGCGTCACGAACATGCGGCCGGTGTTGATCGTCGAGGCATTGAAGCCGGTGCTGCCGACGCCAGTGCCGACGGCGTCGATCGCAGGGTGCGCGCGAAAGACGTCGGCCACGCGGTTGTGCAGCGATTCCATCGCGGTGAAAGAGATGTCTTCGGCCGCCTCGGTGGTGACCGAGATCTGGCCGATGTCCTCTTCCGGGAAGAAGCCCTTGGGAATCGTCACGAACAGCACGCCGGTCAGGACGACCGAGCCGATGGCCACGCCGCCGATGACCCACCGGTGCGCAAGCGCCCAGTCGAGCGTCTTCGCGTAGCCGTTCTGCAAGGCCGTGAAGCCGCGCTCGAACAGGCGGCCGAGCGCATTCTCTTCCTGCGGCTCGTGATGGCGCAGAAAGCGACTGGCCAGCATCGGCACCAGCGTCAGCGACACCACCGCCGACACCAGGATCGCCAGCCCGACCACCACCGCGAACTCGTGGAACAGCAGGCCGATCACGCCGGGCATGAAGAAGATCGGAATCAGCACCGCGACCAGCGAGATCGAGATCGACATGATCGTGAACGCCATCTCGCGCGCGCCCTTGATTGCGGCGTCGAACGGCGCCATGCCGTCCTCGATGTGGCGCACGATGTTCTCGAGCATCACGATCGCGTCGTCGACCACCAGCCCGACCGCCAGCGTGATGCCGAGCAGCGAGATGTTGTCGAGGCTGTAGCCCAGCGGGTAGAGCAGCGACAGCGCGCCGATCAGCGACACCGGCAGCGACAGGGCCGGAATCACGGTGGCCGCCACGCGGCGCAGGAACAGAAAGATCACCAGCACCACCAGCACGACGGTGAGCGCGAGCGTGATGTTGACGTCGTGCAACGCGTCGCGGATCGACTGCGAGCGGTCGTTGAACGTCGTGATGGTCACGGACGCCGGCATCTGCGCCTCGAGCCGTGGCAGCGTGGCCTTGACGCGGTCGACCACGTTCACGGTGTTGGCGTCAGGCTGGCGCAGCACGGCCAGCGTGATCGACGGCTCGCCGTTGAAGGTCGACGAGGTCTTGACGGTTTCGTAGCTGTCCTGCACGTCGGCCACGTCGCGCAGGCGGATCGGCGCGTCGCCGCGGTTGGCGACGATGATGTTGCCGAACTCGCGCGCGTTGGTCAGCTGCCGGTTGGCCTGCACGGTCAGCGTCTGGCGCGGCCCTTCGAGCACGCCCACCGGCGTGTTGGCGTTGGCCAGCGTGACCGCGCCACGCAACTCGTCGAGCGTGATGTTGCGCTCGGTCAGCGCCTCGGGCCGCACGCGGATGCGCACCGCGAAGCGCTTCTGGCCGAGCACCACCACCTGCGCCACGCCGTCGATCGTCGACAGCGTTGGCGAGATCAGGTTCTCGGCGAAGTCGTTGAGCTCCGACAGGCTGATCGACGGCGAGCGCAGCGAGACGATCAGCACCGGCGCGTCTGCCGGGTTGACCTTGCGGTACGACGGCGGCGTCGTCATCTCGGCCGGCAGCGTGCGCTGGGCGCGGAACAGCGCGGCCTGCACGTCGACCGCGGCGGCGTCGATGTCGCGCGCGGTGTCGAACTCCAGCACCACCGACGTCTGCCCCAGCGTGTTGTTCGAGCTGATCGTCGCCAGGCCCGCAATGGTGGAGAACTGCTTCTCCAGCGGCAGCGCCACCGAGCTGGCCATCGTCTCCGGTGCTGCGCCGGGCAGGAACGCGGTCACCTGGATCACCGGCGTGTTGTAGCGCGGCAGCGCCGCCACCGGGATGTCGCGCAGCGCGACGATGCCGGCCATCACGATCGCGATGTTGATCAGCACCGTCATCACCGGGCGCCGGATGAAGGCCTCGGTGAAGTTGAAGTTCATAGCGAGGCTCCCGCCGGCGCGCTGCCGGCGGGTACGGCCGGCCCGTTGGGCCGTTGGCCGCCTGGCGCGCGGCGCATCGGCACGTACGGGGTCTCGCGAACGGCCGACCCCGGGCGGAGATTCTGTTTGCCCTCGACCACCACCTTGTCGCCGGCATCGAGACCCTCGACCACCACGACCTCGCCGGCGCTGTAGCGCGGTTGCACCGGGCGCGCCTCGACCGTGGCATCGGCCTTCACGACGTACACCGAGCGCTCGTTGCCACGCAGGATCAGCGCGTTCTGCGGGATCACGATCGCATCGAGGATCGTGCGCAGGGTCATGCGCACCGTCACGTACTGGCCGGGCCACAGACGGTGCGTGGCGTTGGGTACCTCGCCCTTGACGCGAATGGTGCCGGTGGTGGTGTCGACCGTGTTGTCGACGAAGGTGATGCGGCCGAGCATGTCGTCGTTGCCGCCACCGGCGCGGGGGCGTTCGGCATTCGGCAGCGACACCGCGATCGTGCCGCCCGCCGCCGACGCGGCCTTCGTTGCCGCCACAGCCGCCACCGGCGCGCCGGTGCGTGACCCCGCGGCGCCCTGGTGCAGTCCGCTGGCGCGCAGCACGGCTGCCAGCTGGGCCTCGGGCAGCGTGAAGCTGACGCCGATGGGATCGATCTGGCTCACGGTGACCATCGGCCCGCCGGTGGGCTGCACGAGGCTGCCCCTATACACCACCACCGCCCCGGCGCGCCCCGACAGCGGCGACGTGATGGTGTCGAAGCTCAGTGCCACTTCGGCCGAGCGGATCGCCGCCTCATCGGCGGCGACCGCGGCGCGCTGCGCCTCGACCTGCGCCAGCACCGAGTCGACCGCGCTCTGCGCGATGAAGTTCTGCGCGCGCAGATCCTGTGCGCGCGCCAACTGGCGGTCGAAGTCGGACAGCGTCGCCTTGTCGCGCAGCAGCTGGGCGCGCGCGCGCTCGAGGTCGGCGCGATGGGCGCGGTCGTCGAGCCTGAACAACAGGTCGCCGCGGCGCAGGAACTGGCCTTCGCGCACCACCACCTCGGACACGATGCCAGAGACCTGCGGTCGGATGTCCACCGTGTCGAGCGACACCACGGTGCCGGCGGCCTCGACGACGACCGGTATGTCGCGTTGTTGCGCGGCGATCACGCTCACCGTCTGCGCGCCGGCGCGCGCGGCCGAAGCAGCGGCCGCGGGGTCGGCCGCGGCCACCCCGGCGGCGCCGCCGCGCGGCACCCAGCGGTACGCCGCCACGGCGACCGCACACAGGGCAACCGCAGCCACGCCGAAGGTCCGACGCTTGTTCATGTTCGTTCGAGGTGTCTACGTGTGAGGCCACCGCCCGCAACCTGGTCGGACAGCGCGGCCAGCCCGGAGCGCAGCGCTTGCAGCTGGCCGACCGGCAACGACTGCAGGCGGGCACCGAGCGCCTTCACCGTGTGCTCGCGCGCGCGCCGCACGACCCGCTCGCCCCGCGGCGAGAGAAACAGCGTGCGGCGGCGCAGGCCACCGTCTTCACGCGGCGCACGCATGAGGCCGCGCGCCGTGAGCTTGTCCACCGTCACCGACGCGGTCGGCAGCGTCACGCCGAGGTGCGCGGCGAGCTCGGTGAGGCTGCCGCCGGGCCTGGCGTGCGCGAAGATCAGCGCGCGGAACGACGGCACCGACAGCGCGGCCGGCGCCGACTGTCGCATCTCCGAGCGGATCTCGCGCATCAGCAGCGGCACCGCGTCGAGCACCTGGAGCGCGCAGGCCAGAGACGCGTCAATCGCGTCGTCCGCGGCGTGCGCGGCCGCGTGTCCGTTGTGCCCGTCGCCGGAGGAGGGTCCGCTTGCCACTTAGGCAATCTAACACGCCACCCCGTGGCGACCCGTGAGGCAAACCCCGGGATTCGAGGTCTCGCGCCGCGGGACCGAGCGGGCACTCTCGCCGCGGCCCCGATGGCGCGGGCGTCAGAGGTGCATCAACGCGGCGGCGCCGAGCGCCACCCCGATGCCGGCGACCCCGAACACGCCCCACTTGAGCCAGCTGCGCCGCGTCAACAGCGCGATCGCCGCCAGCGCGATCGAGATCTGCAGCGCGGTCGTCGCCTGGGCCCAGCGGTGATGCAGATGGATCTCGGCGTCGGACCTGGCATCCCAGTCCTTGGCCTCGGCCTCCAGCTTGTCGGCCGCGTCCTTGATCTCGGTCTTCTCTTTCTTGTAGCGCTCGACCTCGGCCTGGTACTGCGCCTTCTTGTCATCGGCGACGATCGCCACCGCCAGCTCCGAGAGGTTCTGCTTGCTGCTCTTGGCCTGGTAGTAGTTCCACTGGTTCGACGCCTCGGTCTTCTTGATCGCCGCGTTGTTCTTGTACAGCCCTGCGTTGGCCTGCGTGGCGCCGCCCATGTACGCGAACAGCGCGCCGATGGTCGCCAGGATCGCGGTGGTCACCGCGATGGTGCCCGAGAAGCTGTCCCTGTCACCGTGCTCGGCGGCATGCTCGAGCTCGTGGTCGTGCGGCCCGTGGACGTGAAAGCCGGCTCCAGACATGCGAATCCCTCCTCAGTGCTTTCTGCGATAGGTGACGAAGTCGAACGCCACGCCGTTCTCGGCCGGCTGCGGCAGGCGGCTCTGCTCCTCGAACTGGCCGCGATCCCAGAACGGGAATTGTGTATCGCCAGCGACCTCGGTTTGCACCTCCGTGAGCTCGAGTGCGTCGGCCAGCGGCAATGCGTCGCGGTAGACCTGTGCGCCGCCGATCACGTAGACCTGCTTGCTCGGGCCGAGGCGCAGCTGCGCCAGGCGCAGCGCCGCCGGCACCGACGGCGCCGCCAGCGCGCCCTCGGCGCTCCAGCCGGCGCGGCGCGTGACGACGATGTTGCTGCGCCCGGGCAGCGGCCGGTAGCGGGGCGGCAGCGAATCCCACGTGCGGCGGCCCATCACCACCGGGCACTCGCGCGTCAACTCGCGAAAGCGCTGCATGTCCGCTGCCAGGTGCCACGGCAAGGCACCGTCGCGCCCGATCACGCCGTTGCGCGCGACCGCGGCGATCAACACCAGCTCGTAAGGACGCTCGGACATCGGGGCGCATTGTCGCTGCAATGCGCGACCCCGCCCGCGACGGCTACGGTGACGTGAAGCGGACGATGTTGGTCTGAGTCAACACCAGCAACGCACCGTCGTTGGCCACCACCATCCCGACTGGAGACCCAGAGCCCGATACGCTGCCAAATGCGTAGGCCATATTGCCGTTGGCCAGATCGATGCGGCCGATCACCGGATTGCACAGATCGGTGAAATAGTAGCTGCCGCGATACCCCTGTGGAAACGGACCGGTGTCGGGGTAGAACGCCCCACCGATGATGGCGCAGCCGTTGAAGAAGCCGGCCGTGTTGTCTGGGGCGCTGTTGTGGTCGTACGCGAAAAGCGGGCCTATGATCCCACTGGCGGTGGTCGGGCCTTCGGTCGCTGGCCACCCGTAGTTGGCGCCGGGGGCGCCGAGGTTGATCTCCTCCCACGTGCTCTCGCCGACATCGTTGATGTGGATGCGCCCGTCGCTGGCGCGCACGGCAAAAGTGAACGGATTGCGCAGGCCGCGTGCCCACACCGCGCAAGCCAAGCTGCCCGCCGTAGTGCAGAACGGGTTGTCGCCGGGAATCGAGCCGTCGTCGTTGAACCGCAGCATCTTGCCGAACGGCAGGCTCAGATTCGGCGCCTGCGCGCTGTTGGCGTTGTCGCCCACCGCGACATACAGCTTGCCATCGATGCCGAAGTGCAACGCGCCGCCGTTGTGGTTGGTGGCGCTCGACAGCGCGGGCAAGTCGGCGATCACCAATTCGCTGCTGGCCGTGTTCCCGTTGACCGTGAAGCGACTGATCCGGTTGTGCGTGCCGCCAGCGGTGGTGGTGTAGTAGAGGTAGATGAACCCGTTGCTGACGAAATTGGGGTGCGGCGTCACGCCGAGCAAGCCGCGCTCACCTTGCGAATCGACCGCCAGCATCAGCATGGTGCCGATCGCCGCACCATTGCTCTGGCGGACGAGCAGCGATCCCCCCTGCTGGGTGACCAGCAGGCGTCCGTCGGGTTGAGGCAACTGTGCGATCGCGGTGGCGTTGCTCAGTCCGCTGACAAAGCTGGTGTTGCGCGTGAAGCCGCTCGGCATCGCACGCGATCCGCCGAAACGCACGGTGAGCGCCGCCCAGGCCGATTGATTGCCTGCGGCATCGCTCGCGCGCGTGCGCAACACGTGCTGCCCCGAGGCATACAACGTGGTGTCCACGTTGGCCGCATACGGGCTCGACGTCACGCTGGCTACGGTGACCCCATCGACCTGAAATTCCACATTGGCGACGCCAACGTTGTCGGTGGCCGTGGCCGTCATCTGGAACGGATTCGCGATTCCATCGGCCAAGGCCGACGGGGCAGTGAACGCGACCGTCGGCGCTTGGGTGTCTGGGCCGGGGGCGGGGGCAGCGCTGTCGTTGCCACCGCAGGCGGACACCGCCGCGCACAGGGCCAGCAGCCGGATCCAGCCGGTGCTGCGGTTCATGGCAGGCGTCGTCATGCGGGCTCCCTGAGGTGGCGTGCGTGTACGCAGCAAGCGGGCGGGATTGTCCCGCCGCGCGAGCACGGCCTGTCACAAGACGTTGTGTCCGCGAGCGTCGGTCGCGCGAGCGCTCAGACAGCGACCGGCGCCTTGATCGCCGGATGGCTTTCGTATTCGAGGAGCTCGAAGTCCTCGTACGCGTAGTCGAAGATCGACGGCGGTCTGCGCACCAACCGCAGCTGCGGATAAGGGAACGGCTGCCGCGCGAGCTGCGTCGTCACCTGCTCGACGTGGTTGCTGTAGATGTGGCAGTCGCCGCCGGTCCAGACGAAGTCGCCGACCCCGAGGTCGCATTGCTGTGCGACCAGATGCGTCAACAGCGCATAGCTGGCGATGTTGAACGGCACGCCGAGAAAGATGTCGGCGCTGCGTTGATAGAGCTGGCAGCTCAGCCGACGCGGCGCGCCCGGCGCATCGCCAGGAGCCACGTAGAACTGGAAGAACGCGTGGCACGGTGCCAGCGCCATCTTCGGAATGTCGGCCACGTTCCAGGCGCTGACGATGATGCGCCGCGAGTCGGGGTCGGCTTTCAGCTGGCGCACCACCTGCGCGATCTGGTCGATGTGGCCGCCATCGGGCGTGGGCCAGCTGCGCCACTGCACGCCGTACACCGGCCCGAGCTCGCCTTCGGGGCTGGCCCACTCGTCCCAGATCGTGACGCCGCGCTCGCGCAGCCAGTTGGCGTTGGACTCGCCGCGCAGGAACCACAGCAGCTCCAGCGCGATGCTCTTGAAGTGCACCTTCTTCGTGGTGACCAGCGGGAAGCCTTCGCGCAGGTCGAAACGCATCTGGTGGCCGAACACGCTGCGCGTGCCGGTGCCCGTGCGGTCGGTCTTCGGCACGCCGTGCGTGAACACGTGGCGCATGAAGTCCTCGTACTGCGAGCGGACCGGGCGCGATGAACTCATGCCGCCGATTCTAGGAGCGCACGGGCTCCCCCGCCGGCTCGAGCTCGAACTGCATCGCGGCCAGACGGGCATACAGGCCGCCGCGTGCCACCAGCTCGGCGTGCTTGCCGGTTTCGACGATGCGGCCGCCGTCGAGCACGACGATGCGGTCGGCGCGTTGCACGGTGGCCAGCCGGTGCGCGATCACCAGCGTCGTGCGGTCCTTCATCGCCGCCTCGAGCGCGGCCTGCACCATGCGCTCGCTCTCGGCGTCGAGCGCGCTGGTGGCCTCGTCGAGCAGCAGCAGCGGCGGGTTCTTCAGCATCGCGCGTGCGATCGCGATGCGCTGCCGCTGGCCGCCCGACAGGCGCACGCCGCGCTCGCCGAGAAAGCTGGCGTAGCCCTCGGGCAGCGCACTGATGAAATCGTGTGCAAACGCGGCTCGTGCGGCCGCCACCACCTCGGCGTCGCTGGCGCCGGGGCGGCCGTAGCGGATGTTGTCCATCGCGCTGGTGGAGAACACCGTGCTGTCCTGCGGCACGATGCCGATGCGGCCGCGCAGGTCGGCAAGCTTGAGGTCGCGCACCGCGATGCCGTCGAGGCGCACGGTGCCGGAGTTGGCGTCGTAGAAGCGCAGCAGCAGGTGGAACAGCGTGCTCTTGCCGGCGCCGCTGGGGCCCACCAGCGCCACCGTCTCGCCCGGCTGCACGCGCAGCGTGACGTCGCGCAGCGCGGCATGCAGCGGACGCGACGGGTAGTTGAAGGTGACCTGCTCGAACGCCACCGCCGAGCCACCGTTCACGTCGGGCAATGCGCGCGGCATCGCCGGCTCGGCCACCGGCGAGCGGGCCGCCAGCAGCTCCATCAGGCGCTCGGTGGCACCGGCGGCGCGCAGCAGATCGCCGTAGACCTCGGACAGCACGGCGACGCTGCTGACCAGGATGATGACGTAGACCACCGTCTGCCCGAGGTGGCCGGCGCTGATCTTGCCGGCGAGCACGGCCTGCGTGCCCTGGTACAGGCCCCACAGCAGCGCGCCGAAGGTTGCGGTGATGATGAACGCCACCAGCGCCGCGCGCACCCGCGTGCGCTTGCGCGCGGTGTCGAACGCCTCCTCGGTCGAACGATCGAAGCGGCGCGTCTCGTGCGGCTCCTGCACGAAGCCCTGCACGACGGGAATCGCGTTGAGCACCTCGGCGGCGATGGCGCTGGAATCGGCCACGCGGTCCTGGCTGGCGCGGCTCAGCCGCCGCACACGGCGGCCGAACAGCAGCGACGGCAGCACCACCAGCACCAGGATGCCGAGCACCTGCGTCATCACGTACGGATTGGTGATCACCAGCATCGCCAGCGCACCGATGCCCATCACCGTGTTGCGCAGGCCCATGCTCAGGCTGGAGCCGACCACCGTCTGCACAAGCGTGGTGTCGGTGGTCAATCGGGACAGTACCTCGCCGGTTTGCGTGGTCTCGAAGAATTCCGGGCTCTGGCGCAGCACGTGCGCGTAGACCGCGTTGCGCAGATCGGCGGTGACGCGCTCGCCGATCCAGGTGACCATGTAGAAGCGCGCGGCCGAGAACACGCCGAGCGCGGCGCCGACGAAGAACAGCGCGACGAAGTGTTCGCGCAGCGCCATCACGCGCTCGCCAGGGTCGGCGGCGAGCAGGCCCTGGTCGATCAGCGACTTCAACGCCACCGGCAGCACCAGCGTGCTGACCGCAGCACCGACCAGGAACACGAACGCCAGCACGATGCGCACGCGGTACGGCCGCAGGAACGGCAGCAGCCCCGACAACGAGCGCGGCGAAGCCTTCGACGCCGGCGCCCGAACTGGGGCGCCGGCAACGCGCCAGGCAGGGGTGGGGTCGGCAGCCATCGCGGCAGTCTAAGGCGCGCGCCGTGGCGCGCCGTTCGGCACCCGCGAGGCCGACCGCAGCGGCAAACCGGCCGCGGTGTCAAGCAGACCCGTGGCGGTGGTCCGGGGCGGCTTGGCCGCATCGCCGCCGGCATTGCGTGTTTTGCACCGACTGAGGAACTTTCGGGCATTCGAATGAGGGGGTCGCATCCGATGGGCGGCGTGGCGCACTGCGAACGTGGTGGCTGGTGCGATGGCGCGTTTGTGGCAGACGGTGATAATCATTCCATCGTGTCGCACGAACTGCCGTCACAGTCGGACTGGATCACCCGCGCCAGCCGCACGCTCGTGCAGCTCGGCTACATGCCCTCGCTGGTGCTGGTCACGGTGGTGCTGGTGCCGATCTTCGCGATGCTGGCGCCGTTGCTGGTGATGGCGCTCGGCAAGGGGTCGCCCGCGGCGGCCGCGCAGGTGGGCGCGCTGTCGGCGCTGATCCTGGTGCCGAGCATCGGGGCGTTCGTGCTGCGGCTGCTGTTTCAGCTCGAGCGCGCGCGTGCACGGCTGGCGGTCCTGGCGACGCAGGATGCGCTCACCGGCGTCCACAACCGGCGCTACTTCTTCGAGATCGCCGAGCGCGAGTGGCAGCGCTGCAAGCGCTACGGCGAAGAGAGCGCGCTGCTGCTGATCGACGCCGACAACTTCAAGGCGATCAACGACCTGCACGGCCACCTGTGCGGCGACAAGCTGCTGGTGGCGGTGGCGCGCGCGGTGCGCGCGACGCTGCGCACCACCGACCTGATGGCGCGTTTCGGTGGCGAGGAACTGGTGATCCTGCTGCCCCACACCGATCCGCTGGGTGCGTTGGATGTCGCCGAACGCATCCGCGAGCGCGTGGCCGGCGGGCGGCTCGACTGGCACGGCGAGAAAGTGGGCATCACGGTCAGCGTGGGCGTCGCGTCGTACGGCGGCGACGACCGCACGCTCGACGCGCTGGTGCACGATGCCGACCTGGCGCTCTACGCCGCGAAGAAGGCCGGTCGCAACTGCGTACGCGCCGCGCCGATCCGGCCGCGCCGCAGCGGCGAAGCGCACCGCGAGACCTCGAAGTAGCCGACCCGCAGGCCGCTCGAAGGCGGCCCTCGTCGGCGCTACGATGCGCGTGGCCGCGGCACGGCGGCACCGTTGGAGGAGACTCACCATGC
>Ga0335076_10007624_pt1 | contig 10906 bp, 14 predicted proteins | sample Lox_Sample_25_FD_206717 | JGI IMG/M metagenome (GOLD analysis project Ga0335076, IMG submission 206717) | Soil microbial communities from Loxahatchee National Wildlife Refuge, Florida, United States - Lox_Sample_2.5 | ecosystem: Environmental > Terrestrial > Soil > Wetlands | place: USA...
GGTCCAGTACGAGGTCATGGGTCTGTCACTGCAAACCGATGCCGCTGTCTTCGAAGGGCTTCGTGGGGTTCGGATAGTTGGGCGCTGACGCAACGCTGACCTTGCCGTCGTCCTCCTGTTGTCCGCCAAAGTCGTCGACTATCAGGTCCCACGGGCGAGATAACCGCGCTTCGAAGCAGAGCAAGGTCGGGATACGTCAACGAGTCAAAGGAGAGGGTGGAATCCGCTTGCTTAAATGGCGAGCCACCATATACTGGTTATTCTGGATATAAGGGTGAGGGGGTGTTTGATGTGATATCAAGAGGCGACGACGTGCTGGGATGTTTCAGTGGGTCACGGAAGGGTCCCGCCCTATAGAAAAAGAAAAGATGCAATCGGAAAAGCGCCATTGAGTCATTAGATAACCGCATCTGCGTGAAGGCCTCGCTTCACAAAATTAAACTTTAAATCAGAATCCGGACGTTTGGTCTAGGGTTGTTTTTCACAGCGCAGTGTTGCCCATGTTCATTCTTCACGTGCGACATAGCCCGGAAGCATGCTTGCTGCGCGAGTAGCAAGGACGCCACGCTCCGTTGTTCATTCTTTCTGGGGTAATTAATAATACGGATTTGTCAATGTTGATTGGTTCTGATCTGTTGGGGTTCAATAATTTTCCGAATACAGAGTGCATACGCAATGATCCAATATTGGTAGGTTTAGGACGCTAAATTTTACCGAATTTTACTTGCCATTGTGTACCTTTTTGGCTCGAGGATCCGGAACCAGGTTGGTAACCCGATTGAGATGGAATCTCAACTGTAGCAGTTGAAATCAAAACCCCAGGCACTCGCACTTACAGTAGTCCCTTGCGAGTATCAAAGATAATACGACAGTAAAACCAACGAAGCAGTCCGAAAGCCCAGCGCGCCATGATAATTATTGTGACACGCACCTAGCCCCCCAAGTGAATTATGGCCTCGTACTTGTCCTCTTCCGAATACCCAGGGAGGCCCATATACCCCCAACCGGACCAACGATCGTCTCCGTCGACCATCGTCGGAGCGCATCCCACACTCCTCTAACACCGGAAAAAAACAAACAAAAGCAGATAATTTTCATCCTTGGAGGCTGATTGCCGGGGATCGGACTTGCATCTGGATAATCTGTGTCCCACGAGACTCGGCGGTTTTATGTCGGGAATCCCAGGTCGAACTCGTCAGATCCGCCCGCATCCTGAGCCGCACCACTAAACTGGCCGAAACCCGGTTAGTTGACGTGACTCACGTTCATTCCGTGGGATAATTAAGCATCTCGAGTGTAGGGAGCATTTAGTCACGACATCAGCCCAAATCTGCAACGTCAAACCTGGATTTCACACAACCATTATAACACATGATTCCTTCCCCGGTTTTCTCGCTATTGTTTTGTTCCCTTTCGTCAGCTCTCGAACTCACACTACTGAAATCTCATCTCGACTTCGAGGGCGTGTTGGCGCGCCTCAACGTGTCTAAACAGGGGAGATAGCCATTGCTACCTTGAATTAAGAGAAATCTTGGCTGGCGAAAGAAATTATTTGCACAATGATGGAAATGTCAGTCTGGGTCAGCGAAAATAGGAACCAGGATTCTGTATAACTGGGGCCAGTCCCTTTGTCTGCTCCGACGATCAATTTCGTCGCCTGCACGCCGGCCTTCTCCTCGTGACGGCTACGAAGGGAGCACCATGGCAACCAACATTCTGTCGGTGCCCCTCAAACGGACACGCCCGGTTCCCCTCGTGGAGCTACTCTCCAGCTTCATCTCCTCCGCGCTCGACCAGCACCCGGAGCAGTTCAAGGATGACATCGCCGCCCTGGACAAGCTGCGCGGTGATATCGTTGCGATGGATGTGCACCCAAGCACGCTTGAGCGACTTGTCGCCTATCACGCTCAGCTTCTTGCCCTCAGTGCAAAGCTGCCCGTAGATGTATCCCTGGCATATATTATGAAATAATGAAAAAAGGTCGGTGTTGAATTTACGTGGTATCCCAGTCTCAGCCCTGTCGCCCACATTCCTGGTGCATCCTCTGGTACTATGATTAGAGCTGACAATAGTGACGCTGGCAAACCTGCTATTCGAAAGACTGTCTGTGCTGTATAATATTGCAGCCATGTACTCACAACTCGCCGCTGCACAATCTCGCACGACGGCAGACTCTCTCAAAAAGGCATGTCAATACTTCCAACAGGCAGCCGGTGTCTTTGAACTTATCTCCCATCAAGCGGTCGACCTGCGTCTCCCCCCGGGCATCGTAGTGGATGACTTCTCCGAACCAACTGTAAACTGTCTAAAGTATCTCATGCTCGCGCAAGCCCAGGAATGTTTCTGGCAAAAGGCCGTGCTCGGTATGAAAACCGTCCAGTTTCTTGGCACGCTAACGTATTCATTCAGATCACATGAAAGATGGCCTTATAGCGCGCTTAGCAGCCCAAGTTTCCGATTTCTACGACCAATCTTTACAAGCTGGGATGACATCTGTCAATATCCCGAATGATTGGATAAACCATATCGTCGCCAAGAAATGGCATTTTTACTCGGCGGCCCAGTATCGCAAGAGCATTGATGCAGTGTCGGGTGTGGGGGGGAGTAATTATGGGGAAGAAGTGGCACGGCTGCAGGAGGCGTTACGGTGTGTTAATAAGGCGTTGGAACGAAGGAATTTTCTTGGGAGGGGTGTTCGTGATGATTTATTGGGGTTACAGACAATGTTACAACGAGATACCGAACGTGCTGAAAAGGATAATGATCTCATATATTTGGGTAATTCCCACGCCCCCCTTCACCTTGGACCTCCTCGAACTAACTGGGTGTAGCACCCGTCCCACAATTCTCCTCGCTCCCTGCTATTTCAAAGGCATCGATGGTCAAACCGATCGTCCTTGCCGAAGTCAATTCCCCCTCTCCGCGAGCTCTTTTCACATCTCTTATCCCCTACGCCATCCGCCAATCCATCGCCCTCTACAACGAACGCAAACAAACCCTCATAAACAAACAACTCATCCCCGAATGGGAAGCCATAACCTCCCAAGAACACGCTCTCCTCCGCGAGCTAGGGCTCCCTGGAAGTCTACAAGCCGTGGAAGTCTCTTTGGGCCTCCCGCCCTCGCTCCTCACGCACATGGATGATGTGAGGGGCAAGGGCGGGATTACCAAATTGAAGCAGATGCGGGCGGACGTGCGGAATCTTTGCGATAGTGATAAGGAGATTTATGAGCAGGCTGCGGAATCGTTGAAGGCGGAGGCGAAGGAGGATGATGGGTTCCGCACAAAGTACGGGACACAGCGGTGGATTAGGGAAGGATCGTCTGAGGCGGCAAAGGCACTGAGAGAGCAGGGAGATCGATTGGGTGCGTTTTTGAAGAAGGCAGAGGATAGTGATGGGATGGTACGTTCAAAACTTTTAGAATGGGAGGATATTATTACCCTTCTTTCGGGCGACAAGGTCACAATCCTCTCTGGTATGGACTGAGAGATAGGAAAAAGTAGATGCGTTTGTTCCAAGTGCGACACGGACAAAGTTATCACCTGAAAGCGCGTCAGCAAGTCAAAAGGTGAGAGAAACCTTAAACGATTTATCTCGTTCCGAGGCCCGTCGTCGCCGAATGATCGAAGACCTCCGCTTCCGAATGGAAGGCGATGATATTCGTACTCCCACCACCCCGTTTTTTTCGCCTCATCTTGAGAATCCCGCTGATATGATAGACGACGATATCCTAGAAGAAGCGCGCAACTTAGAATCCACTACATCGACACCCCTCACCCCCGCCCACTTCGAAAACTACTTCACCAAACGCCTCGAAACACACTACACGGAGAATCGCGACGACCTTCGCGTGGACCAGCGAGAAAGCGTGAAACGCTGTTCCCGATTACGAGAGGCGAATACCGCCTTCGTCAAATCACGACGGACGGATACGGCGCTCGAAGAACGGGAACGGGCCTTACAAAAATTGGAGACGGGGTACCTGAAGTTTCTTGAGATTGCACAGAATTTAGATGAGGGACGGAAATTTTATAATGAACTGGCGAAGATGTTGACACGGTGGAAGGAGGAGATTAGAGGATTTGTATATCAGCGCAAGATGGAGGCAAGAGATCTCGAGGGGTACAGAATTCCGAATCTTCCACCTCCCATTCTATCTTGTCTTGTTTTCGAGTGCTGAAAAGGGGCAGGGATCTCAATGCGGATGTGGCTAATCTGAGACTTACCGATGGTCCGAGAGCGAACAGCCCTGGTGTGGCGAATACGACGGTGACAGCAGCGGACAGGAGAGGCTCGCAACGTGTCGGGAGATCAGGTCGGCAGGTCGGCGATGCACGGAATAACGCAGAGAACGGGAAACCCGGAGTCTGGACACCAGGTATTAACCCCCCACACTTATAGTGATTAACGTTGTTAGATCAAGGAATTCGATTTGGTTAGCATATAAAGCTACCTCCCATATCCATAGCAAACTTTTTCCAACAAATCAAGCACATTGAGTTTCTCTAGAACGCCCTCGTAAAAACCTCAAGTAAACCGCCTCCGATAGCATCTTCTAGCAATCTTTTTTGCCTCCCAGTTTCCATCTAATTTTCAATTGGGGTGTTCTGTCTAACTTTCAACAAAGGAGGACACGACGGGTCCATCGTGTCGTGAATAGCGTCTGTATTCCTCCATATTCTCGAATTTAGCCACGTCGCCACGTTCCACTTGGGATCTAGTCAACTTGGCTAGTTTGTCCGGGAGACCCATTGTTCGAAGATATGCCACAGTTGAATTCCACTCTTGTCGCTTTCGAGCACGGGGCCAGTTGAGTTCTTTAGCCATGATATCGATGACACGAGGTAGCGCCTCCAACGCAGCCTGAGCATTCAAAAACGCCAGCCTACCAATCAGTACATCTTAACGAATAAAAAACAAAAAAGAAGAGAGAGAGAGCGATTGAATCACGGGTTGCGAGGGAATGTGACCTTGTCCGTCGAGCAAGAACGTCAACGGCGGTCTCAGCGTACTCGTATTTGACGGCATATCGTACTTCCCCCTCAATGTACCGATACATCTTCGACAACCGAATCCCCCGGACGGGCCACCGTTCTCCCGTAACCTCCGTCAACGACGCCACCGTCCATGCTCGATTCCCATAACTCTCCACAAGATGCTTTGCCACATCCGTCTCAACCCCATATATCTGAATCAACGGCAAGTAAAGCGTAGGCCGCCACCCCTCCGCCCCAATCAATTTCAATTCCTTCGTCCTACAGGGCCCCGCCTCCAACCCAAAGTGCTTGACAAAGGCGTCAACAGTGTCTTCAGCCATTTGACGGTAGGTTGTCCATTTCCCACCTGCGATGGTGACGAGGCCTGAGGGGGTGATGGTGTTGAGATGGCTTCGAACGAGGGATTCGGTGTTTTTGGCGAGTGGGTCACGGACTAGGGGACGGATGCCGGACCAGGCGGCTAAAACGTCGCCGCGGCGGACGCGGATGTCTGCCGGGTCGATGTACTTTTTGAGATTGCTAAGAATCCAGTCAACATCTTTTTCGGTGGGGAACGGGTTGTATGTTAGGGTTGTGGGGTCATCTGTCGTGCCGACAATTGTGTTTCCTTGCCTGCTCCTGTCAATACTAGTGAATAGAAGGGAATAGAAGGGGGAGACAGTGAGGATACCAGGGGAGGAAGAACATGACTCGCCCGTCTTCGGTGTTTGGATCAATTAATCCCATATGGTCGGGTGAATAATATTTCGGAAGAATGATATGAGTTCCTAAACTCGGGGCAACAATTTCTGCCGCAGAAGGATCGTCCATCTTTCGAATTGCATCCGTAAATGGTCCCGTCGCATTTACCACCGCCGTGGCCTTTGTACTCCAGGTCTCCCCACTCAACATATCCGTCATCGTTGCCCCCGTAATCTTCCCCTCCTTATCCTTTATCAGAGAAGTCACCTCAACATGATTTGCCACAACTGCACCCTCCAACACGGCTGTCAGCGCCAAAGAAACGTTCATCCGTGCATCGTTGTGCAGACCATCGTAATACACGAGACTCCCCACAAGATTGTTCTTTCGAATGGAGTTCCAACGTTCGATGGTCTTGCCCCGACTGAGGTAATAAGAGGTCTCCATGTTTTGCTTTCCGGCAAGGAAATCGTACACTTTGGCTCCGATCCAGAAGTAGGGGAGTTGGTGCCAATTGTGAATGGCTATCATGATGGGGAGATGAGAGGTCAGATGGGGTGCAATTTCGAGGAACGTTTTGCGTTCGTGAAGGGCCTCCCTCACAAGTTTGTATTGTCCATAATCAAGTTCCTGCCATCAATACCAGGCAAATTGGGGAGGGTGGGGTAGGACGGGTAGCTACGCGAATCGCTTTCTCGAGGTAACGCACCCCCCCATGGACAAGTTTGGTACTCCTCGAACTCGTCCCACACGCAAAATCATCCCTCTCGACTAGCGCAACCTTCAACCCCCTGCTCGCTGCATCAAGAGCGGTCCCAGCCCCCGACGCCCCGCCGCCAATAACCAGCACGTCAAAATGGTTGTCGGCACGTTTTAGGGCGGCGAGTTGTTCGGCGCGCGGCGGGATGCGGGGGAAGGTGCTGGGGTCGGGGATGGAGAGCGGCGTATCGTCGATGGCCGGGCGGTGTGAGTTGGTTGCGACGGTGATGGCGGTAACGGCAAAGACCGTTGTTGCGCTGATTGTGCTGACTCGGCGGGTCCATTTGCTACGTTGCTTCGGAGACGTTGATGGTGTCGCCGCGCGGCGACGGAAGGAAGAAGCAGCGGAATGGAGGAGGCGGAACCGGGAGGGGTTTTGCATTCTGACACAGATCCTTAAGATGATATTGGCTGCATGGGAAGAATTGTGTTCAAGAATCGAGGGTGTTGTTGTTATAGCTTAGATCCTTTGTTTTCCAGATTATTGTCTAGAAGTCATCATTAAAAAAACCCAGATTTTTATGTCACATGTGAATAATCGCCGCAAATCGCTGCCCGGGCACGGACAACCGCGAATTAAATTCGGGGGGCCGAAGGGCGGCCCCTAGACCAGAGGAGCGAATCGTATTGCGGGGAGGGGAGCGTGTAGCTAGGTAGATTGGTGGCTCAGTCCATCGCATTGCGGATTTTCCCTATCTGAAACTTTAAATCGGGGTGAAGTCACCTCTCGGCGAGAAACGGAACTCACACGCAGGTAAATAGCTCGTGAAAACGGACCGTCACGAGATGGATCGCTGAGACGGCTGTCGCCCAGTACAGGCAAAGAACGTGTTGCACGCGAGAAGGGAAGGAAATGACATCGTTAACTATGTAAGAAAAACGTTCCGACAATCCCATTCTGCGAGAATGAGTGTTGAGATCCAATGATGGCACGTGGTATATATCCGGTCCGGGCCCCCCATTTCCCCCGATTTCGATATTGTGCACCAAACAGTTAACGCCAGTTGTAATACACAGCAAATGTTTCCCACCATATCCGAAGTTTGATGCCAGTCGTATGCTAAAATTTTGTGTCTTACCCCTGCTGTCCGAACACGGTGGACGGGGAGGGGAGGCTTAATCGTGCGCTTTCTCCTCAGTATCAATATGCCAGACCACCTGACGTACGTAAGCCTTGATGGATACTGGAAGAAGAGGATTGGTACATAATTTGGTAATCCTATTACTTGGTAGCCCATTCTATTGGCCATTCGTCCGAATCCCTCTGTCTCTGCTTGATTCTCGAAAGGATACGCAGGGAAATTGCATCCTAAACAGTCAGAAACCATAAAAGCGCAAAGAAAAAAAAAAAAAAAAAAAAAAAGGAATATAGGAATAAAGGGGAGCGAGAGACTTTACCAGATCGATGAACATCCGCTTTGACCATGATACTAACCCCACCAATGCCATCTAATTTAATCTCCTTTGTCGGATCATCCCTCCAATCCCCCATCTTAGCCATATATACCCGTCCCGTATCAAAATGTGACGGATACCCCTCCACAACAACCGTATCCTTCTCCAACTTGGCAAGCATGTTCCTCGTCTTTTCCGTATCAATCCACGAATTATAATCGAATCTGCCCTCCACGTCCTTCCCGTCTTTATCCAACCGATGAAACCAAATATTCGGGACGATCACATCCCGATCATGAGAAATTAAATCCTCGATAATCGAGGCAGGCGCCTCGACGATATCGACATCACGCCAGTAGACCCAGGAGTGATGTGGTTTAAGGGCAGTGGAAAGTAAATAATTTCGGGCGCGCGCCATGGCCATTCGTCGGGGGGCTTGGTACTTGAACGCATGTCTGTCCTCGACATCTTGTGATGTCGTCAGACCGAAATCCTTTTCTATGATGCTAACTGAGGCGAATGGGATGGCGGGGTTGTCATGCTGTTGAATCCGATCGAGCGCAAGACTTAAATGTGCCAATGTCTCATCTGTCGTATCACTAATTAAAAACGCCAGATCCGTCAACCAATGCGGATAACTCAACTTCTCCAATAATTCAATGTATTTAGGCAGATACCGCACTGCATCTCGCAGCGGCGTGAGTAAGAGGACTCGTTCGTGTCTTTGGGCTGCGCCGCTCGTGCTCGTCACCCGGTTTAAATCGACGTGTTTGATTGAGGGTGAATGAAGTTCAATGGGTTCATGATGATTGAACACGACGCGTGTCTGTCCGCCGCCGCGAGCTTCATTATCGTCGTTTGGGTCGGTGAAGTAGGGATCTCCGCGGGCGCGGGGGTAATGTGGGTAGCTCGGCAGGCTATGACGGCGGGAGAAGACGGTGTAGAGGAGGAGGGCGAAGACGGCTGTGCACGCGAGGGCGACGAGACGGATGTGTCGCGGGGAGAGATATTTGGAGAGCTTGGGGAATGGCGACCGGGAATGGGACAGCCCGTTTGATGCTGATGTCCGAGGAGTCCATTTGAGCCATGCGCCGCTGGGGGATGGGGACGCCATCGCTCCGGGAGGGAACGGAGAGCGGGGATCGCAAGCGTGCGCTCTCACTGCAGCGGCCTGATTTCCTGGGGCCGAGGGGAGGGAGGGATTTGCAACACGACTTTTGTTGAGAGGGGGAGGAAACGAGGGAAGGAACGAGCGAGAGGACGGGGAAGTTCCCTTACACAGCGAAAAAGTCTCCGAGTCTGCTTCCGAATTGGCTGGGGACAGGGCTCTGTCCACGCCCGCAGCGTGTTCGAAAAGTTCGAAATTTCGAGTCATCGCCGACCTTTTCCCATCCGGCGAGAGGGAGAAGGAGAATTGCAGGACAGGGAATAGTCAAAGAGACAGGAGAGAGACAGAGAGAGAGAGAGTTGAGAGATGTCGTCATTTGGAACAATCTTCCGGGTGACCACGTATGGCGAGTCGCACTGCAGAAGCGTCGGCTGCATCGTCGAGAATTGTCCGCCAGGTACTCCAACAGCGCTAATCGTTACAGTTAACCGTCCAGGCATGCGCCTGACAGAGGACGACATCCAAGTGCAATTATCCCGACGCAGACCAGGACAATCAGCTCTGACAACAGCGGTACGGTTCACCCCACTCCCCCTCCGCAATCCGTTGTCTAAGCTCTCGTAGCGCAGTGAAAAAGACCGAGTGCAGATACAGTCAGGCACAGAGTTCAACACGACCCTCGGCACACCCATCGGCATGCTTGTCCAAAACCTTGACCAACGGCCTCACGATTACTCCGAAATGGACCTCTACCCACGACCCAGCCACGCAGATTGGACTTACCTGCAAAAGTACGGCATTAAAGCAAGTTCCGGCGGTGGCCGTAGTTCAGCCCGTGAGACCATCGGTGCCAAACACCTTCTTACCTTAACCGGACTCACTAATGCCGTGTGCAGGGCGAGTTGCGGCTGGGGCAATAGCGGAAAAGTACCTTCAACTAGCTCACAACATCGAAATCATCGCCTTCGTCTCCTCAGTAGGAAAAATCCATATGCCTTCTTATGGTGTCCCGGACGATAGCGACGAATCCCCCATCACACCCAAATACCTCCACCTTCTCCAAACCATCACCCGTGAGAAGATAGACTCAGATCCGACTCGCTGTCCTGATGCCGAAACAGCCAGTAAAATGACTGCTCGCATCCTCGCGGCAAAACAAGCCAACGACTCCATCGGTGGAACAGTAACCTGCGTCATCCGTAATTGCCCGCCGGGTCTCGGCGAACCCGCCTTCGACAAACTCGAAGCTAAACTCGCGCACGCAATGCTATCTATCCCTGCGACCAAGGGCTTTGAAATAGGTTCGGGGTTTGCATCCGCTCAAGTGCCTGCCTCAAAACATAATGACCCGTACGTCCGGAAAGACGGCGGCGGATATGGGACACTGACAAATAATTCGGGCGGGATTCAGGGAGGGATATCGAATGGAGAGAATATCTTCTTTAAAGTGGCGTTTAAAAGTCCTGCGACGATTAGCTTGCCGCAGACAACGGCAATGTATGATGGGACGAGGGGGGTTTTGGCGGCCAAGGGACGGCATGATCCGTGTGTTGTGCCCAGGGCTGTACCTATCGTCGAGACCATGGCAGCACTTGTCATCATGGAGTATATCCCGCAATTCTTACTTTTGTTACATGAATTGACTCTCGCAGTGCGCTGTTGATTCAACAGGCTCGTCAAGCCGCGAGGGCTCTTTTGCCTCCATTGAAGACGAATTTGCCTACGTCTGAGACCGTTGTTGACGGAGATCTCGCTAAACTTAAAATTAAGGAGCAGGAGGAGAGAAATACCCTTCTATAAATGGGGATGCAAAATTCACAGAACGATAGTTTCTCCGAGATCTACTTAGATATCTTCACCATCTACCCGAGACTAAAGATAAAATTTTATAAATAACGCATAGATCCCAAACGAAAGGGAGAAATATTAAAAAAGGGAAACCCCCGTCTGTCTCCAGGATCTCCC
>Ga0335076_10007625_pt1 | contig 10905 bp, 10 predicted proteins | sample Lox_Sample_25_FD_206717 | JGI IMG/M metagenome (GOLD analysis project Ga0335076, IMG submission 206717) | Soil microbial communities from Loxahatchee National Wildlife Refuge, Florida, United States - Lox_Sample_2.5 | ecosystem: Environmental > Terrestrial > Soil > Wetlands | place: USA...
CTTCTTCGAGCAGGACCCCAACACCAATCTGATCGCGCAGCACTGCGAGGATTTGAAGGACGGCCGCGCCTTTGCCGAAGCCGCAAAGCGTGTCTCCAGGAAAAAGCCGGTGGTGGTGCTGAAGGCTGGCCGCACGTCCGCCGGTGCCAAGGCCGCCTCGTCGCATACCGGCGCGCTCGCCGGCAACGACAAGATCTATGAGGATGTGTTCAAGCAGTCCGGCGTGATCCGCGCCCGCTCGTTGCGGCAGCTGCTCGAATTTGCACGCGGCGTACCCGTGCTGCCGACGCCGAAGGGCGAGAATATTCTGATCATCACAGGCGCGGGCGGCTCGGGCGTGCTGCTCTCCGACTCCGTGGTCGACAACGGTCTATCGCTGATGGCAATGCCGCCGGATCTCGATGCGGCCTTCCGCAAGTTCATTCCACCGTTCGGCGCCGCCGGAAATCCCGTGGATATCACCGGCGGCGAACCGCCGATCACCTATGTCAACACGGTGAAGCTTGGCCTGTCCGACGACCGCATCCATGCGCTGATCCTCGGCTATTGGCACACCATCGTCACCCCGCCGATGGTGTTCGCCCGCAACATGGTCGAAGTGAAAAAGGAGATGGAGGCAAAGGGCTTTGTGAAGCCGATAGTTGCCTCGCTCGCCGGCGACGTCGAGGTCGAGGAAGCGGCAGAATATCTCTATCAAAACGGCATTCCGGCTTACGCCTATTCGACGGAGCTGCCGGTCGAAGTGCTCGGTGCAAAGTACAGGTGGGCGCGCGGAGCGGGCCTGCTGTAACCCGCGCAAATAGCTGCGGCTAATTGAGATGCCGTCCGGCTTGCGCCGGGCGGCTTTTTGGTTGTTCGGGAGGGATGAACTGGTGTTGCCAAAAAGAGAGGGAATATCAGGGGACGTGCGGCTTCTGCCCTTGCTGCAACCGGCGAGCGTGGAATCGCAGCACTGAATCGGCTCGCGCATCACGATGATGCAGAAACACCATGGATTTCGGTCGGACATCTCGACGCATCGTCGAGCGAGACCATTATCCGGCTATTCGGCGGGACTGCCGCCTGAAGTGGTCCCGCGCTGCTGCATGGTCCATTCCAGCGCTGCTGCCGTCGCAAAGCCGATGCAGGCTGCGACCGCATCGACCACGAAATCTTCCAGCCGGGCGTGCCGGCCGGGCATCCAGATTTGCAGAATCTCGAGGGCGCCGATCGCGACCAGAGATATCGACAACGCAGAACGGCGGTGCCGCGGATAGGCGAAGGCAAACGCCAGACCGACCAGAATGAAGGCGAGCGCATGTTCGCCATCCTGACCGAAATGGGAGTGCGGCCGGTAGCGCGGCGGCCCCAATGTTGAAAATGTCACGAAGGCAGCGAGGAGCCAGGCGACAAGGCGCAGGAGGGTTGTCATGAGAGCTGGATAGCATGATTTGCAGGAGACGCACCATTACGCATGCGTCACAATCGCCGCGCAGTTAACCCGTGTCGCGCCTACAGAGGCTGCCGCACACCCAAGCCGAGCATGAAGCGCTCCCTGATCTGCACGGGATCGCGCCTCGTGGTGCCAACGCCCGGCTTGTCGTCGATGCGCACGCCAATCAGGGTCGGCCCCGCCGCCGTCATCGATTGATCGATCAGCCGCTCGAAATCCTCTTCGTCCGCGGCCCAGGCGCTGTTGGAAAGACCGCTGGCGAGCGCAATCGCCACGATGTCGGTAGTGGCTGCCGCCGGCGTCGGCTGGGCACCCGTGATCTGGTAGATGCCATTGTCCATCACCACCATCGTGAGGTTCTTGGGCGAAAGCGTCGCGATCGTGGAGAGCGAGCCGAGCTGCATCAGCAACGAACCGTCGCCTTCGAGCGCAAAGACGCGCCGGTTCGGTTGCGCCAGCGCCACCCCGAGCGCGATCGGGAAGGCGAGCCCCATGCTGCCCAGCATGTAGAAATTCTGCGGACGGTGACCGGCAGCCCAAAGGTCGAAATTGGTGTTGCCGATGCCGCCAATCACGGCTTCTTCATTGTTCAGTCTGGCAACCAGACGCGAGGTGAGATCGAAACGGTTCATCACCTTGGTGTTGCGGGCCGGCGGGTTGGTGTGCGTGTTCATGGGCGCGCTCACTTGTCGAAAACCTTGCCGCCGGTCAGCAGAGGCGAAAGGATCAGCGCCACCGGCGCCTGCGTGGTGACGGCCTGCTTGATCGAGCGGTCGGCAATGAACTCCAGCTCGTCGAGCCGCGTGACGGTGTGGTGCTCCATGGCGAGCGAATCCAGCACCGGCCGCATGGTCCGGCACACCAGCGATTGGCCATAATTGAATTCTCCGAGCGTGCCGCGTTCGGAAACGAACATGATCAGCGGAATCTGGTAAGGCAGCGCGAGCGAGGCCAGCACATTGGCAAGGGTCGCAAAGCCCGAGGTCTGCATCAGCACCGCGCCCTTCGTGCCGCCCATCCAGGCTCCCGAGACGATGCCCACGGCCTCCTCCTCGCGCGCGGTCGGGAAGGTCAGGAAGAAGGGATCGGCATGCAGGTTCCTGATCAGCGTCGTCAGCACGCGATCGGGAACGTAGGGAACGAGCCGGATGTCGTTGCGCTTGAGCGTCTGCAGCACGATGCCGTGCCAGGTAGGCTCTTGAGGCAATGGTTGTGCCTTCCCCTCAGGCTGGGGCGAGGCCTTTTCCTGCGCAACCGCCATGTCGTCCTCCCTTGCCTTGTTCGACGATCGTTTGCTGGCGAGGCGTCGAACCTTGACGCGGCGAGCGGGATTGTCAACATGCCCTCGCGGTGACGTGGTGTGCGCGACAGGACGATGCAGCAGGCCAAGTCGGCATGCAATAAAGCATGCAATCAAGAACGAAGATCGGGAGGAGAATGCATGGGCAGGTGGTCGGGGTTGGCCGCCATGATCGTGGCGATGTTGGCGACCTTCGGCCCTGTGTCGGCCCAGTCGGTTTTCCCCACCAAGCCGGTGCATATTTTCGTGCCCTATGCGGCCGGTGGCGGCGTCGACATCCTCGCGCGCACGCTCGGCGACGTCGTATCCAGGCAATGGGGGCAGACGGTGGTGGTGGAGAACCGCCCGGGCGCGGGCGGCGTGGTAGCCTCGCAGGCGCTGATCCAGGCGGCGCCTGACGGCTACACCCTGATCGTGGTTGCGAGCGGCCACGCCACCAATCCGTTTCTCTACCCAAAAATCCCATACGACACCTTTCGCGATTTCACGCCGATCTCGCTGCTCGCGTCCTCGCCGAACATCCTGCTCGTGCGTGCGGACTCGCCGTTCAAGAGTCTGAGCGACGTGATCGCGGAGGCCAAAGCCAAGCCTGGAAGCTTGTCCTTTGCCCATGCGGGGACGGGCACCTCCACGCATCTCGCAGGCGAGCTCTTGAAGGCGCTCGCCAAGATCGACATCGAGGCCATTCCCTACAAGGGCGGGGCACCCGCGATCAACGATCTGCTCGGCGGACAGATTCCGCTGTCGTTCAACAACGGGCCCGAGTCCGTTGGCCAGATCCAGGCCGGCACGGTGAGGGCGCTTGCGGTGACGACGGCTGCGCGGGCGCCATTCCTGCCTGATGTGCCGAGCATGAGCGAAACCGTGCCGGGCTATGATACCGAGGTGTGGTGGGGGCTGCTCGGGCCCGCCGCAATGCCGCGCGATCTGGTCGAGACGATTTCCCGTGAGTTCGTCGCGGCGCTGAAAACCGATGCGGTCAGGGAGCGACTTGCGAAGCTCGGCGCGTCGCCGATCGGAAGCACGCCGCAGGCCTTTGACGCCAAAATTCACGCCGATTACGACAAGTGGGGGCCGATCATCCAGGCCGCCGGAATCAAGGCCGAATGATGCCAGCACCTCCTTGCCAGCCGCCGCGTGACGTGACGCGACCCAAAGTCCCGCCGCCTCCGGGCGCCTGCGATACGCATGCGCATGTGTTCGGTCCAGCGAACCGTTTTCCCTATGCCGAGGATCGCAGCTATACGCCGCCGGATGCACCGCTCGAAAAATATCTCGGCATGCTCGACGCGATCGGTTTTGCGCGCGGCGTTCTGGTGCAGGGCAGCGCGCATGGCCGCGATAATTCGGCAATGCTGGATGCACTGGAGCGCGAGCCGAAACGGCTGCGCGGCGTGGCGGTGGCCGATACCGGCGTGTCGCCCGAGGATTTGCACCGTTGGCACGAGCTTGGCGTGCGCGGCTTGCGCTTCAACCATTTCTTCCGCGACGGGCAGTTGCATTATCGCGGCGGCGTGCCGCTGTCGGAAGCAAGGCAGCTCGCGCCGGTCATGGAGGATCTCGGCTGGCACTTGCAGCTCTGGATCGATGCGAAGGATTTGCCGCAGACGATCCCGATCTTGAAGTTGCTCGGTCTGCCTGTTGTGATTGATCACATGGGCCGCACCGATGCCCGCGCCGGCACGGGCACGGAGGGATTTCAAAGCTTGCTGCGCGCGGTCGGCGAGGGCTGGTGCTGGGCCAAGCTGTCGGGCGCGCATCGCCTGAGCGAGCAGCCGCCAGACTACGCGGATGCGCAGCCGTTCCATGAAGCGCTGGTTCGCGCCAATCCCGAACGGCTGGTTTGGGGCGGCGACTGGCCGCATCCGCGCGTCGAAGCCGAGATGCCCGATGCCGGGCACCTGTTCGAGCTGTTTCAGCTGTGGACTCCGGATCAGGCTACGCAGCACCGCATCCTGGTGACCAATCCGGCGAAGCTTTACGGATTTACCGACTGAAAGTGGTGCAATGACCGTCAACAACAAACGCATATTTTACGTCAAATACCTCGCCCATCAGATTTATGTCGACATCCTGAAGGCGCGGCCGGACGTGCGGCTGGACAGGCTCGAGAACGAAACTCCGGAAGATGTGTTTGCGCCGGTGTTGCGCGAGGCGCATGCCTACCAGGTGGGTGCCGCGCGCGACGAGCTTGCGCCGCATTTTCACGTGCATGCGGATTTCCTTCGGCGAGCGCCGAACCTCCTGATCGTCTCCAGCAACGGCGCGGGCTTCGATCCCGTCGATGTCGAGGCCTGCACCAAAGCGGGCGTTCTCGTCCTCAACCAGTCCGGCGGCAATGCGCATTCGGTCGCCGAGCATGCGCTCGGCATGCTGCTCACGCTCTCCAAGCGCATTATCGAGGCCGATCGCGCGCTGCGGCGCGAGCGCAACGTCAATCGCAACAATCTGATCGGAACGGAAGCGCAAGGCCGCACCATCGGCATTGTCGGGATCGGCAATGTCGGCCGCAGGATCGCCGAACTCTGCAAAGGCCTGCTTGGCATGACGGTGCTTGCCTATGATCCCTATCTCTCCGCAGCCGAGATCGCCGCGCGCGGCGCCGAGAAGGTCGAGCTCGACGATCTCTTGAGCCGGTCCGACTATGTCTCGATCAATTGCCCGCTCACCAGGGAGAGCCGCGGCATGATCGGGGCGCGCGAATTTTCCCTGATGCAGCCGCACGCCTTTTTCATTACCACCGCGCGCGGCTTCATCCATGACGAGGACGCGCTCCTCGAAGCGCTCAGGCAAAAGCGCATCGCCGGTGCCGGCCTCGATGTCTGGTCCAGGGAGCCGCCGCCACCGGAGCATCCGCTCTTGCAATTCGATAATGTGCTGGCAAGCCCGCATACGGCCGGCGTCACCCGGGAGGCGCGTCAAAACATGGGCCGGATCGCCGCCGAGCAGATTCTTGACGCACTTGACGGCAAGAAACCGCCGCGGATCATCAATCCCGAGGTCTGGCCCTATTACAGCGAGCGATTTGCCCGCACTTTTGGCGTGATCCCGAAATAGCGCAGTCGGTCCTCGGTCGCGAAGAAAATTTCCTCTGTCGCGGCTCTCCTCAAGGCAACAAAGCTACTGCCCATCGTGCTATCCGCGGGGCGGCCATTGCTATTTTTGCGAGAGGCTCGACTCGGCGTTCGCTCGCGACCATTTTGCCTTTGGCGACATGGCCTTATGGCCGCGTTTTCGGTTTCCATGGAAGGTTTTTCGATGCAACGGGTCACTTCATTGTTGCGCGCGACGCCATCACGGATCCGTCGGCGGATTGCGCAATTTGTTGCGATCGCGGCCGCGAGCCTGCCGGACGTCGGCGCCTGAGCCGGCGCGAATCCTAATTTTGTTGCCTCACGGGCGGACGACAAACAACTTTCCTCCTTAATCGTGACGCTTGATCCTCATCAAGAACGGCCGGCACGAGATCGGCTGAAATAACATATAGGCGTCCAGCGCGGGAGGATTCCATGTCACGCTATGTCGTCCAGTTCATGAAGGATGTCCTCGGCGAAAACGGCAGGGAACTCGAAGTCTGCCAAGGCACCCTGGAAGTCGATGCCCCGGATGAGGTCAAGGCGACCGAGCTCGCCAAGCGGATATTCTGCGAAAGCCAGCGGCTCTGCGAATGGTCGCTGCACGCCGATCGAATTCAGGTCGAGGCTGCCGACTTTCCATCGTGAGGCTCAGAGTTCGGCGGGCACGAATTTCAGCGAAAAGCGTGCGCCATTGGGATTGCGGTTTTCCACCGTGATGACGGCGGAATGCAGTTCCGCGATACGCTGCACGATCGAAAGCCCGAGGCCCGTACTGCCGGGCTTCCTGCGGTCGCGCCGCCAGAAACGCCGGAAGATGAAGTTGCGCTCGCCCTCGCCAATGCCGGGCCCGCGATCGAGCACGCTGATCGTACCGTCGCCTTCGACGACGAATTCGACCGTTGATCCCGCCGCCGTGTGATTGATCGCGTTTTCGGCAAGGTTGCGGATGGCGCGGCCGAGCATCTCCGGATTGCCCTTGATCCAGACCGGATCGGTCGTGCCTGACAGCGCGACGTCCTTGCCTTGCGCCAGTGCCAGTGGCGCCACGAACTCGGCAACCTCGGCGGCGACGGATTGCAGGTCGGCCTTTTCGCCGGGATCGATGACCAGCGCGTCGAGCTCGGCGATATCGAGCAGCTGGCTCACGATATGCGCCATGCCTTCGACGTTCTGGCGCAGCGCATGACCCATAGTCTGATCTTCCAGCATGTCGATGCGCGTCCGGAGAATGCTCAGCGGCGTGCGCAGCTCGTGCGCGGCATCGGCGGTGAAATCGCGCTGGATGCGAAATCCTTCCTCCAGGCGGTCGAGGCCCTGATTGACGGCCGACACCAGCGGGCGCACTTCGCGCGGGATCTCGTCGGTCGGCAGCCGCACGCCGGGGCGGGCGGGACCGATGCCTTCGGCGATCTCGGAGGCTTCGCGCAGCGGCCGCAGGGCACGGCGAAAGATGGCGATGTCGGCGATCAGGAGCACCAGCAGGACCGACAGCGTGATCCAGCCGACATTCTTGTAGAAATCGGCGACGATATCGTCGATCAGCACGTCGCGATTGGCGAGATCCTCGCCGGCCTGGACCCGGACGGTCTGGTTGCCGATCGTCCTGCGGATGCTTGCGCCGGACACCGTGGCATCGCCGCGCCGCTCCCGCAGGAACTCGAGCGCGCCCCTGCGGCTGTCGGCCGGAAACAGCGCGCCATGATCCTTCAGTGAGGAGAACAGGACCCGTCCGCCGTCATCGATCACGGCATAGGAATAACGGCCATAGGGTTGCGAGTAGAGGCCGAGCAGCTCCGAGGGAAGCTTCAGCTCGAGGCCGCCGTCCGGCGAGACGCCGAGATGGTCGCCGACCGCGATCGCCTGCTCCTGCATCGCCTTGTTGTGAATATTGTTGGTCGCGTAGTTCAACAGCCAGGACAGCGCAAGCGACATCAGGATCGAGGCGATGACGATGGCGACGATGTGCAGGACAACGATGCGCGAGATGATCGATTCGAATCTCAGCACGCTATTTTTCCTCAGCGATCAGGTAGCCGACGCCGCGAATGGTGTGGACCTGAACTTTTGCGCCCCGCTCCGACAGCTGCTTGCGCAGGCGGTGAACATAGACCTCGACCGCGTTCGAGGCGACCTCGCTGGAATGGCCGAAGATCTGGTCTTCCACCTGCTTCTTGGAGACCACGCGCCCCTTGCTGCGCATCAGAAGTTCGAGCACCGCGGTTTCCCGGGCCGAGAGGACCTGAGGCTGATCGTCGATCGATGCCTGCCGGTTCTGCGTGTCGAACTCCAGATTGGCGATGCGCAGGGTGCTGCCGAGAAGGTGGCCGGGCCGCCGCAGCTGGGCTTCCAGCCGGGCGATCAGCTCCTCGAGTGCAAACGGCTTGACCAGATAGTCGTCCGCTCCGCTGCGCAGGCCGTGAACCCGGTCGTTGAGCCCGCCGCGCGCGGTCAGGACCAGCACGGGGATCGGGTTGTTGCGATTCCTGATCTCGCGCAGCAGGGTCAGGCCATCGCCATCGGGCAGTCCGAGGTCGAGAATGAGGGCCGAATAGAACGTCGTGCTCAGCACGGCCTTGGCTTCCTCGACGCTCGACAGCACGTCCGACTCGTAGCCTGCGGTTTGCAGGCCCTTGGCCAGAAGCTCTGCGAGCTCCGCATTGTCTTCCACGATCAAGAGCCGCATGCCGTACTCATCCGGTTCTCAACCCTGCGCCCTGGCCTGGAGTGCATAATAAGGCTTGGATAAATCGGCCGGCACAGGGTTTTTCAAGGCGTTTGCAAATCGAAAGGCTATGTAAGGCTGGTGTAAGCTTCGGTCGATTCCGAGGCGACAGAATCAGCATCCGAATCGGCTAAAGTTCATATGGTTGCAGTAGTTTAAGCTCCCGAAACGGCAGGACTCTATTGCGGCTTTCCCTAATCGCCAATAGGAAGACGCATGCAAGGCAATGTGTAAAGAAATGAGATGATCGGCGCGACCTGGAATCTGCGGCGGTTGTTGATCGCGCTGACGGCGGTCGTTTTGGCTGCGGCCGTCATTGTCGGTGGGAGCCGCATGTTCGCGCAGCGTGCCAAGCCGCCCGAACCCTCGCACGTTGCGCGCGACACCTCGCGCTTCACGCCAAGCGAGGCCGAATGGGCTAGTCTTACGACCGAGCCTGCGAAGGAGCAGTTGTTTCGTGCCGAGCATGTGACCGAGGGCAAGATCGCCGTCAACGAAGACAGTTCGACGCCGATCTTCTCGCCCTATGCGGGCCGCGTTACCAAGCTTCTGGTGAAGCCGAGCGACACCGTCGAGCGCGGACAGCCTCTGTTCATCATCGAGGCCACCGACACCGTGCAGGCGCTGAACGATTTCGCCGCTGGCTTGAGCGCGCTCAATTCCGCCCGATCCAAGCTCAACCTCGCGCAGATCGTCGAGAAGCGTCAGAACGATCTCTACGCGGGCAAAGCGGTTCCGCTCAAGGACTGGCAGCAGTCGCAATCCGATCTGACGACCGCGCAAAACGACATGCGCACGGCGGAGACGGCGGTCGAGGCGGCGCGCAACCGGCTGCGGATTCTCGGGCGTTCGCAGGAGCAGATCTCGACTTTCGAAGAGACGCGCCAGATCAGCGCGGACACGCCGATCTATTCGCCGCTGGGCGGCACCGTCGTGCAGCGCAAGGTCGGCCCCGGTCAGTTCGTCAACAGCGGCGCGAGCGATCCCGTCTTCGTCATCGGCGATCTTTCGACGGTTTGGCTGATCGCCTTTGTGCGGGAAAGCGAGGCCGCCGACGTGCGTCTTGGCCAGGACATCGACTTCAAGGTTTTGGCGTTGCCGGGTCGCAGTTTCAAGGCGCGGGTCGACTATGTCGCGGCGGCGATCGATCCGTCGACGCGAAGGCTTCTGGTCCGCGCGACCATCGACAACAAGGAAGGCCTGTTCAAGCCGGAGATGTTCGCCAGCGTGACGATCTATTCCGGCGCGGACCGTATTTCGGTCGGCGTGCCGAAACAGGCGCTGATCTACGAGGGAAATCGCGTCCGGCTTTGGGTGGCGCACGACGACAAGTCGCTCGAGCTGCGGGAAATTCAGCCGGGATTGGTCAATGGCGATCTCGTCGAGGTCCGCACCAATCTTAAGGCCGGAGAGAAAGTGGTCACCAGAGGCAGTCTGTTCATCGATCGGGCCGCATCCGCAACCTGATCCACAGAATGATGTGGCAAAAGAGATTTCATCAGAATGGACCGCCTCGTCTCCATCGCCGTCAGCCGTCGCTTCCTGATGGTCGGGCTGTTCATTGCGGTCGTCATCGGCGGGTTTATCGCGTTCCAGCAATTGAACATCGAGGCCTATCCCGATCCGACGCCGCCGATGGTGGACGTCGTGACCCAGAGCCCCGGATTGTCGGCAGAGGAGATCGAGCGCTACATCACAATTCCATTGGAAACCCAGGTCGCCGGCATCAAGAATCTGAAGGTGATCCGAACGATCTCGCTTTACGGCCTGTCCGACGTCAAACTGCAATTCTCCTTCGACTACACCTATGAGCAGGCGCTGCAGCAGGTCCTGAACCGCCTCTCGCAGCTGCCGCCGCTCCTCAACAACGCACAGCCGCAGATCTCGCCGCTCAGCCCGATCGGCGAAATCTACCGCTACCGGCTGGTTGGCCCACCCAACTACTCGGTGCTCGACCTGAAGACGTTGCAGGACTGGGTGTTGCAGCGCCGCTTCCGCACCGTGCCCGGCGTGATCGACGTCACCGGATGGGGCGGCAAGACCAAGACCTACGAGCTGCAGGTCGACGTCAACAAGCTGGTGGCGAACGGGCTGACGATGCCGCAGTTGCTGCAGGCCGTGAGCAATTCCAACATCAATGTCGGCGGCAATACCGTCAATATCGGGCCGCAGTCCGCCGTCGTCCGCGGGGTCGGCTTGATCCGCTCGATCGATGCGCTTGCCAACACCATGATCGCGGCCCCCAACGGAACGCCGGTCCTGATCAAGGACGTCGCTACCGTCACGGTCGGCGAGCAACCGCGGCTCGGCATCGCCGGCGAAAATCAGGACGACGACATCGTGCAGGGCATCGTCCTGATGCGGCGCGGGGAGC
>Ga0335076_10007626_pt1 | contig 10904 bp, 10 predicted proteins | sample Lox_Sample_25_FD_206717 | JGI IMG/M metagenome (GOLD analysis project Ga0335076, IMG submission 206717) | Soil microbial communities from Loxahatchee National Wildlife Refuge, Florida, United States - Lox_Sample_2.5 | ecosystem: Environmental > Terrestrial > Soil > Wetlands | place: USA...
GCGCGCGATGTGCTCGGCCTGGTTCACCATGCCGGTGCGGATCGAGCCCGTGTCCACCTCGATGAGTCCGACCACGTCGGCCTGTTGGGCGCGGATGAAATCGGTGATGCCGGCGAGCACCTTGCGATTGCTGCGCAGGTAACCCGCCCCCGGGACCGGCAAATGGAAAGCCGGCCCCGTGCCGGTGGCATAGCGGATGTTATAGACCAGCAGGCGCACTGTTAAACGGGGAATCGGCCGACGAAGGAGCCATTCTATCCCGGCGGGGCCGCGCTGCGGACCGGAGCACGCTCTGCTTGCGCTCCCCCGCCCGTGTGCGAGACTTGAGGGAGACCGTTCGGCACTTGGGGGCTCCGATGTCGCAGGCCAACCCTGTGCGTCTGTTCGTCACGCATTTCTGGGAGAACAGCGACGACTATCTGCGCGTTTTCGAGTACCTGGAGAGCTCGCGCAACTTCTTCTATCGCAACTACAGCACGCCCGATAAGCGCCCGGACGGCGATCGCGAAGTGCTGCGCGAGGATCTGCGCCGGCAGATCAGTCCGGTGGAGGCGGTGATCGCGCTCTCGAGCCTCTACGAGAGGGACAAGGACCTGCTGACCTTCCAGCTGCTGTTCGCGCAGGCGAGCCACAAGCCGGTGATCCTCATGAAGCCATTCGGCGCCGGCACCGAGGTGCCGAAGGCGATCCTCGATCTCGCCGACGAGGTCGTCGAATGGGACGAGCGGGCGCTGGTCGATGCGCTGCGCCGCCAGGCGCGTCACGAAGAGACGACGCGCTGGGACACGATCGAATTCAAGCTCGACTAGCTACAGCGCGATCGCCTGCGGCACGCCGTTCTTGATGCGCGCAGCGGCGAGACCGTTCAGCCCGGCGCCGTCGTGGGCGCTGCCGTTGAGCACCGCAGCGTTGAGCGTGGCGCCGTTGCGCGAGCCGTTGGCAGCACCGTTCGCCGCCATGGCGGCCTCGTTCGCGGCATCGATGGCGCACTCGCGCACGATCGCGGCGAACAGCCGCACCACGCTGCAGGCGAGCTCGTCGGCCTCACTCGCAGACATCTTGCGCACCGTGGCGCGCACCGCGTCTTCGCCGCGCAGCGGGCGTTCGCGCGTCAGCGCATCGCGACAGGCGCGAAACTCCTCACGCAGGACTTCGGGAAGGTCCTCGATGCGCACGAACGCCAGGTGACTGCGATACGCGTCCGCGAGGCGGTCCTTGATCGGTCCCGAGCGCGCGAGCGTCAGCGCGGCCCCTTCAAGCTGTTCCCATGTAGTGCTCATCACTACCTCGGCAGGACGCCGGCCACCGTGCGGTTCGTCTGGTGCGAGCCTGAGCGGCGAGGCGTCGGTTAGTTCTTGTTATGCGGTAAGTTTAGGAATCCAAGCACACTCAAGCGGCTACGCCCGAAATATAGCTCAGACTCTAGGAAAAAAATATGGTCAATTCGTGACCACCGCCGGGCGATGACGGGTGAGGGGACGCCCGCAAGGGCACCGTCAGGGATCATTGAGGGGGTCAGCGCTCCTCCGGGCAGAGACGCGCGGAGGCTCTCGAATCAAGAGAATAAAAGTCAGGTAATGGACTGATTGTAAAAGTAATTACCTTGGAAAATGACCCCTATTGCGCCCAGCACTGGGCGCTGGTGAGGGTGCCATCGCCGGTCGCAAACTGATTGCCGAGCGAGTCGACCGAGAAGGTCGCGCACGGGGTGTCGGCTGCCTGACTGGTGCCCGCCACGGGCGTGGCGGTGAGGTAGTAGGCCGGTCCCGCCGGTGCATTGGCGTTCGGATCGCAGCCGAGGGCCGCACCCTGAGCGGCAAAGCAGGTCACGTTGATGCTGTAGTAGCCGTTCTGAGTGGTAACCGGCAAGGCGCTATAGCCGAGGTTCGCCGCCGTGTTCGTGTAGATCGAGCCGTTGGTGCTGAAGTACCTCTCTTCGCGTCCGGCGAGGTCGAGGAGCGCCGTCTTGGCTTCCGCGCGCCGCGACTGCCTTATCTGAGCCATGTAGGAGGGGACGGCGATCGCCAGCAGGATGCTCGCGATCACCACCACGATCATCAGCTCGATGAGCGTGAAACCCCTGGCCCGCGCATTGGTAGTCGACTGCATTCCCGCTCTCCTCAGCGCCGCTCGATCCAGCTCAGGCGCCGCCCGCTCGTGTTCGGCGGCAGGTTGAGCCCCAGCGTTCCACTGCCGATCTGGCCACCGCCAGCGCCGCCGCCGGCGGCCTGGTTGGTTTCATAGATCAGGTACATGGTGCCCGAGCTGTTTCCCGTGATGAAGGAGCTGCCGGTGGCGTTGGTCTGAATGCCGATGGCGTTGGCATCGAGGTACGCCGGGTTGGTGTTGACCAGCGGGTTCTGCGCCTCGCTCGGCGGCAGGAACACCTGGTTGAAGGCCGCGCCGGTCATGGCCGAGAGCACATAGGTATAGCCCGTGTCGGTCGGGATCGCGCACGAGGTCGGGTCGTTGGGCGCGGGCACGATCGAATTGACCGTGAGCGCCTGGGCCACGAGCTCGGGGCTGTAGATGACCTGCTCCTGGGTGCCCGGGAGATTCAGGTACCAGCCGAACTGGTTGTTGGTGCCCGTGCAGATGGCGGTTCCCGCCCAGCAGACCTGCGCATTGGTGAGGATGTCGCGGTTACCCGTGCTGGCGTTGACCGTCACGGTCTGTGCCTGCAGGTTGGCCGCCTGCACGGTGTGATTGGCACCGCCGAGACCCGTCGCGTTCGCCGCCAGGGCCGCGTACTGCACGGTCGACTGGCCGTCCCAGCTGCTCATGTTCCAGTCCCACACGCCGTACAGCGACTGCGTGCCGCCGACGTAGCTGGCCGGATTGATGTTCGTCAGCGGGAACTTCTGCCCCGTGCCGAACAGGATCATGAGGTACTGCTGCATGCCGGCATACGGCGCACCCGAGGCGACCACCAGATCCGTGGTGATCGGCTGACCGCTGGGCGCGGTGAATACCGGTCCCGGCGTCACGGCCCAGCTGGAGGGATTGTTGCTGGTCAGGTCGAATCGCCAGATGTTGCCGAGCAGGTCGCCGGCGTAGACGTAGTCGGTGATGTGATCGCCGTCGAGATCGGCCGGCGTCGCGTAGGCGATGCCGTTCGGGTTGCCGGCGCTGCCGCTGCCCGTGCTGAGGTAATAGAAGGTGGTCGCGGCCGTGCTCGGATCGATGGTCATGACGTAGATGCCGGCATCGCCGCTCGCACTGCCGATACCGTTGCCGAAGATCACCGCCCAGTCGCCGTTGTGCAGGCGGCGGATGGTCGGCGTGCCGTAGGTATTGCCGAGATTGTTGGCGCAGTTGGCACCGCCGTTGGCGCTGGTGGTGCCGGCGCACGCCACGTTGGTCGCACCCCACTCGCCGACCACCAGATTCGCGGCGTTCGCCTCGGTGAAGTTGCTGGCGCTCGGGTTGGTGACGTCGAGCGCGTAGATCACCGAGCCTCCGGGCCCGAGGCCGCCGACCACCCAGGTGTGCCAGGCGCCGTTGTAGTAGAGGTCGCCGGTTCCCGGCGTTGCATCCACGTAGAAGGCATGGCCGTACTGCGTGTTCGAGTAGTCGATGGCCGCGTTGCTGTTGTTATGGATGCTGTTCAGCGCCGCGCCCGGCATGTAAGCCAGCACCTCGAGACCGTCGTTCGGCGTCACGGCACCGGTGCAGTTGGCGGCGGTGGAGCAGAAGGTACCGTTGGCGTTGTACGAGCCGCTGCGGAAGCCATGCAGCAGGCCGTCGTTGGCACCGGCGTACACCACGTTGATGCGCGTCTCGTTGGCCTGGGTGTACTGCAGGTAGTTCTGCGATGCGGAGTTCTCCACGTTGGTCGCGGCCGGATTGAGGCGGTCCTTCCAGGTGGCGGGATAGGGTGCCACGGGAGGACCGACCCACACCGGGCTCGAATCGACGATGTCCGCGAGCACGCTGCCGGTCGTTCCGCTGCGCGAGCGGAACAGACCCACGCCCGCAGAGTTGACCTCGCAGCTGCGGTCGCCGCGCAGGTAATTCACCCGGTCGCTCGGATCGTAAGCGGTCGTCGCGTTACAGGCGTTGCTGCTGACGTCGCCCAGATCGAGCACGCCCTGGAGGGTGGCATTGAGGCTGTTCCACTCGAGCGGAATGCCCTGGGTACCGTTCCAGGTGAGGATGACGCGGTTGGCCGGGGCCTCGGCTGCAACGGGGCCGAGGGCGCCGGTGGTGCTGCAGGTGCTGCCGCTGGCGACGCCGGTAAGGACGCAGGAGCCGTCCCAGTTGGGCGACGCCGCGACTACCACGTTGCCGTACTGGTCGAGGCTGAGCGAGCTCGCGGTCACGCGTCCCGTCCAGCCGTTCGGGTTGTAGTAGGCGAAGTAGGCCTGGGCGCCGGTCTCGAGCTTGGCGGACTGGCGCTCGCTCGCGCCGGCGGAGCTCGCCGCGGTCGTCGCGGGCGCTGCCTTGAAGCACAGGATCTCGTGGACGTTGCTGCTGCCGCCGGTCGAGCCCGCGAAGCCGAACAGGAAGTTGGCCGGCAGCGGACCGTTGGAGGCGGTGATGCTCTGCGACTTGAGGACCTGCTGGTAGGCGCCGCCGTTGACGCTGTAGGAGAAGCTCAGCAGGCCGTTACTCGTGATCTTGAGGTTATAGAAGATCGGGGTCGCGGCGCCGCGGCTCATGGCGCTCTCGTTGGCGATCAAGGTGCCGGCCGGCAGCACCGAGTAGGCGTTGGGGAGCGCGCCGTAGTCGAGGATCGGCGCGATGTTGGACGAGGCGAGACCGGTGTTGAGCGAATTGGAGAGGCTCGCGGCCCCGGCGAGCGTCGGCGCAGTAGCGACGCTGTAGTTCCACAGGTTGCCGGTCTTGCAGGTGTTCTGCACCGCGTAGTACGAGTCGGGATGGGCCGTGCCCGGACTGCTGGCGGTCGGGTTCTGCGGCGGATTCGTGGTCGAGGGGTTCGAGGCATTCGAGTTCGCCGCTCCGGTGGTGGGCGTGGTGCCGGCGCTGGCGGAAGCCGTGGTCGCCGAGCTGTTCACGAGCGTGCCGGCGGTTGCGGCCGTCGGGTTAGAGCCGCTGCTGCACTTGCCGGTGCCCAGATTGAGGGTCTGGCCGGTCGTACAGCATTCCGCGGTGCCCGCGTAGTTGCCGACGTAGCTCTTGCCCGCGGCGCACTTGTAGCAGGCGCCATTCGCGTTGAGGGTCGCGGAGTAGGTGCCGGTCGAGCAGCTCTGGCACTTATCGACGTTGCCATTCCAGGTGCCGCTCGCGCAGACCCCGAAGCAGGTATTGCTGGCCGAGTCGTACATGCCGCTGGCGCAGCTCTCGCACTGGTTGGTGGTCGCGTTCCAGGTACCGCTCGCGCAGCTCGAGCAGGTGCCGGTGCTCGAGACGTAGCTGCCGCTCGAGCAGATCTCGCACTGATTGGTGGTCGGATTGTAGGTCTGGCCCGCCGGGCAGCTCTGGCAGGTCTGAGTCGTCGAGTCGTAGGTCTGGCCGGCCGGACAGCTGGTGCAGTTACCGGTGACGGGATCGTACGAGCCGCTGGAGCAGCTCTGGCAGCTGTTGGTGGCCGCGACGTAGGTCTGGCCCGCCGGGCAGCTTTGGCAGGTGTTGGTGGCGGCGTTGTAGGTAACTCCGGTGGCGCACTTTTCGCACTGGTTGGTGCTCGAGTTGTAGCCGTAATTGATACCGGTCGTGCACGTCTCGCACACACCGGTGCTCGCGTTATAGGTGCCGCCGCCGTTCAGGCAGCTCTGCGCGAGGCTCCCCGGATAGTAGGGCGATGAGGAGCTGCCGGGATTGCTGCCGTAGGCACCGGTGAGGGTGTTCCAGGCGACGTTGCCGGCGCCGCGCATGCCGATGCGGGGTGCCTTGTAGCCGCCGCCGCTCGCGGTGTTGTCGCCGCTCGCCGTGGTGCCCGATTCCCCGAGGGTGTTGGTCGTGCCGTTGAGGAAGTTGCCGTACTCGTCGATGCCGAGGCCGATGTAGCCGCCGATCAGTCCGTTGTACGGGTAGTTGGAGTTCGAGCAGCTGTAGCCGAGACTGCCGCCCCAGGCGCCGAGGCCATTGCCGTCGCCGCTCGCAACACCGGTGATGGTGGCGGTATTGAGCTGGCTCGCGTCCATGAGGTAGAAGCTCATGCCGTCGGCGCCGTCGGCGGCGGAGGAACCGCCTTTGTCACCGCGATAGGTCACGGTCTTGAAGGTGACCGAAAGGCCCTGGCCGGTGGGGAAGGGGGTCGCCGACACGATGCCGCCGTTCTGGTGCAAGCCGCCGGCGCTGCCCGGGTTGCCGTTGCCTGCGAGGTTGCCATTGGTGAAGCGCAGCGCGCCGTGGCCGGCGGGGTCGGGCAGCGTCTGGCTCCCGCCGCTGACGCCGCTGTAGCCGCCGACGAGATTCTCGTTGTAATAGAGGGGGCCCGCGCCGCCGATGCCGATCGCGGTGCAGCCCGGCATCTGGCCGCCGCCGCCGCCGGAGGGCTCGACGCCGACTGCGCTGCCGGCGGTGAGACAGGCGCCGTTGAAGAAGTACCAGCTGTTGGTGGTGCTGGCGCCGGTGAAGTCCTCGCTCACCGTAGTCTGCGCGGGTGCCGCCACGGGCAGCGCCAGCGCCATGAGGGCGGTCAGAGCGAAAATGAAGGTGTTACGGTTCATGGTTACTCACCACCTCGATTGACGACGCCCAGCGCAACTTCGTAAACGCTCTCGACGACTGCGACCGTGCTGGTCGAGCCGCCGTAGGCATAGGCGTCGATTTGGTATGCCTCTCCCTGCGCGTCCCCGGCCCCGCCGAGGTCGGCGATGTAGAAGACCGGAGCGCTCGCGTACGGGGAATCGCCCGGCGTCGCCAGGGGATTGTTGGCGCTCACCGTGCCCACGGTCATGCCGTTGGGCAGGTACTGCACGCCGACCGGCGCACCACCGACCGTCCACGGCACGGTGGTCACGCTCGCCACCAGGCCCGGGGCCTGCGGCGGTATGGTGTAGAGCGGATTGGAGCAGATCTGCCCGACGTTGACGTTCAGGTTCGCATCGAGGAGCGAGGGCTGCGCGCCGCAGACGATGTCGCCGTTGGCGATGTTGTTGTTCGTCATCAGCCACCACTCGGCGTACTGCAGGGCGCTGTTGGCCGAGTGCAGCGCACGCTCCTTCTCGCGCACGTTGCCGGCGATCTTCTCCTGCGTCGGGAAGCTGCGGAACATGCTGAGCCCGAGAACGGTGATGATCATCAGCAGCAGCAGGGCCGTGATGAGCGCCACGCCGCGCTGCGCGCGCGGTGCGCTGCACGGCCGGGCCGTGGGTCGTGTGGCGTTGCTCATGTATGCACCCCGGCGCGCGCCATCACCTGGATGACGCGCTCGAAGTTGAGCGTCGGTTGCTGCCCCGCCTGTCCGGCGAGCGGATTGGTGAAGGTGAGCAGCACGCGCACCGCGCTCACCTGGCTCCAGTCCGTGTTCACCATGTTGGCGGCGCTGACGTAGGTGTCGACGTTGTAGTCGACGAACGGCGGGCTGCGGTTCACGCCGTACCACACCTGCATGTTCACCAGGCCGTTGACGAGCGGCACGGGAACAGCCGGAGCGCCGGCGTCCACGGTGAGCGTGCACAGCAGCTGTCCGCCCACGACGCTCAGCTCGTTGGTGTAGGTGTGGTTCGCGCCGGTCGTGTTCTGGCCGCCACTGCAGTTGATGATCCCATCGCCCGAGGCGGTCTGGAAGCGCACATAGAGCGTGTCGCTGTTGGGCGCCGGTGCGGCGGTACCGGTGCCGTAGAACGCCTGGCCCGAGCCGAAGTTGGGTGCGACGGCGAGCAGCGCGCTCGACGCCGTGTCGCCGGTCGCGTTCGAGTAGTAGCCTCCCGACTCCACGACCGAGGTGATGAGCTGCATGGCGAAGCGCTGCTGATCCTGCAGCTGCGCGAGCGCCTGCTGATTGCCGTAGGTCGTACGGGTGTTCTCGAAGATGGTGAACAGCCCGAACAGCAGGAACATGGCGATCGCCACCGCGACCATCAGCTCCACGAGGGTGAAGCCGCGCGCACGATGCGCGGGGCGGGGCGATGTCAGACGGCGGCGTGCGGTGCTCATGGCTCTACGTACAAGGTATAGGTCGGCTGCTCGAACTGACCGTTGTTCACCTGACCCGCCCCGGTGGCGTTGGTCTGCTGGCTGTTCGTCATGACCGTCTGTTCCGTCCAGGTCATCTGAATGGTGCAGCTCGCGGGCTGTACCGCACCCGGGCAGTTGATGGTCGTCACCGCGTTCGGCAGCAGCGAGCTGACCGTCTGGCTCCAGCGCAGGATGTCGAAGCCCGCCAGGACCTGCGCGCCGGCGTTACCGCCGCACATCGCCAGGCCGTTGACGCCACCGATGCAGCTGCCGGTGGTCGCGCCGGCCGTGACGGCAGCAGGCGCGACCGTGCCGTTCCAGCTGGTGATGGTGATCGGCGAGTCGGCCGCGGCCGTAGCGCTCGCCCAGAAGGTGCGGTTGGAATGCATCGCCGAGGCGAGGCTCGCGGCAAGGAAAGCCGCCATCGAGCGCTGCCGGGCGATGTTGCTGCTCGACAGCGCCAGCGCCTGCATCTTGGCGATGCCGAGGAGACCGACGCAGATCACGACGACCGCGACCATGATCTCGATCAGGCTGAAGCCGCGTGCGGTGGCGCGGTTCATCCGCTTGTGGATTGTGCGACTCATATACACGGCGCGAAGAACTGGGGGTTGACGGCGGTCTCGGTCTGCAGGACGCCGACGAGGGAGATCTGCAGACACTTGGTCCATGCGACGTTCGCGGTGGGCTCGTGCAGGGTCAGGATGGTAGTGGGGAAGGCGGCGCCGAGGGGGCCCTGCGCGAAGCCGTCGCGATTGAAGCTCACGGCGCTGATGCCGGTGTCGGACTTGAGTGTGTCCGGCGTGTTGCCGGTGAAGGCCTGCTGTGCGCGCAGCACCGAGCCAGCCGCCGGCGTGTCGGTCGCTCCCGGGTCAGGGAAGACGATCCAGCCGTTACCCCAGGCGAGCGAGCCCGAGCAGGTGGCGCCATCGGAGGAGACGCACAGCGACACGGTCTGGCCTTCCTTGATGGCCTCGGCTCGCGCGAACATCAGGTCACCGAGCAGGGCGTTGATCTCCGAGGACATGCGCGAGGCGTTGGCGATATAGCGATACGAGGGCACGGCGATGCCGAAGAGGATCGCGACGATCGCGATCACCACCATCAGCTCAGTAAGCGAAAAGCCCTGTTGCCACTTCATGCGGCGCAATTTAATGGAGAGCGGAGCCTGGAAAAGCGGTATTGCGTCACACCGGTCCGGGCGTCCGACGGACGGCGCCGGGCGGGCTACCGGCGGTCGCCCTGAGTGCACATAACGCCCGAAAAAGCGGGGCTGCCAATAGAATGGACCGCCATGAAGCAACTGCGGTCGATCGCGGTGTGGTGTCCGGCGGTCGTGCTCGCGCCGCGGCCGTTCGTGCTGGTGGTGCTGACGCGTGGGCTGGACGACCCGAAGAAAAGCGCCGCGCTCATCGCCTCGGTCGCCCGGGAGCTGTACGCGGCGACGCAGTAGGGCGGCGCGACTTGCGGCGGCGTGCAAACGGCGCTAAACATCGCCGCGCCAGAAGAACCAGGCCCAACGAGCGGATTCCCCGTGCAGCACAGCGGCAGCAGCAGCGAGGTCGAGACGGCCACGCCTCCCGGCACGCGCCCCGCCCAGGCCGCGAGTGCGCCCGCGGCGGGCGCCGCGGCTGCCGGCTCCTGGCGCAGTCTCGCGGAGGCCCTGGTGGCGCGGCACGGGCGCTACGCGGAGACCTTCGAGAACCTGATCGTGGCGCTCATCGTGCTGAGTGTGGCCTCGATCGGCATCGAGGCGCTGCCCAGGCTTCCGGAGTGGGCGCAGCGCGGCCTGCGGGCCGCGGAAGTCGTCATCGTTGCCGTATTCTCGGTCGAGTACCTGCTGCGCCTGCTCGTGGCGCCGCGCAAGCTCGCCTTCGTACTGAGCTTCCAGGGCATCGTCGACCTGCTGGCGATCGCGCCGTTCTTCGTCCTCGGCTTCGATGCCCGCTGGGTGCGGGCGCTGCGCCTGCTGCGGCTGCTGCGCCTGCTGAAGCTGCAGACTCACTATCTCGAGGCGACGGTCGCCGAGCGCACCCGCGAGCTCGCGCAGCAGAATGCCGCGCTGCAGACGGCGCAGGCCCTGATCAAAGCCGAGCTCGATGCGGCGCGCGCCCTGCAGCTGGCGATTCTCCCGGCAAGCTTCCCGGCACGGCACGGGTGCGATGGCGCGGCGCGGATGCTCCCCGCCACCACCATGTGCGGAGACTTCTACGATTTCCTCGAGCTCGCCGACGGGCGCATCGGCGTGGTGATCGCCGATGTCTCGGGGCACGGCGTGCCGGCCGCCTTCTTCATGGCGGTGGCGCGCACCGAGCTGCGCGACGTCGCCGCAGCTCACCCTGACCCAGGCACCTGTCTCGCGCTCACCAACCGGGCGCTGTGCGCCGAGAATCCGCTGGACCTCTTCGTGTCGGTGTTCTACGGCGTGTTCGATCCGGCGAGTGGCGCATTGCGCTACGCCAACGGCGGACACAATCCCCCGTATCTGCGGCACGCGGACGAGGAGATCGAGAGCCTCCGCGGCCAGGGTGGACCGGTTCTGGGGGTCATGAGCGGCGCGGAGTTTCCGACCCACAGCCTGCAGCTGCAGCCCGGCGATCGCCTGGTCCTCTATACCGACGGCCTCACCGAGGCCTGTAATGCGGGCGGCGAGGCCTACGGCGAGCAGCGCCTGGCAGCCGAGCTCGAATCGCACGGCGCCGCCGCCCCCGCCGAGATCGTCGAGCGGCTGTGCCGCAACGTGGCCGCCTTCACGGGCGCGGTGGCACAGGCAGACGACATCACTATCAGCGTGCTCGCCCGGGGTCCGGCATGAA
>Ga0335076_10007627_pt1 | contig 10902 bp, 8 predicted proteins | sample Lox_Sample_25_FD_206717 | JGI IMG/M metagenome (GOLD analysis project Ga0335076, IMG submission 206717) | Soil microbial communities from Loxahatchee National Wildlife Refuge, Florida, United States - Lox_Sample_2.5 | ecosystem: Environmental > Terrestrial > Soil > Wetlands | place: USA: Florida...
GTCGATCGCCGAGCCCGCGGCCGCGCGCGCGAGGCGGTCGTTCACCGCTTCCCACTCCGCCTCTTGCGGCGGCGCCTCCACGAGGATGCGCTTGGCGCCCGCGTCATCGAGCTTGCGAAGGTTGGCGTACAGGTCGTGCGCGTAGGCCGTTGGATCGGCGCTCGCGGCGATCCAGAATAGCGCCATCGATCCGGCCGGAGGATCGCGCAGCGCGAGTACCGCGACGTTGCGGGAATTTCGCACGTCGGCTTCGAGGCTCGCGGGGCTCATGACCGTGAGCGCCGTCTGGGGCGCGTAGTGCGCGGCCAGCGTGCCCGAGGCGCGCGGCGCGTGCTCGTCGCGATCGCGGAGCTTTTCGCCCAGGGCGCGCTCGATCTGCGCACGCGTGATCGCCCCGGGACGAAGCAGCACCGGCGCGCCGCGCGAAAGATCCACGATCGTCGATTCGAGGCCGACTTCGCACGCGCCGCCGTCGAGGATCGGAAGGCTCGGGCCGAACTCCTCGCGCACGTGCTGGGCAGTGGTGGGGCTCACGTGGCCGAAGCGGTTGGCCGAGGGCGCGGCGATGGCGCCGCTGCCCACGCGCGCGAACTCGCGCAGCAGCTCCTGCGCCATCGGATGCGACGGGCAGCGAAGGCCCACGCTCTCCTGGCCGCCGGTCACGATCATCGGCACGCGGCTCGCGCGCTTCACGATCATCGTGAGCGGCCCCGGCCAGAATTTCTCCGCGAGGGCGAAGGCGGCGTTGGGCAGGTCGTGTCCCCACGCGCGCATCGCCTCGATTCCCGTCACGTGCACTATCACGGGGTGGTTCGCGGGCCGGCCCTTCAGCGCGAAGATCTTTCCGACGGCGCTCGCGTTGGCCGCGTCCGCGCCCAGGCCGTAGACGGTCTCCGTCGGGAAGGCGACGAGCTCGCCCGCGGCGAGGCGCCTCGCGGCGGCTTCGCAGGGATTCATCTCAACGCCTCGATGTGCTTGCGAAGCCACGGCTCGATATTCGAGATGTTGAAGGTATGCGAATCGAGATGGCCCGCCATCCACTTGAACACGGACTCCGGCCTCGAGCGAATCCGCAATCCATTGACGCGCAGGAATACGTCGACGGCGGCAAATGCGATTCTCTTGTTGCCGTCGACGAAGGGATGATTCATGGCGAGGCTCTCGAACAATCCCGCAGCCTCCCAGACGAGATCCTCGTAGCAGCCGCTCTGGGGCCGGAACAACGCCGACTCGAGCGCACCGGCGTCGCGAAGCCCGGGCTTGCCCCCGTATCGCTCCATCAGTGCCCCGTGCATGACCATGACTTCCAGCGGCGTCAGGTAGACGGTCACTTGGCAAGCTTGCGATACAGGGCGTCGAACTCCGCGAGGCTCTCGCCGAAGGCGGTCAGCACCTCGGGGCGTGGCTTGCCGCGCCGGCGCTTGTCCACGAAATCGCGCAGCGCCTCGTCGATCACGCTCTGGAGCTGCTTGCCCTCCTTCGCCGCGATCGAGCGTACCTCCTCGAGCACTTCCGGGTCGGCCTGGGTTGCGAATTTGGCGAGGGGACGCGGCATTGGGATCAGCTCATGTCTTGATGAATCATGATACTACATGACGGCGCCCGAGGAAGCTATCGCCGATCGCGAGCCATCTTCCTCACTTCGGCAAGATCGATGCGATGCTCCTTGATGAAGCGCGCCTTGGCCTGGCGCAGGGCATCGGTGTTCGCGAGAGGCACTCCCAGCCCCGCCACCCCCTCCGCTCCGTTCTGCTCGGCGACATCAATCAGGGCAAAGTAAGCCGCAGTCGCGAAACCCGCCGGATCCTGCCGCGCGAGGAAAGCGAGCATCGCGTCCGCGTCGGGCAGGAGCGGGATGAACAACGACGATGCCTGCAACGCGAGCGCGGAGTTCGGAAGCGCGTTGAGCTTGCGCACGGCGTCGGCACGATCGTCCGGCTTCGCCTGGGGAGAGATCGCTCGCATCAGCGGCATGAGATCGAAGGTATCGTTCGGCCCGGGCCCCACCATCAGGAAGGCCACGATGAACATGTCCTCGCCTTTGAGGGCGCCCGAAAATTTCTTGCTGGATTCGAGCCAGGCGATCTGCGCCGCGAGCCAGCGCTGCCCCCAGGCCTCCATCGCCGCGGCATCGCCTTCGGCGGATCCGGGTGGGTAGACCGGGAGCGTCTTCACCAGCTTGCGATACTCGGCGAGCGCGCCCTTCGTGTCGTGCAGGTCGAACTGCAGCGTGTCGGCGATCGCGAATCCCGCGATCTCGCTGCCCTTTTCGCGAGCCGTTTCGTAGACCTTGATCGCGTCGCGCGGCAGCTTTTGGCGAAAGCGGATAAAGCTGCCGAGCTCGATGCGCATGTTCGAAAGCGAGTTGCGCTCCAGGTTCTTCGCCTCGAACGAGTCCGGGTAATCGGCCGCGAGCTTCCCGGCTGCATCGAGATACTCGCGCATCGCGGCGACGTAGCGATCGGGATTCGTCGCCTTCGCCTTGCGCCCTTCCTCGAGATCGCGATTCAGGAGATTGAGGTTCGCCTGGAACTCCTGGCCCTTCTTCGCTGCGGCCCGCTCGGCCGCGACCTTGCCAGGGTTTGCAATCTTGGGGTCCAGGCTCGACACGCAGTAGCCGTACTCGCCATCGCCCATCCGCCCTTCCTTGTGATAATTCTCCGCGGCGGCGCGCGCCTGCTTCCAGACTTCCGGCGAATCCGTGGCGAGGAGCGCACTGATGGCGCCAGGGTAAGTGGACTTGTCTCCCATGAGGACCAGCGCATCCGGTACCGCGTCGAGGTCCTGGCGCTTCGAGAGCCACGTCGCCGCGAACTCGCGGACATCGTCGGGCAGCACCGCGCGCAGCTTCGCATAGGAGATCGGGACTTCGGGGGGAAATTGCGCAAGAGCCATCCCGATGCTCTTCGATTCCGCGACGATCTCCGGCGTCACGGGCGCGCGTTTGAGGACCGTAAGCCGCGAGAGCAGCGCGTCGGCGGATTCGCGCGTCTGAATCAACCCGAGCGCGAAAACCGTGTTGCCAGGCTTGCCCGGCGGCTGCGAATCCAGGATCGCCGAGATCGCAGGCACGGCGGGCGCGTACTTTCGCGCGGTCAACTGGGAGATCAGCGAATTGAGCCACTCGCCTTTCGGCGCGTCCGGCGCGGTGATCCATCGCGTGAGCGCCGCATCCGCGCCCGGCGCGGCCGAACGAATGATGGCGTCGAAGAGGCCCTCGCCGCGATTGCGCGCCTTGCCTGAGCGGTATTCCGCGAGCATGCGGTCGAAGAGCTCGCGCGATTGGCAACGAAACCACGAATTGGACGTGCTGCACAATCGCCACAGCCTCGGGCCCGCATCGTCGTCATCGTAGTAGCGAAGCACGATCGCCTCGATCTCCCGCGATATCGTCGTCGGCTTGTAGCCTGGCTTCTCCGAGAGCCGCATACCGGCCTGGGTCAGTCCGCGCACATACGCAGCCAGCAGATCCCAGTTGCGCGTCTTGACGATGGTCTCGAGGCCTTCGGCGCTCTGCTCGTTGCCGAGCTTCTGCGCGAGCTCCAGCGCCTGTCCATTGCGACTGTCCGGCGGCGCGGGTTGCGCCATAGCCTGTGCGCCGGCGAGCGCGAATGCCATCGCGACGATCGATCGTTTCATCTCTTCTCCGCCACCCGCAGTCCGCGCGATTGCATGAAGCGCCGGGCGGCGGTCTCGAGCGGATTAGGCTGCCCTGGCGCCGCCATGCCGGGAACGAGCTTCGCCACACCGTCGTCGAGCGCGCCATCGCGGCCAGCCGCCTGGTGATGCGCGACGGTCCCCATCACGATCGTTGTCCAGTAGCCGCTCGGATCGTCCCGCGCGAAATCGGAAAGGATTGCGGCGGGATCCGTGCGTGCGCTCACCTCCGCCATCGTAAGCAGGAGCGAGATGCGCGAGGCCGGAAGTTGGGCGATCGCCTGCAGCCGCTCGGGGCTCGAGGCCCTGCTGTAGAGCTCGGCGATCTCCGGCCAGTCGCCGCGGATGTAGACGGGATTCGTAAGTCCGTGGGAGGCGTATGCCGGCGACCCGGTCACCACGCGCGCCGATGACAGCGCCTGAAAGTACGTCGTCACGTTGGAGCGCGACAGGATGACGAACTGCCAGAAACCCGAGATCGCCCCCTCGGAAACGCGCCCGCGAAACATGCTGCCCGTGCGCAGGTGTTCGATCTCCGCGGCGAACCACGAGCGCCAGAACTCGTTCATGTTGTCGCCCGGCACCGGCGTTCCGAAAGTCTGCCTCGGGGCATGCGCGTCGTTCGCTGCGGCCAGCGCGGCCTCGTAGGCGGCGATCGCGCCGGCCTTATCGCCCAAGTGCTCGAGCGTATCGGCGAACGCGATCGTGCCGAAATCGTCGCGGCCCTTCGCTGCCTTTTCCAGGAATGGCAGCGCTCCCTTCGGGTCGTTGGCTGTCAACAACGCGTAGAGCCCGAGGTTCGTGTATTCGCGCGCGACCTCCCACGTCACCGCGGGATCGTTGAGACCGGAAGCGAACTCGTCGAGCCCGGCAAGGTACTTCCCCTGCGCCTCGACGTATCGCGCGGGCTCGGAACGCAGGCGGGCCGCGTCCTGCATGAGCTGGTAGAGCTGGCTGCGCCGAGCGTTCAGCGCTTTCATGTGTTCTTCTTTGTGGCTACTCGCGATTGCCGCTTGCGGGTCTCTAAGGGCGGTGTCCAGATCGGTGCGCGCGCGCTTGTACGCGGCATCGGTCATGCGGCCGTCGCCATGCATGCGCTCGATGCCATCACTTGCCTTGCGCCAGACCTCGGGCGAGTCGTAGTGAAGCAGCAGGTACAGGGCGGGACCGTATCCACCGCCACGATCGTCTTCCGAGAGCTCCTTGATGAGCGGATCCACCGCCCCCGGATACTTGCGCGCACCGAGGAAATTCAGCGCCGCATTGCCCCAACCCGGCTTCGTGGGAAATTTCGGCGCGAGCTTCAGCACGGCCTCCTCGATTCCCGGCTGGTCCGTGCGCAGGATGTACTCGAAGACGGGATCCCCATCCTGATATGCCTTGTCCGCGGCTGCGTAGAAGCGGTCGAAGAGAGCCCGCGTCTGGTAACGGATCGCCATCGCCCGCAACGCCGGACCGACGACCGGATCGTCGAAGTGGGCCAGTACCTGCGATTCGATCGCAGGCGGCAATGGTTCCGAGCGCGGCATGGCGCGGCTGAAGCTCGAAACGAGATTCGGGTCTCCCAGCGCGATGATCTGCGCAAGACCCGCCGCATCGCTCGCCTTGCCCATTTCGGCGGCGCGATCCACCGAGACGCTCGAGTTGAGGAGTTTCTTCTCGGCGTCGGTAAGCGCCGCATCCGTGACGAGCGATGCGAGCACGAGGACCGTCGCGAGCGCCGCCCTCATTGCGCAAGCTCGATCGTGAAGCCCTTAACGGGAATCGTGCTCGGCAGGCGCGCGGGCATCGGCATCGCCTGCTGCGCGGGCGCGGTGGGCCTTCTTTCCACGACGTCGCGGTGATTCGCCGCGTACACGGCCCGCGCGACGTCGGAGTCTACGGCGAAGCACAGCTCTGCCCGTAAATCCGGCGTGAGCCTTGCGCACTGGAACTGGAAATTGGCGAGCATCGGCTCCTGGAGCGCCAGCGCCTCGGCGCGATCCCCTTGCGCGAGTTGCGCATCGATGTCCTTGCGCCGCGCGCGGAGCTCCGCGAGCACCGACTCGCGCGACCCATCGAGTCTGGTGACCGCGATCGTGCCGCCCTTTTCCTCCCATCGAACATCGGCGCTGCGCTGGTATCCAGTCACGTACACGCGAACCAACGGCTTCAGGGCGGGATCGATTTCCCAGCCCGCGACCTGCGGGCCAGGCAGCCGCCATGGTGAAACGGGAATGTAGCGTTCCAACAGCGACGACGTCGGCAACGTTTGCACGACGCGCCGAGTTCCCGGTGCGCCGTCGATCCGGCGCATCGTCCACTCGATCCAGATGACCCCGTGCTCGTTCGGCTCCATCTTCGTCGCCGCATCCACCAGGTGAAGCGCACCACTGCGGTTGGGCATCTTCTCCGGTGAGGCGATAGCCGTTCCATCCGCGCCGAGGCGAATCCGCTCCCGATGCAGCGCCGTCACCATCTTCGGGATCGCGAACGAATCCTGGTCGAAGGACCACTCGAGACCGCCGCGGCCGTCCTGGAACTGCTCTATGAGTTGCGCGTATGCCTTGGGCTCGCCGGCGAACTTCTTCAATCGCAGGGTGTTGCCCGATTTCGCGGTCTGCGAAAGGGGTTCGTAGCCGGACTTGAAGGCGAGCAGGCGCGGCATGTCCTCTTCGACGTCCCCGCCGGCCTTCATCGCAGTCCACTGCGCGACGGTGAAATGGCCCTGCGCATTGGAGACGGCCTCTCCGGTGTGCACCGTCTGCGTGGACCGAACGCCGCCGCCCATGTGCCCCAAGACGATTCCGTACCGATGCTCCCTCCACTCCCACCGGGCGACCACGATGGCGCCTTCGACGGGGGCGCCGCTATCGGCATCCACCACTTGCCCACGCGTTTCTCCCGCGCCGTACGGTTTCGGTGGTGTCTGAGCCTGCACGAGAACCGCGTGTGCAACGACGATCAGCGCGATGAAGTTGCCCGCCAGGGTCCGCATCTTCAATGCGCCTTCTCCCAGTTGTCGCCGACGCCCGCTTCGACGACGAGGGGCACATCGAGCTTCGCCACGCCCATCATCAGCTTCTCGACGTTGCCCTTCACGCGTTCGAGCTCGGCTTCGGGAACCTCGAGCACCAGCTCGTCGTGCACCTGCATCACCAGCTTCGTGGCGAGCTTCTCGGCCTCGATCCAGCCCTGCACCGCGATCATCGCGAGCTTGATCAGGTCGGCCGCGGTGCCCTGCATCGGCGCGTTGATCGCCTGTCGCTCGGCGCCCTGGCGGCGCGCGACGTTCGACGACGAAATGTCCGGCAGCCACAGCCGCCGGCCGAATACGGTCTCGACGTACCCGCTCTCGCGCGCCTGCTGGCGCGTGCGCTCCATGTAGGCCGCCACTCCCGGGTAACGCGCGAAGTACTTGTCCATGTAGCTCTGCGCCGCCGTTCGCTCGATGCCCAGGTTACCCGCGAGCCCGAACGCGCTCATGCCGTAGATCAAGCCGAAGTTGATCACCTTCGCGTAGCGGCGTTGCTCGCTCGTGACCTCGCCGGGCGGCGTATCGAAGACTTCGCTCGCGGTGTGGCGGTGCACATCCTCGCCGCGAGCGAAGGCCTCCACGAGGCTCCTGTCGCCCGAAAGGTGCGCCATGATGCGAAGCTCGATCTGCGAGTAGTCCGCCGAAACGATCTTCGATCCCTTCGGCGCCACGAACGCCTCGCGGATGCGCCGGCCCTCGGTAGTGCGCACGGGAATGTTCTGGAGATTCGGATCGGTGGAGGAAAGGCGCCCGGTCACCGCCACGGCCTGTGCGTAGTTCGTGTGCACGCGGCCCGTCCTCGGATGCACCATGCGCGGCAGCTTGTCGGTGTACGTGCTCTTCAGCTTCGCGAGGCCCCGGTGCTCGAGCAGCGTGGAGGCGATCGGGTGGTCGAGGGCGAGCTTTTCCAGCACTTCCTCGTCGGTGGACGGCGCGCCCGAAGGCGTCTTCTTCACGACCTTCAATTTCAAGCGATCGAAGAGCACCTCGGCCAGCTGCTTGGGCGAGCCCATGTTGAAGGGCCCGCCCGCGAGCTCGTAGGCCTTCTGCTCGAGGTCCACCATCTTCTGCCCCAGCTCCCCGCTCTGCTTCGCGAGCTGCTGGGTGTCGATGAGCACGCCGTTGCGTTCCATCGTGAGCAGCACGCCGGAGACCGGCATCTCGATGGACTCGTAGACGAACTTCAACTTCCCCTCGGATTCGATCCGCGGAAACAGCGCGCCGTGAAGCTGCAGCGTGACGTCCGCATCCTCGGCGGAGTAGTCCGTGGCGCGCTGCACGTCCACCTGGTCGAAGGGAATCGAGGACGCGCCCTTGCCCGCGACGTCCGTGTACGACAGGAGACCCGTGGCGCCGAGGAAGCGCGTGGCGAGCGCGTCCATGTCGTGGCGCTGGTGGCTTTCCAGCACGTAGTCCTCGAGCAGCGTGTCGTGCTCCATGCCGCGCACGGCGATGCCGTGGTTGGCGAACACGTGCCGATCGTACTTGGAGTTCTGCGCGACCTTCTTCTTCGCGGCATCCTCGAGCCAGGGCTTGAGCTTCGCGAGCACCAGGGCGACGGGAAGCTGCGTGGGGGCGCCCGCGTAGCGGTGCGTGAGCGGCACATACGCCGCTTCGCCGGGCGTGGCGGAAAACGAGATGCCCACGAGCTCGGCCATCATCGGATCGAGGCTGGTGGTCTCGGTGTCCACGCAGGCGATCGCCGCGGCCCCGAGCTTCGCGACCCAGCGATCGAGCGCGGCTTCTTCCAGCACGATCTCGTACTTGCGCGTCGCCACGAACTGCGCAGCGTCGGCCATGGGCGCGGGAGCGGCGAGGAACGCGAAGTTGCGGTCGCCTTCCTTCGACTTGGGCGGCGGCTTCGGCGCCGGCGCGATGGAAGAGCCCTCGCCCGCGGCTTCCTTCGAAAGCTGCTCGCGCAGCGTGCGGAAGCCGAAGCGCTCGTAGAGCCTGGAGAGCTTCGCGACGTCGGGCCCCTTGTCGATCAGGTCCTCGGCGACGAAGGGCAGCTTCACGTCGGTCTTCACCGTGACGAGCGTCCGGCCCGTGGGAAGCCAGTCCCTCGCCTTCTTCAGGTTCTCGCCGACGACGCCCTTCACTTCGTCCGCATGGGCGATCACGCCTTCGAGCGATCCGAATTGCTCGATCAGCTTCGCGGCCGTCTTCGGCCCCACCTTCTCCACGCCCGGGACGTTGTCCACCGTATCGCCCATCAACGCGAGGTAGTCGACGATGAGCTCGGGCGGCACGCCGAACTTGGCCTTCACGCCGTCGCGGTCGAGCTTCTCGTTGGACATGGTGTTGACCCACAACACGCGGTCGGTAACGAGCTGGGTCAGGTCCTTGTCGCCGGTGGAGATCACCGTGTCCCAGCCGTGCTGCTCCTCGGCGTGCTTCGCGAGGGTGCCGATCACGTCGTCGGCCTCAACGCCATCGACCACCACCACGGGCCAGCCCAGCGCGGCGATGGCTTCCAGCAACGGCTCGATCTGGCGCGCGAGGTCCGCGGGCATCGCCTGGCGCGTGGCCTTGTACTCGGGATAGATCTCGTCGCGGAAGGTCTTTCCCTTGGGGTCGAACACCGCGGCGATATAATCCGAAGGGAAGTCCTGCTTGAGCTTCTTCAGCATGTTGATCACGCCGAGTATCGCGCCCGTGGGCTCGCCCGCGGGGCTGCGGAATTCCGGCAGCGCATGGAAGGCGCGATACAGGTAGCTCGAGGCGTCGACGAGCAGGAGCCGCTTCTTTTTCTCGTTCATCTCAAGTCCGCGCGAGGATTCCCATGGCAGTCACCGCACCCAAGGTCCCGAAGCCCTCAGATCCCCAGATGCTCAAGCGCTCGCAAAGCTCGGCGCGCGAAGCGTGGCGGATGTTCGAGTTTATCGCAGAGTTCGTCATGGCCACCGAGCGGCTGCAGCAGGTCTATCCGGCCGTGTCCATCTTCGGCAGCGCGCGCACGACGCCCGGCCACCCGTACTACAAGCTCACCGAGGAGATCGCGCGGCGCCTGTCCGAGGCGGGATTCTCCGTGATCTCCGGCGGCGGCCCGGGCGTGATGGAGGCGGCCAACAAGGGCGCCTACGAGGGCGCCAGCCCCAGCGTGGGATTGAACATCCAGCTGCCCCACGAGCAAAGCGAGAATCCCTACCAGGACGTCTCGCATACCTTCCAGCATTTCTTCGCGCGGAAGGTCATGTTCGTGAAGCTCTCCTGCGCCTTCGTGATGATGCCCGGGGGCTTCGGCACGCTCGACGAGCTGATGGAGGTGCTCACCCTCGTGCAGACGGGCAAGATCCGCCGGCTGCCCGTGATCCTCGTGGGATCGGCCTACTGGAAGGGCCTCATCGACTGGATCCGGGGAACGCTGCTCGCCGAGGGAATGATCGGGGCGGACGATCCGGCGATCCTGCGGGTGATCGACGACCCGCAGGCGATCGTCGACGCCATCTTCGACCACTACCACTCGCGCGGATTCGAGCTCTCGCCGGCTGAACGAGAGGCGGAGCTCGCGCTCTAACTGATACACTTCCTTCGCGCCCCCGAGGCTTGCCATGCGTACTCTCACTGCCGCAGCACTTTTCGCCCTCGCCCTGAACGCCGCCGCGCAATCGGCTCCGCGCCCGCCGCCGCCGGGCTCCGTCCCGCTGGAAGATCCGCCCAAGCCGCCGCCCATGAGCGAGACCGACCGGAAGGTCCCCGAGCCGCAGGTGACCGTTCGCAACGAAGGCGACAACGAGATCTCCGAATACCGCATCAACGGGAAGCTCTACATGCAGCGAGTCACGCCCAAGCACGGCAAGCCCTACGTCCTCATGGACATGCACGGCGACGGCGTTTTCACCAAGCAGGACGAGACGCTCACGCCGAACATCCGCGTCCCGCAATGGGTGCTCTTCACGTTCTGACGCGGGGCAGGACCACACAAGAAAGCTGGGAGGCATGTCGGTTTTCACGCCGGTTTCGCGCGACGAGGCGCGCGCGCTCCTCGAGCGCTATTCCCTGGGCGAGCTCGAAGCGCTCGAGGGCATCGCCCAGGGCGTGGAGAACACCAACTACTTCCTCACGACCACGACGGGAAGGTACGTCCTCACGCTCTTCGAGCACATCCCGCGCAAGGACCTGCCCTTCTACGTGGGCCTGATGGACCACCTCGCGGGCCACGACGTGAGCTGCCCCGCGCCGATGCGCCTGGACGACGGCGGCCTCATCGCGGAGGTGAACGGCAAGGC
>Ga0335076_10007628_pt1 | contig 10902 bp, 10 predicted proteins | sample Lox_Sample_25_FD_206717 | JGI IMG/M metagenome (GOLD analysis project Ga0335076, IMG submission 206717) | Soil microbial communities from Loxahatchee National Wildlife Refuge, Florida, United States - Lox_Sample_2.5 | ecosystem: Environmental > Terrestrial > Soil > Wetlands | place: USA...
TCTGATCATCCTGGTGTTCAGCGTGATCGGCATCTCGGGCAGTTTCTGCGTGGCGGCCTTCGGCATGCGCGTGAACACGTTTGCCAATTCGCGGACGGCATTCGCCAGCCTGACGGGCAAGGCGTATCCGTGTTATGACATTCCGCTGCAGGCGGGTATGAGCATCGGGATGCTGCTGGTCTCGGTGGAACTGCTGATCATGCTCTTCATCCTGCTGTTCATTCCGGGCGACCTGGCGGGGTCCTGCTTCATCGGATTCGCGATTGGCGAATCGCTGGGCGCGGCGGCACTGCGAGTGGCCGGCGGAATCTTCACCAAGATCGCGGATATTGGTTCGGACCTGATGAAGATCGTATTCAAGATCAAGGAAGACGATGCGCGCAACCCCGGAGTGATCGCGGATTGCACGGGCGATAATGCGGGCGACTCGGTTGGTCCTTCGGCGGACGGCTTCGAGACTTACGGTGTGACGGGCGTGGCGCTGATCACCTTCATCCTGCTGGCGGTGACCAATCCGCTGGTGCAGGTGCAACTCCTGGTGTGGATCTTCTCGATGCGCGTGATGATGGTGATCTCGTCGGCGGTGGGCTACTTCGTCAATTCCTTCATCGCCAAGGGGCGTTTCGGCAACGCCTCGAAATTTAATTACGAAATACCTCTGACGACGCTGGTGTGGCTCACTTCGCTGCTTTCCATCGGGCTCACTTACGTGGTCAGCGCGTTCATGATCCCGGATCTGGGTGGCGACACTTCGCTTTGGTGGAAGCTGGCCACGGTGATCAGTTGCGGCACGCTGGCGGGGGCGCTGATCCCCGAATTCGTGAAAGTGTTCACCTCGACCAATTCGCGCCACGTGCGCGAGATCGTGACCAGCTCGCGCGAGGGCGGTGCATCGCTGAACATCCTTTCGGGGTTCGTGGCGGGCAACTTCAGCGCGTACTGGCTGGGCTTCACGATGCTGCTGCTGATGAGTATCGGATACTCGGTCAGCAACACTTTCCCGGCCACACTGATGCTGGCCCCGGCGGTGTTTGCATTCGGACTGGTGGCCTTCGGATTCCTGGGCATGGGGCCGGTGACCATCGCGGTGGACAGCTACGGGCCGGTGACCGATAACGCGCAATCGATCTACGAGCTTTCCACGATCGAGACGCTGCCGAATATCAGCCAGGAGATTCAGAAGACCTACGGGTTCACGCCGGACTTCGAAAAAGCCAAGGAGAATCTGGAAGAGAACGATGGCGCGGGCAATACCTTCAAGGCCACATCCAAGCCGGTGCTGATCGGCACCGCGGTAGTCGGCGCCACCACGATGATCTTCTCGACGATCGTGGCGCTGACGCATGGCCTGGAAGACAAGTACATGCGCATGATCTCGCTGATGCACGCTCCGTTTCTGCTGGGCATCATCGCGGGCGGCGCGGTGATTTACTGGTTTACCGGCGCCAGCGCACAAGCCGTGACGACGGGCGCATACCGCGCGGTGGAGTTCATCAAGCAGCACATCAAGCTGGAGAGCGCGGAGAAGGCGTCCGTGGCGGACTCGAAGAAAGTGGTGGCCATCTGCACGCAGTACGCCCAGAAGGGCATGCTGAATATCTTCCTGGTGGTGTTCTTCAGCACGCTGGCATTTGCCTTCTTGGAGCCCTTTTTCTTCGTCGGGTACCTGATTTCGATCGCGCTGTTCGGTCTTTACCAGGCGCTCTTCATGGCGAACGCGGGCGGGGCCTGGGACAACGCCAAGAAGGTGGTGGAAACCGAACTGCGTGCCAAGGGGACCGAACTCCATGCCGCTACGGTGGTGGGCGACACGGTGGGCGATCCGTTCAAAGATACCAGCTCGGTGGCGTTGAATCCGATCATCAAGTTCACCACGCTGTTCGGACTGCTGGCGGTATCGCTGGCGGTGAGCCTGTCGGCCAAGCAGGGGTCGGGTTTCACCACCGGCCTGGCGGCGGTATTCTTCGTGATCTCGATGTTTTTTGTGTACCGCAGTTTCTACGGCATGCGGATCGAGTCGGGCAAGAAGGACTAAGGCTCCTCGCACGCGTTTTCTGCACAGGTGCGGCTCCGGCGATAATTCCGGAGCCGCTACCTTCTTGCCTGTTGTACAATCCGATGTCATGCAAGTGCCCCTGACACCGATCCGGTGTCTCTACCGCGCCGTAGATCTTTATCCCAAAAAAACGGGGGTGGTTTGCGGGGATCTGCGGTTTACCTACGCCGAATTCGGGGAGCGTTGCGAGCGATTAGCCGCGGGCTTACTGGCGGAAGGAGTGCAGCCGGGCGACCGGATCGCCTATCTGAGCTTCAACAATCATCAGCTTCTGGAAGGCTACTACGGAGTCCCACTGGCGGGCGCCATCGTCATGCCCCTCAATGTTCGTCTGACGCCGTTCGAATTGACGGACATTCTGAACCACGCCGAATCGCGCATCCTGATTTACGAGCGCGATTTCGCCCCGCTGGCAGAGCAACTCCGCCAATTCTGTCCCAAGATCCAATGCTTCGTCGAGATCGGTGAGCCGTATGAGCGTCTTCTGGAGCGCGGGCGGATTCCGCGTCCGGACGTTCTCTCCATCGAGGAAAGCTCGATCGCCGAGCTGTTCTACACCTCGGGCTCCACGGGGACACCGAAGGGCGTGATGCTCTCGCATCGGACTCTGTACCTCCACGCGCTGGCGGTCGCGGCGGTTTACGGGTATGACGACCGGGCGGTCGAACTGCACACCATTCCGCTGTTTCACGCCAACGGTTGGGGCCGCGCGCACAGCTCCTGCAATATCGGAATGAAGCAGGTGCTGGTCCGGCGGTTCGATCCGGCGCGCGTGCTGCGGCTCATCCAGGAGGAGAAGGCCACCAGTATGTCACTGGTGCCGACGATGGCTAACGCGCTGCTGAATTGTCCGGAGCTGGGGAACTACGATACCAGCAGCATGCAGCAGGTGATGATCGGGGGCGCGGCGTCGTCGCCGGAATTGATCGACCGGATGGAGAAAGCGCTGCACTGCCGGGTGGAAGCGGGCTACGGATTGACGGAGAGCGGTCCGGTGGCGACCTGCGCGAGGGCCAAGGGGACGGTGGTCTACGCCGACGAAGAAGACCGCCTGTTCCACACCGCGATGGCGGGATGGCCGGTGCCGGGCTGCGAAATCCGCGTGGTGGATCCGCACCTCGAGGACGTTCCGCGCGACATGCAGAGCATCGGCGAAGTCGTGATGCGCGGCGACAACATCATGGACGGGTATTACAAAGACCCGAAGGCGACCGCGAATGTTCTGACGAACGGCTGGCTGCACACCGGCGATATGGCCGTGTGGGACGAGGAAAACTTCGTACACGTCGTAGACCGCCAGAAGGACATCATTGTGAGCGGCGGCGAGAACATTTCGTCGATTGAAGTCGAGCGCGCTATTTTCGCGCACCCGGCAGTGCTGGAATGCGCCGTGGTATCAGCGCCCGACCCGCAGTGGGGCGAGGTGCCGGCGGCGTTCGTGGTGCTGAAGCCGGGGCAGGAACTGAGCGAGCCGCAATTGTGCGAGTTTCTGCAGGCGCGAATCGCCAAGTTCAAAATGCCGCGACGTTTTCATTTTTCCGTCGACGCGTTGCCGAAGACGGGCACGGGGAAGATCATCAAGCGGGAGCTGCGCGAATCCTTCTGGAGCGGGAAGGAACGGCGCGTTCAAGGATAACCACACCGTATGTGGCCACAAAACTATACTCCGGTTGCGGACAGTCTGGGAATGTCGGCGCTGGTCGCGGCGATTCCCATTTTTGTTCTCCTGATTCTTTTGGGAGTGGTGCGGAAACCGGCCTGGATGGCTTCTCTGGCCGGACTGGGCGCGGCGGCGCTGGTGGCCGGCATGGTCTATCACATGCCACTCTCGCAGCTTGCGGCGTCGGTCACGTATGGGGCGGCGTTTGGATTGTTCCCGATCGGCTGGGTGGTATTCACGGCCATCATGCTCTACCGGGTGACGCTGGAGAGCGGGAAGTTCGACCTGCTGAAGGATTCCATAGGGCATCTCACCAGCGATTCGCGCCTGCAAGCGCTGCTCATCGCCTTCGCGTTCGGCGCGTTCATCGAAGGCGCGGCGGGGTTCGGAACTCCGGTGGCGGTGGCCTCGGCGATGCTGGTGGGGTTGGGGTTCGAACCGTTCTACGCGGCGGCGATCTGCCTGCTGGCCAACACCGCTCCGGTGGCGTTCGGCTCGATTGCGATTCCCATCACCACCCTGGCGGTGACCACGGGGCTTCCGGTGGACCGGCTCAGCGCGGGTGTGGGCCGCATCTGCGCGCCGGTGTCGCTGTTCGTGCCGGCGTATCTGATCCTGGTGATGTCCGGGTGGAAGGGCCTGCGCGCCATCCTGCCGGCGGCGGCGGTGTGCGGCATCGCCTTCGCGGGGACGCAATTCGTGATTTCCAATTTCGTGAACGCACAGCTTACAGACATCCTGGCTTCGATGGCGGCCATGGGGGCGCTAATCGCGGTGATCCGGATGAGCGGTCCGCGGCCGGGGCAAGCCCGTCACAGCGGACGAGACATCGCGCTGGCGTGGGCGCCTTATGCGCTGCTGGTGGTGTTCGTGCTGCTGTGGGGGTACAAGCCGTGGCAGACGCAATTGAACACGTTCAACCTGCCCTTCAACTGGCCGGGCCTGCACAACACCATTCAGCGCATGCCGCCGGTGGTACCCAAGCCGGCCGGTTATCCCGCAGTGTACAACTTCACGTGGTTATCGGCCTCGGGCACGGCGTGCCTGTTCGCCGCGATCCTGGGTGCGATCGTGGCGGGATTGAAGCCCGGCCAATTCCTGCGCGTGATCCGGCATACCGCCAAACAACTGGCGCTGGCGGAGCTGACTCTGGCGGCTGTGCTGGCCCTGGCTTTTCTGATGAATTACTCGGGCGCCACGGCGACACTGGGGCTGGCGTTCGCGGCGACGGGCGCGGCGTTCCCGTTTTTCAGCGCGTTGCTCGGATGGCTGGGCGTATTTCTGACCGGCAGCGACACTTCGGCGAACGCCCTGTTCGGCACGCTGCAAGTGGTGACCGCGGGGAAACTGGGCATGAACCCGGTGCTGATGGCTTCGGCCAATTCAGCCGGCGGCGTGATGGGCAAAATGATCAGCCTGACCAGCATCGCCGTGGCAGCCGCGGCTACGTCCATGAAGCGCGAGGACGAGGCGCTGCTGTTCCGGTTCACCCTGAAGCACAGTGTTTTTCTGGCTTCGGTGATCGGACTGATCGTGCTGTTCTATGCCTACGTGGCGCCATTCTGGGCGCCTTAAGCTACGCGCCGGCGGTGCCGCAGTGTGCGGCGCCGGTAGCCCCGAAGCCGCCCCGCGCGGCATGGCCCGAGGCAAAAATCACCGAGCGGGGCCGCTGGCAATCCGTGTCGCTCGGGGCGGGCGTCACCGCGCCGCCGAGCAGAAGGAGATGCTGGTATTGGTCGTAGTAGTAGGGATAGGGATAGGAGTAGGCCGACCGGATCCACCTGCCGGTCGAGCAGTAGCCGCCATCCTGAAGGGCAGTGCGGCACGCCTGCTCGTTGAACGAGTTTCCCGCGCAGGGGTCGGATCCGGATTGGCTGCCGGCGGCCAATCCCATGGCAGAGACCAGCGTCAGAGTGACCGCTGCTGATTTCTTCATGGCCGCAGGTAGAATATCTCAATTTCCGGAAGGAGCTCAATGAAAATCGCAGGCGGGTGCGCTGCGGAAACGAGCGGGTAGAATTTGGCGAACGGGCGGCGTGGAAGCGGTAAGGACTCTACAATAGTCCTGAATGCCCGACTTCGACGTGGTTGGCGTTGGCCTCAACGCCACCGACACACTCCTGGTGGTTTCCCACTTCCCCGCATACGCCGGCAAGGTGCCGTTTCAGGAAGAGATCCTGAGCCCCGGAGGCCAGGTGGCCAGCGCCATGGTGGCGTGCGCGCGCCTGGGGCTGCGCACCAAATATATCGGGGCCATCGGCGACGATGAGCGCGGCCGGATTCAGAGGGAAAGCCTGGTGGGAACGGGCATCAATCTCGACCACGTCCAGTATCGGCGCAACTGCCCCAACCAGTCCGCGTACATCATCATCGATCATTCCACGGGAGAGCGCACGGTGCTGTGGCGCCGCGATGACTGCCTGCGCATCGATCCGGAACAGATCTCGCCGGACCAGATTGTGTGCTCGCGCCTGCTGCACATCGACGGGCACGATACGCCGGCGGTGGCGCGCGCCGCGTCGATTGCCCGCTCGCACGGCATACCCGTGACAGTGGATGTCGACACGATCTACCACGGCTTTGACCGGGTGCTGCCCAACGTCGATTACCTGGTGGCCAGCTCCGAGTTTCCGGCGGCGTGGACCGGTGTGAACGACCCGTTTCACGCGCTCGAGACCCTGCAGAACGAATACGGCATGAAGGTCGCGGCTATGACCCTGGGTGCGCACGGATCTCTGGCGCGCGCCGGCGGCCGGTTTTACTACTCGCCTGCGTTCGTGGTGAACTGCGTGGATACGACAGGCGCCGGAGACGTGTTTCACGGGGCGTTTTGCTATGCTGTTTTGCAGGAAATGGCGATGCACGATGCTCTCGAGTTTTCCAACGCCATGGCGGCTCTCAACTGTACGGCGCTGGGCGCCCGGGGCGGCATCCGCGGCATGGAAGAAGTGCGGGCCCTGATGGGCCGCGCGGAGCGCCGCGTCCATCCGGAGTTCGCCAACCGCGCGGCACTCGACACCTAAATGTTTCCGCTACGCGACACACAGCCGAGCTACACCAAGCCTGTGGTGACGATCCTTCTGATCGTCGTGAACATCATCGTGTTTCTGTACGAGGCCTCGCTAGACGACTACTCGCGAAACGCGTTCATCAGTCTCTACGGGCTTACGCCCGACCACTTCGCGGCCCTCAACATTCTGACGTCGATGTTCCTTCACGGGGGATGGATGCACGTGCTGGGGAACATGTGGTTTCTGTGGATTTTCGGCGACAACATCGAGGACATCCTGGGCCACGCGAAATACCTGGTGTTTTACCTGCTTTGCGGCGTGGTGGCGGCCATCGCCCAGGTGTTGTTGAACCTGGACTCGCGAGTTCCCATGGTGGGCGCGAGCGGTGCGATTGCCGGAGTGATGGGGGCATACATGGTGAAGTTTCCGCAATCGCGCATCAAGACGGCGATTTTTTTCATCTTCATCATGTTTACCGACATTCCTGCCTGGTTCATGCTGATTTACTGGTTCGCGATCCAGCTTTTCAGCGGCGTGGGCAGCATCGGGGAGACGCAGGCGAGCCAGGGCGGGACGGCGTTTTTCGCGCACGTAGGCGGGTTTATCGCGGGAATCGTCCTGATCAAGACCCTGGGCACGCGGGAGCGTTTTGAGCGGCGGCGGGATTTGTACTGGTGATGAAGCCGCGGGTGACGCTGTACACACGCGCGGGCTGCTGCCTGTGCGAGGATGCGAAGCACGTGCTGGCGGAGGCGCGGCGCCGGGCCGATTTCGAGTATGAAGAACTCGATGTGGATGGCGACCCCGAATTGCTCCGCCTGTACAGCGACGAAGTGCCGGTGATCGCTATCAATCGTGTGAAGGCATTCAAATACCGAGTCGATATGAAGGAATTCCTGAAGAAACTGGCGGCGCGCGCATGAGCCTGGACGTTCTTGCCATCGCCGCGCATCCCGACGATGTCGAACAGACCTGCGGCGGCACCCTGATTCGCATGGCGGAGATGGGATACCGGACGGGCGTGCTGGACTTGACCGCGGGTGACATGGGAACGCGCGGCACGCCGGAACAACGGGTGGCGGAATCGGAAGTGGCGGCGGGCCACATGCTGGTGGGCTGGCGCGGCAATCTCCATATGCCCGATGCGCGCCTGGAAAACAACATCGCGGCGCGCATGACGCTGGCGGTGAAGATTCGCGAGCTGAAGCCGCGGGTGGTGATTCTGCCGTACTGGGAGGCGCGGCATCCAGACCACTACCGCTGCGGAGAGCTGGGATTTGAGGCATGCTTCCTGGCCGGACTGAAGAAGCTCGACGAGTATTCCGAGCCGCATCGGCCGTCGAAGATTCTCTATTCCAGCCTGTATGCCGACGTGAAGCCGTCGTTTGTCGTGGACATCAGCGCGCAGTTCGAGCGCCGCATGACAGCGTTGCTGAGCTACGTTTCGCAGTATGGCGAGACTTCCGAGGGCGGCACGCTGTTCCCCAGCGAGGCGGAAATTCGCGACCGTTTGGGAGCCATCGCGCGCTTCTACGGCAACCTGATCGGAGTGAAATACGGCGAGCCGTTCGTGGTGAAAGAAGCGATTCGCATCGACGATATCGTGACCATGCCGGTGCGGTCGATTTAGGAATTTCGAGCGAAATTACCGGGATTTCCGCTATTCCTGTTATATTTCTAGAGCCCCTATGCCCGGCGCCAAGAATCCGCTCGCCTCGCTAGACCATCAGGAGCTTCTGTGGCTGGCCGGCATCTTGAAAGATGCCTGCCGTGAGCGGTTGGAAAAGAACCTGGTCAGCCAGGAATTTGAAGCGCGGCTGTACCGTCGCGGGCCGGTTGCGGGCAGACTTGATCCGCGGCCGTTCCTGAAAATCTGGGAGCCGCGCTACCGCAAGTTCCTGGAGATCGCGGCGGAATTGGAAGGCATGCTCGCGGCCGACGATGCCAAGGCGGCTGCCGAGTCGCTGCGGGCGCAATTTGCCGCGGCCATGGATGTGTCCCGCCATGGCCCTGCGGCGGCGCGTGTGCTGAACGGCAAGAGCGCCGGCTCGCGGAAATCCCGTTCCCGCTGAAGTGCCACGTTATCATTGAAGTAATGGCCCGAATCCTGGACGGCAACCGCGTCCGCGACGATATCAAGAATGAGCTGAAACCCCGCGTGGACGCGCTTATAGCGAAGGGACGCCCGCCGGGACTGGCGGTAGTCCTGGTGGGCCACAATCCCGCGTCGGAGATCTACGTTCGCAATAAGATCAAGGCCTGCCAGGATCTGGGGATCTACTCGGAGTCGTCGACTCCTCCGGAATCTGTTTCGACCGAAGAGCTCCTGAGAATCGTGGAGCAGTTGAATGCGCGTCCGGACATCGACGGCATCCTGGTGCAGCTTCCTTTGCCGCCGCAAGTGGATACCAAGCGCATTCTGCTGGCGGTGGCGCCCGCCAAGGATGTGGATGGCTTTCACCCGTGCAACGTCGGCAACCTGGTGGCCGGGCTGCCCGGTCCGCGTGCGTGTACGCCAGCCGGGATTCTGGAGTTGCTGAAGCGGTTCGAGATTCCCATTGCGGGAAAGCGCGCGGTGGTGGTGGGGCGAAGCGACATTGTCGGAAAGCCGGTAGCGTTCCTGCTGCTGCACGAGAATGCCACGGTGACCATTTGCCATTCGAAGACGCGAGACCTGGCCGAGCGATGCCGGGAGGCCGAGATCCTGGTGGCGGCGATGGGGCGGCCTGCCATGATCACGGGAGACTATCTGACTCCCGGTGTCACGGTGATCGATGTGGGCACGAATCGCCTGGACAAGCGGGTCGACGTCGCGCGGATTTTCCGGAACTCGGCTGAAAAACTCGCGTCTTTTGAGAAGAAGGGCAGTGTGCTGGTGGGGGACGTCGATCCGCTGGATGTGGCCGAAAAGGCAGGCGCGTACACACCCGTTCCAGGAGGTGTGGGGCCGCTGACGATCGCCATGCTGATGGCCAATACGGTCGCGTCCGCCGAACGCCGGCTTGGCGTATGCTGAAAGTCGGGCTGACCGGCGGCCTGGCGACCGGGAAGACGTTCGTGGGAGAGGAACTGGCGCGGTTGGGCTGCCTGTTGATTCAGGCGGACGAACTTGGCCACGAGGTGCTGGCGCCGGGCGGGGAAGCTTACGAGGCGGTGATCGCGGAATTCGGTACCGATCTTGTCGGCAGTGACGGTCAGATTGACCGCCGCGCTCTTGGTGCGCGCGTCTTCGGTTCGGCGGACCGTTTGGCGCTCCTGAATTCCCTGGTGCATCCGCATGTTTTTCGACGTGAGGATCAACTCATCGAAGAGTTTTCCGCGGTTTCACCCGGCGGCATCGCCGTGGTGGAGGCGGCCATCCTGATTGAAACCGGCAGCTACAAGCGTTTCGCGAAGCTCATCCTGGTGACCTGCACAGAGGAACAACAGATCGCGCGGGCTCTGCGGCGTCCGGGCGCGGTGGAGTCGGATGTGCGGGCGCGCCTGAGCCGCCAGATGCCTTTCGCCGAGAAACGGAAATTTGCGCATTTCGTCATAGATACATCGGGCGAAAAACAGGACACATTGCGGCAAACCCGGGCCGTCTACGAACAATTACGGAGAGTCGAACCATGAGAATCCTGCGATCCTTTCTGTGGGCTACCATTCTGGTGGCTGCTTTCTTATATGTCACCTCGTCCAGCCGTTGGGATATCGGACGCGTTTTCCGCCCGGTGGGGACCATCGGCCGGTTGTGGTCCGAGCCCACGTCGGCGGCGTCGGCGGGCGGATATACCGCGGACGAACAGAACAATATCGACATTTACCGCGGCGCGAAGGACTCCACCGTGAGCATTACCAGCGTGGTGATCCAGGAGGATTGGTTTTTCGGCCGGTATGAGGGCAAGGGCGCAGGGTCGGGATTCATTGTCAATCCGGAGGGCGAAATTCTCACCAATAACCACGTGGTGACGGGCACCGCCCAACTGACGGTGACGCTTTCGGACAAGAAATCGTACAAGGCGAGGACGCTTTTCACCGACCCGAGAAACGACCTGGCGTTGATCAAGATCGATGCCGGGCACAAACTGCCGGCTTTGCGGCTGGGCGACTCAGCGGTGCTGGTAGTGGGGCAGAAAGTATTAGCGATCGGCAATCCTTTCAATGTCGGAGGCACGCTGACGACGGGCGTGGTG
>Ga0335076_10007629_pt1 | contig 10901 bp, 11 predicted proteins | sample Lox_Sample_25_FD_206717 | JGI IMG/M metagenome (GOLD analysis project Ga0335076, IMG submission 206717) | Soil microbial communities from Loxahatchee National Wildlife Refuge, Florida, United States - Lox_Sample_2.5 | ecosystem: Environmental > Terrestrial > Soil > Wetlands | place: USA...
ATGGCAACCAATCCCTTTCTACATTTCATGACTCAGCTCCCTTTGAGATCGAAATAGACGACGCCGGCGCTGGAAGCGGACGTTACTTGCTGGCAGCCTCGGCAACCAGCCAGGCGCGACCGAGAAAGATCGACAGAATGGCTGGACGATGGCAGCCGGCCACAGAAGCACCCCACAAACTCGCCCGCGAAGCCGATATAGGCAAGATACAGCGTCACGGCCGAGCTATAGGCGAACATCCCAACGAGCGGCTTGGCCGGCCCACAGGATATTCCCAAGGCGATCAGCGCGATCCCGGTCACGCGGGCAACCGGTATTGCGACTCCTGCCAGGTGTTGACCAAGCAATAATTGGCCGACCAGCGAGGGAACAATGAGCAACGCCAGTCCGGTAAGGGCCTCGGCGAGGGCGGCGAAACCCAGCACCCTGCTCATCGTCCAAGATCCCCTCGATGGCTTTAAGGTCGCATCTCTGCCGTCAACTGACAAATCCCGAGAGCCGCTCGAAGAACCAGAATGCGGCGGTGCTGCCGATCGCGTAGGTCGCAACTGGCAGTGCGCTGCGCACGATCGGTTCAGGGATATCGATGCGCTTGAGGCCCGCCAACGCCCCAAGCACCACCCCAATGAACATCAGTTGCCCGATTTCCACCCCGACATTGAACGAGAACAGGGCAAGCGGAATATCGCCCTGCGGCAGGCCGATCTCCGTCAACGCACTGGCGAAGCCGAATCCGTGCAACAGACCGAATGAGAAGGCTACGACCCATGGCCACTGCGCGGTCACGCTCGCCCGGCCGCGTTGCGAACGGACGATCTCGCACGCCAGCAACAGAATACTCAGCGTGATCATCGCCTCGACGGGCGGCCCTGGTACATGCGCAACTCCGAGTGTCGCCAGGCTCAGTGTGATCGAATGCGCAAGGGTGAATGCGGTGATGGTCCACAACAGCATGCGGCGGCTGCTGACGATCAGGATCAAAGCAAGTACGAACAGCAGATGGTCGAAGCCGAACAGGATGTGTTCGATTCCGTGCAAGACGTAGGCACCCGCTATCGCCAGCAATCCCGGCGCGGCCGCGATCTCAATCCATGGGCGGGACGGCCGTACCAGCGTGGTGGAGACGCTGCCGTCACGCATCTGCACCCGCACCAGCACGTCGGTGATCGTCAACTGCAGGCCCGCGAACTCGATCCGCTCTCCGGCCAATCCGCTCGGCCCGGCATCGATCCAGCGCCGCTCGACCTGCGAGTCCGCGAGCTCGCTCACAACGGGCTCCTTGATGTCCCTCACGCGATCCGGAAGTTCGAGCACGACGGGCAGCCGCATCCCTGCCAACACCGGCGTGCGCCACAGGATGCTGAACTGTCCCGGTGACGTCTCACTCACCGCAAGATAGGCCGGGCGCGCCTCGTGCGCCGACGCCGCAATTGGCACGAGCAGCAAGGCGAGCAGATGCGCGGCGAGCTGCCAACAGAAGCTATGCATCCCCCGTTTCACGAGCCGCGCTCGCCCGGCGAGGCGGGACTCTGCCTGCTGGGCGACGTGCCGCCGTTCGTCGCCCCCTTCTCGACCGGCGCAGGCAGCAGCACTGTGTACTTGTTGCGCATGTCTCGGTACGCCTTCTGCCACGCCTGCGCCTTCTGTTCGGCAAGCCAGGCGCTCTTGACGTCGGCTTCGACCTCCTCGATCGCGGGTACGCGGCCGGGGATCAGCGTGTCGATGAACACGAGATGCCAACCGAACCCGGACTCGACGGGTCCTTGCCACGATCCCGGTGACAACTTAGCGACGGCGAGCGCGAAGTTAGGACCGAACTCCTTGCCCAGGAACTCCGGTGTCCGATCGCGGTAGAACTCCTGGAACATGAACGCATCGGCGAGGGTCGCGGCAAGATTCGAGTCCTCGGGCTGCCCGGCGAGCTTCGTCAGCGCGGCGGCGGCATCGTCATGGGCGCGCTCTCCGCGGCGGTCGGGCGAGAAATAGAGATGGCGGAAACTGACGCGTGGCGGCAGCGCGAACTGGCCGCGGTTCGCTTCGTACCATGCCGCGAGCTCCTCGCCCGCAGGCTCGCGTGCGGCGGCGACGTCCTCGGCGAGGAACTGCATCTTCTGCGCCATGCGCCGCTTGACGATCGTGTCATTCTTGTCGATGCCGATCGCGAGCGCTTCGCGATAGAGAACCTCTTCGTGCACCTTGTCTTCGACCAGCGATCGCAACTCCTCCGGCGTCGGATCGCGCCGCCATTGCGATCGGAACACCAGAACCATCTGCGAAAGGTCGTCGACCGTGAGTGTGATCTGTCTTGACTGCTCGCCACCGTACCCCCTTTCCACGTGGGCGTAGACGAGGAACAGGATGGCGCCCAGCAGCAGGAAATGAATGAGTGGCTCGCGTAACAGGCGTTTCATGGCAGGAAAGACTCAATGCGGTCGGCGATTGTTCATTGCGGTAACACGGGAATCGCAGGACGTTTCGCGCCTGTCGCCTGCTCCTGAGCGCCGATCTCCGCGACGTCCTTATCGATCAGCCTTCCGATCGGGCTTTGGCGCAAATAAGCGGAGATCGCGACGCGCGATTTGAAATCCTGCCGGACATTCGATTTGATCAGAGCCAGGTACAGGGGCGTTACAGCCCAGTATTGCCAGGCCGCGAGATCCCACGCGACGAACCCGGCAAGCTCCCTGTGCTCCTGCATGAACAGGCGATAGGACTGTATCACCCGATCGCGCGGGATTGCGTCATTCGCGTTCCCGAGCACGCTGAGCGTCACGAGCGCGGCTTCCAGCTCCCGCGTGGAGCGCTGGCGATCCCCCATATATTTCGCGTCGACCCATGCCATGCGCGAAGGCCCGCGCAGCTGCAGATCAGCCGCGATCATCGGGCCCAGATTGGTGGCGTCGCGCGCTGTCCACAATGCCTCCAGTTGCAGCTCGAGGGACGCGGCATCCGCTGCATCGCCGGCGATGCCGAGCAGCAAGAGGTACAGGGGCTGTCTTGCCATGAGCTGCGGATCGGCAAGCCAGCGCCGGATCGCAGGAGCGTCGAGCTGCGACTTTGCCGCCAGCAGCGCGGCGTAGGGCGCGATAGCAAGCTCGCCGTAGGCTATCTTCGCGACCAGCTGCTCGCGATCTTCAAGATATGGAAGCATCAGAACGACGTGGGCTCGCCACTCGTCGGCATTCATGTCCGATGGGCGCTGTCCCGCGGCGATCCGGCGCAGCCAGCTTGCATGTTCGACAGTGACAGGGCCGAGGCCAGCCCACATCGACCACCCTTCGTCGCGAACGAGGAGCAAGGTGGCACTCGCGTCCGTGACATCATCCAGCTCGATCGCCTCGGCCGGAATCGTCCCGTCCGCCGGCTGCGTGCCCTTGATCACCACGACGATCTGGTAATTGCGTCCATCTGCGGACGGCTGCGCCAGCACCGCGTGCGGCAAGTCGACGAGCCGCTGCGCCACCGACGACCGAAACGCCCCAAGGCAAAGTGGGCACGCGGTTGCAACAGAGCTCACGCACAAGAGTAATGCGACGAAAAAACACCGCGTCATCGCCCGCCTTCCAGATCCTTCTCGCGGCTCGTGCATTACTTGACGCTCTTGTCCGTAAACCACGACTTCACATCGTCCTCGACCTTCTGCCTCGCCTCGCCCGCCATCTTCTCGATGAACCGCTTGCGCAGCTCATCGCGCAGCGCCTCGAACTTCTGCTGTTGCTCCGAATTGATCAGCGGCGTCAACTTCTCGTCAAACGAATTGCCAATCTCGCGCACCCGCTCGACCTTGCGAACCGGGTTCAAGGCGGCGTCCTTCTTCAACTCCTCCAACCGCTTGAACTCCTCCTTCAGGATTGGGACGATCTGCTGCCGCTGCTGTTCGGTGAGCCCAAGATTGATTGCGAACCGGTTGATCACCTCGGCGATCGGATCAATCGCGATCTTCGGCTCCGGAATGATCTCGTAGTTGGCGTAGCCAAACTCGTTGCTGCGCGCGGCGTAATAGGTGTCGCCGAGCTTGTAGAGTGTGAGCGCGTAGGGATCTTGCGAGACGAAGGTGATGAGCTTGCCGTCTTCGATCTTGTAGGGGCTGGTCGTGCCCTGGTAGCCGTCACGCTCGACATTGCCGAAACCGCTCGGCACGGAGGCATCCGTTCCGATGCGGTATAGATTCGTATGCCCCTCGGTTGTAAAACTCTGCCAGAACTGCTCTTCCGTCACGTTGTTCCGAAACCAGTGTGCCTTGCCGACGATGAGGGCTTTCAGCTCCGTATCGCTGAGGGCGGTGGCGCCTTTCTTCTTCAGGTCGGCGACGGTCGTACCCGCCTGCGCGCTCTTGCGCGCCTCGGCCGACGGCGTGTACCAGATCGGCGAGGTCCAGGCGCGTTCCTGGCCGGTCAGGGGCACAACATCAGGCGGCGGCAGGCCGGATTTCACCGCCTGAATGAGTGTCCAGCGCGGCGTCGGAATTTCCAGCACTCGCACGTAGTAGAATGCATGCTGGCTGGCATCGAATTCCGGGTCGCTCCACACGCCCTTGAGCTCCACCGAGCCGACGCTATTGGTATAGGTCGCCTTCTCGATGTCCACAGTGCTCTGGATCGACGGCACCCGGCGCGTCCACTTGTCGGGCTGGCGGTCGCCGGACCAGGCCACGTCGTAGATCTTCTCGAAGCTCTGGCCACTCTGGGTCCAGCCCTTGATGATCTGGATGCGGTCGAGGTTGGCCGAGGTCGGGTCCTTTACCGCCCACACGACAAATGTCGGTGCCGTACCTTTTCCACCCGACGGCATGGGCGACAGATCGGCGCCCATCGGCACGCCGCCGGCGTAGGACTGCTTCACCCAGTCGCCGGCGTTCGCGATGTCCTTGCTGTAGCCCCAGCCGCCAAAGAAGCGCACCTTGATGTGTGGTCCGCTGACGCCGAAGGTTTCCTTGCGGTACATCGCATCCCAGAGAGAGGCGCGCGTGTTCTCCTCAGCCCACACGCCCGTGAGCCCGCCGGGGTTTTCCAGGCGAACGTCCATTGTGCCGCCGATGAGCACGCCGGCAAAGCGCCGCTCGACCGTACCGTCGGCATCGGCGTGAAGGCCGAAGAAATTGTCCTGCCGGTAAGGGCCGGCGCTGTTGTGTGAGTCAGACCCGCCTGCCATGCCGAGCTTGTAGGGGTTGTAACCGCGCACATCCTGCATGGCGATGCCGTCCTTCAAGGCCTGACGGGCGAAGCTGCCTGTGATGTGGTCGATACGGCCGACATTGGCCGGCTGGCCGAGGATGGTCTGATACAGCTCGTAGTTTGCGAATTCGTCGGTGGGCGAGAGCAACGGGTGTGTCTCCGACTGCCCCTTGCCCTGCTTGATCTCGATCAGGCGCTCGTTGCGGTCGCGCGCGGCCGCCCATGCGGCATCGATCGGGCGCCCGGTGGCGTTGTCGATGTCGATCGGGTACATCCAGCCATCGCTCACATTGGCGTTGTGCGAGATGGCGAGCAACTCATTGCCCGCCTTGCGCTGCGCGTCCATCCAGGCCCAGAGGTCGGTCGGGCGCTTGGAATCGAGCGAACTGAACGGATAGTCCGGCACCTTGTCGCAGGCGCGGAAGAAGACGTTGCGGTGCAGGTTGCGCTGGCCCGGCATCGACGTCCACTCGTAGGAGCAGAACGCGGTGAACTTGCCCGGATGATTGTTCTCGTCGGCGATCTTGACGTTTGATTTCCACACCGTGGAAGTGACCTTCGGGTCCATGAACGCCTTCACCGGCGGGCTCGCGGCGAGCTTGAGCAAGTACGAGAAGACCCGGTTCTGTTCTTCCGAGCTGTTGGGATCCTTCATGATCATGGGCTGCGCCTCGGGCAGCTTGCTCACATACGATCCGGGGATGTTGGCCTCTCTGGTAACGCCGACATACTCCGAGTGATCGGTCACGCCCATGAAATCGAGCGGCGTATCGATCTTGATGTCGAAGCCCAGTGGGTGCTTGATGGTCTGGCCCTGGGCGTACTTCAAGGCGTCGTCGGGCCCGGTGATGCGGTTGCCCATCACCCACGCGTCGACCGACCAGCTTGTATGAAGGTGGGTCTCGCCGAAATACGCGTCACGCTCGGGATTTGGCTGCTGCGCCGGCGCGGGCAAAGAGGCGATGCCGAGCGCACCGGCTGCCAACATTGTCGTTGCCAGTCGCCTGAACACGCAATCCATCGTCGCCTCCCAGCTCATTTTGGCGCGGCCTTGCGATGAAGGTAGTCCACGCCCGCAAAGACTCAAAGCAATGAGCGAGAGACTCAAAGCGAAAGCAAGGAGAATGCACTTGGGTAAGCCCGCCTGACGCTTTGACTTGAGTCAACGCAGCGTCCGGGAAAGGCAGGCTGGCCTGCGGTGATCACTTCGGACAGGAGAAATTGATGCACGTAGGTACATTGCGCGTTCTCGTATTTGCCGCAGCTCTCGCCACGACGGAGGCAGCGTTTGCTCAAACGGCACCGCCGCCGCACGTTCCGCTGCAGAAGACCATCGGCGCGGCCAAGCCCGAAGTGGTACCCTCGCTTTTCGTCATCAACTCGAAGGGCGCTACGCTCCAGAACGGCAAGCTGACGCTGACCGGCGTCGCGCCTAACGCGATCGTCTTTGCTGACAGGCCGGTTCGGTCCGCAGGTCATGATCTTACCAGCCGCATCGTCGAGGATTGGGGATCGGGTAGCGACAATTTTGCAAAGGATCCGCCGAATGCAACGGTGTCCGCCTTCCAGAAAGATGGCAATGGCGTGCGCGATGCGGTTGTCGTGTTGAAAAACCCGAAGCTGGAAGGCGACAATCTTGCCTTCGACGTCGACGTGCTCGAAGGCGATATCAAGGGCGCCGATGGCGCGGCGGCTGTGTTCATCGACATCATTGGTCGTCCGTTCACCCCGATGTCGTTTGCCGGCGTGGCCCGACGAACCGCCTATCGCGGCGCCTACTACGCAGGCGCTGCGGCCGTTGGTGCGGCAGCCGTGGGCGCCGCGGCAGCCTATGGCGCGTATGGGCCACGGCCTGCTTGCGGTTACTACCCGTATCCGCCCTGCTACTGAGTCTGGTGCCTCTACAGTTACCTTGGAGGCAGCGACTGAAATGACGGCCTGTCACGCGAGGCGTGACAGCGCCGTCCAGTCGAAATTTATTCCGTGACCGGGCCGTGTGGGCGCAAGCGCCATGCCGTTGTCCAGCACCAGCGGATGCTCGATATAGCGGTCCAGACCAAACCCGTGCGCCTCGAGATAAGACCTGTTCGGGCATGCTGCGAGCAAATGCACGGTGATGTCGTGCGCACCATGGCTGGTGACGGGGAGATTGAAAGCCTCCGCAAGCCGCGCGACCTTCATGAAAACGGTCACGCCCCCGCAATTGGTCACGTCGGGCTCCGGATAGGATACCGCGCCCGTCGCGATATAATTCTTGAATTCCCATAGCGTGCGCAAATTTTAGCCCGCCGCAATCGGCACACCGCCGGCTGCCAGGATGCGGGCGTGGCCCGCGACGTCGTCGGGAATGGTCGGCTCTTCAAGCCATGTGAGGTCATGAGGTTGCAGCGCGCGAGCAGCGCGAATGGCTTCCTCGACCGTCCATTTCATGTTTGCGTCCGCCATCAGCGGAAAGCCGTCGCCGAGATGCTTTCGCATCGCCTGCACACGTGCAACATCGGAAGCGAGATCGGGGCGGCCCACCTTCATCTTGATGGCGCGAAAGCCTTTGGCGAGGTTGTCGTCGGTCTGCTTCAGCAAGGCCTCGACAGAAAGATCGAGATCGATCCCGCCGGCATAACAGGGCACTCGGGCGTCAAAGCTCCCGAGCAGACGAAAAAGCGGAAGATTGGCGCGCTGCGCCTTGAGGTCCCATAGCGCGATATCGATCGCCGAAAGCGCAAGCACCGTCGGTCCTCCGCGACCGCCGTAATGCAGACCCCACCAGACGTGGTGCCAGATGGCTTCCGTGTCATCGGCTTCGCGGCCTTCAATCAGCTCGGAGATCTCGCGCCGGAGGATGTCGGCGACGGCGCCACCGTTGCGGCCGACGGTGTAGGTGTAGCCAACACCCTCGGCGCCATCGAGATCGCGGACGCGACACGTTACGAGCTCGAAAGCCCTGATTTCGCCATGCGTGCTGTCGGAGAGCGCGACCTCGAGCGGAATCCGGTGGAGCCCGATATCGACTGTCCTGATGCGCGCCATCGTGTTTTCATCCGGCTTTTCCGCACCAGGTTAGAACGACGGCCGCCGCCCGGCAATCGCCGGCGGCGGCGGCAGTTTCGAACGGACCTCAAACCGTCCCGACGATCCCCTCGACGAGATAGTCGGTGTGTTCCAGCGAGGGATCGTAAAGGCCGGTATCCTTGTCGGTGATGACCTTGCCTGCGTTGCTCTTCACTGTGCCGGTAAAGATCGGCTTGCCGGCCTTCAGGTCGGCGATTGCAGCCATCGCGGCGTTGCGTCCGGCCTCGCTGCAGCCCGCGCCGAATGCAGAGCTGAGTACCATGTCCTTGTCGTAACCGCCGATCACCATGTTCGGCAGCTTATCTCCCTTGGCGATCATGCCGGCAAAGCTCTTGTAGACGGTTTCCCATTTCAGCTCGGCGCCGGTGATGAAGCCCTTCGGTGCGAGGTCTGCTTGATTGGCGTTATGACCGCAGCTCTTGACCCCGCGCTTTTCAGCGGTCTCGATCACGACCTTGGGACTGTCGATGTGACAGGCGATGACGTCGCAGCCGGCGTCGACGAGCGCATTGGCCGCCTCGGCTTCGCGCACCGGCAGCGCCCAGTCGCCGGTGACGATCAGCTGCACAGTGATATTGGGATTGACCTTGCGCGCGCCGAGCGTGAACGAGTTGACGTTGCGCAGCACGAGCGGGATCGGTTTGGCCGCGATATAGCCGATCTTGTTCGATTTCGTCGATAGGCCGGCGGCAATGCCGTTCACGTAGTGGCCCTGGTCGAGGTAGCAGAAATAACCGCCGAGGTTCGCGGGATGCTTGTCAGCCTGCCAGAGAGTCGTCGGATGCCGGAACTCGATGTTCGGAAATTTCTTGGCGGCGTCGACCATGAACGGATTGAAATAGCCGAACGATGTCGGAAACAACAATTTTGCACCGTCGATGTTGATCATCGATTCCATGGTCTTCTGCACGGCCACCGTCTCCGGCACGTTTTCTTCCTCGACGACCTTGACGCCGGGGATTTCCTTCAGCGCCTTCGCCGCAACGGCATGGGCCTGATTCCATCCGTAATCCGCGCGCGATCCGACATAGATGATCCCGATCGTGAGATCTGCGGCACGCGCAGGTGCGCCGAGACCGGTGAGCGCGAAGGGCGCAGCCGCCGCGCCGCCGAGGAAGGTTCTGCGAGAAAGGGAAGACTTGATCATAGGCATGACTCCGTCTGGCCCGGGTGTAGACGCCCGGTGCGAAGGGAACGAACGATAAACGGTGAGGCGTTGGATCGGCAAAAGGCGATCAAGGCGGAATCGATTTGATCATCGTTTCCCCCTCGCCTTCGGCCGGTGAAGCCGGGCGACTTTTGCCACGCCCGTGCCGTCGAGATTGTCGGCATAGCGCGACAGCACCGCGCCGAGATCAAACTCGGCATCGCGCCCCTGATCGAGCAACGCGCGCTGCTCGACCGAACCCAGATGATGTTCCATGACCCTGATCGCGGCTTCGGCATTGCCGGCGCGCAAGGCCGCGACGATCTCGCGGTGTTGGTTGACGGCGCAATCGGCCGAATGCGGCCGTCCGTAAAGTGCGAGGATCAGCGAGCAGCGCGACACCACTTCGGAGAGATAGCGGCGCAACAGCGAATTGCCTGCCATCGCGCCAAGCTTGGTGTGGAATTCACCGGCGAGCCGGATCGAGACGCGCGCCTCGCCCACCCGCCGCGCGGCTTCTTCGGCGCGGACATGGCCTTCGAGCTCGGCGCCGAATTCCGGACGCCAGCGCCCGATCGCAAGCCGCACCACCTCGCGCTCGAGCATGCGACGGATTTCGAAAACCTCTCTGGCCTGATCCAGCGTCGGCTTCGCCGTCGTCGCGGTGCGCCGAGGCGGCGCGTCGACCAGCCCCTCGGACTGCAATTGCGCCAGCGCCTCACGCACCAGCGTCCGGCTCATACCGAAGCGGACGCCCAACTCATCCTCAGGCAGCCTGGTGCCTGGCGGCAGCGCCTGTTCGATGATGGCCTGACGCAACGCCTGGCAGGCCAGATCGACACGGGTGGATTTCTTTCTCATCAGCGTTCCACAGGGGATTTTCCGGTCGGCGTTGACCGGCGAAATCCGGTGTACGATAGCAGCAAGAACTGTACACAGGATGCGGAAATAATAGTCGACGCGCGAGAATAAGAGGCAGCACTTCGCCGAAAGTTTGTGCTCGATTGAGCGCTAAAATCGCCGATAATTACCACAATAGCTGCGGTCTCTAACCCGTGCCGAACCGGCCAGAACTGTATACACTTTGCCCCGCGGATTATGCTGGAGACGCGCCAATGATGGAAAGGGTGATCAAATTGCAACTCAACCAGCAGCAACTCGAATTGATGGATCGCACGATCGCGCGCGGCGTCGCGCCTGATCGTGTCGCGCTGGTGCGGCTGGCGCTCCGGGAGTACGCCGCCGCGCGAAAGGCGGAGACGATCGCAAAGCCGAACGATCGGGAGCCGGTGCGATGAGCGAACGCCGCATTCTGTTCGAGCACATCCTCGAGCCCGGCACCGGCAAAGCCATTGAACTTTTGAAAGGCCAGATCCTTCGTATTGAGCAGGTCGAAGGCGGTCAGTGCGCGGACTTCAACTGCTTCAACCTGCATGACTACAAGGAATTCATGCATTGCGGACGCACCCGCACGGTGCACGGCTTCCATCCGACCACAGGCAGCTTCATGT
>Ga0335076_10007630_pt1 | contig 10901 bp, 5 predicted proteins | sample Lox_Sample_25_FD_206717 | JGI IMG/M metagenome (GOLD analysis project Ga0335076, IMG submission 206717) | Soil microbial communities from Loxahatchee National Wildlife Refuge, Florida, United States - Lox_Sample_2.5 | ecosystem: Environmental > Terrestrial > Soil > Wetlands | place: USA: Florida...
TGCGGACTTGGTCGCCCCTTCTGACATGATGGATGGCCGAGTGGGCGCCATCCGCAAAAAGTTGGATGAAAGCAAGTTTGAGAACGTACCGATTATGGCGTACTCGGCAAAATACTGTTCGGGATTTTATGGCCCGTTCCGGGAGGCTGCGCAATCGGCGCCACAGTTTGGCGATCGCCGGAGTTACCAGATGGATCCGGCAAATGGAAACGAAGCCTTGAAGGAAGTAGCCCTGGATTTGGAAGAGGGCGCGGACATCGTAATGGTCAAGCCGGCGCTGGCCTACCTGGATGTGATTCGAAGGGTGCGCGAGAAGTTCGATGTGCCAGTGGCGGCATACAACGTGAGCGGCGAATATTCGATGGTCAAGGCCGCGGCCGCTAAGGGTTGGATCGATGAGAAGCGCGTTGTTATGGAGATTCTGACTGGTATTCAGCGAGCGGGAGCCGAAATTATCCTGACCTATCACGCAAAAGATGTCGCTGGTTGGTTAAGGGCGCCCGGAAAATGAAATTTGGCAACCAGGTGAGAACATGAGTCAAGCGACGAGGATGGTTGTGCCGGAGCGGAAGCGCTCGCGCAAAATATTTGAGCAAGCGGAAAAAGTCCTGGTGGGCGGCGTGAACAGCCCGGTAAGAGCCTTTCGGTCGGTAGGTGGTGAACCGCTGATCATCGAGAAAGGAAGCGGGCAGCACTTATACGATGCCGACGGAAACATGCTGCTGGATTACGTGTGCTCCTGGGGAGCGATGTTGTTGGGGCACGCCCATCCGGCCGTCACCGCCGCAATTGCCGAGCAGGCGCAGAAGGGCACGAGCTTCGGAGTCACAACGGAACTGGAACTGGAGCTTGCGACCCTGATTACCGGGGCGATTCCGTTTCTCGAGAAGGTCCGCTTTGTGTCGAGTGGCACGGAAGCCACCATGAGCGCGGTGCGCCTGGCGCGTGGCGTGACCAAGCGAGACCTCATTGTGAAGTTCGAGGGCGGCTATCACGGCCACGCGGATAGCTTTTTGTCTCAGGCGGGGTCGGGACTCGCGACACTGGGCATTGCGGAGTGTCCGGGGGTGCCGCAGGCATTAGCCGCGCTCACATTGAATGTTCCGTACAACGATTTAGCGGGCGTGGAACGGTTGTTTGCCGAACATAAAGGAAAAATCGCTGCGGTGATTGTGGAACCGGTAGCCGCAAACATGGGAGTTGTTCGGCCGGAGCAGGGATTTCTGCCCGGGCTGCGCGAAGTGACTCGCAAAAACGGCGCGCTCCTGATCATCGATGAAGTCATTACAGGCTTTCGCCTGAAGTATGGGTCCGCGCAAGAGGTGTTTGGCGTGGAAGCTGACCTGACCACGATGGGAAAAATTATTGGCGGCGGCGTGCCAGTGGCCGCTTATGCTGGACGCGCAGAACTGATGAACCACGTGGCGCCACTGGGTCCGGTCTATCAGGCGGGAACGCTGGCGGGAAATCCGCTGGCGATGCGCGCGGGCATTGCTACGTTGAGAGAGTTAAGCAACCCAGGAGTGTACGAACGAATCGAGGACCTGGCGAAGAAATTAGTGGCGGGGCTGCGGCATGCTCTTGCAGAAGCAGGAATTCCGGCGCAAGTGAACAGCATTGGCTCGCTTTCCACAATTTTCTTTGCGCCCTGCGCAGTGACGAATTACGCCGATGCGAAAAAATCCGATACGAAATTGTATGCGCAATTCTTCCGGAAGATGCTGGACCGGGGAATCTTTCTTGCGCCTTCGCAATTCGAAGCCGCGTTTGTATCTGCCGCGCACACGAGTGACGATATTGACCGCACCATCAGCGCCGCAAACGAAGCGTTGGCAGGCATTTCAGGTCAGGCGACCTCCTAACTCATATAAACTGCTATATCTCAGCATTATTGTTTATCGAGAATCGGCACGTCCCGAGAAGGAGAAGAGTGCATGCATGAAGTCATGGAAGCGCATGAAGGCAGTGAGCACGCCGAAAACCCGATGATGATGCCAGTGGCTGTGACGTTGTCCATCCTAGCCGTGCTGGTGGCCATCGCTACATTGCTGGGTCATCGGGCCAGCACGGAAGAGTTGATTCTGCAATCGAAAGCCGCCGGGAAATCCGGGCAGAAACCGTTCATTCGCTTCCATTCCGCTCACATAGATCCTCCCGGCGCTCGTCCGGCAGCGCTATAACCGTGTGGCTATAGGAGTAGTTTTCGCGAGAGCGGGCCAAAAGCCACGCCAAACTGCGGGCCCCCCGGCGAACCTGTACGACAGTACAGTCATGTTTAGACAACTCCAGTGCTACTCAGGATTTACGACAGAAGCGGATTTCTCTACTGTTAGGTAAGGTTTCTTTGTATCTGTCCCGATCGGGTGGAGAACGCAATTACAGTTCAGGGAGGCTTCCGAACGTCTCTCAGGCGGAACTTTGCACGCCCGCCCGGTGCGAAGCGCAACTTTCATGACACAACGAAGCGTAAGTGAGCCCACCCTGGGCCTCGGGGCTCCACAACTTGCGACCTTGCTGGATTCCACACGGGAACTGATTGCCATCTTGGCTCCGGATGGCACCGTCCAGTTTGCCAATGCCACGTTTCAGAGCGCACTGGGCTACCGGCTGGATGAGCTGCTGGGACGAAGCCTGCACGCGATTGTCCACGCATATGACGTCGCCGCAATGCGCGAGAAGCTGAAGAAAATCTGCGCAATGCCTGGGTCAAGTGTCACGCTGCGGTGTCGCTTCCTCTGCCGCGACGGCCTTTGGAGATGGATTGAGTTTACCTGCCGGAATCGACTGCAGGATCCGAACTTCGAAGGATTGTTATTCCATGGAAACGATGTCTCTGGCTTACATCGCATGGAATCGGAGCGTGCGGTCAACTCGGAAATCGTCCACGCGCTGAACGAAACTGCAAATCTAGATCAGCTGCTGACGCGAATCCATGGTTCATTGAAGCGTATTCTGCCGGCAGAGAATTGCTTTGTGGCCTTGCATAATTCCGAAGACGATACCTTCTATTTCCCATTTTTGGTGGACGAGTTCGACTCTGTGCCCCCTCCTCAAAAGGTGGGAAGAAGCTGCACCGCCTACGTGTTTCGTACCGGCCGTGCCAGTTTGATTCCGCAGAGGGATTTCGATCGTCTCGCGGCGAGCGGGGAAGTGGAATTGGTGGGGTCGCCGTCGCCGGCCTGGCTGGGCGTGCCGCTCAAGACACCGACTGCCACAATTGGTGTCTTGGTAGTGCAGCATTATCAAAACGAAAACGCCTACGACCAGCGGGACTTGGAGTTCCTGGATTCCGTCGGTGGACACATTGCTCTGGCTATCGAGCGACGCCGCGCCGAAGAAGAATTGCGTAAGAACGAGTCCATGCTGCGGCTGCTGTTCGAATACAACCCGCTGCCGACTTGGCTGTATGAGATCGACTCACTGAAATTTCTGCGAGTGAATCAGGCCGCCACTCAATTGTATGGATACAGCGCCCAGGAATTTGCGCACATGAATGTGTTGGAGATCCGCCCCGAAGAACAGCGGGCCAAAGCCGCATCGTATCTGTGTGAATTGGGGGCGGATGCGGAAGAGCATGAGTTTTGGCTCCACCGTGCAAAAGACGGCCGCACCTTCGAAGTGGAAACGATCTCCCACGAGCTAAAGTACGCCGGGAAACGCGTGCGCCTGGTGGTCGCGCAGGATATCAGCGAACGCCGTCAGTTGGAGGGGCAGCTGCGTCAGGCTCAGAAAATGGAAGCGGTGGGGCGGTTAGCCGGGGGAGTGGCGCACGATTTCAATAATCTGCTGATGGTCATCAAAGGTCACACCGAGTTGTTGTTGAATGCCTTGGAGCCCGCCGAGCAGATTACCCGGAAGATCGAGCAAATCGATAAGTCCGCGGACCGCGCAACCGCATTAACCCGCCAATTGCTGGCTTTCAGTCGCATGCAAGTCTTACAGCCACAGATCCTCAATCTGAATACCATCATCGATGAAATGGGCAAGCTTTTGCCGCGAATGATCGGCGAAGATATTGAACTTCTCATTCGCACGGATGCAGATCTGGGAACGGTGCGCGCTGACGCCAGTCAGATGGAGCAGGTGATTATGAATCTGGCGGTAAATGCCCGCGACGCCATGCCCAACGGCGGAAAATTGGTCATCGAAACCGCAAATGCGGAGTTGGATCACGGCTATTTGACCACGCATCCCTTAATGAAGGCAGGCCCGTACATTCAGTTGGTGGTGACCGACAGCGGAACCGGCATGGATGCGGAAACTCAGGCACACATCTTCGAACCCTTTTTCACCACCAAGGAAAAAGGCAAAGGCACCGGACTGGGGCTTGCGACGGTTTACGGCATTGTCAAACAGAGTGGCGGATTTATTTGGGTGTACAGCGAAGTAGGCAAGGGCACCTCGTTCAAGATTTATCTTCCTCGCCTCGATCAGGCCGAAGAGCACGTTAATGTCCCGCACAACAATAAGGAATTGCCGATGGGTTCGGAGACCGTGCTGCTTGCCGAAGATGAGCAGGACGTACGGGAGATTGCCCGGGAGTTTCTGGAATCGGGCGGCTACCGAGTAATCGAGGCGAAGGACGGAGCAGAAGCGATTCAATTGGCTGCAAAACACGGCAGTCAGATTCACCTTCTAGTGACCGACATGGTTATGCCGGGTATGACTGGCCAGGAATTGGCGGTGCAGTTGCAATCGGAGTATCCGGGTTTGTCTGTTGTGTTCATGTCGGGATACAGCGAGCACGCTGCCACGGAGATGGCGGATGCCGATCCGAATGTTCGACTGCTGACGAAGCCGTTTAGCCGAGCGGCGATTTTGCGGACTGTGGGCGAAATTCTACGCGGTGTTGCCTGATCAATCGAAATTGACAATAGGAACTCTCCTGCGAAACACGACGCAGGAAAATCACGACAATTGCGGATGCTTGCGGTGCCAGTCTGTGACCTGCTGATACATACGCCCGGCTTGGAGGACAGCAGCATCGTCACCCGCGCGAGCCACGAATTGCAGCCCGACAGGGAGCTTTTTGTCCGTAAAACCACAGGGTACCGAAAGCGCCGGCAAGCCACACAGGTTGCCAACCGCACCAAGTGAGTCGGAGTATGCAAGGTCTTTGGAAAGATCGGTTGCGAGCGGTGTTGCGGGCACGGGCAGAGATGCCGTGGCAAGAACGTCGAATTGTTCGAACAGGTCCGTCATTTTTTCCTGAAGAATTTCCCGAATGCGAAGCGCGGAATTGTAATCGGCGCCAGAAACGGTCAGATTGACGTACCCGCCGATTTTCCCAAGCGGGTCGGTCAACTCGCTGCATTTCCCTGATCGAATGAACGAGGAGAACGCAGACCCCGCTTCGCACGAGAGCACGACATTTGCTGCATCTTCCCATGGTCCTTCCGGAAGCATCGCTGCTTTTACAGCACCAAAATGACGAGGCAAAACCTTATGCGCGGCGTCGATGACTTTTGCGACGGACGGATTTACGTCCTTCTCATGCCATGCATTCGTCAGCCAACCGATGCGAAGAGCGCGGGGTTTCAGTTCTGCGGCGGGAGAAAAGGTGAAGGCCGCTTTGTCGACCGGCAGAGTGCTGCGATCCAGGGGATCGCGCCCGGCAATTGCGGCAAAGATCCGAGTGCAGTCTTCGGCGGTGCGGGCCAGGGGCCCGATTTTGTCCATGGAATAGGAGAGTGCCATCGCTCCATATCTGCTGACACGACCGTACGTGGGGCGAAAGCCACTTACCCCACAGAAGGCCGACGGGCAAATGATGGATCCCCACGTTTCCGTGCCAATGGCGAACGCTGCGAGGCCAGCTGAGACAATCGCACCGGAGCCGGAGGAGGAGCCGCAGGTCCAGCACGATGTGTCCCAAGGATTGCGCGTTTCGCCTTGTAGTGACGCGGAGGCGAATTGGTAGCCAAAGCCGCCAGCCAGTTCGATCATGGATGCTTTGCCGATAAGAATGGCGCCCGCATGATTCAGGTGATCGATGACGGTCGCATTGTAAGCAAAAACTTGCTCGGCAAACGGCTTTGCGCCCCAAGTTGTGGGAAAGTCCTTTACAGCGAGCAGATCTTTCGCCGCGTACGGAATGCCGTGAAGCGGCCCGCGATAGTGACCGCGGTGAATTTCTTTTTCGGCGGCTTCGGCCTGCTCTATGGCCAAAGTGTCGGTAATGCGGGCGTACGCATTTAGTTTGGGCCCGAGCTTTTGGCTTCGTTCGAGATAGCTTTCGGTGAGTTCGACGGGCGACAGTTGCTTGGCCGCGATTTGTTTTGAGAGTTCTCCAATCGAAGTATAAAGAACCGATTCTTTCAGCATTCTGGGCTCTCCGTCAGCCCTTCCTTGAGGGTGCGGCTGGTTGCGTCTTTTTGTCTCGCTCGACCAGCGGTTTGAGATAAAGCGCAGGCCCGCTACCATTCTCCAGCTTGAATTTGCGAATCTTTTCGAGTGTAGGCTGAAGGTCCATGCACATTTTTTTGATATTGGTTTTTTGCGCCTCGTCCAGACGATCGCCGTACAGGCTAAGAATTTGCTGGTACCGGGAATCGGCTTCGTGCTGGCCTTCGGGGGATAGTTGGGACGAACCGGTTTCACTCTGTCTAGGTGCAGACGCCGAAAGCGGATTGGAGATTGCTGCCGGGGCAATGGTAGCTGTGGCAGACAGAACCGCGGCGCGCCGGGCAAATTGGCGGCGCGAGAGTAAGGAGCCGCTTTTCTTATTCATGGTGTTCCCCTGAAGGTACCACAGTGAAGAACAGCAGCGAGGCTATCCAATCCTCACGAGGTCGTCAACTGGACGATGGGCTAGTTTTGCACGACACTGCGGCTTCGACCAAGGATTGCGGTAAACTAGAGGCCCACGACTCCTCTACCCTGCAGATACATTTTCCCGTGAGAGAGGCATCTCACTTTTATGGGCGATTCCAACTTTAACTACGAACCTGTAGGTGCACTGGATTGGGCACACCCGATTGTGCGGGAGTGGTTCCTGAGCAAGCTAGGCGCACCCACGGAGCCCCAGGAGCAGGGCTGGCCTCACATCTTACGCCGAGCCACCACGTTGATTTCCGCGCCGACGGGCTCGGGCAAAACGCTCGCCGCATTTCTAGCCTGCATCGATCGGCTGGTGCGCCAGGCATTATCAGGTGAACTGCTGGATCGCACCGAAGTGCTTTACATCTCGCCATTGAAAGCGCTGAGCAACGACATCAAGGTCAATCTCGAAGTGCCCTTGGGCGAAATCCAACAACTAGCAATGGAACGCGGCTTTCTCATGCCGGAAATTCGCGCGGCCGTACGAACCGGGGACACGCTAATGCACGAGCGTCGCGCTATGCTGCAACGCCCGCCGCACATTCTGGTAACCACCCCGGAATCGCTCTACATTTTGCTCACTGCTCAGAAGAGCCGCGAAATTCTCAAATCTGTAGATACCGTGATTGTCGACGAGATTCACGCGGTGGCGGATGACAAGCGTGGGTCGCACCTGGCGCTTTCTCTCGAACGCCTCGAAGCGCTAACGCAGCGTCCTCCGCTCCGAATCGGTTTGTCTGCCACGCAAAAGCCGATCGAGACCATTGCGCATTTCCTGACCGGCAACGGTCGACCAGATCCAGTAATTGTCCAGATTGGTCATCAGCGTCGAGTTGATTTGGGGGTCGAGGTGCCCGCCAGCGAGCTTGGTCCCGTGGCAACCCACGAGATGTGGAGCGAGATCTACGACCGCATCGCGGAGCTAGTCAAGCAGCACAGGTCGACGCTGGTGTTTGTCAACACGCGCCGGCTGGCAGAGCGCGTCGCGCATCATCTGGCGGAGCGATTGGGGCAAGAAGCCGTCGCCACACATCACGGAAGCCTGTCCAGGAAATTGCGCCTGGCGGCCGAAAAAAAGTTGAAGGCCGGCGAAATCCGGGTTCTGGTCGCCACAGCTTCACTCGAACTGGGAATCGATATTGGTGCGGTGGAAGTGGTCTGTCAGGTTGGTTCGACGCGCGCCATAGCTGTGGCCTGGCAGCGCATTGGACGTGCAGGCCACTGGCACGGCGCAATTCCGAAAGGCCGGATTTTCGCAACCACGCGGGATGAATTGGTGGAAAGCGCTGCTCTCGTTCGCGCCATGCGCCAGGGAGATTTGGACAAAATTGAGGTTCCAGACGCGCCAATGGACGTGCTGGCACAACAAATCGTAGCCATGTGCGCGTGTGAGGATTGGAACGAACAAGACCTATTCGCCGCCGTGCGCCGCGCTTACCCTTATCGCAACCTGGATCAAGCCAATTTCGAATCGATCATCGAAATGCTTTCCGAGGGTATCAATGCGCGCCGCGGCCGCTATGGCGCCTATCTGGTGCGGGATCGCGTCAACGCAAGGTTGCACGCTAGGCGCGGCAGTCGCTTGACCGCAATCACGAACGGCGGAGCTATTCCGGACAATTCGCTATATGCCGTGGTTGCAGAACCCGAGGGCACGCTGGTGGGCACGGTCGATGAGGACTTTGCCGTAGAAAGTTTGGCCGGCGACATTATGTTGCTCGGAAATAGTTCGTGGAAAATTCGGCGGGTTTCCGCCGGGCGCGTGATCGTCGAAGACGCGAAAGGCGCTCCACCGAACATTCCATTTTGGCGAGGGGAAGCTCCGGCACGAACCCCGGAACTCTCGGAGCACGTTGCCGGTTTGCGCGCGAAAGTCAGCGAATTGACTCTTGGCGTTAACGTCGGCGCCGATTTGCGAACTCTGCCGCAAGCATTGGCGGCTGTGGAGTGGCTGAAAACCGAATGCTGCCTGGATCGCGCTGGCGCTGAGCAACTGATAGAACACATGGTTGCAGGCCGTACGGTGCTGGGAGCCGTGCCGACTCAAGAAACGGTCATCGCGGAGCGCTTCTTCGACGAAAGCGGCGGCATGCAGTTGGTGATACACGCGCCGTTTGGTGGCCGCGTGAATAAAGCCTGGGGATTGGCGCTGCGGAAAAGGTTTTGTCGTTCGTTTAACCTGGAGTTGCAAGCCTCCGCTACCGATGACGGCATTAACATCGCCTTATCCGAGCAGCACAGTTTTCCGTTGGCAGATGTTTTCCGCTTCTTGCATCCCTCCTCCGTGCGTGACGTGCTCGAGCAGGCCGTGCTGGCTTCGCCGATTTTCACCGCGCGGTGGCGTTGGGACGCGCAACGGGCCCTGATTTTGCAACGATTCCATGGCGGAAAAAAAGTGGCGCCGCAAATCCAACGCATGCGCGCCGACGATCTGCTGGCTTCCGTGTTTCCGGATGCAGCAGCGTGCCCGGAGAATCTGGACGCGCAACCACAGGTGCCGGATCATCCGTTAGTTAATGAAGTGATGAAGGATGCCTTGACCGAAGCGATGGACATCGAGGGATTGCGAGTTGTTTTGGAGCGAATTTCGAACGGCAGCATCCAGTGTATAGCTGTGGACACGCCGATTCCTTCGCAGTTTTCTCATGAAATTCTGAATGCGAATCCATTCGCGTATCTGGACGACGCCCCCTTAGAGGAGCGGCGGGCGCGGGCAGTAGAGATGCGGCGCATGCTGCCAGAAACGGTGCTTTCGGAGGTGGGGAGGCTCGACCCCGAAGCAATTGCCGAAGTGCGCGCGGAAGCTTGGGCGGATGCGCGCGAAGCGGACGAACTGCATGACGTGTTGCAAACCTTGATTGCATTCCCCGTGATTGAATCACCGGAAGGTATGTCAAGTGAACCGCTGACCAAGCTCGTCGCAAACTCAACCGCGGCGTGGCGAGACTTCTTCGAACAGTTGAAAACCCAGAACCGCGCTGGGCTCGCTGAACTTGGCGGTCGAACCTATTGGGTGGCTCCGGAACGGGCGAAAAGCTTCGCCCAGATTTTCCCAAACGCCCAATTTGAAGTTCAATTCGCCGATGTTCAGCCGGAGACTCCATCTCGCGATGAGGCGCTCCGGTTCTTGGTTGGTGGCTGGATGGAACACTGTGGTCCTGTGACAGCGCGGTTGCTAGCAGATTTACTCGGGCTCACAACCGGGGACATCGATAACGCGCTGCTCAAGCTGGAGGGAACCGGCGCGATCTTGCGAGGCAAGTTCACCGACCCTGCAACGTCGGAAACGGAATGGTGTGGCCGGCGGCTGCTGGCACGAATTCATCGCATGACCTTGGGAAGGCTACGCCAGGAAATTCAGCCGGTAACGGCAGCGGAGTTTATGCACTGGCTGTTCCGTTGGCAGCATGTCGCCCGCAGCACGCAAATGACCGGTGAACGCGGGACCCTCGAAGTTCTCAAGCAATTGCAGGGTTACGAAGCGCCCGCCAATACCTGGGAGCACCAGATCCTGTCGCGCCGGGTAAGTGGGTACGACCCGAAGGCTCTGGATCAGCTGTGTTTGAGCGGCGCCGTAGGCTGGGGCAGGTTTTCGCCGCATCCCGCGATTGTGACCGACGCCGCAGAACGAGGGCGCCGGGTAACACCCAGCAGCGTTGCGCCAATTACATTTTTCGTACGTGAAGACGCGGATTGGGTTTCGCAGACGCGAAACGAATGGAGCGCCGCACAACATCCGGGGCTGACTCCGGCAGCCCGCGACGTGCTGCAATTCCTAAAAACGCATGGAGCATCATTTTTTGCAGACATTGTGCGCGGTCCACGAAAGTTGAAGGCGGAAGTGGAGAGTGCGCTATGGGAATTGGTGGCGGTCGGTTTTATCACCGCGGATGGATTTGACAACTTGCGCGCACTGATCGATCCGAAGCGCCGCGCCGGCCAGGGGCACGGGAAAACCGCACGTCCCCGGGACAGCGTGGGGCGGTGGTCGCTCCTGTGTCCCGGCGAAGCTGGCGAGCATGCGGCGCAAATGGAATCGATTTGCTGGATGCTGCTGCGCAGGTATGGCGTGGTGTTCCGGG
>Ga0335076_10007631_pt1 | contig 10898 bp, 10 predicted proteins | sample Lox_Sample_25_FD_206717 | JGI IMG/M metagenome (GOLD analysis project Ga0335076, IMG submission 206717) | Soil microbial communities from Loxahatchee National Wildlife Refuge, Florida, United States - Lox_Sample_2.5 | ecosystem: Environmental > Terrestrial > Soil > Wetlands | place: USA...
GGCGGCGGGAAAGGTCACCACGAGCGTGAAGGCGACGAACCTGCTGAACGACGACATTCGCCAGCACAACTTCGGGGACATCCTCAAGCGGACGATCCTGGCCGAGGTGAGGTTCAACTTCTAGGCGGCCTTCCGCCCCGGCGGCGAGCGGGCGGCCGAGGCGCCCTCCTCGCCCCGGGACCGTGCGGTGGTCCGGAGGCCCGAGGGGCCGGCGCGCCACGGAGAGAGGAGCGGCGTCCTTGAAGCGCCTCATCGTGACCGGCGACGACTTCGGCCTCGCCGTGCCCGTGAACGAGGCCGTCGAGGCCGCGCACCGGAAGGGCGTCCTCACCACGGCCAGCCTCATGGTCGCGGGCGCCGCGGCCGCAGACGCGGTGGAGCGGGCGCGGCGGCTGCCGGCGCTGCGGGTCGGGCTGCACCTCGTGGTCGTCAAGGGGCGGCCCGTCCTCCCGGCGGCCGAGGTGCCCGACCTCGTCGACGCGAGCGGGGCGCTGCCGAATCGCCTGGGCCGGGCCGGCTTCCGGTTCTTCTTCCTCCCCTCGGTGCGCCGTCAGCTCGAGGCCGAGATCCGCGCCCAGTTCCGGGCGTTCCGGCAGACCGGGCTCCCCCTCGACCACGCGAGCGGCCACGCCCACATGCACGTGCACCCGACCGTCTGCGGCCTGACGATCGGGATCGGGCGCGAGTTCGGCCTGCGCGCGGTCCGCGTGCCCACGAGCCTCCCGTCCTCTCCTGGCGCGCGGCCGGGTCGGGCCTCGTTCCGAGGCTCGCGGCCACGCTCCTCCTCGCCCCGTGGATGGCCCTCCTCCGAAGCCGTCTTCGGCGCGCGGGCCTTCGCGCCAACGACCACGTCTTCGGGATGAACGACAGCGGGACGATGGACGAGGGGCGGGTGCGGCGGATCCTGGGCGGCCTGCCCGACGGGGTGACGGAGATCTACTTCGACCCCGCGACCCGGAGCTGCCCCGAGCTCGAGCGCGACATGCCCGGCTATCGGAACGAGGACGAGCTCCGCGCCCTCACAAGCTCCGCCGTCCGCGAGGCGGTGGCCGCGAGCGGGGCGCGCTCTCTGCAATCCCTGGGTGATCGGGGGCACGGCCATGAGCGCCGTCTTCTACTTCGCCTTCCTGGCCGTCCTGTCCTGGGCCGAGGTCTCGGGGGCCCTTCCCCTGACCGCCCTCGAATACGTCATCGTCGCCGGCCTCGGCGTCCTGCTCCTCAGGGAGACGGTGCCTCCCCTGCGCTGGGCCGGCATCGCCCTCGTGGTCGCGGGGGTCGTGCTCATCGGCTTCGCCGGGGGCGCCGGCTCCGGCGCCTTGGGATCGCGAGGCCAGGAGGCGACCACGCAAGAGCACGCCCGATGAACGGACGGAGCCGCCCTTCGCCCTACTCGTCCGGGAACGAGGCGAAGAAGCGGAACCCCTCGAGGATCCTCACCATGCCGCAGTCGGCCGGCGTTCGCGGCGAAGGGCTCGGCCGATCGTCGGAGGGGTGGGGACCGATGGCGGGGAGGCAGCGGTCGGAGCAGAAGGCCTCCCGCCGCTCACGGAGCGGGACGAGGTATCGCAGGTCGCCCCCGAGGCTCCGTCCGATCCGACGCTCGGCAACCAGGGCGCAGGTGCCGAGCGCCGCACCCTCGAGCGGGTCCACGCCGCCCACGATCTCGAGCGCCAGCCTCATGTTCCAGAAGTGGGCGTTGAAGGCGAGCGCGGTCATCAAGGCACGGCGCGACAGGCGGGCCACCCGCTGGTGCACGCGGGCGACGTCCTCGTCGTCGAGGCCGCCGAAGAAGTGGCGCTCCGCCTCCCGGAGGCGGAGGTCGGGGAGCCCGGCGGCGTCGCGTGGGACGTCGAGCGCACGCCGGACCGACTCCGCCAGGTGCTCGGGGAGACCGAGCCGGCCGAAGTCCAGGTAGAGTGCCTGCAGGCGGAAGGCCGACGACGGAGAGTGGACAGCGCGGCCGTAGGCCCTCAGATCCTCCCGGATCCGCTCGCACAGGGCGGGATGGCACGACACCACCTCGTGGCCCAGCGGAGTCCGAGGCGGATCCCCCCCGCCCGTCTCCCGGTCGTGCCGGCGCCGGGCGGCAGGCGGCAGGCCTTTCGATCTTTCGTGCAACCCTCATCCCTCCCGAACAGTCGTCGACTCGTGGATCACGTACAGGATACGAAAGGAGTCTCAGAAACCCCTTGACCCCGGCCGCCGATCCATTGACACTTCCGGCCAGAGAGATCCCGCTCTCCCCCAATGGGTTCGAAGGCGGCGCGCGGCTCCTCCGGACACGCCACGGTGGTGGCCTGGGGCGTCCAGCTCCTGATGCGCTACCTCGAGCGTCGGGGGGTGGACGCGGCCGAGCTGCGGCACCGGGCGGGCTTCGGGAGCGTGGATCTCGACCACCCGGAGCGGCGTCTGCCGGAAGGCCCCTGCCGCGAGGTGTGGAGGCTCGCTGCCGAGGCGACGGGAGACGAGGCGATCGGCATCCACGTGGCCGAAGCCCGGACTCCGGGCGCCTTCGACGTGCTCGAGTACGCTTTCCGCGCGAGCCCCACGCTCGGTGACGCCCTCGGCCAGGTGGTCCGCTACGCGCGGGTGATGCACGACCGCATGACGCTCCGGCTCGCGCCGGAGGGCGCCGGCGTGCGGCTCACGGGGAGGGTGCCCGAGGACCACCCGGCCAACCGCTACCGGACGGAGTTCTTCCTCGCCACCTGGCTCCGGTTGGCGCGCGACACCTGCGACGCCGGCATCGCCCCTCTCGACGCGAGCTTCGCCCACCCCGCTCCCGCGCGCCCGGACGAGCACCGGCGCTTCTTCGCCTGCCCCGTCCTCTTCGAGCAGCCGGTCGTCGGCCTCCGGATCGCGAGGGCCGACCTCGGCCGGCCGATGCACGGAGCCGACCCTGCGCTCGCCGCGCTCCTCGGGCGCCAGCTCGACAAGGTGCTGGTGAGCCTCCCGGCCGATCCGTCGGTCTCCTCCCGCGCCCGGCTCCTCGTCAAGGACGACCTGCCCTCGGGCCGCGTTTCGGTCGAGCGGGTGGCCGGACAGCTGGCCATGAGCGTGCGCACCCTCTCGCGCCGGCTGGCCGACGAGCGCAGCTCGTTCCGGCATCTCGTCGAGTCCGTGCGCCGGGAGCTCGCCCTCGCCCACCTCCGGGACGAGCGGATGGAGCTCGCCGAGATCGCCTTCCTTCTCGGCTATTCCGAGTCGAGCGCCTTCCACCGCTCCTTCAAGCGCTGGACGGGACGGACCCCGCTCGAGTTCCGGCGTCGGGCCCACGGCTAGAGAGCCGGGCCCTCGGCTCGACCAGCCGAGGGTGCGCTTACAATGCCCCAAATCCCCGCCGGCCCCCCGGCCGCCCCGCCGAAGGAGGAGCGATGACGACCATTCGGCAGATCCTGGAGCGGAAACCCGACGTCTACGCGATCGATCCGGACGCGACCGTGCTCGACGCCCTGCGGCTCCTCGAGGTGAAGAACGTGGGCGCCCTCCTGGTCATGAAGGGCGAGCGGCTCGTGGGCATCTTCTCGGAGCGCGACTACGCGCGGCGGATGGTGCTCCACGGCCGCGCCTCGAAGGAGACTGCGGTCCGCGAGGTGATGACCACCGAGGTGTTCACGATCACCCGGGACGCGACGGCGGGCGAGTGCATGGTGCACATGACTGACCGCCACATCCGCCACCTGCCGGTGACCGAGGGCGGGCGCGTCGTGGGCGTCATCTCGATCGGCGACGTCGTGCGGGCGGTGATCGAGGACATGCGCTTCACGATCCGCCAGCTCGAGGGCTACATCCGGAGCGGAGGGTAGTGGGCCGCCGGCTCGACCGGCGGCGGTTCCTCGCCCTGACGGGAGCAGCCGCCCTCGGCCCCCGGCTCGGTGCCGTCAGAGGGGCGGAGGCCGAGGCGCTCCTCGAGGTGAGGCGAGAGTACACCCTCGTCCCGTTCTGGTTCTGGAACGACCGTCTCGACGAGGCCGAGGTCCTCCGCCAGATCGGCGACTTCGAGGCCCACGGCGTCCACGGCTTCGTCCTCCACCCTCGGGTGGGGCTCCCCCGCGACACGGGCTTCATGTCGGACCGCCTCCTCGGCTTCATGCGGGTCGCCATCGAGGAGGCCGCGCGCCGGCGAATGGTGGTCTTCCTCTACGACGAGGGCATGTACCCGAGCGGCTCCGCGAGCGGTCAGGTGGTGGCGGAGGACGCGCGCTACCGCTGCCGGGGCCTCGATCACCGCGTCCTCGAGGGAGACGCACCGCCTTCGCTCTCGCCCGGCGAGAGCCTGGTGGCGGTGGTGCCGCGCCGCGATGGGCGGAGGATCGCCGTCTTCGACCGGCCGGTCGACGCCGTCGTCCGCGGCCTGCACTACGTGGAGGACGATCCGGCGCGGCGGCCGGGTCCCGACGATCCCTCTCGACCGGGCTCGCCCCGGGGAGACCCGGCCGAGGACGCGCCGCCCGCGGCCGACCTCCTCAACCCCGAGGCCGTGGCCTGCTTCATCCGCCTCGTGTACGACCGCTATCACGCGGCCTTCGGCCCGCACTTCGGCCGGACGATAGAGGCCGTCTTCACCGACGAGCCGGCGCTCCTCGGCCGGCTGCGGGAGAAGGCGCCGCTCCAGCCGGGGACGACCGGCATCCTGGCCCACGTGAGCGCCCACCTGGGCTACGACTTCACTCCTCACCTGCCGGCCCTCTGGTACGACGACGAGCCCGAAGCCCCGAGACGCCGCCGAGACTGGCGCCGCGCGGTGCGGGCTCGCCTGGAGTCGACCTACTACGAGCCGCTCCACCGCTGGTGCGAGGCACACGGGGTCTCGCTCACCGGCCACCCCGCGACGCCCGACGACATCGGCTCCCTCCGCTACTTCCAGGTCCCCGGCCAGGACGTGGTCTGGAGGCAGGTCCTTCCGGGGCCGACGGCGCTCGAGGGTCCCGAGTCCACGCAGGCGAAGTGCGCGTCCTCGGCCGCCCTTCACCTCGGCCGGGCGCGCTGCTCGGACGAGTTCGGCGGGGCCTACGGCCACCAGCTCACGTTCGACGAGCTCCGGTGGCTGGCCGGCTGGCTGCTCGTGCGCGGCGTGAGCCTCCTCGTTCCCCACGCGTTCTACTACTCCGTCCGCGGGCCCCGGATCGACGAGCGGCCGCCCGACGTCGGCCCCCACAGCCCCTGGTGGGAACGCTTCCCATCGTTCGCCGACCACGCGGCGCGCCTCTGCGCGATGAACGCCCGGGGCCGGCACGTCTGCGAGGTGGCGGTGCTGGGTCTCGCCGACGAGCTGCCGTGGCGGGCGGCGAAGGCCCTCTTCGAGAGCCAGATCGACTTCAACTACCTCGAGGCGCGCCATCTGTGGGAGGACGCTGCCGTCGAGACCGACGGGGTGCGCCTCGCCGGCATGAACTACCGGGCCCTGGTGCTGGACGGCGTCGAGCCTCCCCGGCGGGCCGAGGCGGCTGTCGCGTCCCTCCAGCGTGCGGGCCGCGTGGTGCGCTGGACCGACGACGGCCTCGCCGCGATCGAGCGGCTCGTGACGCGGGACGTGCGCCTGACGCCCCCGCTTCCGGGCGTGCGCATCCGGCACCTGACGCGGGACGGCGGCCACGACTACCTGTTCTTCAACGAGGGCAGCGACCAGGTCCGCGCCGGCGTCGAGGTCGCGGCACAGGGGCGGCGCCTCTGGCTCGACCCCTGGCGGGGCGCTGTGCTCCCGGAGGCCGGCGGCCGGCGGCTGGAGCTCGAGCCGCACGAGACGCGCGTGCTCCGCGTGTCCGGCTGAAAGGCGGCTCGGCCCGCGAGTATCCTCGGCCGCGGTCGGGGGAACAATCACCGGAGGAGGCCCTGTTCATGGACCGGAAGGAGTTCCTCGGGAGGTCGCTGCAGCTGGCGGCGGGGGTGGGGCTCGGCTGCCCCTGCCTCGGGTGGGCGGCGGAGGGCGGCCCGGCACCGGAAGCACAGCCGGCGCCGAAGGCGGCCGAGGGCGGCTCGCCCTGCGGGAAGCTCGCCGGCGACTACCCCCGCGCCACGACCTTCGAGAAGCGAGCCGAGTTCGGCAAGACGTGGATCGGCCGCTTCATGCGGGTGCTGGACGAGACGGTCGACGACAGGACGAGGCGCGGGCTGATGGAGGCGAACGGGAGGCAGTGCGCGCTCGGGGCCTACGGGCCGCCCGACCCTGCGCAGCGGCTCACCGTAGACGAGCTCGTGGCGAAGCTCGCCTCTCACGTCGGACCCGAGAACTGCCGCCGGGAGGGGGACGTCGTCTTCTTCAACTACCGCGGGAGCCCGGGCGGCCTCCAGATCTCCGACGGGTACTGCCTGTGCCCTCTCGTGGAGGACGGCCCGACCGACCTGTCGCCGACCTACTGCCACTGCTCCGTCGGCTACGTGGGCTACCTGTTCGAGCGGTGGACCGGGCGGACGATGCGCGTGGACCTGCTCGAGTCGCTGCGCGGCGGGGGCAAGGCCTGCCGCTTCGCCGTCCACGTCGCCTGAAGTTCGGCCCGTCGACGCGGGTCGAGGACAGGCGATCGGTCCGCCAGAGACGTGTGCTCAGTCGACGATCGCCTGGTAGGCGAGGACGTGAAACTGCCGGTCCAGGCCGAGCGCGCCGTCCGGATGCAGCTGCGCCATGAAGATCGTGATCATCTGCTCCTGGGGATCGACGACGAACGCCGTGTAGAAGAAGCCGCCCCAATCGTACTCCCCGGGCGAGCCCAGCTCCGAGAGAGGCGCCTTGACGCCGTCGATGCCGAAGCCCAGACCGAAGCCCTGGTCGGGACCCGCCTTGCCCAGCTGGTCGTGGGTCATCAGCTCGACGGTCTTGCGGCTGACGAGCCGGGTCGCGCCGGCCTTGCCGCCGTCGAGCATGGACTGGCAGAACCGCGCGTAGTCGGACGCGGTGGACACGAGGCCAGCGCCGCCGGAGAAGAGCTTCCTCGGTCCCCGGATCGGATAGTCGGCCGCGTACGAGAACGTTCCCTCCTCGATCGGCGCCTCCGGGAAGCGGGCGAGGCCTTTTTCCGGGTACCACGTGTAGGCCGTGGCGAGGCGGTCGCGGCGGTCGTCGGGCACGAAGAAGAACGTGTCCTTCATCCCGAGCGGTCCGAAGACCCGCGTCTCCAGGAACTGGTCGAGGGTCTGGCCGGAGACGACCTCCACGAGGTAGCCGAGGACGTCGACGCCCAGGCCGTACTCCCACCGCTCGCCGGGGTTGAAGAGGAGGGGCTGGGCGGCGAGGCGCCGGACGCTGTCCCCGATGGTGCCGTCGTACGGGAGCAGGCCGTGCGCGACGTTGGCTTCCTTGTACATCGGCCCCAGCGAAGCGTTCCAGTGGTAGGTGAGCCCGGACGTGTGCGTCAGCAGGTGGCGGATCGTGATCTCCTTGTCGGCCGGGATCGTGTACGGCGCTCCCGTGGCTGGCTTGACCAGGACCTTGGGGCTCTTGAACTCCGGGATGTAGCGCGAGACCGGGTCGTCGAGGAGGAAGCGGCCCTCCTCGTAGAGCATCATGACGGCGAGGCTCGTGATGGCCTTGGTCATCGAGCAGATGCGGAAGAGGGAGTCGGTCCGCATCGGCCGGCCGGCCTCCCGGTCCGCCATTCCCTGAGCCCGGAGCCAGGCCACGCGGCCGCGGCGCGCCACGAGCGTGACCGCGCCCGCGATCCGCTTGTCGGCGATGCTGCGGTCGACCGCGGCGGCGATCCGCTCCAGCCGCTCGGACGAGAGGCCGACGGCTTCGGGCCTGGCGGAGGGCAGCTCCTGAGCGACGGCGGCGAGGCTCGCCGCCCAGAGGCAGAGCCCGACCGCGCCACCGATCCAGTGGCGCGCGGAGGGTGAGACGATGGACGGGCGCAGGGACAGGTTCTTCTTCATGGGCGGCGAGTATACGGTGCCGCAGCGACGGGAAGAGCAGGGGATCAGTCGATCTCCCCCTCCACGAACCACTCCTCGCGCAGACGGTCGAGGAAGATCCGGAAGACGCCCTCGCCCTGCCCCGTCCGGAAGGCCAGGAGCACGTCCCACTCCTCGCGGCTCCAGGCCACGTCCCACCAGTCCCCGGAAGCGCGCCAGGGGCCGGCGCTCGCCGCGACCGCGCCCCGCACGCCGGGGGCGGACACGAACGCGGGGGCGCCGTTCTTCAGCTCGACGTGGGCGAGGCGCGGGGGACGGAAGGCGCGCAGGGCCACGCGGGGCGCCGGGGCGGCCTCCTCGCTCCTCCCCCGCGGGAGCGGCGGGGGGGCGAAGGTCGAGACGGCGAAGGCCCCGGGACGGTGGGTGTCGACGAGCTGCGGCGAGCCCGCCCGGCCCGCCTCCGCCCAAGCGTGGAGCCGGGCCAGCGTCTCCGCGAGCCGCTCCGGCGACGGCTGGGCCGGGTCGAGGAGCGAGAACTGGGTCGTGCGCGAGGGCGTCGGCGCGGCGCGGGCCGTGACCCGCGCGATCGCGTCGCGGGGAGGGTGCGCCTCGAGGTCGAGGAGGACGAGGGTGCGCCAGGTGCGGGCTTCTCCCGTGGGCGCGGCGGGCCGGAGGGCGCGGGCGTGCACCGAGCCGTCGACGAGGCCGAGCTCGACCGCGAGCGAGGCGGCCTTCGCTCCCCGCGCGGCGAGCGAGGCGCAGAGCGGCTCGAGCACGCGGCTGAGCAGGAACGCGAGCGGCTCGAGGCCGTCCACCGGCCAGTCCAGCTCGAGCGTCGTCTCGAACCGTTCGGGGAGCGGGGTGGGGACGAGGAGGCCCTCGTCCTCGCCGCGGGCGAGGTGGAGGAGCCGTGGGCCGTCGGGCCCGAGGCGCTCGGCGAGGGCGACGGGCGGCAGCCGGGCGAGGTCGCCGATCGTGCGCAGGCCCCAGCGCCTGAAGAGCTCCCGCCGCTCCTCCGGGAGGTCGAGGAGGTCGAGCGGCAGCGGCGCGAGCGCCGCCTTTTCCTTCCCGGCCGGCACGACGGTGAGGCCGGGGCACGCCCGGGCGAGGACGAGCGCAGCGGCGCGGGAGAAGGCCACCGCGGCCTGGGCCTCGATCGCCCGCGCCGCGGCCGCGTCGAGGAGAGCGCGGCCGAGGGCGTGCGGGCTCGGCCACAGCCGCCCGAGGCCGGAGAGGTCGAGGAGGACCGGCGTCGGCGAAGGGGCCTCGACCCGCGGCGTGAACGCGCGGGCGACGGCCACGAGCGCGCCTTCCTCGGGGAGAGGTCGGGGAGAGTGCAGGCCGCCGAACACGCTGCGTCTCCGCCTTCAGAGAGCGGCGAGGGTGAAGTCGGCGGAGCGCGGGGCGTGGCGCCCGGCGTGCGCCCGCGCGTCGAGCGCGGCGAGGAGGCGGGCGGGGCCGGGCGGGCCCGACCAGCGCGGCGCCGCGGGCTCGAGGGCGAGGAGGGCGCCGCCCGGGCCGCAGGCCACGTGCGCGTCGGCCACGAGCACGACGGCCGTGGGCCCGCTCTCGACGAGGCGCTGCAGGCGGGTCCAGGTGGTGGACGGCAGGCGCCGGACCTCGCGGGAGGCGCCGGCGAGATCGACCGCCACCACGTCGAAGAGCCCGGACGAGGCGAGCGTCGCCACCGCCGCCGTGGCGGCGGCCAGCGCCTTCGGGCCCGGCTCCTCGGAAACGCCCCGCGGTCCGCGGAGCCAGAGGAGGCGCGCGAGGTCCACCCCCGCGACGGCGGCCGAGGCGGGGTCGAGGCGGTCGAGCGGGTCCACGAGGGCGCCGAGCGCGCCGCGGCGGGTCGTCTGCGCGAGGAGCCCGAGGAGGGCGCCGGTGCGGCCCGACGAGGACGGCCCGTGGACCTCGGAGAGCGCCCCGCGCGGGAAGCCCCCGCCCAGGAGCGCGTCCACCTCGGCGATGCCGGTCGCGAGCGGCCGCAGCCGCCGGTCCTCGCCTCGCAGCGGCGGGGCCTCGGCCTGGAGACGGCGGGCCCGGAGCAGGTCCTCGAGGGCGCGCTTCCGCTCGGCCGAGGACGGCGCGGGGGTGAAGCCGGGGAGAGGGACGGCGCTCATGATGAGCTTCGCTTTTTCTTCGCCACGCACAATGATAGGCGAGATGAGCCCGCCGTCAATCCCGAAGACCTTGGGGGATCTGGCCGCGCGACCACAATCCCTCGAAAGCCCCGGCCACCGACGCGCCTCTCGGAGCACGGGAGGCCCGGAGCGCCCCCGCCGCGATATCATGGAGACGTCCCCGAAAACGAGGAGGACGTCATGAGGGCGACCGCTCATCCCGTCCAGCGCTCCTCTCTCGCCGGCACGCCCGCGCGGGAGAGGCTCGACGGCTTCCTGCTGCGCCGGCTCGCCGACCGCATGGCGCCGGCCGCGCTGCGCTACGCGCTCGGGCGCTCGACCGTCGCCGGCCCCGAGCCCGTCGCCACGCTGCGATTCCGCGACCGGCGTGCGATCCTCGGCCTCCTCGTGGACCCCGAGGTGCACTTCGGCGACGCATACGCGGACGGGCGCATCGAGATCGAGGGCGAGCTGGTGGCGGCCCTCGAGGCCGCCTACCGCGCCCTCGAGGGCGGTCCCGGAGGTTTCCTCTCGCGGCTCGCCGCGCGGGCCCGGATCTCGCCGGGCCGGGCGCGGACGAACGTCCACCGCCACTACGACCTCGGCAACGACTTCTACGCGCTCTGGCTCGACGAGCAGCTCCTCTACACGTGCGCCTACTTCGAGTCCCCGGAGGCGTCGCTGGAGCAGGCGCAGGTCGACAAGATGGACCACGTCTGCCGCAAGCTCGGCCTCCAGCCGGGGGAGACGGTGATCGAGGCCGGCTGCGGCTGGGGGGCCCTCGCCCTGCACATGGCCCGCGCGTACGGCGTGCGGGTCCAGGCCTACAACGTCTCGCGGGAGCAGGTGGCCTGGGCGCGCGAGCGGGCGCGTCGCGAGGGGCTCTCCGGCCGGGTCGAGTTCGTCGAGGACGACTACCGCGCGATCCGC